>Ga0209382_10004726_pt1 | contig 18036 bp, 14 predicted proteins | sample SoiMetdeltSBSDD5_FD_187599 | JGI IMG/M metagenome (GOLD analysis project Ga0209382, IMG submission 187599) | Bulk soil microbial communities from a Populus tree surrounding site in Tennessee, USA - Soil MetaG P. deltoides SBSDD5 (SPAdes) (version 2) | ecosystem: Environmental > Terrestrial >...
GACGGCGAGCCCAACCGCGCGCCCGACCGCCGCGTGCCCGGCCCAGCTCCAGTGCATGCCGTCCGGGTTACCGTCGCCGGCCAGCAGGCACGGCGTGACCAGCGGCGCGAGATCCACGAGCGGGACGCCGGCCGCCGCCGCCCAGGACACCACCGCGGCCGCCCCCCGCAACCGTCCACTGTGGACATAGCCGTAGCGGGCCGCGCGATGCGGCGAGGGCAGCACACCGACCACCGGCAGCCCCGGCCGGATGCCGTGCACGGCCCGCCGGCAACGCTCCAGATACCGCACGGTGACCCTGGGCGGCAGCGCGACCGGCCACCCGCCGGCCAGCCCGGCGAGCACCCGGGACAGCGCCGGCTGCACGGCCAGGTACGCCGAGCGGGCCCGCCGGCGCAGCGGGTCCGGACGCAGGTAGCGCAGCCCCTCCCGCAGGTAGGTCGGCAGCGGCGACGGCATGGTGTCCATCGACCCGACGCCGAGCACGACGGCGTCGATCGAGGGCATCACCGCCCACAGCCGGGGGTCGCCGGTGAGCGCCCACCACGCGTCGCGCGCCGTCCAGCCGGAGCCGGCGAAGATCTCGGCGGTGCCACCGAGCGCCGCGGCCGCCACGTTGGGCCACAGCCGCGGCTCGCTCGCCGGCTCCGGCCGCCCCGGCCCGTGAAAGGCCAGCGAGTCGCCGAGCACCAGGATCCGTGGGCCGGCGCTCACTCCAGCAGCCCGGCGTTGTACGTGACCAGCCGCCACGGGACCACCACGATGCCGGTCTGGCCGTAGTCGGCCGGGCGCGGCCGTTCCAGCACCGTCCACCGGCAGTTCCCGATGCCGCCGAAGGAAGACCAGTTGACCACCGGCAGCCGCAGCAGGCTCGCGGTCGTCCCGGCGATCACCCCGCCGTGCACGCACAGCACGACCGTCTCGGCCTCGCCGGCGTCCAGCTCGGCTACCACCGCGACGGCCCGCGCCGCCACCTCGATCCTGGTCTCGCCGCCGGGCGGCGCCCAGGTGGGGTCGGTCCGCCAGGTCAGCCGTGCCCCCGGCCACCGCTCGTCGACCTCGGCGTGGGTCAGCCCCTGCCACAACCCGAGGTGCGTCTCCCGCAGGCGTTTGTCGCTGACCAGCGGCAGCCCGGTGTGCTCGGACAGCACCGCGGCGGTGTCCGAGGCACGGCGCAGGTCCGAGGTCAGCAGCGCCTGCGGACCGAACCCGGCGAGCAACGGCACGGCCCTCCTCGCCTGTGCCAGCCCCAGCGGGGTGAGCATCGCGTCGAGCTGGCCCTGCATCCGGCGCCCGGCGTTGTAGGCGGTCTCGCCGTGGCGCCACATCACCAGCCGGCGAAGCGTCACGACGCCGGGTCCGCTCGCGACGGGTCGGCAGAGCCCGACGGCACGGTGGACACGCTGCCGTCCTCTGCGATCTCCACCCGCGGGCAGTCCTTCCACAGCCGTTCCAGACCGTAGAACGACCGTTCCTCGTTGTGCTGCACGTGCACGACGACGTCGACGTAGTCCAGCAGCACCCAGCGGCCCTGCCCGGTGCCCTCGCGCCGCACCGGCTTGGTGCCGATGGCCAGCAGCTTCTCCTCGATGCTGTCCACGATCGCCTGCACCTGGCGCTCGTTGGGCGCCGAGGCGATCACGAAGCAGTCCGTGATCACGAGGCGGTCGGACACGTCGAGCACCAGGATGTCCCTGGCCTTCTTGTCCGCGGCGGCCTGCGCCGCGACAACGGCGAGCGTCCTGGCGTGCTCGGATGCAACCACGTCATACCTTTCCCGGGTCAACCTTGCCGGCCGCACACGAGTACAGCCCGCGTTTGGTGATGTACTGCACGACCCCGTCCGGGACGAGGTACCAGACCGGCAGCCCGGCGGCCACCCGGGCCCGGCACCCCGTCGAGGAGATCGCCAGCGCCGGCACCTCGACCAGGCTGGCCGCACCGGGCGGCAGGTGGTGGTCGGCCAGGTCGTAGCCGGGCCTGGTCACCCCGACGAAGTGCGCCAGCTCGAACAGCTCCGGCACCCGGTACCAGGACAGGATCCGCTCGAGGGCGTCCGCGCCGGTGATGAAGAACAGGTCGTCCCGCGGATAGTGGCCGCGCAGGTCGGTGAGGGTGTCGACGGTGTAGGTCGGGCCGGGCCGGTCGATGTCGACCCGGCTCACGGTGAACCGCGGGTTGGACGCCGTCGCGATCACGGTCATCAGGTAGCGGTCCTCGGCGGGGCTGACGTGCTCGTGCCCCTTGCCGACCGGCTGCCCGGTAGGCACGAAGACCACCGGGTCGAGCTCGAGCCGCGCGGCCACCTCGCTCGCTGCCACCAGGTGCCCGTGGTGAACCGGGTCGAACGTGCCACCCATCACGCCGATTCGACGTCCAGCCATGGTCAGACAGGCTCAGGCTCAGGGGCGGATATGGCCGTCACCCCACACGATCCACTTGGTCGAGGTGAGCTCCGGCAGGCCCATCGGGCCGCGGGCGTGCAGCTTCTGGGTGGAGATGCCCAGCTCCGCGCCCATGCCGAACTCGCCGCCGTCGGTGAATGCGGTCGAGGCGTTGACCATGACGGCGGCGGCGTCCACCCGGGCGGTGAAGGACCTGGCCGTAGCCACGTCGGTGGTGACGATGGCCTCGGTGTGGCCGGTGCCATGCTCGGCGATGTGCGCCACCGCGGCATCCAGGCCATCGACCACCGCCGCTGCGATGTCCAGCGACAGGTACTCGGCGTCCCAGTCGCCGCCGGTCGCCGGCACCACCCCCGGCCCGCCGAGCCGGAGCACCTCCTGGTCGCCATGCACGGTCACGCCGGCCGCGTGCAGGGCCGCCACCAGCCGAGGCACGAACCGCTCCGCGACCGCGGCGTGCACCAGCACGGTCTCCGCCGCATTGCACACCGACGGGCGGCGGGTCTTGGCGTTGAGCACGACCCGCTCGGCGGCGTCGAGGTCGGCGGCGGCGTCCACGAAAACATGGCAGTTGCCGACACCGGTCTCGATGGTGGGCACGCTGGCCTCGCGGACCACCGCCTCGATGAGCCCGGCGCCGCCGCGCGGCAGCACCACGTCCACCAGGCCACGGGCGGTGACCAGGTGCCGCACGGTGGCCCGGTCCTCGCACGGCAGCAGCTGCACGGCGTCCGGCGGCAACCCCGACCCGGCGAGCGCCGCGCGCAGCACCTCGACCAGCGCCGCGTTCGAGTACTTCGCGGAGGACGAGCCGCGCAGCAGCACGGCGTTGCCGGCCTTGACGGCCAGCCCGGCGGCGTCCACCGTGACGTTGGGCCGCGCCTCGTAGACGATCCCGACCACGCCGAGCGGCACCCGGACCTGGCGCAACTCCAGCCCGTTGGCCAGCAGCCCACCGCGGACCACCTCGCCGACCGGGTCGGCCAGCCCGGCCACCACGCGCAGCCCGCCGGCCACCCCGGCCACCCGCTCGGAGGACAGCGCGAGCCGGTCCAGCAGCGCCTCGCTCAGCCCGGCCGCGCGCCCGTGCTCCAGGTCACGCCCGTTGGCCAGGACCACCTCTGCGGTCCTGTCGAGCAGCGCGTCGGCCATGGCGTGCAGCGCGGCGTCCTTCACCCCGCGCGGCGCCACCGCCAGCGCGGTCGCCGCCGTCCGCGCGCGGCGGGCCGCGGCGTGCACCTCCGCACGCAGCCGCGCATCCCGCTCGCTCGCCTCCGGCCGGACGGTCTCCTGCTGGGTCACCGCAGTCACGCGCGACAGCCTACGTCGCCGGCCGGCCGGCCGTACCCACACCGACACGCGGGCGTCCCACCGCTCACCGGCGGAGCAGCGGGACGCCCAGCACCCACGGCCGCAGGCCCCCCCGCAGTACCCACACCGACACGCGGGCGTCCCACCGCTCACCAACCGAACAGCGGGACGCCCAGCGCTGCGGCATGAACCGGGCTAGCTGACCGTGTTGGGCGGGGCCGACCAGGTGTTGCACGCCGCGGTGGTGCGCTGCTGGTAACCCTGCTTGGCCCAGGCCGCCTGATGGGCGGAGGTGCCGTGGGTCTGCGGCAGCGAGCCGTACCGGAACTCCACCACGGACTGGTCGGCCAGCGCCTTGGCGATGCCGCGGCCGGCCGCGGCGGCCAGGACCAGGCCGGCGAAGCAGTTGGCCTGCAACTCGGTGCGGCGGGTGACCTGGTTGCCCGCCGGGGTGTCCTCGCCAGCCTTGACGGTCTCCTCCGCGGCCGCGCTCAGCAGACCGCTCAGCTCCTGCACATGATGGGCGTACTCGTGGGCGACCACCGCGAGGTGGCTGCTGGCCCGGCCGCGGTCGACCCGCTTGAGGCGGTCGACCGGCAGGTACAGCGTCTCGTCCGCCGGGCAGTACAGCGCGGTGAACTCGCCGACATCCTCGTCGGCCTCCAGGTCCCCGCACCCGGTCTGCCCGGGGTGGATCGCCACGCTCACCTTCGGCTCGTGGAACGGCATGCCGTGCGTGGCCAGCACCGGCTGCCAGGTGGCGTTCATGCAGGCGACGAACGCCAGGTAGTAGGCGTTCAGGCTGGCCGTGTCGCGGCGGAACGGCGGCAGCGTGCAGGTCGCGTCCGGCAGCGTCACCCCGGCGGCGAGCAGCGGGTGGTCGGCCAGCAGATAGATCGGCCGCGGCCGGCGCGTGGTGGTGGTCGTCGTCGGTGCCGGCGTGGTCGACGACGTGCTGCTGGCCGCGGTCGACGCCGGAAGGGCGACCCCACCGATGGTGGGCGGCCGCACGGCGGCTCGCAACGCCGGCAGCGCCGCGAGCACTGATACGGACGCCAGTACGGTCAGCACCGCGATGAGCCCGGCCACCAGCGGCCGGCGGCGCTTGGCCGCCGGTGGGGTGGCCCAGCCGGCCGGCGGCTGGGCCGGCCACTGAGCCGGCGGCTGGGCCGGCCATTGAGCCGGCGGCTGAGCTGGCCACTGAGCCGGCGGCTGGGCCGGCCATGAGGACGGCGGCCGGTCGGGATCCGGCGACGGCCACCGTGGTTGGTCCTGGTCCGGCATGTGCTCTCCCCTGAACCGGCGCGTGTCCCGAGCCGCCGGCCCGAGCTGCCGGCACAGTTCAATTCGACCACACCGCAGCCACGGAATTACCGGGCAGGCAAGGGAACCAGGTCATCTGCGTGGACCACCTCGCGCCGCTGCTCGGCCGGCAGCTCGTAGGTCGAGCGGCCGATCAGCGCCGGCAGCTCGACGGCGTCGTAGCCGACCACACCGCGGGCCACCGCGGCGCCGTCGGGGCCGGTCAGCTCGACCACGTCGCCGGCGGCGAACTCGCCGTCCACCGCGGTGATCCCGGCCGCCAGCAGCGACCTGCGCCGGTCCAGGACGGCGGCCACCGCGCCGGCGTCCAGGTGCAGCCGCCCGGCGGCATCCGCCGCGTGCCGAAGCCAGAACCGCCGGGCCGACAGCCGCGGCCCGGTCGCCGCGAACGACGTCCCGACGCGGGCGGTGCTCAGCGCGTGCGCGGCATCGGCCGCGGCGGCCAGTAGCACCGGGATGCCGGCCCCGGCGGCCAGCGACGCCGCCGCCAGCTTGGAAGCCATCCCCCCGGTGCCGAGCAACCCTGGCCCGCGCACCGCCACCCCGAGCAGGTCCGCCGGTCCACGCACCTCCTCAACCCTGGCCGCACCACCGCGGCGGGGATCCCCGTCGTACAGCGCGTCCACGTCCGAGAGCAGCACCAGCGCATCCGCACCGACCAGGTGCGCCACCAGCACGGCCAGCCGGTCGTTGTCGCCGAAGCGGATCTCCTCGGTGGCCACCGTGTCGTTCTCGTTGACCACCGGCACGGCGCCGAGCGCGAGCAGCCGGTCGAACGTGCGCTGGGCATTGCGGTAGTGCGCGCGGCGCACCACGTCGTCGGCGGTCAGCAGCACCTGGCCGACGGTGAGCCGGTGCCGCGCGAAGGAGGCCGCGTAGGCGTGCGCCAGCTGCAGCTGCCCGACCGAGGCGGCGGCCTGCTTGGTGGCCAGGTCGCGCGGGCGCCGCGCCAGCCCCAGCGGCGCGAGCCCGGCCGGGATGGCGCCGGAGGAGACGAGCACCACCTGCGAACCGGCCGCGATCCTGGCCGCCAGCACATCGACCAGGGCGGCGAGCCGCGCCAGGTCCAGCCCCCCGTCGAGGCTGGTCAGGGACGACGAGCCAACCTTGACGACCAGCCGGCGGGCCAGCGCGACGGCCTGCCGGGCGGTCACCGCGGATCGTCCTCGGCCAGATTGGCGTCGGCCAGGTCGGCCGGGTCGGCCGGGTCGGCCGGGGTGCGGCGGGCGTCGCGGTCGGCCTTGCGGCGCGCGGCCGGGACCCGGGAGCTGCGGTCCAGCCTGGGGTCGCTGCCGCGGCTGGCCAGCACCCGTGCCATCCCGCCGGGGGCCGCCGGCTCCCAGTCGAAGGACACCTCGCCGATGGTCACCGCGGCGCCGGGCAGCGCACCGAGCCGGGCCAGCTCCCCCTCGACACCGAGCCGGGCCAGCCGGTCGGCCAGGTAGCCGACCGCCTCGTCGTTGGCGAAATCGGTCTGCCGCACCCAGCGTTGCGGCCGCTCGCCGAGCACCAGATAACCCCCCGGCAGGTCCGGATCGGGTTCGACGGTGAACCCGGCCTCGTCCACCGCGGACGGCCGCAGCACCAGCCGGGCCGGCCGCGGCGGCGGCTGCGCCGCGCGGTGCTCGGCCACCAGCCGGGCCATCGCGAAGGTCAGCTCGCGCAGCCCGGTGCGGTTGGTGGTGGAGATGGCGTACACCGGCCAGCCGCAGGCGGCCAGCTCGGGAATGACCAGCTCGGCCAGCTCGGCGGCCTCCGGCAGGTCCACCTTGTTCAGCGCGACGATCCGCGGCCGGCCGGCCAGCTCCGGCCCGAGCAGCGGGCTGTACTGCGCCAGCTCGGCCTCGAGGGCCTCCACGTCGGAGAGCGGGTCGCGGCCCGGTTCCTCGGTCGCCAGGTCGACGACGTGCACCAGCACGGCGCACCGCTCGACGTGCCGCAGGAAGTCCAGGCCGAGCCCCTTGCCCTGGCTCGCGCCGGGGATCAACCCCGGCACGTCGGCCATGGTGAACGTCCGCTCCCCGGCCTGGACGACGCCGAGGTTGGGCACCAGCGTGGTGAACGGGTAGTCGGCGATCTTGGGCCGCGCCGCGGAGAGCACCGCGACCAGCGACGACTTGCCGGCCGACGGGAAGCCGACCAGGCCGACGTCGGCCAGCGAGCGCAGCTCCAGCACCAGGTCGCGGGCCTGGCCGGGCTCGCCGAGGAGCGCGAAGCCGGGCGCCTTGCGTGCCCTGGACGCCAGCGCGGCGTTGCCCAGCCCCCCGCGCCCGCCGGCCGCCGCGACCAGCCGGGTGCCGTGCCCGACGAGGTCCGCCAGCACCTCGCCCTCCTGGGTCATCACCACGGTGCCGTCGGGTACCCGCAGCTCAAGGTCGGCGCCGTTGGCCCCGTCGCGGTTGCTGCCCTGGCCCTGCTTGCCGCTGCCGGCGCGGGCGTGCGGCCGGTAGTGGAAGTCCAGCAGGGTGTGCACGCCGGAGTCCACGGTGAGCACCACGTCGCCGCCGCGGCCGCCGTTGCCGCCGTCAGGGCCGCCGAGCGGCTTGAACTTCTCCCGGTGCACGGACGCGCAGCCGTTGCCGCCGTCGCCGGCGGCGACGTGGATCGTCACCCGGTCGACGAAGCGGGACACGGCGTGCTCCTCAGCTGTCTGGGCTCGACAATGTGACGAGGGGCGGGTCCGGCACGCGTCCGGTTCCCGCCCCTCAGGCGTCAGTGCTCGGCGCTCGTGCGGTCAGGCCCCGACCGGCACGATGTTGACGGTCTTTCGGCCGCGCTTGGCACCGAACTGGACGGCACCGGCCGTCAGCGCGAACAGGGTGTCGTCGCCGCCGCGGCCGACGCCGGTGCCGGGGTGGAACTTGGTGCCACGCTGGCGGACCAGGATCTCGCCGGCGTTGACGACCTGGCCGCCGTAGCGCTTGACGCCGAGCCTCTTGGCGTTCGAGTCGCGGCCGTTGCGGGAGCTGGACGCGCCCTTCTTGTGTGCCATGGTTCGTCAGCCCCTACTTCAGCTCGTGGTGATGCCGGTGACCTCGAGGCGGGTCAGGCGCTGGCGGTGACCCTGCCGCTTGTGGTAGCCGGTCTTGTTCTTGAACTTGTGGATTCGGATCTTCGGGCCCTTGGTCTGCTCGACCACCTTGCCGGTGACGGAGACCTTCGCGAGGGCGTCCGCGTCGGTGGTCAGATCGGTTCCGTCGACGACGAGCAGGGCGGGGAGTGTGACCTCGGTGCCAGGCTCACCGTCGAGCTTCTCGACCTCGACGACGTCGCCGACGGCGACCTTGTACTGCTTGCCGCCGGTCTTCACGATCGCGTACATCGGTCGGAACTCTCCTGCTGCTCGGCTTGGGTCGGCGTGCTCGCGCGGATGGCGGTTCGCGGCGCACAGCCGGCGTTGCGGATGCCCGCACGCACCGGTGCCCGCCGTCCGGCGGGCCGGCCTACAGGGTACGTGGCCGGCTCACCGAGGGTCAAAGCGGGGGTCGGCGTGGCGGCGCTACCCGGCCTGGGAAACGTCGCCGCCGGCCGGTGGCCCGGCCGGGCGGGAGGCCGCCCGGCGCCGCCGGGTGGCCGTCTCGGGAGCCGCCGATGCTTGCGACGGCTCCTTGACCACGGGCGGCGCCCCGGCGTCGGTCTCGGCGTCGGCTTTGGCTGCGGAGCGGGACCGCCGCGCCCTGGACCGCCGGGGCGGCTCGGGCCGCTCGGCCTCGGGCGTCGCCGCTGCCTCGGGTGCCTCGGGTGCGGCTGTCTCGCCCGGCCCGGCGAACCCATCCTCGGCCACCCCGCCGGTGAGCGCCCCGCCTGCGGCACCTGCGACACCTGCGTCGGAGTCGGCCGGGCCGGTGACGGTGGAGTCTGGGCCGGCACCGCCCTTACCCGGCTGGGCCGCGGCGGCCGGCTCCGCTGCCCCCGCCGTGGCCCGGCCGTCGGTGGTACCGGCCGGGGCGGCGACGGCCGCGGCGACCTCGGCCTTGACCCGCTGCCGCGGCGGCTCCGGCGCGGCAGGTGCCCGGTCCGCGTCGGCCTTGCCGCGGCCGCGCGCGCGGCGGCCGGAGCCGAGGTCCGCGCGAGCGTCGCCGCCGGCAGCCTTGGCTTCCACCGGCTCGGTGGAGACCAGCACGCCGCGCCCGCGGCACTGCTCGCATGGCGCGGAGAACGCCTCCAGCAGCCCGCCACCGACCCGCTTGCGGGTCATCTGCACCAGGCCGAGGGAGGTGACCTCGGCGACCTGATGGCGGGTGCGGTCCCGGCCGAGGCACTCGGTCAGCCGGCGTAGCACCAGGTCGCGGTTGGACTCCAGCACCATGTCGATGAAGTCGATCACGATGATGCCGCCGATGTCCCGCAGCCTCAGCTGCCGCACGATCTCCTCGGCGGCCTCCAGGTTGTTGCGGGTGACGGTCTCCTCGAGGTTGCCGCCAGAACCGGTGAACTTGCCGGTGTTCACGTCGATCACGGTCATCGCCTCGGTGCGGTCGATGACCAGGTAGCCGCCGGAGGGCAGCCACACCTTGCGGTCCAGCGCCTTCAGCAGCTGCTCGTCGATGCGGTACTCGGTGAACACGTCGGTGGTGCCGACGTGTTTGCGCAGGCGCTCGCGCAGGTCGGGCGCGACGTGCTCGACGTATGCCTCGATGGTGTCCATGGCGTCGCGGCCCTGCACCACGAGCGTGGAGAAGTCCTCGGTGAACAGATCGCGGACCACCTTGATCAGCAGATCCGGCTCCGCGTACAGCAGCTGCGGCGCCTGCGCCTTCGGGGCGCCGGACTTGGTCCTGATGACATCCCACTGGGCCTGCAGGCGGCGCACGTCGCGGCCGAGCGCCTCCTCGGGGACGCCCTCCGATGCGGTGCGGATGATGACGCCGGCGTCCTCCGGCACGATCCGCCGCAGGATGTCCTTCAGCCGCCGCCGCTCGGTATCCGGCAGCTTGCGGCTGATCCCGGTCGCGCCGCCGCCGGGGACGTACACCAGGAACCTGCCCGGCAGGCTGATCTGGGTGGTCAGCCGGGCGCCCTTGTGCCCGACCGGGTCCTTGGTGACCTGGACCAGCACGCTGTCACCGCTGGACAGCGCCTGCTCGATCTTGCGCGCCTTGCCCTCGAGGCCGGCGGCGTCCCAGTCGACCTCACCGGCGTAGAGCACGGCGTTGCGGCCGCGGCCGACGTCGACGAACGCGGCCTCCATGGACGGCAGCACGTTCTGCACGCGGCCGAGGTACACGTTGCCGACGAGGGATCCGGTGCCGGCCGAGGTGACGAAGTGCTCGACGAGCACGCCGTCCTCCAGCACGCCGATCTGCACCAGCCCCTGGTCACCGTGGCCGCCGCCGTTGCCGGACCGGCCGTGCTCGCGGACCACCATGATCCGGTCCACCGCCTCGCGGCGGGCGAGGAACTCGGCCTCGGACAGGATCGGTGGCCGGCGCCGCCCGGCCTCGCGCCCGTCGCGGCGGCGCTGCCGCTTGGCCTCCAACCGGGTCGAGCCCTTGACGCCCTGCACGCCGTCGTCGTCGCCGGCAGCGGCCGCCCGCCTGACCTCCCGGACATGCACGACGGTGTTCGGCGGGTCGTCCTCGCGCGGTTCACCGGCCGCGGCCGACTCGACGTCCGCGCTCTTGCGCCGGCGGCGACGCCGGCGGCGGCGGGTGGCCGCGGTGTCGTCGGCGTCCTCGTCGTCCTCACCCTCGTCGCCACCGTCCGCGGCATCCTCGCCGTCCGCGGCCTCGTCGGCCTCGGCATCCTCGTCGTCGGTGTCCTCGTCGTCGCCGTTCTGGCCAGCCTTACCCCGGCCGCGGCCGCGGCGGCCACGACGGCGGCGGCGCCGGCCGGTGGCGGAGTCCGCGTCATCCTCGCTGTCCTCGGCCACCTCCGCGCCGGCGTCGCCGCTGGCGTCCTCGTCCTCGTCCTCGTCGTCGTCGATGTCGGCGTCGAGACGGTCCGAGACCGGCGGCGGCGAGCGCCGTGGCTTTCCCGGCGCGAGGAACAGCGGCTGCGGCGGGGCGAAGATCGGCGCCAGCGGCGCGACCAGGCCACCGTCCTCGATATCCTCAGCCGTGCCACCGCCGGGCTCTGCCGGGTCCGGTAGCAGCGCGGCGGCCACCCGCAGCGCCGTGTCCCGGTCGATGCTCGACTGCGCTCCCCTGGCCGGACTGCCGATCTCGGTGAGCGCCGCCAGGACGTCCTTGCTGCTCAGCCCCAGCAACTTGGCCAGCGCGTGCACCCGCAGCTTGACCGGCAGGTCAGCAGCGAGCCGGTCAGGGTCGGGTGTGGGCACAGGCCCGCCGCCCGCGGCGGCAGGCCGGTCGTCGTTCGTCATCCAAGCTCCTCCAGCCCCCGGGCGCGTCCTGGTCGGGACGCGGCCGCGCAGGGGCCCCTTGTGCCATGCATCCGCGACGGCGCCGGGCGCGTCGCGGTACCTCTACCGAGGGGTCGCCAGCGTCCCCTCGCCATCCTGCTCCGCTGTCACGGTGCGTAACCGTGGCCACGGCAAACCTATCGTCCGCCCGGCGTCACCGCCGGCCTGTGTCAACCGTCGACGTGATGAAGCGGGTCGACGATGCGCCCGTCGTCGTCGAGCCGGCCCTGCGCCGTTCGGGTAGCCTTTGCGGGCACCGTCGGCTTCACGCCGGCGACGACGAGCAACGCACTCATCACGTCGTCGGGTCGTACGGCCGGTGTTACCTGCCGTACCACGGTGGACAGTATCCCACAGTGGTCCCGGCCCTCTTCGACGCAGGCGCTGACGAGCGCCGCCCGCGCGTCGATGGTCCGGCGGCCGTCCTTGGTCAGCTTCTCGACGAACACCTGCGGCGCGGCCATCAGCGCCTCGACGGCGGGCCGTAGCTGCGAGGCGGTCACACCAGGCAGCTCGATGCGCCAGCGGCTGGCGTCGATCCGCTCCGCGAGCGAGCCGCCGTCGGGCTCCTCGGCGGCCAGGATGTCCAGGCCCGCCGGCAACGCGGCGTCCAGCTCGCGCCGCAGCGCCTCCGGGTCCACGCGCCTGACCAGCTGGATCTCGACGTACTCCGCCTCGCTGGCGGTGCCGGTCGGGGCGGCGCCGACCCAGGACACCCGCGGGTGGGGGTTGAAGCCCTGGGAGTACGCCATCGGCACACCCGCGGCGCGCAGCGCGCGCTCGAAGGCACGCGCGACGTCGCGGTGGGAGCCGAAGCGAAGCCGGCCGCGCTTGGCGAACCGCAGCCGGATCCGCTGCACCGGCGGGTCCGACGGGCGTGGTGCCGTGCTGGCCTGCACGAACGACACCGTACCCGGCGGAGTGTCTGACCATGGACCCGCGCACCGCGGCGGCACCCTTCCTGGCACCATTGGCCGGGCACGGACCCCCGGCGCTTGTCATTACCGGTGGGCGTTACTACCGTCGCCACGACCCGTTACGCGGGGTTTCCTCGCGTCCGACGACACGTGGAGGTCCTTTCGGTGCAGGTCGTCCGGCCGGCAGCGACTGTCACGCCAGCTAGGCTCGCGCCCGCGTCGCTCAAGGCGCTGGCTGCGGTCGCGGCCACGGTCATGCTGACCGGGTCGGCCGGAGCCGCGCCGGCGCCGGGCCCCCATGGCCGTGCCGACGCCGGGCCGGCCTGCCGGGTGGACCTGCCCCGCGTGCGGCACCTCGTGCTGTTCGAGCGGGGCACCGCAGAGGATGCGGTCCGGGCCGAGATCACCGCCGCCTGCGGCGCCCTGACCGGCTACTACGCCGAGATCGCCGTGGCGGTCGCCACCTCGACCGACAGCACGTTCGACGACCGGCTCGGCCGGGACCGCGCCTACAGCGCGCAGGCCGAGGGGCTTATCCCGGCGCCGCGGCGGGTGGTGGCCGTGCTGCCGCGGTCGGTCGGCGTGCAGTCGCTGCCGGTCGCGGCGGGTGCCGCCGACGATCGCAGCGACGAGCAGTGGGACATGACCATGATCGGGGCCGACCAGGCGCGTGCCGTGCAGCGCGGCAGCAACGGCGTGCTGGTCGGGGTGCTCGACTCCGGGGTGGACGGCGACCACCCCGAGCTCACCGCCACGGTGGATCGGTCGGCCTCGGCCGGCTGCGTCACCGGCGTACCCGTCCAGGGCGCGCAGGCCTGGCGGCCCGGCGGTGCGCACGGCACCCACGTGGCCGGCATCATCGGCGCGGCCGACGACGGCGACGGCGTCACCGGGGTGGCGCCGGGCGTGCGCATCGCGTCGGTCAAGGTGGTCGACGCGCACGGCTACATCTACCCCGAGTACGCGGTGTGCGGGTTCATGTGGGCCGCCCGCCGGCACATGACGATCGCCAACCACAGCTACTTCGTCGACCCGTGGCTGTTCACCTGCCGCGACGTGCCCGGGCAGTCGGTGGCGCACGAGGCGCTGCGGCGGGCGGCCGAGCACGCCACGGCGCGCGGGGTGCTCTCGGTCGCCGCGGCGGGCAACGAGGGCCTCGACCTCGCAGACCCCAGGGTGGACGCCGGCAGCCCGAGCAACACCCGCCACCCGCAGCGGCGCTCGGTCGACGACCGCTGCGACGTGCTGCCGGCCGAGCTGCCCGGGGTGCTCACGGTGTCCGCGGTCGGCGCGTCCGCCGTCAAGTCGTCCTACAGCTCATACGGCGAGGATGTGGTGGACGTGGCCGCGCCCGGCGGCGACCTGCGGCAGCGCTCCCCCGCCGCGGGCAGCGGCTGCGTGCTGTCCACGGTGCCCGGCGGGTACGGCCGGATGTGCGGCACCTCGATGGCCACCCCGCACGTCGCCGGCGTGGCGGCGCTGGCCGCCTCGGCGCGCCCCTCCGCCGGCCCCGCCGAGCTTGCCGCCATCGTGCTGTCCTCCGCGACGCCGCTGCACTGCCCGGACGGCACGTACGACCCGGACTCCGACGGCCGGGCGGACGCCAGCTGCACGGCCGCGGACGCCGGCAACAGCTTCTACGGCGCGGGGCTCGTCGACGCCGCGGCGGCCGTCCGCTAGCCCACCCGCGCCTCCAAGTACCACCATTGCCGTCGAGATGGGCCTTTAACTACACCCATTGCGCGGGTGCCGCTCAGCTCCGACCGACCCGGCCCGCGGCCGGGTCCAGCCAACATCCCTACGCGGTTCCGGTGAACGCGGGGTTGCGCACCGGCGTGCCGCTGCCGGTCGGCGTGATCGGCAGCAGGCGCCGCCCGGTCGGGCCCATCTGGATGGCGGTGCCCAGGTCGGGGCACACGCCACAGTCGAAGCACGGCGTCCACCGGCAGTCGTCCTGCTCGCGCCCGGACAGCGCATTGACCCAGTCGGCCCACAGCCAGTCCTTGTCCAGCCCCGAGTCGAGGTGGTCCCACGGCAGGATCTCGGCGCCGCCGCGCTCCCGGGTGGTGAACCAGGCCAGCGACACGCCCAGCGGCTCCAGCTCTGCGGCGCAGGCGTCCACCCAGCGCCGGTAGGAGAAGTGCTCGTGCCAGCCGTCGAACCGGCCGCCCTCGCGCCACACCCGTTCGATCACCCTGCCGACCCGGCGGTCGCCCCGCGAGAGCAGGCCCTCGATCAGCGACGGCTCGCCGTCGTGGTAGCGCATGCCGATGCTGCGGCCGAGCCGCCGGTCGGCGTTGATCGCCTGGCGCAACAACCGAAGCCGGGCGTCCACCACCTCGGGCTCGGCCTGCGCGGCCCACTGGAACGGCGTGTGCGGCTTCGGCACGAACGCGCCGATGGAGACGGTGCAGCGCACGTCGCCGCGGCCGGTCGCCTGCCGGCCGGCCCGGATCACCTCGCCGGCCATCCGCGCGATCTGCACCACGTCGTCGTCGGTCTCGGTCGGCAACCCGCACATGAAGTACAGCTTCACCTGCCGCCAGCCCGCCTCGTACGCGGCGCTGACGGTCTTGATCAGGTCCTCCTCCGAGACCATCTTGTTGATCACCCGGCGGATCCGCTCGGAGCCGCCCTCCGGGGCGAACGTCAGCCCGGACCGGCGGCCACCCCTGGTCAGCTCGTTGGCCAGGTCGATGTTGAACGCGTCCACGCGCGTCGATGGCAGGGACAGCCCGGTGTTGGTGCCCTCGTAGCGGTCCGCCAGCCCCTTGGTGATCTCGGCGATCTCGGAGTGGTCGGCGCTGGACAGCGACAGCAGCCCCACCTCGCTGAACCCGGTGGCGGCCAGCCCGCGCTGCACCATCTCGCCGATGCCGTCGATCGAGCGCTCGCGCACCGGGCGGGTGATCATGCCGGCCTGGCAGAACCGGCAGCCCCGGGTGCAGCCGCGGAAGATCTCCACGCTCATCCGCTCGTGCACGGCCTCGGCCACCGGCACCAGCGGCTGCTTCGGGTACGGCCAGGCGTCCAGGTCCATGGTGGTGCGCTTGACAACCCGGTGCGGCACCCCGTCCCGGTTCGGCGCCACGCCAGCGATGTGCCCGTCCGGCAGGTAGTGCACGTCATAGAACCGCGGCACGTACACGCCCTGGATGCCGGCGAGCCTGGTGAGCAGCCCGTCGCGCCCGCCCGGCCGGCCCTGCTCCTTCCATCCGCGCACGGCGGTGCTGATCTCGAGCACGGCCTCCTCGCCGTCGCCGAGCACGGCCGCGTCCACGAAGTCCGCGATCGGTTCCGGGTTGAACGCGGCGTGTCCGCCGGCCACCACGATGGGATGCCGGTCGGTCCGGTCGGTTGCGTGCAGTGGGATGGCCGCCAGGTCCAGCGCGGTGAGCAGGTTCGTGTACCCCAGCTCGGTGGCGAAGGACACCCCCAGCAGGTCGAACGCCCCAACCGGCCGGTGCGCGTCCACCGTGAACTGCGGCACGCCGTGCTCGCGCATCAGCCGTTCCAGGTCCGGCCACACCGCGTACGTCCGCTCAGCGAGCACGCCGGGCTGCTCGTTCAGGACCTCGTACAGGATGTTGACGCCCTGGTTCGGCAGCCCGACCTCGTAGGCGTCCGGGTACATCAACACCCAGCGCACATCGGTCGCATCCCATTCCTTGACCGTGGAATTGCGCTCGCCGCCCACATACTGCACCGGCTTCGACACCAGCGGCAGCAGCGGCTCCAGCCGCTCGAACACCGACTCGACGTTCATCGCCGTCCACCCTACGTCCGCCCCTCCCCCGCGCCTCCAAGTACCACCATTGCGCCGCAGTTGGGCCTTTAACTACAGCCATTTCGGGGCGCCAACCCGGGGTCTGGCCTCAGGTCAGGCCGACCGGCGAGCCAGCGCACGTTTGACCTCGGCCGCGAAGTTCTTGGGATCGTGCACGACGTCCCACCAGGTGAAGCGCATGACCGTCCAGCCGAGCTGGACCAGCCGGTTCTGCCGTTGCCGGTCCCGGAACACGGCGTCGGGCTGGTCGTGCGCGGCACGGCCGTCGAATTCCAGGCCGAGCCGCCGGCGCGGGTAGGCGCCATCCAACCGGGCGACGAGGGAGCCGTCCCGGTCGAAGACCTGGAACTGGGCCATCGGCAAGGGCACGCCGTGGTCGAGCATCGCCAGCCGGCCGGCCGTCTCCAGGATCGATTCGCTGACCCCGTCGGCCTCGGCAACCCTGGCAACCGCCACCGGACCGGCCGAGCTGGTGTACCGCAGGCTGGCGCTCTCGAGCTGCTCGCGGCTGCACAGGCCTCGGCGCAGGGTGTCGTCGATCGCCCACGCCGCATCCCGCCGGTCGAGAATGCCGGTGAGATCGACCAGCGTGCGCGCCGCCGTCGTCAACGGCACGCCGTCGCGCTCCTCCACCTCCCCCAGGCGCAGGGTACGGCCGTGGAACCGCAGGTCGCGGCGGTCCCGACGGCGGGTTCCCCTGCTGACGGTGACATGCTCCGGCCGCGTGCCCGACGGCCGCGGGATGCCGTGCACCCGGGCGGCGGTGAGGTGGCTGGCCACCGCGTCAGGCACGTTCGAGCTGAGCACCGCCGCCCTGGCGAGCGCGAGCGGGGTCAGCTCGACGCCTCGCGGTGCGTAGACGCAGCGCTGGATCCGGCGCAGGCGGCAGGAGCGCAGCGCGGTCAGCAGCGTGTCCGGGTCGACTCCCGCATCCAGCACCCGGTCGCGTAGGAGCAGCCCATCGGGCTCGAGCAATGAGGTCCACCATCCGTCCACGGATGACACTTTGCCGAACCGGGCAGCCATCAAGATCGGAAACGGATGAGTTATCCACAGGAACGGCTGTCGTTAAAGGGGCATTTAGACGGCAGTGGTGGTACTTGGAGGCGCGGTCAGCGGAGGAGGAGGACGGCTAGGCGGCGGGACGCTATGACGCCGCCGAGGGCGGCCATCGTGGCGAAGTAGGCGGCGTTGCCGAGCAGGGACCAGCCGACGACGCCGGTGCACAGGGCACGCATGAGCTCGACGCCGTGGTAGAGCGGCAGGCAGCGGACGAGCCACTGCACGCCGCCGGGGTAAACCGACAGCGGGTAGAAGGTGGTGGCGAACAGGAACATCGGCAGCACGGCCAGCTGGACGAACTCGAAGTCCTGCCAGGAGCGCATGAACGTGGTGGCGGCCATGCCGACGGCGGCGAAGCCGAAGGCGATCAGCAGCGCGGCCGGCAGCGCGAGCAGGGCCCACGCCGAGCCGATGAGCCCCATCGCCAGCATCACCAGCAGGAAGCCCGCGGCGTACAGCCCGCCGCGCAGCAACGACCAGGTGATCTCGCCGATCGCGATGTCCACCGGGCCGAGCGGGGTGGCCAGCATGGCGTCGTAGGTCTTGCCGTACTTGAGCTTGAAGAAGATGTTGAACGTGGCGTCGTATACCGCGCCGTTCATGGCGGAGGCGGCGAGCAGGCCCGGCGCGATGAACTCGGCGTAGCCCATCGGCACCCCGGCCGGTCCGATGACCGTTCCCACCAGCGCCCCGAGCCCGGTGCCGAGCGCGAACAGGTAGAACAGCGGCTCGAACATGCCGGAGAAGATGATCACCCAGACCCGCCGGTACACCAGCAGGCCGCGCTCAAGCAGGGTCCTGGCCCGCCCCGCGTACAACCCGGGCGGCAGGACGCGCAGCAGCAGCTGGCCACCCGCCGGCCCCAGGCCA
>Ga0209382_10004727_pt1 | contig 18023 bp, 22 predicted proteins | sample SoiMetdeltSBSDD5_FD_187599 | JGI IMG/M metagenome (GOLD analysis project Ga0209382, IMG submission 187599) | Bulk soil microbial communities from a Populus tree surrounding site in Tennessee, USA - Soil MetaG P. deltoides SBSDD5 (SPAdes) (version 2) | ecosystem: Environmental > Terrestrial >...
GCTTCCCGGAACCTTCGGGACGGGCTGTACGCTGGCGGACCGCCCCCAGGGGGACGTAGCTCAGCTGGCTAGAGCACCTGCTTTGCAAGCAGGGGGTCGTGGGTTCGAATCCCATCGTCTCCACCCAGTGTGACCAGGCCATCAACCCGCGGCGTCCTCGTCGCCCTGGTCCTCATCGCCGCCAGGGGAGCCAGAAGGGGAGCCAATCGCTTCGTCAGGCCCCCCCAGAAGGGCCTGCATGGGCGCGGCACCGGCGTCGACCGTGGGCGCCAGGACGTGCCGGTACACGAGCGCCGCCATCCGAGTCCCGTTGTGCCCGAGCACATCGGCGACGTGCTCCAAAGGAACGCCGGCCGCCGACATGAGCGACGCCGCCGAGTGCCGCATCTCGTATGGGGTCCATCGCCCGATCCCGGCTGCTTTGCACGCCCGCTTGAAGTACCGGCGCAGGTTCGAAGCATCGACCGGCCGCCCGTTCGCCGTCGTGAACACGAGCTGCTCCTTCGCCCACGTCTCCGACCACCTCGCCCCGGCCGCCGCCTGTTCCTCAGCCTGCAAGACCTGACGCTCCCGTAGCGCCTCGACCACCAACGGCGGACACCGCAGCGACCGCCGCGACCGCGCCGTCTTCAGCTCACCGAGCACCGGGAGGTTGTGCTCCCGCTTCAACTGCTGGCGCAGATGGATCACCCCTGCGTCCACGTCCACGTCCCGCCACGACAGGCCGAGCAACTCGCCCGGCCGCAGCCCCAACGCCACGCCCGTGACCACGAGGGCACGCAGCCGATCGGACTTCACGGCCACCAGCAACTTCCGCGCCTCGTCCGGGGTCAGTGACCGCCTGGTCGTCGCCGAGCCCTCCGGGATGCTCGTCAGTCGGGCCACGTTCCGCCGCACGAGGTTCCGGCGCGCGGCGTAGTCCAGCGCCTTGCCCAGAACGGTCCGCAGGCGCCCGACCGAGCTGCGCGCCAACCGACCCGAGGCCGCTCGGTCTTCCAACAGGTCGTCTACGTCGTCGGCGCTCAGGCGGGCAAGCCGGATGTGACCCAGCCCGGGAACCAGGTGGCCTCGCACAGCCCACGCGTAGTTGTCCCGTGTGTTCTCCGACTTGGCGAACTTCGGCACCTCGCGCTTCAGCCAGTCAGTCAGGAACACTCCCATGGTCACGTTCCCGTCGAGCGCTGATGCCCCGCCCTCGATGTCCTCCCGCAGTTGCCGAAGGCGCTCACGTACTTCCTTGGCCGACGCGCCAGTCACCTTCCGCCGCACCCGGCGACCGTTCACGGACCGGCCCAGATCGAGCACACCCACCCAGCGCGCCCGGTCCTCTTCGTAGAAGACCGAACCCTCACCCTTGCCCCGGCGTCCACCGGAGGACGGGCTCATGCCGCCTCCAGCGCCGCCACGTAGTCAGCGAGCGCAGTTGCCGAAACACGGCGAGCCGCGCCGATCTTCACTGACCGCAACGCCCCCGACCGGATGAGCTCGAACACCGTCGTCCGGCTCACCCCGAGCGCCTGAGCCGCCTCCTCCGGCCGCAACAACACCCGCTCCACAACCGTCCCGTCACCCATGACCGACTCCCTCCGTCTCGTCGTGCCGAACTGCCGAACTCATGCCGCGGCCGGTGGCGCCGGCCCCGCCCGAGCTGCCGCCAGCGTCTTGGCGGCCTCGTACTCGCGCAGCCACCGCTGGCGGGTCGTGATGACCTGGGCGATGGCGGCCGCGTAGGTCGGCCCGTCGACCCGGCTGCGGCCAAGCAGCTCCCAGGACCAGCGGCCGTCACTGCCGACCACGGACAACTCGTCGTGGTCGTCCGGGTCGATCCCGGCTTCCTCCAACGCAGCGCGCACGACGGCAGCCCGGTCAGCGCGGTGTTCGCTCAGCGTCTTGCCAGACCACAGGCGGGACACGAGCACGCGGCGGCCGCCGAGGCCCAGGTTGGCCCGCTCGTGCGCCTTGTGCTTGCAATGTCCGGGGACCAGGCCCGGTGCGGCGTCCTTGGGTTGGACGCCATGGCGCAGCCAGTTCGCACACGTCGGCGCGCACGGGAGCCAGCGGACATGTTCGGCCAGGCGGTCGATGTGCGCCACCCGCGCTGGCGAAGCGTCTTCGTCGTCGTAGGTGGCGGCAACGTCCTTGTGCAGGTACTTGCACAGGTAGCCGATGGCCCGGTCGGTGCCAGGGGACCCGGCGAGCAGTCCTTGGATGTTGTCCTGGTCGCCGAAGCGCAGCACGTGGGCCGGATCAGCGTCGAGGGAGTCGAGGGCCTGGTCCCAGGTCGGTAGCACGGCGCCGGTGTCGGGGTCGAGGTAGCCGGCCTTGTCGTCGGACCACTGCGGGAGCCGGTCGACGTAGACGGGTTGGTCGTGGGCAGGCCACCAGATCTGGTGGTAGGTCGCGGCCCGCACCTGGCGGATGACGGCACGGGGGATGGTGCCCCGCATGGCCGCGTGCATGTGGGGGGCGAGGCGGCGTTGGGCCTCGATGGTGGCGAAGTACTGCACCCGGTACCCGGCGCAGCGGCGCAGGTTCTGCCAGAACCGGTCCACCAGCTTGGGGAAGTGCAGAGCGTCCAGCGCGGCACGCCGGTAGTCGTAGGTCCCAGGGTCGACCGGTGTCCCATCGCCGCGCACCCGTCCGTAGGAGCCGAGGGTGAGGGTCAGGAACATCGACGGCCGGTAGGTCTTGCCGTCCGGCGCCTCGTACACCCGCCCGACCGTGCGGTCATCCATCGGCAGCTTGGGCAGGTCCGGAACGCCCTGGCGGCGCCGCGTTGACCGGACCCGCCGACCGCTCTCAGGTTCGTTGTCGTCGGCCTGGTGCTCGACGTCGGCCGGGTCCTCGTCTCCCTCGGTCGTGGACCATTCGGGTTCGGTGTCGAGGTGCCAGCCCTCGCGGCATTGCTGCATCCGCAGACGCCGCGCCCGGTCCGCGCACGCCGGGCAGCGGTCCTCGCGGGTGGACCCACACCAGATCGGCACATGCTGCGTTTCACCGGTCTCCAGGTCGGTGACCCGCGCCAGCACTGGACGCACGCAGACCCCCGCGGCGAGCCCCGCCGCGGTCACCATCTCGGTCGACAGGGCGCCCGGTTCCACCGGTAGCCGCCGCACCGGATCCACGGCCCCGCCGGTCGCACGTGCCACCACCTCGCCCGTCGACAGGCCTGCCGGCCGAGGCTGCGACTGGGTGAGCCGCCCGTGGCGCCATGCGCCCCTCATGTCGCGGTCCTGCTGGCGGGGTGGGCGCCTTCACGCCAGGCCGTGAGTGTCTCCGCTGGCGGGTCTGCGTCAAAGGCACGGCGAAGAAGTCCCCAACCGAGCCGCCGGGATCCTGCACCCACCGGCGGGACTTCTTCGCCTCTAAAGGCCCTTGACCCAGCCCCACCACCGGAAGGACAGCCGGCCAGGACGTGAAGGAGCCCGTGTGCTCGCTGCGACAGGGCCAGAGCAGCGGCCGGGGTCATGACTGGCGCCGGGTCTTGTCGTCGGTGAGGTCGATGACCACCAGGCCGTCGTCACCGCTGGGGGTGGGGCTGCCGGGGGTGTACGCGGCGACCATGGCGGCGATGTCCTCGTCGGAGACCCACCCGGCCCGGACCTTTGATGGTTCTTGTTCGCCGTCGCACCAGACGAAGCCGACGCCGGGTGCGGTGAGAGGGATGCGGGAGCAGTCGGCGCCACGGATGCGGGCGCCCCGGCCCAGTACGAGGTCGGTCTGTTCGGCCTCGACCAGGGCGAGGGCGATGCGAGTGGGGAACAAGTCCCGGAACGGCAACACGTCCTTGCGAGGGTCCTGCAACGCCGCGACCACCACGACCCCGACCGCACGGCCCTGTGAGAGCAGCAACGAGAGCAGGGACCCGATGCGACGCCGCTCCGGCGGGTCGGCATACGCGGTGAGCGAGGCCAGCTCGTCAACCATGACCACGATCAGCGGCTCATCCTCAGTGGGCTGGTGCAGGCGGGTGTGGCCCCGCAAGCGCCCGGCCCGGGCCTGCATCACGGCCACCGCGTCTTCCAACACGACAGCCATCGAGGCGGCGGTGTCGTAGGCGAAGCGGTCGAACAGCGCGGCGCCGGGGGCCAGTTCCATGCCGCCCTTGGGGTCGAGCACCCACAGCCGCACCAGGCCGTCACGGATCCCCGGACCCAGGGCACGGATCATCGACCACAGCACCGATCCCTTGCCTGCGCCGGTCGCGCCGGCGATGAGGGTGTGAGACCCGCGGAGCTGGACCACCCACGGGCGTCCGTCCTCGCGGCGTCCGACCGGCACCGCCCCCAGATCGATCGAGCTGGCGACGGGGAGGGCGGGGACGATGGCGGCGAGGGGGTCGAGGCGGCCGACGACGAGCTGGAGGTAGCCCGGCCGGCGGCGGACCTCACAGACCTGACAGGAGCGGGCGCCGAAGGCGTGGGCGAGGGCGTCGAGGCGCCGGGACCAGTCCTGGGGCTGCTGGCCCACGACCATCCGGACCGTGATCCGATCGGCGTAGCGGCCCGCCCGGACCCGCACGATGCGGGGGACGTACTCATCACCGTTGAACCGGCCCCCCAGGCCCGAGAGCATCATGGCGGTTCGCCAGCGGACCCCATAGGCCCAGAACGACCGCCACAACCCCAACAGCACCCGGCCCGCCGACGCGTGGTAGCTCGCGGGATGCGCCCGCCACCACACGACGAGCATGACGAACACCACGGCGATGAGTCCGGTTGCGAGCAGTGGCCCGAGCTGCACCCGCATGGCCACGACCGCAGCGACGAGGACGACGAGGCCCGGGCGGTGGGCCAGCCACCAGGCCCAGCGGGCTAGCAGCGGCCAGTTGTGACGAGCGACGCTGCCCGGAGCGGGTGCCCAGCCAGTGCCTTCGTTGGTGTCGTTGAGCGTGCTCACAGCTCGGCCTCCTGCTCGCAGCGGGTGAGGTACTCGGCCGCGACGGCGGCCAGGGCCCGGGCGAAGTACACGTGCCCGGGGTTCGGCTCAGACCGGTGGGTCGCGAACTGGGGGACCAGGGCCCGGGACCGACGTGGGCTGCTCTCCCAGCGGTGCCAAGCGCGGACGCCGCACCACAGAAATGCGGCTGCCGCCACAACTGCGGCGGGCCAGGGCCCGAGCAGGAACCGCACCCCGAACACCACCAGCACGAGGCGGACGGTTCGGGCGGCGCTCACCACGGCCAGCCCTCCGGTTCTTCGCCCTCATCGAAGGCGGGTCCGGTGGTGCCGTCGTTGTCATCGGAGCGGTGCAGGGTCACCCACGGGTACTCCGAGCCGTAGGTGTCCACCCCGGCTTCCAAGCCAGCCCGGTGGCGGCGCCGCTGTGCACAGGCCGGGCACCACTCGGCGTCAGGGTCGAGGTCGCTGCCGCACACGTCGCAGCGCATGGACCCGGCCAGGATGCGCCGTGCCAGTCCGGGGAACGGGCGGCCGGCGGCCGGGGTGCCTGCGGGGGTCGTAGAGTCGGTCACGGTTCATCTCCCATCGAGGGGTTGGACAGCACCGGGGCGGACGGTTTGGACGCCAGGCCGCCCCGGTGCCACACCTACGGGCGCCGGTCAGGCGACGCCTTCGAAGTCGAGCGACATCTGGGCGAGACGTCGCACGGCGAGTTCGCAGTAGCGCTCGGAACGCTCGATCCCGATGGCACGGCGCCCGAGCTGGCAGGCCGCCAGCAGCGTTGTGCCCGATCCGGCGAAGGGGTCGAGGACGGTCTCACCGGGCCAGGTCGAGAGGCGGATGCAGCGGCGGGCGACCTCGACCGGCATCGGCGCCGGATGACCGACAGGTTCCGGGATGTTGGTGCCCGGGGCCATGCGCCCGCCGACCGTGGGAACCGACCAGACGGTCGAGCACAAGGCCTGCCAGTCCCCTACGCCATCACGCCACGCCTCCATGCCAGTCGGTGCGGGGCGTTCCCAGGTGCCCTTGCATGCGACAGTGACCAGCTCGTGGTCGCCGCGCAGGTTCGGAGCGGCCGGGGACTGCCAGGACCCCCAGGCGCAGCCACCGGCCCGGATGGATTGCCACGACACCTGGTCAACCAGGACCAGCCCACCGCCCAGCTCGAGCGCATCGGCCCAGCCCCGGGCCAACAGCACCCGCCGCTTCCCAGCCCCGCCAGCACGGCCGCCAAGTGTCTCAGGGACCGACACGGCCGTGTTCACCCAGGCACGCCCGCCTGGCACCAGCGCCCGGGCCATCACGACAGCCGCCGTATCTGCGAGCCGCCAGTAGGCGTCCCAGCCGAGGGCGTCGCCCTGGGCGTCGCCGTCGTAGGTGAGCCCGACGTTGTAGGGCGGGGACGTGACCACGCAGGCGGCCGACTCGGCCAGCTCCGAGGCGGGCACGTCGCGCAGGTCGGCGCACCAGATCGTTACCTGGCCGTCATCGTAGAACGGTCCTGCGCTCATGGCAGGGACCCCCACAAAGGGAGCTGGTTGAACAGCTCGCAGCGTCCCTCGACTCGCTTCCACGCCGGGATCGGCGGTGCCACAGGTGCGGGGGGCGGGGTGATGACCCAGGACCAGTGGCGGCCACCACGGGGACCACGGGTCTGGTGTTGCACCCGTGTCGGGGCCAGGCAGCGCGCACCGCCGGTGTAGTCGTCCCACACCAGCAGGGACCCGTCCCGCTCGCGCTCGACCTCGTTGAGGCGGCCGTAGCGCCAGTGCCCCCGGTGCCGCCATCGCACCTGCTCCCCGCTCGGCTCGACCCGGAGGCGCCGGGTCATCGCTCGTACCGCCAGGCTTCGAACACGACCCGGCCGAAGCGGCGTCGCGCGCACTGGTAGCTGCAGCCGTCGCTGTCGTAGAACCGGTCGGACTGCACGGGGGTCTCCATGACGGCGGCCACCTGGGCCAGCTCGGCGCGGCTCGCACACCGGACCGTGACGTCCAAGGGCCGGCGATGACGGGCTGACGTGCCCCACAGCTCGGGCACTGGCAGCGCGGCCGACCAGTTCTCGGCCAGCCAGATCACCAGTTCGGACACGTCATCCTGCAGGTCCAACAGCTCGCCCATGAACCCGTCCAGCGCGTCGGCCGGACCGACCGCGATCTCGGGATGCTCGACCCCCGCCACCACCGCGGCCACATCATCGATCTGCCAGTCGCTGACCCAGCCGCACGAGCACTCGGCCCGATGCCGCTCGTCGTCGCCGAAGACCTGAACCTCGTGCACCAGCAAGGCGGCGGGCTCATCTCCCATCGAGGGGTTGGACAGCACCGGGGCGGACGGTTCGGACGCCAGGCCAGCCCCGGTGCTCGTGTGTGCGGCCATCAGCTCTCGGCCTTGCCGTTCGCCCGGCCCGGCGCGACCAGGCCCGTGGCCCAGTACGACCACGCGATCTGCGCACCGCACTGATGGGCCTGGCCCTTCTTGGGCTTGCAGCGGTCCGTGTTCACCCACGGTCGCAGTGTCAAGCCCTGCAGCACCACGGGACGGAACGGCACACCCGCCGCCGCGGGAGGCGGTACCGGCTGCACCTGCGCCACGATCTTGATCCGCACCGTCTTGTCCCGCGCCTGGGGGTCGGCGTCGATCACATCGACCCGCCACACCGGCAGGCCCGTCTCCTTGTCCACCGCCTGGATCGCGGCGTCCTTGGTGGAGCGGTCGAAGTCCCGGAACGGCTCGACCTCACCCACCACGTAGCACCCGTGCGGGAACACGTCATCGCTTGCCATCGGGATCGCACCCTGAATCGCCATCTCAGACCTCCTGGTCACATCACATGGCTAACTAGCCACATCATCCGCCCAATCCGCCCGAGTGTCAAGCAGTTAACGTCATGCTAACGGACTAATACGCCAGGTTGTTGATGGCGAGAAGGTCTGGCAACCTGCCTATATGGACTTGGGCGACATCATCCGTTCCCGCCGGAACGCCATCGGCCTCTCGCAGACCGAGCTGGCCAAGGCCGCGGGTGTCCACGTCCGCCAGATCGCCCGGTATGAAGCTGGCGAACAGCAGCCGGCCCTCTCCGTCGCCGTCGCCCTGGCCGACGCTCTCGGCATCTCCATCGCGCAGCTAGCCGGACAGGTCAGCTACGAGCTCGACCTCTCCGGCGACTGGTGGTGTGCCTGGCAGACCTGGAAGGACGGCGTTCCCCGCATCGACACCCACCCGATGGAGGTTCATCAGCGCGGCGAGCTGCTCCAGCTCGACGCCGACCGAGCGGTACCAGTCGATGAGGGCAGCTACCAGTGGCGGGGCGAGCTACGCCTCTGGGACAACGAGGCGCTCATGGGTTGGTATCGCTCAACCGATGGAGCCGTGCGGTCCAAGGGAGTCCTCTACCTGGCCCTGCATCCCCACGGCACGCACGCCTGGGGGCGCTGGGTCGGCATGAGCTACGACGGCCTCGTCATGTCCGGGTGGGGCGCCATGGCACGCACCGAGGCCGAGGCGAACAAGGTCGTCCAGGACCTCGCCAACCCCGAGCCGACATGAGTGGCCACCGCAGCCGAGTCGCACACTTCGTCATCGATGTCGACGACCTCGACCAGGGCGTCGAGTTCTGGGCAGCCGCCCTCGACGCCACCGAGGAGCCGATCTCGGAACAGAGCCGCCACATCTACCGCAAGCTCCGTCTCCCCGACGCCAACATCCGCATCCTGCTCCAGCGCACCGACGACCCGAAGGTCGCCAAGGAGCGCATGCACCTCGACCTGGAGACCGATGACGTCGAGGCCGAAGTCCGCCGCCTAGAAGCCCTCGGCGCCAAACGCTGGGACCACCAGCACGAGCGCGGCTTCGACTTCTGGGTCCTACGCGATCCCTGGGACAACGAGTTCTGCGTCCTCCAACTCGAGTTCCCCGAGCTGCTCGCCAAGCGGCCACCCTGGCTCTAGGTGAAGCGATAACAGCGCCCACCACAGGCCACGTCGCGACAGCTTCGCCCGCGGCTCGGCGGCCCGCGACGTGTCCTGGCGCCACACGTGACCGCACCCGATGCACCGGTATCGGCGGAGGCTGACCTCCAACACCGTGGGTCGCCACCCGAACGGCTCGTGCGCCAACCGCCGGACCACCGTGTCCCTGGCCGCGCCCTGGCATCCGCAGTGACGACACCATCTGTCGGGCTCGACAACCCGGCACCGGAGAATCGCCCGATCGGGCTCCAACCGCTGCCCGAGCACTTCGAGCCCGAGATCATCAAGACGAGCGAACGTGGTCAGGTCAGGGCGGGCGAAGGTAGCGTCAGACACGTCGAGGTCTTCCAGATGGACGGCAAGTCACCTCCATCCTCGGGAGACTTCGACCCCTGCCCGGCCACCGACGCGCCGACCGGGCTACACCCTCAACTGCGACTGCGAAGAGCCCAAATAGCCCCGGTGCGAGGGTCGGCCCGCTTGCTACGTTCCGGCCATGACTAGACCCGGTGAGATCCTCGGCAGCGTGGTCGCCGCCAGCGAGCGCGAGCAGCTCGACACGTTCCTGGATTACCTGCGCGACGCCGTCGTGCGCAAGGCCCGCGGGGTGTCGGAGGAGGACGCCCGGCGCAGCCCGGTGCCGACCGGCACCAACCTCGGCGGCCTGATCAAACACCTGCGATGGGTGGAACTGGGTGGGTTCGCCGAGCAGATCGGGCAGATCCCCGCCGCGGAGCTGCCCACGCCGCCGTGGACCGACGCAGACCCGGAGGCCGACCTGCGGCTGGAGCCGAACGAGAAGCTCGACGACGTCATCGGCGCCTACCAGGCGGAGTGCGACCGCTCCCGCGAGATCGCCGCCCAGCACAGCCTCGACTACGCCGTCACCACACCGCGGGGCAGGGAGCTGACGTGGATGTACCTGCACGTGATCGTGGAGACCGCCCGGCACGCGGGCCACGCGGACATCCTGCGCGAGATGATCGACGGCAGCGTCGGCGACTGACGGCTCGCGACGCGTCGTCGGTCCGTGTTCCGGGTCGTCAGAGGCGGCGTTACACCGGTATCAGCGGAGGCTGACCTCCAACACCGTGGGCCGCCACCCGAACGGCTCGTGCGCCAACTGCCGGACCCCGGCCACCGACGCGTCGACCGGACTACACCCTCAACTGTGAAGAGCCCGATAACAGGCTCTCCGCGTCTGAGGGTTGGGCCTTGAGGGCCTCTGCGCGGCCCGGCGCGATATCCTCGACGACCGGGTCCTCTGGCGTCCTATCGATCGCGGCGGCGCCTCGGGCGATCCGCATCCGCGAGGCCCGGAAGCGAGGGTCGGGACATGAGCGCGGCAACGGGCGGCACGGTCAAGGACCACTACGCCAGCGAGGGCATCGCGGCCCGCATCCTCGCCGCCCTCAGGGCGGTGGAGGGGCCGGAGGCGCCGGTCACGCCCGACGCCCTCGCCCCGCTCGACCACTTCCACGGCCGGGGGCTGAAGGCGACGCGGGAGATGGCGGCGCTCCTCGACCCCCGCCCCGGCGAGCGCGTCCTCGACATCGGCGGCGGGATCGGCGGCCCCGCGCGCTGGCTCGCGGCGCGATTCGGCTGCCATGTGACCAGCCTCGACCTGACGCCCGAGTTCTGCCGCGCCGCCGAGGCGCTGAACGCGGCCACCGGCCTCTCCGAGCGCGTGCGCGTCGTCGAGGGCGGCGCGACCGACCTGCCCTTAGGGGCGGGCGAATTCGACCGCGCCTACTCCGAGAACGTGGCGATGAACGTCGCGGACAAGCTGCGCTTCTACTCGGAGGCGCGGCGCGTGCTGCGCCCGGGCGGGGTGTTCTGCACCTCCCACTACGGCGCCGGCCCGAGAGGAGAGCCCGACTACCCGCTCCCTTGGGCGGCAGGCCCGGCGACGAGCTTCCTGACGGCGCCGGAGGAGACGCGCGAGCAGATCCTCGCCGCCGGCTTCGAGGTCGTGGTGTTCCGCGACAAGACCGAGGAAGTCATGCCGGATCTCCGGGAGAACCGCCGCCGCCTGGAGGCCCAGGGCCTGCCGCCGCTCGGGCTGCAGACGCTCATGGGCGAGCGGATCAGGGACCTCCAGATCAACGTCGCCCGGAGCGCGGAGGACGGCCGGCTGACCGTGATCGAGGCGCTGCTCCGCAGGCCGGCCTAGTGGATGAAATCAGACGGATGAGTCCCGCCCGAACCTCCGTCGCCCGAGCCGCCTCGGGCGTGGACGTGGGTACCATCCGTCTGGCGCGCACCGCTAGGTCCGGCGAGGCTTGAGCCAGTCCAGGGCCGGCGAGGCAGAGCACGCCGAGGAAGGCGCGGGCGGTCTTCTCGTAGCGGGTGGCGACGGCGCGCCACTCCTTCAGCCGCGCCCACAGGTTCTCGACGAGGCGGCGGTTCCCATAGATCCACGCCGGGCAGGCGACCCGCTCCTCGTTGCGCTTGGGCGGGATGGCGGGACGCGCGCCCATGTCCCCTACACGCGCTCGCGGAAAGCGTGCGAGGCGAGGCCGCGGTCGCCGACGACCCAGAGCGGCGCCTCCGGCAGCCGGTCCAGCAGACCGGGCGCCAGCGGCAGTTCGTGCGCCTGCCCCGGCGCGAGGGCGAAGGCCACCGCACGCCCGCCGCCGTCGGCGATCCCGACCGCCTTCGTGCCGTAGCCGCCGCGCGAGCGGCCGAGCGCCTCGCGGTCGTCGCGCTCCGCCGGCGTCCCCCCTTTCGGGCCGCACCGGCGGCCTTCTGGTGCGCGCGGATGCCGGTCCCGTCGAGGAAGGCCATGCCGAAGGCGACGCCGCCCTCCTGCGCCACCTCCAGCAGGAGTTGGGTGATGGTCGGGTAAGGGGTCGTGCGCGCGGCACAGGGGCTCTGCGATTCTCAGCGATGTCTGAAGTCATCGAGTCTCGAGGAGCCCCTGCTTGGAAACCGATGCTACGCGCATGTGCGCGCTGCTGGTCGGCCTGCCCGACGTCGTTGTGGTCGGCGTCGGCGACTGGCCGTCGTGGTTGCGGCAAACGCTGAGCTCACGCAAGCAACGTGCAGATGATCGATCAGCGCGGGCACGCGTGCTTGCCGTGCATTCAATCGAACCCAGCCAGCGTGAAACGTGCCAACGCGGATCGGGGTCAGGTGTCGTCGTGGTGGGCCAGGGTTTCGATGCGGTCGAGGTAGTCGATGGCGGCTGGTTCTCGGTCGTAGTGGCGTCGTAGCTCGACCACGAGGTCTTCGGTGACCATCAGCAGCGACGGGACCGACTGGCGGGGGATGTCGAGGGCGGATGCGCCGAGCTCGACGGCGCCGTCCAGGTCGCCGCCGCGGGCAGCTGCCACGGCCAGGGTGGTGCGGGCTTCGGCGACCCGCATGGGGGCGCGGAAGGATCCATCTGTCGCGGTGGACTTTCGGATCACTTCGTCGGCCTGCATGGTCGCCATGGTGTCCTCGCCAGTGCGGCGATAGCAGTCCATGGCGTAGAAGTCGAACTTGTCGGGATCGACGGTGAAGTGGTTGTCGAGGTTGTCCGGGTAAGGCAACGACTCCAACAGCACCCGGCCACGCTCCAGCGCCAGCTCGACCTGACGGCGGTCACCCATACGAGCCCAAGCCTTGGCCTCCTGGCCGGCCAACTGGACCGCCACCGACGCGTCGGGCGCCATCTCCCGACCCACGCGAGCGGCTTCGATGACCTGGCGGTGGCGGCCCTGGGTGAGCGCGAACCAACACGTGAGTTCCTGAGACCAGGCCGTGATCACAGCGTGGCCTGCCTCCTGGCCGAGGCTGGCGGCGGCCCGGCGGGTGGCTTCCGCACCCCGGTAGTCCTTGGCGTCGTACTCGACGCACCCGACCAGCAGGGCGAGCCACCCGGCCAGCACGAGGACTTCGCGGTGCTGGGCCAGGGTGAGGCGCTGGTCCAGGAGGTGGACCAGCTTCGCCATCCATGCCTGTCCCTCGCGACGCAGGTCCGCAGCTGGCATGTAGGAGTACTCGCTGCACAGGCGCTCGACGGTGATCGTGAGCGTGTCCAGCGAGGCCCGGTCGATGTCGGAGTGCCGGATGCGCTCGACCAGGTCGATCGTCTCCCCGTTGGGGATGACCAGGTCGGTCTCCGCGCGGCGTGTCGGCGGGGCAGGGTCCGGGCCGAAGATGGCCGTGGAGACTGAGCCGAAAGCGGCGGCGATGACTCGCTGGTACTCCTGGCGGGGTCGGTGCCTGCCGGACTCCCAGTTCTTCCACATGCGCAGCAGGTTGGTGTCGTCCGGGAGCTGCTGATCGGCGTGCATGCGCAGCACGTCGACGGTGTGCTGCTGCGTCCAGCCGCGGGCCTGGCGTTCAGCGGCAAGCCGTAGCGACCATGCGGGGCGGTTGTCGTCTGCCATGACCGAACCTCTCCGAGCGCGGGTGGCACGAGGGTGATGAACCTTTGTCACCCGCTTGCCACTTATGCCTCGCTCCTCTGCTCGACATCGTTGAGGGCGTGTTGCAACGGCCTGTCGATGTCACTGGGTGGTCGGTTGGGCGGTCGGCCGCCATGGCCGGGACGCTTGTCGTGCCATTCGATGATGCTGGCGGGTCGCCATGCGGGCGTGCGGCCAAATGTCCGGTCGGGAGCCGGCATCTGGCCGCGCGCCTTGTACGTCGACACGGTGCTGATCGAGACGCCGAGATATGCGGCTACGTCCGAGGTCACCCACCAGTCAGTCGTGGGGTCCGGCTCGGGCATGGCCTCAACGCTACCGGTCGTCCACGTTGCGCCGTGAATCTACGGCACAGCATTGATATCTACGGGACTATCCTGTAGATTTATGGAGCGGGGAGTTCCCCGCCATGACGGCGCAAGGAGACTGAGATGGCTGTTCAGGGTGCGATTCAGATGACGTGCGATGAAGTGTTCCCGCATGGGTTGTTCGTGGTGGGTGAGGTCGAGGCGGTGCGGGACTTCGACCGGTCGACCAGGGACACCGCGGTGCAGGCGGTGGACAAGGAGTCGGGGCTGCCGGTGTGGCGGGTCGATGTGATCGACGCCGACCCGGCGGCGCGGGACAAGACGGTGCGGGTCAAGATCGTGGCTCCGGTGCAGCCGGTCCCGCCGCCCGCCGCGGCGGGGGTGCCGTTCCGGCCGGTGGTCTTGCAGGGCCTGACCCTTCGGCCGTGGGTGAACAACGATCGCTGCAAGCCCAAGAAGGGCCAGCCGCATCAGTGCGGTGCGCAGCTCGCGTGGTCGTACTGGGCCACGGGCCTGGCCGCTCCGGGCCGGGCCAACGGCAAGGCCGAGTCCTGATGGCCGCGCACCTGAGCACCGGTGGCGGCCTGGCGTCCGAACCGTCCGCCCCGGTGCTGTCCAACCCCTCGATGGGCGAGCAGCCCGCCGCCCGCCTGGTGCACGAGGTCCAGGTCTTCAGCGAGGACGAGCGGCATCGGGCCGTGTGCTCGTGCGGCTGGGCCAGCGACTGGCACAGCGATGATGTGGCAGCGGTGGTGGCGGGGGCGGAGCATCCCGAGATCGCAGTCGGCCCGCCCGACGCCCTCGACGGGTTCATGGGCGAGCTGTTGGACCTGCAGGACGACGTATCCGAGCTGGTGGTCTGGTTGGCCGAGAACTGGTCGGCCGACCTGCCGGTGCCCTCGATCTGGGGGTGCCGGTCCGCGGGGTTGGACATCAGCGTGCAGTGCGAGACCACGGCCCAGCTCCACCGGGTCGCGGCCACGTTGGGCGCAGAGGTCCGTGGCAACCCCGTCTACGACAGCGACGAGGCCGTCTACCGGTGCGCCCGACGCCACTTCGGCAGGGTCGCAGTCGAGGCCTGGCGGTACGCGCAATGACCCGGCGACTGCGGGTCGAGCCGAGCGGGGAGCCGGTGCGGTGGCGGCATCGTCGGCACTGGCGCTACGGGCGCCTCAACGAGGCTCAGGGCGAGGGGGACGGGTCGCTGCTGGTGTGGGACGACTACACCGGCGGCGCCCGCTGCCTGACCCCGACACGGGTGCAACATCAGACCCGCGGTCCCCGTGGCGGCCGGCACTGGACCTGGGTCGCCGCGCCGCCCCCGGTGCCGCTGGCCCCGCCGCTCCCGGCGTGGAAGCGGGTCGAGGGACGCTGCGAGCTGTTCAACCAGCTCCCCCTGTGGGGGTCCGTGCCATGACCCCGTTCTACGACGACGGCCAGGTCACCATCTGGTGCGCCGATGTGCGCGACGTGCCCGCCTCGGAGCTGGCCGAATCGGCCACATGCGTGGTCACATCTCCGCCCTACAACGTCGGGCTCTCCTACGAGAGTGACGAGGCGGGTGACGCGCTGGCCTGGGACGTCTACTGGCGCCTCGCCGACGCAGCCGCGGTGGTGATGGCCCGGGCGCTGGTGCCCGGCGGCCGCGCGTGGGTGAACAGTGCCGTGTCGGTCCCGGAGACACCACGCGCCGATGCGGGCCGGGCAGCGAAGCGGCGGGTGTTGTTGGCCCGGGGCTGGGCCGATGCCCTCGAGCTGGGCGGCGGCCTCGTGCTGGTCGATCAGGTGTCGTGGCAGTCCGTGCGGGCCGGTGGTTGCGCGTGGGGGTCGTGGCAGTCCCCCGCTGCCCCGAACCTGCGTGGCGATCACGAGCTGGTCACCGTGGCCTGCAAAGGCGGATGGGAACGCCCGGTGCCCGAGGGCATGGAGGGCTGGCGTGACGGGCTGGGTGACTGGCCGGCCTTGTGCTCGACCGTGTGGTCGGTCCCCACCGTGGGCGGGCGCATGGCGGGGACCAGCACCCCCGGGCATGTCGGGCATCCGGCGCCGATGCCGGTCGAGGTCGCCCGGCGGGCCATCCGCCTGTCGACCTGGCCGGGCGAGTGCGTGTTCGACCCCTTCGCGGGATCGGGCACGACGCTGCTGGCGGCGCGCCAGCTCGGGCGCCGTGCGGTGGGGATCGAGCGTTCGGAGCGGTACTGCGAACTCGCCGTGGCTCGCCTGGCGCAGATGTCGCTCGACTTCGAAGGCGTCGCCTGACCGGCGCCACCTAGGTAGTGCACCGGGGCGGCCTGGCGTCCAAACCGTCCGCCCCGGTGCTGTCCAACCCCTCGATGGGAGATGAACCGTGACCGACTCTACGACCCCCGCAGGCACCCCGGCCGCCGGCCGACCCTTCCCCGGCCTGGCACGACGCATCCTGACCGGCCGGGTCCGTTGCGACGTGTGCGGCACCGACCTCGACCCCGATGCCGAGTGGTGCCCGGCCTGTGCCCAGCGCCGCCGCCACCGTGCGGGCCTGGAAGCCGCGATCGACGTCTACGGCGCCGACCGGCCCTGGCTGACGGTGCACCGCTCCGACGACAACGACGGCACCACGGGTCCCGCTTTCGATGAAAGCGCCGAACCGGAGGGCTGGCCGTGGTGACCGCCGCCCGATTGGTCCGCCTGGTGCTGGCGGTGTTCGGCGTGCGGTTCCTGCTGGGGCCGTGGCCTGCGGCGGTCCTGGCGGCAGCCGGTTGCCTGTGGTGGGGCGTCAGTGCCTGGCAGCGCTGGGAGAGCAGCACTCGCTCGTCCCGGGCCCTGGTCCCCCAGCTCGCCGCCCACCGGCCCGAGTCCGATCCCGGGCACGTCTACTTCGCCCGGGCCCTGGCCGCGGTGGCGGCCGAGTACCTCGCCCGCTGCGAACAGGAGGCCAAGCGGTGAGCACGCTCAACGACACCAAGGACCGCATGGGCTGGGAACCGGCCCCGGGCAGCGTCGCCCGCCACAACTGGCCGCTCGTGGCCCGCTGGACCTGGTGGCTTGCCCACCGCCCCGGACTCGTCGCCCTCGTCACTGTGGTCGTGGCGGTGAGGGTGCAGCTCGGGCCACTGCTCGCCACATCGCTACTTGGCCTGGTGGTCGTGGTGCTGGTGGTGTGGTGGCGAGTCCATCCCGCCAGCTACCACCGGTTCCCCGGCCGGGTGCTGTTGGGGCTGTGGCGGTCGTTCTGGGCCTACGGGGTCCGGTGGCGCACCGCCATGATGCTCTCGGGCCTGGGGGGCCGGTTCAACGGCGACGAGTACGTGCCCCGGATCGTGCGCGTCCGGGCTGGCCGCTGGTCGGATCGGGTGACGGTGCGGATGGTGGTGGGTCAGCAGCCCGAGGACTGGTCCCGTCGCCTCGCCGCCCTCGCTCACGCCTTCGGTGCCCGGTCCTGTCAGGTGTGCGAGGTCCCCCGCCGGCCCGGCTACGTGCAGCTCGTCGTCGGCCGCCGCGACCCCCTCGCCCAGGTCGTCCCGGCCCTACCCGTGGCCGCATCGGTCGATCTGGGCGCGGTCCCCATCGGGCGCCGGGAGGACGGCCGCCCCTGGCTGGTGCGGCTTCGTGGCTCACACACCCTTGTCGCCGGCGCGACCGGATCCGGAAAGGGGTCGGTGCTGTGGTCGATGATCCGTGCTCTCGGGCCGGCGATCCGGGCCGGACTGGTGCGGCTCTGGGTGCTCGACCCCAAGGGCGGCATGGAACTCGCCGCCGGACGACCCCTCTTCGACCGCTTCGCCTACACCACCGCCGCGGCCATGGCCGCCGTCCTGGAAGACGCCGTGGCCGAGATGCAGGCCCGGGCCACACGCCTCATGGGCCACACCCGCCTGCATGAACCCTCAGTGGATGAGCCGCTGATCGTGGTCCTGGTGGACGAGCTGGCCTCGCTCACCGCGTACGCGGAGCCCGCCGACCGGCGCCGCATCTCCGCCGCTCTCTCGCTGCTGCTGTCCCAGGGGCGTGCCGTGGGGGTCGTGGTCGTGGCGGCGTTGCAGGACCCCCGCAAGGACGTGCTGCCGTTCCGGGACCTGTTCCCCACCCGCATCGCCCTCGCCCTGGTCGAGGCCGAACAGACCGACCTCGTGTTGGGACGCGGCGCCCGCATCCGGGGTGCGGACTGTTCCCGCATCCCCCTCACCACACCCGGCGTCGGGTTCGTGTGGTGCGACGGCGAGGCCGAACCCTCCCGCGTTCGGGCCAGCTGGGTGTCCGATTGCGACATCTCGGCGATGGCCTCGGCCTACACGCCCGGCCCGCCCAGCAGTGACGACGGCCTGACCGTAATCGACCTCACCGCCCACAAGACCAGGCGCCAGCCATGACCCCGGCCGCCGCCTTGGCCCTGTCGCTGCGAGCACAAGGGCTCCTTCACGTCCTGGCCGCCTCTCTGTC
>Ga0209382_10004729_pt1 | contig 18020 bp, 18 predicted proteins | sample SoiMetdeltSBSDD5_FD_187599 | JGI IMG/M metagenome (GOLD analysis project Ga0209382, IMG submission 187599) | Bulk soil microbial communities from a Populus tree surrounding site in Tennessee, USA - Soil MetaG P. deltoides SBSDD5 (SPAdes) (version 2) | ecosystem: Environmental > Terrestrial >...
CTGAGAACCTCGCCAAGCGGCTTTCCGGCGACGATCTCGACGACGCGGCCGAGGACGTCGGTCGAGAGGCTGTACTCCCAGCGCGTACCCAGCTGGTAGAGGAGGGGCGTGCGGCTCAGCTGCTCGATGAACTCATCCATCGTCAGGGTCAGCGAGGACACGTTGGACGACTCCGGGTACATCTTGTAAATCTCTGTCTTGCCCCGATTGCCGTAGGTCAGGCCGGACGTGTGCCGCATAAGATCCTGAATCGTCATCTCTCGCTCGGCGGGGACGCGCTCCAAGGCCGACCGTCCGGTTCTTGAACGCGGGAATGTATTTCGACACGGGATCGGATGGCAGCAGTCGGCCCTCTTCGTAGAGTGAGAGGGCCGCCACGGTGACGATCGGCTTGGTCATGGACGCAAGCCGAAAGATCGCGTCCGGCGTCATCGGCACGCCAGCCGCCTTGTCGCGAAAGCCAACCGCCTGTACCGAGGCGATGCGGCCCTTGCGCGCAACGACGACGACGGCGCCTGGAATTCGCCCGCGCTCCACGTCGCCGCTGAGCACCTGCCCGATACGCGCCAGCCGCTCCGACACCAGCCCGACCTGCTCGGGCTTCGCGGTCGATAGATCGTTCGCCCCGGCGTGGCCGGCCGCCACCAGAGAAAAGAGGAGCAGAAGGATGGTCGACCGTCGCGTCATACGTCCTCCAGCGGTCAGGATGTCGGCGCCCGTTGCGGCTCAGCGCGCGCTATGGGCCTACTACAGCGTCGACATGGGGCTTGTCAACGGCGAGCGCGACGTCGTGGGGAGACGTCTTGTCTCTCCTGCTGCTCCTCCGGCGGGGCTTCCTCGCGGACAGCGGAGTAGCCTTCGACCGTGAGATCGGGCGAATAGAAGACGTCCGCGGACCCGGAGCGCGAGTCTCCCTCGACCAGGCCTATCAAGGCTGGGGAGGAGCTGTAGAACTTGTCGATTCCTCGACCCACCAGAGTCATGATCTTTCGTTCAGCCTGGGCAGCGGTTTGCGGGCTGTACGCGTGGAAGCTTTCGCATCCGCGGGTTTGCTCGTAGGAAATAATCCGAAGGGGCGTGTCTCGTGAGATTCCGATCACGGCCTGCGTGTGATAGCCGGAGGCGAGCACGCCGGCGATGCGCGACAGTGACGTGTACCCGACCCTCCACACGACAGGATCGTACGCGCTCAGAACGAGAATCACGGGAGACTGCACCCGGCCGACGACCACGTCGATCTCGGTTGTTCCGTGGCCGCTAGTTCCAAGCGGAAAGCGCAACCGGTTCGACCCCTTGTACAATCCCACCAGATGAACTTCCGCGTCCTCCGGAAGTCCCGCCAGGCCACACGACAGTACTTGCTCGATTCGAAGGATGACCGGAGCGACCAGGGCAGAGACCTCTGAGGGCCCTCTGAGCTTCAGGCTCTTCAGACTTGGAAGGCTGGCCTCGGCGGCGACTCCCAGCACCATGCACGACGCTACCAACCGGCCGATCGCGACCTTGGATGTCCGGGACATCGGCTCCCTCTGGTGTGAGCATGCGAACGGAGCGGACGTCGTACTGACTACTTCGACCGTATCCCGACATCTCGGGCAGGCGCGCATTCTGTGAGGCCACGAACAGTTGCGATGCTGGCGGGCCGAAGCCACGGCCAGCCGTAGCGGCTAGCGATCGTTCAGCCGACCAATTGCTCCCGCTCGACGGTCAGAGACGAGGCGGCCTTCCTTGAACACGAGGCGCAGCTTCCTTAGATTTGTGATGTCCTGCAGCGGATCGGCGTCAACGACGATGAGATCGGCGAGCTTGCCCGGCTGGATGGTTCCGAGCTCGGCGCCCACGCCGCAGAGCTCAGCGGCATCGCGCGTGGCGGCGAGCAGCGCCTGGCGGGGCGTCGCTCCATCCTTCACCCACAGACCGAGCTCGAGCAGCGCCGCGTCCTTGAGCGGCCGGATGTCAGAGCCGAGCGCCATCCTCACGCCGGCCGCGAGCGCTCGCCGGAACCACTCGCGGTGCTCACCGGAAGCGTGGTCCGCTCGCTCACAGAGATCGGCGGACAGGCTCCGTTGCTCGACCCATCGCTTCTCCCACGGATTGCTCGCCTGATCCGGGGTGAGGTGGCTGATCGCCAGCGTCGGTACGTACCACGTGTTGCTAGCGCGGAGCTGTTCGACGCACTCCTGATCCATGATGTAGCCGTGCTCGACGCTGTGCGCGCCGAGGCGCACGGCCTTCTTCACCGCTTCTGGGTTCGCCGCATGCGCCATCACACGAAAACCGCGGGTGCGGCAGATCGCGAACGCCGCCTCGAGCTCCTCATCCAGGAGGAATGACTGCCAGTGGCGGTCCCACGACGGGCCCATGATCCCGCCCGTGAGGTTGAGCTTGATGTGGTCGACGCCGTTCTTGATCTGCTCTCGGATCGCGCGGACGAAGCCGTACGGGCCGTCGCATTCGAGCGCATGCCCCGACGTCAGGAAGTGACCGCCCGTGGTCGTCAAAAAGTGCCCGGCCGCGAACACGCGCGGGCCCACGTAGCGCCCCGAATCGAACGCGCGCTTCCAGGCCACGTCCATGAAGTGCGCAGCGCCGGCGCACCGCACGCCTACGACGCCACCCTCCGTCAGCGCCTCCATCAGGCGCTGGCCAAACGCGATGGTCTGGTCGACCACGTTGGCGCCCGTCTCGGCGAGATAGTCGGGATGAATGTGAACGTCCCAGAGTCCCGGCAAGAGATACCCACCACCGAGGTCGATCACGTCGGCATTGCGCGTGTCGGCCGAGCGGCGCCCGTCGAGAACCTCGGCAATGCGTCCGCGCTCGATCACGACGCTGCCACCGGCTATGGGCCGCTCGCCCACGCAGTCGATGACGTTCGCGTTGGTCAGCACAAGGCGGTGGTGGGTCATGGCCCTCATGTAGCATCGCGTGCCCGTTGCGGGCAAATGGAACCTGGGAGGGCCTTGCCAGGCTGCTTCGAGTGCCCGAGCCTGTCCCGCGCGGCGTCGTTACGGCGCGCCGTTCTCCGGAGGAGCGTCTTGAGCTGCCGCGTCCTGTTTGAGCGCCGGAACCCTGTTCACGGCCTCTAACCACAGGTCGTGGCATCGAGGATGGAAGTGGATCCGCCGTCGATCGGCCCGGCCGACGTCGAATACGTAGAGGGGGTGAGGATCAAGAGTCCTGCCGTCGCAGGCGGCGCACTGACAGCCCAAGCTCTTACAATGCTGTTGCGCTGGAATTGCTATCGTTCCCTGAACTGCTCCCGCGAAGCGCCCGCTGATCTGTGATTTGATCCAAACGCAACGTCCACACAGCTGTTCTGCCTTCAGCTCGGAAATCTCTCGGCAGACCCTGCAGACCGCCCGCACCTTCCCCCTGTTGAGGAAACTCAGACTTACCGTGGGCACTGTGGTCCCTCCCGTCTGGGTTGTAAAACAGCGATCGCCGACGTCGGGAGGACCGACCATCAAACCCGATGCCGTCCGCGCGTCACCCGCAGAATCAACCGGTTACATCGAATCGGTGGCGTCAGTCTGGCCAATCGGCGGGTCAATTAGGCGCGGGCGCGAGATTCTTGCTTCTGGGAATCGCCGCGAACCGCTGCGTGCCCGCGGCGCGTCGGGGATGCGCCAGGTGGCAAATCGGGGCGATCGGCCACACACTGAGGAAGAGGGCAAAGACGTATGGACGCATGGAGTATCGGCGCGACGACGAAGGTCAACGATGTCCTGCGACATCGTCCGAGTACCGGGGAGGTGTTCATCCAGCATGGACGGCTCTCCATTGCGGAGCCGGGGAACTTTTACCTCCGATACCCCGACGAGAAGGTCGGCGAGTTCGCGCAGCGTAACGGTGTGGATCTCGTGGCGCTTCTCGAGCAGTTGAACGCCGTGGCGGAGGCACCGGACTTGGAGGCGGCAGGCCTGACACACAGACCGAGCGGACGAGGCCGTCCACCAGACCAGCCGATCGGCTACACGTCAGCGTATCGAGAGTTGAAGGATTCCGACGTCGAGACGCAGCATTTCGTGGCCAGTCTCCTGAGGCACGGACTGGACTGAGCTCCTCCGGCTACAGCGGCGAGACCTCGACGCGCGCGTCGTAGGCGGACTGCCCCACGGTGAACGGGAAGAGATCGCACGCCTCGTCGGGAATGGACGGCGCCCCGCTGGTCAGGTCGTTGACGCCGCGCCACCCGTCGCGCATCCAGACGGTACCCGCGGGCACCTTGTCGGTGACCCGCGCCCGCGCCTCGAACGCTCCGCGCTCGTTGTGGATACGGATCGGCGCGCCGTCGGCCACCCCCCGCGCCGCGGCGTCGGAGGGCGAGATCCACAGCGCGGGCTCGGAGTCGGCTTTGGCCAGCGACGGCAGCGCGCGCCCGTGATCGTAGAAGCCGTGAAAGTGCGTGAGCGTGCGTCCCTGTCTGAAGGTCAGCGGATAGGGCGACGACGGTAGCGGCTCGTACACGGGCAGCGCCGGCAGGCCATGGCGCTGGGCTCGCTCCGAGACGAACTCGACCTTCCCCGACGGCGTATCGAACGCCAGGGTCGGATACGCGACGTGTGAGACGTTCAGCGCATGGATGCCATGATTGGCGCGGATCCGAGCGACGCTCGCGCGGCCGGTGGCGGGGTGGTCGAGGACCGCGTCGATCATTCCCTCGTCGGACGCCCACGGGAAGAAGTCGTCGAGGTCCAGCCGCCGCGCCAGCTCGCGCAGCACCCACGACGCCGAACGCGCTTCGCCGGGCGGTTCGATGGCCTGCGGCATCAGATACAGGTGAGTGTTCGTGCTCTTCATGCCCAGCTCCTCCAGCCATGAGGTGGCAGGCAGGAGCACGTCGGCACACTCGCGCGCGGTGTCGCTCATGAACAGCTCGTGGACCGCCACGAGCTCACAGCGGCGAAGTCCCTCGACGACTCTGTTCGCGTCCGCGAACGATGAAACCATATTGGTGCCAAACAAGAGCATCGCGCTGATGCGTCCGTTGACGAGCGCTTCGGTGATGCGGGGCATCTGGTCGATAACGTAATCGCCGGGCGGTCGCCGATCGTTGGCCGCGACGCTGGCCAGTCCGTGACCGTGCGAGTTCGAGCCGTGACGGGGACCGAATCCAGCGCCGGGGACGCCGAGATTACCGGTGAGCGCGGGCAGGCAGGCGATGGCGCGCGCCGCCTGCCAGCCGTTGGCGCCCTTGTACATCGAGCTGCCGCCGATCACGATCATGGCCGGACGCGTGGTCGCGTAGCGCCGCGCGAGGGCCTCGATGCGCACCGCGGAGATGCCCGTGATCGGCTCCGCCCATGCCGGCGAGTGCGCGCGTAGGTGCGCCGCGAGCGCGTCGAAACCGAGCGTGTGCCGGTCGATGAACGAGCGATCGTGCAGGTTGTCGCGCACGATCACGTGCATCACGGCCAGGGCCAGCGCCGCATCAGTTCCCGGCTTGAGCACGAACACCTCGTCGGACTGGGCGGCGGCCTCGGTCTCGCGCACATCGATCGTGACGACGTGTGCGCCGCGCCGCCGGGCCGCCGTCACGTAACGGGCGGTGTTCGGCTGGCTGGCCAGGTTGGCGCCCCAGAGCAGGATCAGATCGGCGTGGGCCCCCATATCTTCTTTGGTGCTCGTCTCGAGCACGCCGGTAAGGCCGAGGCCGAAGCCGCCCAGTCCCCAGCAGATCATCTGGGCGCTCCACGTCTGGCAGCCGTAGAGATTGGCGAAGCGGCGCACGAGGTTGCCGGTGAGCCGCACGCCGTAGTTGTTGGCGGCGACGCCGTGGCCGGTCCACGTGGCCACTGCGGGCGGCCCGGCTGCGCGCATTCGCTCGACGATCCGGTCGAGCACCTCGTCCCAGCTGGCGCGCCGCCAGTCGCCGGCTCCGCGCCGGTCGCGCACCATGGGATGGAGCAGCCGCGTCGAGTTGCCGATGATCTCCTTCGACGCTTGGCCGCGGACGCACAGGAACCCCTGGCTGTCGGGATTGTCCGGATCGCCCTTCACGGACAGCACGCGACCGTCCTCGATCTCGACCAGCATCCCGCACAGGGTCGGGTGGCAGTTCATCGGGCACATCGTGCGGACCACGGTGCTCATCGCTTGAGTCTAACCGGTATTCCCTACGCGGGGCGCCACGCCCGCTGCGACATCGCGTCGACGTCGCTGATGACCTCCACCACGGCCGGACTGTTCGAGGCAAGCGCCTTCTCCAGCGCCGGCCGGATGTCATCGGGCCGCTCCACGCGGATCCCGACGCAGCCCATGGCCTCGGCCACCCGCGCGAAGCTCACCTCGTGGCTGAAGTGCCACATCTCCTTCGCGCGGCCGCGCTGCTGGCCCTTGTAGGCCGCGTCGAAGAGATGCTTCTCCTGGTTCAGCGCGTAGTTGTTGTTGACCAGCATGATCGCGTTGATGTTGAAGCGCGCGGCGGTCTCGAGCTCGGCGAGGTGATAGTAGAAGCCGCCGTCGCCGCAGAATCCGATCACGGGCCGGTCGGGCAGCGCGCACTTGGCGCCGAGCGTAGCGGGAAAGCCCCAGCCGAGCGAGCCGGCGCAGCGCAGGAAGCGCTGATCGCGCCTGGTGAGCCGGATCATCTGGCCGGTCCACATGCCCGAGTGGCCCGTATCCGACAGGACGACGCCGCCCTCGGGCAGCCACTCCGAGATCTCCTTGCAGATCCGCTCCGGGCGGATGGGCACCGCGTCCGAGTTTCGCATCCGATCCGATTCCTCTCGGTACTCTCCGACCAGGCTCTGCACCCGGCCGAGCCACTCCGTGCGAGGCGACGACGGTGTGACCTGAGCAATGAGCTTCTGCAAGGTCACCTTCGCGTCACCCAGTAGCGCCGCCTGCAGCGGATAGTTGCGCCCGAGCTCCTCGGGATCGATGTCGAGCTGGATCGCGGCGACCCCTGGCTTGGGCACCTGCCAGTTCGTCGTCACCTGTCCACCGGCGTGGCTGCCGATGAAGAACACGAGATCGGCCTCGGCGACGACGCGGTTGGCGCACCAGCGCGAGTACGTGCCCGGCACGCCGACGTTCAGCGGATGGTCGTCGGGCAGCGCGGCCTTGGCGTTCAGCGACGTCGCGACGGGAATCTGCAGTCGCTCCGCCAGGGCCACCAGCTCGGCTTCGGCGGCCGACCAGATCACCCCGCCGCCGGCAAGGATGACCGGCCGTTGGGCCCGGGCGAGGACTTGAGCCGCGGCGCGCACCGCATCGGGCTCGGGTTCCGGACGGAACGCCGGCACCTTCATGAATCGCTCTTCCCACAACGGTGTGAGCTCCGCTTCGCCCTCGAGGATCTGCGCGTGAGTGCCGGCCATCTCCAGATGCACCGGGCCCGGCGCCGCGCTCGTCGCTGCGCGGAACGCTTGACGCAACAGGTCGGGGAAGCGCTCCAGAGCATCCACGTGGAAGTTCGCCTTCGTGACTTGCTCCCACATCGGGAAGTCTTCGATCTCCTGGTACGTGTGCTTGTAGCGCGACGCCGCGGTGACGCCGCCCGTGAGCGCGATCACCGGCGAGCATGCCATGTAGGCGTCCCGCAGCCCAGCCGCCAAGTTGGCGGACCCGATGGTCTGCGCCAAACAGATGCCGGCACGCCGCGACGCGCGCGCGTAGCCGTCGGCCATGTAGGCCGCTGCTTTCTCGCCGTGAGTGACGACGCGGCGAATTCCCATGTCCTCCATCTCGGCCATCGCCGGCAGCATGATGGTCGGGACGAAGAACACGTGCGTCGTGCCGTACGCGTGCACCGCCTCGGCGAAATAGCGATCACCCGTCATGCGTGGCATCGCGACCTCCTTCGAGCAACTCGGCTCGAACCTTTGGCTCCAGCGGGAAGCCGAGTATGTCGCCGCTCGCAATGGCTGTCACGTCGAAAATCGGGTTGCTGGAGTCCGTGCACCAATGCTCGTCGGACTCTGCGCTCTGCTAGACTCTGGCGCAATTCGCGAGGGGGTTCGCCGGTGGCCTCGTTCTTGAGCACTATGCCCGAGCTGATGGATGCGGGACTGCGTGGCGCCCGACTGCCGCGTGGGCGCTCGCTCGCGCTGCGCCTGGGCGCGATCGCGGCATTCCTCGCCCTCTGGAGCCTGCTCTCGGGCGCCGTGGTCGTGTTGAGGCTCTTCAATCCGATCTTCCTGCCGGGCCCGTGGCTCGTGCTCGGCAACGTGCTCGACATGGCGGTCCGCGGCCAGCTGTGGGTTCACCTGGCAGCGACGCTCGAGCGAGTCGCGCTGGGCTTCGGCACGGGCGCCGCGCTCGGCGTGGGGCTCGGGCTGGCAGCTGGACATCTGAAGCCGGTCCGCTACGTCGTCGAGCCGCTCGTCGAGATGCTCCGGCCCATCCCGCCGCTGGCGGTGCTGCCGATGTTCATCGTCTGGGTGGGCATCGGGGAGACCTCCAAGGTCGGGTTCATCACGTATGCGACGTTCTTTCCGATCTTCCTCACCACCGTCACCGGCGTGCGGCAGATCGATCCACTGCTGTTGCGGGCGGCGCAGAGTCTCGGCGCGCGCGGCGTCGGATTGTTCGCGCGCGTCATCCTGCCGGCCGCGCTGCCGGACATCTTGACCGGGCTCCGGCTCGGCGTGGCACTGGCGTTCTTCGTCATCGTGATCTCCGAGTTCATCGGCGCCGAGCACGGGCTCGGCTATCTCATCAACGACGGCCGCAATTTCTTCCTGGTACCGCAGATGCTCGGCGCCGCCGTGGTGCTGGGGCTGCTCGGCTACGCCGGCAACGCGCTCGTGCGGCTCCTGGAGCGGCGCCTGAACCGCTGGCAGCACCCGGCGTGACGATGCCGCCCAAGATCCAGATCCAGCGCGTCGGCAAATCGTTCGGTGCGGCGGACCGCGCGACACCGGCGCTGGGCGAGATCGACCTCGACGTGGCGGAGCGCGAGTTCGTGTGCCTGCTGGGTCCGTCGGGGTGCGGCAAGTCGACCTTGCTCAACATCGTCGCCGGATTTCTCGGGCCGACCACGGGCATCGTGCTGGTCGACGGCCGTCCGGTGCAGGGGCCGGCGCCGGATCGCGGCGTCGTGTTCCAGGAGTACGCGCTGTTCCCGTGGCTCACCGTGAGCGGCAACGTGGAGTTCGGCCCGCTGCTTCAGTCGCGCCCCGCGGCCGAGCGGCGCGGCACCGTCGAGCGCTATCTCAACCTGGTCGGGCTCAGCGGCCACGCGGACAAGTTCCCGGTCCAGCTCTCCGGCGGAATGAAGCAGCGCGTGGCCATCGCGCGGGCGCTCGCGAACAATCCGTCCGTCATCCTGATGGACGAGCCGTTCGGAGCGCTCGATGCACAGACGCGCGAGGTGCTGCAGGACGAGCTATCGCGGATCCAGCGGGTCGAGCACAAGACGATCCTCTTCGTCACGCACTCGATCCGCGAAGCCGTCTACCTGGCCGACCGCGTCGTCGTGATGACGTCGGCGCCGGGGCAGATCAAGCAGATCTTCCCGGTCAAGCTGCCGGAGGTCCGCGACCGCTTCGCGCCGGAATTCACACAATACGAAGCCGACATCACTCGCATCGTGCGAGAAGAAGTCGCGAAGGTGCGCGAGTGAGCGGCGCGGCCGCGCGGGCGGTGCCGATGCTCGGCGCGCTGGCCGCGTGGGCCGTCGTCGCTCACGGCAACGCGTGGCTCGGTATCGTCAACCCCGTGCTGCTGCCGACGCCGCTCGAAGTCGGGCGAGCCGGTCTGGATCTGGCGGCGAGTGGCGAGCTGATCCGTCACTTCCTTACCTCGCTGGGCCGTGTCGCTCAGGGCTTCGGCCTGGCGGCGGTGGCCGCGCTCGGTCTCGGGCTGCTGGTCGCGATGTGCGTGCCGCTGCGACTCATGATCGAGCCGGTGATCGAGTTTGTGCGGCCGATCCCGCCGCTCGCGTTCCTGCCGATGTTCCTGGTGTGGTTCGGCCTCGGAGAGGCGTCAAAAATCGCCTTCATCGGCTACACCACGTTCTTTCCGATGTTCGTCGCCATCGCGGCCGGCGTGCTGCGCGTCGACGTGGTGCTGTTGCGGGCGGCGGCGAGCCTAGGCGCCTCGCGCGCGGACCTCGTTCGCCGCGTCGTGCTGCCGGCGGCGCTGCCCGGCATCGTCGTCGCGCTGCGCGTTGGCTTCGGCCTGGCGCTGTTCGTGATCGTCGGCGCCGAGTTTATGGGGGCCGACGCCGGCCTCGGCCACCTGATCATGGAAGGCCGCACGTTCTTCAACCCCGCGCAAATCGTCGTCGGGGCCCTGGTGCTGGGCCTGCTTGGATCGCTGATCAACACGCTGTTGCTTGCCACCGAGCGCCGGCTCATACGCTGGCGCCCCGAGGCCTGAAAGGAGCTCCACATGCGTTCCGTGCTCGCTCTCCTGATTTCGTTCGTCGCGCTCACCAGCAACGCGCTCGCGCAGGGTAAGCCCGAGCTTGCCGAAGTCGACGCCTGGCTCGTGCGCGACGCGCAGATGTCCTCGCAGTTCGCCGTCGCGGACCAACTCGGTTACTTCAAGGCCGAAGGCATCAAAGTGAACCCGCGCTGGTACATCGCGGGCACCGACCTGCCGTCGATGTGGGGCGCCGGCAACATCCATCTGGGCACCGCGACCGCCACGATGGTGGTTCCCATCGCCGCCGCCGGGCAGACGATCTACAACATCGCTCCGCAGAGCGACGTCGCCGGCACCCAGCAGATCGTGCTCGGAAAGAAAGGCCAGGAGATCGTCCGGTCACCGAAAGATTTCGAGAAGGTCAAGATCGGCATGCCGAAGGGTGCCTCGGTCACGATGGCCATCCAGGCGATGGCCCGCGACACCGGGGTCGACTTCAACAAGCTCCAGTTCGTGAACCTCTCGCCGCCCGACGCGGTCACCGCGCTCGCCAAGGGCGACATCGACGCCATGGCCGCCTGGGCGCCGTGGGTGTTCAACGCCGTGAAGCAGGGCGGTGGGAAGGTCTACTTCACCGGCAATCGCAGCTTCATCCCCGGCAAGGAAGGTGCGGTGGACTGGCTCCACGTGCACGCCGGCGTGGTGGCCAGCGGCGAGATGCTCAAGAAGAACCCCAACACGTTGAAAGCCATACTGCGCGCGCTGCGCAAGGCGACCGACACGATCAACACCGACCGCGAGGCCGCGGTGAAGATCGTGGCTCGCGAGACGAAGGCGGACGAGGGCCTGACCCGGGACATCATGGCGCTCAACGTGTACTCGATGGAGATGAACGACCGGATTCCCAAGGGTATGGGCGAGTTCGTCGACTTCCTGCACTCGCTGGATCGCATCAAGCAGAAGTTCCCGCCGGAGAGCGTGATCTACACGAAGCTCCTCGAGGAGACCGACCCGGCGCTCGTGAAGTGGAAGTCGAAGACCGAGATCAAGTAGACGCGGGCAGCCGGCGGCCGCATCCCGTGGCCGCCGGCCTCACCCCGCCGGGCCAGCTCAGAGCCCGATGGTTCAGAACCGGAACGACACGCCCAGGAGCACGTAGTGCGTGTTGATATCGGTGCTCACGTCGGTATTACCGCTGAACGTGAAGTTGGGGCTGAAGTGAGTGTACCGATACTCACCGAACATCGCGATGACCGGTGTGAAATGCCAGGCGACGCCCCCGCCCACCTTCACGCCGAGCGTCGTATCGTTGTTGGTCTGACGCGAGGACCCGAAGTTGTTGTTGTCTTCCGCGTGTGCGACGAAGATCGCGGGCCCTACCGTGATGTACGGCTGCAGCTGCCCTCTCGGAAATTTTGGGCTCCTCAGGAGAGGGACCCGCATCAACACGTCGATCCCGACTGTCCAGACGGACACATCGAGGTCGTCGAACACACCGTTGACGCACACGTTCGAGCACACGACGCGCGTTTGCCGACCGATGTTCGGCCTGAAGTGTGACAGGTCGAGCCCCGCGCCGAGATTGATCGGCCCGAGCTCGAACGGAAACCAGTAGCCGCCGCGCATGCCGCCGGCGAACGAGTCGTCGAACTTGACGTCGAGTGTGGTCACCGTGCCGCCGTCCGAGCGCGCCTCGATATCGTGCTTCTCCGTGAACGCGCCGCCGAGATAGAGGTCGAAGAACCACTCGGCGTAGGCAGGCGTCGCGACTGCGAGCGACGCCGCGACCGACGCCAGCATCAGGAACGATTTCGTCCAGCCGAGTAAGCGGACCTGTCTGGTCTGCATGAGCCCCCTCCTCTCGCGCGAGAGATACCGCGGCGAGCGCCGAGCGAGCGATCGGTGACAGTGGTCCCGATCGAGCGCCGTTAAGCCTGGAAAATACTGGCGTAGCGGCGCCGGCAAGTCGTTCGGGTGAACTCCCCACACAGCTTGCGGAAAACCCCCGAAAAGCGGGCCGCGCCCACATTGCGCCGCATGTTCGAATGGACCGATGAGACTTCGCGTTCGTGCAGCGCTGGCGCTCCTGGCGTTGCTTCCGTTCGCAACCGCCTTCACCATGCAGGACAAATCCGACACGCCTTCGGTCGAGCCGCTTCCCGGCAGCCCGGCGCCCGAGCCTGTCGTCGCCGAGATCCGGCAAGCGCTCGCCGGCGCGATCTCACGATTTGCCGCGATGGACGAAGCCGGTGTCCTGGCGTACGTCTCACCGCAATACCGGACGGGGACTCTTACGAAACGAGGGATTGCCGAGCAGCTCCGGGCCGTCTTCGCGATCCATGATCAGGTGAGGGCGCGCGTGCGCATCGACGAGGTGCGGATGGTTGGCGATGTCGCCTGGGTCTATTCGACCGGCGACGTGACGGGCCGTCTGCGCTTTGTCGGCGGATCGGTCCCCGTGCTGTCGTGGCAGCGAGAGCTGGAGGTGGCCCGGCGCGAAAACGGGAGCTGGCGCCTCTTCGGCTACCAGCAGTGACGCGAACCGGGCCGACTACTTCTTGCCGGGAATCGCGACGAGCGCGTTCGGTACGCCCCAGCCCGGCACCGAGAGCGTCAGCGACGGGAGTCTGACGACGAGCTGAGTCGACGGCCCGCCGTCGAGATTCAACGCGTCCGCGCACCCGAGCCCTGCCTTCTCCGGCGGGTCCGCGAGGAAGCGCGCGAAGGCCGTGGTCTCGGCTTTGCTCACCACGACGATGGCCACGCGATTGCCGGCGGCGCAGACAGCGGTCCGTTCGGCGAGCTGCGGCTTGAGTCCGGGAACACTGCCGCCGACCACCAGGCGCGGGAGGCCCTGGACGACCAGCCGTTGCGCGAGGGGATCGGAGATAGCCGAGCCGAGGACGATGCGCGCCTCCGTGCCGGCGACCACGAGCGCGCCCCAGCTCGATCGTTTGCCCGTCGCGAGCACTCGTCCGTCGCTGACCGCGAGGCCCATTGCGCGGCCGTCGCGGTCGAAGAAGCTCCCGTTCACGGCGACGACGGCGGGAAAGGGCACCGCGATCTGCTCGACGGTTTGTCGCGGCGTCTGACCAGAGGCGGGGACCAGACGAAGCTCAGCTTCTCCGAGATCGATTCTGAACGCGTGGCCCCAGAAGGTGTCGCTGTCGGCTGGATGGACCTCGAAGGCGGCGTAGCTGATACCCGATGCCACGACCTGAAATCGCGGCGGCTCCTGGGCTGACGAAACGGCAACGCCGCTTGAGACCGTCAGGAGCAACAGCAGCGTCTGGAGACTGGCGGCTCTCAGGAGGGCTGAGCTTGTTTTTGGCGTCCGCGATATTGCGGAGGAACAGCGTCGAGGCGATCGGTCCAGTGCGTGACCCCGTCGCTGTCGGTCCAGCTGTAGACCTGGCTAGCGCGCCGCGCGGCCGGTTTGCCCGAGCTCGATTCTTCTGAAGGCGGCGCCGTCGGAGGATTTGGAATCCAGGCCCAGGTGTAGGGCGTCGACACGCCGTCGCCGCGCAGCTCGTAGCGGCCTGTCGCGAAGTTCACGACGTCAGGTGCCGATGGAGCGGGCGGGATCAAGACGGCGGTGCTCGGCGGCGGTGCATACGTCGGCGGCGGGCTGTAGCTCACCGGAGGGGTGTAGCTGACGGGCGGGCTGTAGCTCGCCTGCGGATCGTAGGAGAGCGCGGGATCGTACGCCGGCGCCGGATAGTAGGGCGGCGCCGCATAGACGATGCCCGGGCCGGCGGCCACGACACCGAATCCAGGGAACGGGCGGAAGCGCTGCCGCACGAAAAACTGAGGCGGAAACGGGACCGCGACAGACCGGCTGACGCCCAGGTTGGCGCCTCCGACCACGGGGACACGACCGATACCGTTCAGGGTGGAGCCCCCGACGACCGGGACACGACCGACGCCGGCGGTAGAGAAGCCGCTGCGTTGCGCGATGGCAGAAGCCGGCGCAACCAGGACACCCATGGCCAGCGTGGCCGCAACGACCATTGGCGCGATCTTCACCGTCAACCTCGCCCGCAGAATCTACCCCACGTCGAAGACAACACCGAGTGTGCGCCCATGCGCTGGTAGCGTCAAGTTACGGCCGCCGGTGCAATGGAACTCGGCGTGGCAGAAGCGGTCAGCGGCTACAGCGGCACCGCGCTGTAGTCGGCGTGGCGGAGCCGACGCGTGCCCAGGCGCGTGATGCGCAGGCGGGCGCCACAGTGCGGATCCGGGCTCGCGATCTCCGTGTCGGTCGTCATCCAGTCGTGGGGATGGGTCGGCCGCTGCTTGGCCGGGATGAACGGGAGTACCGCGAGCATCGCGTAGAGGGAGAACGACGGCTCGCGGCCGGGTGGAAAGACGATGCGGCCGCCGATCACATCGAACGTGTCGCCGGGCTTGGCGTGCATCACGAACGGCTTGCCGGTCTCGACGACCTCGACACGCAGGTCGTAGAGCTCGAATTCGTCGTCGGCCGTCTGGCTCATCGGCGCTCCTTCTGGGCCGCGGGCGGCGCATCGGCATAAGGGCCGTCGGCCGGCGCACCACCCGCATTCTGGTTCTTCCACATGATCGTGCTGTGCGGACCTCCCTCGCGGCGCTCGAGGTCGTAGCAGTCGCCGAGAGGCCCCTCCGCCTGCGCGACGACCTGCGCGATCGCGCGCCGGTCGGCGTCGTCGAGCGACACGGCCCGCACGAGGCCGTCGAGATGCGTGGCGTCACGCGCGCCGACGATCGCGGCGGCCACGCCGGGCTTGTCGAGCACGTACCGGATCGCGACGCTCGCGAGGCCGACGCCACGGCGCTTGGCGATCGTATCTAGCACGGAGAGGAGCTGCTGGAATCGGCGCCAGCCCCCGAAATCGTCGACGATCAGCCGATATTTCACCAGCGAGCGATTGGCGAACGGCGGACGCGGCTCGGGCGCTCCGAGCCAGCGCTCGGCGATGAACCCGCCCGCGAGCGTCCCGTAGCACAAGAGCGCGATGCCGTGAGCGGCGCAGAAGGCGGCCAGTCCGTTCTCCGGCCGGTGATCGAGCACCGAATACTGGAGCTGATTCGTCGCCACGGGCACGCCGGCAGCGACGATCTCCGAGAGCCTTTTCGTGTCGAAGTTGGTGGTGCCGATCAGCTCTACCTTGCCGGCGGCTTTGAGATCGGCGAGCCAGTGCATCGCGTCGATGTAGCCAGGCACGCGGTAATCCCACCAGTGGAACTGCACGAGATCGAGGCGCTCCACGCCCAGTCGCGCGAGCGAGGTGTCCACGATCTGGTCGACGTCGCCGCGCTTGAGACGCGGCAGCGACTCGAGATCCGGCACGAGCTTGGTCGAGATGCGGACGCGCCGGGCGTGATCGGGATGGCGCCGCCGGAACTCGCCGATCAGCTCCTCCACGCCGACGTAGTGATCGGCGCAGTCGAAGAGCGTGATCCCCGCTTCCACGAAGCGGCGCATGTCCTCGATCGCCGCCTCGCGTGCGTACGGGGCGCCGTGGCGCGCGGCGAGCTGCCAGTTGCCCTTTGCGAGGCGCGAGACGACGAAACCCGGTGCGAGCGCCACGCTCTCCAGAGCCATCGCACGATATTAGCCTTTCCCACCCGCTCGTTGGGCACGACGCTAGAGCCGGTGTTACGCTCTCCGAGCCATGACCGGCCGACCAGCTCGTCCTCCTCGCGTCGCGCTCGCACCCGGGCTCGAAGTGCCGCGAGTGATCACCGGCCTGTGGCAGGTCGCCGACATGGAGCGTGCCGGCCGGCCGCTCGACCCCGATGCGGCCGGCAAGGCGCTCGGCGAATACGCCGACTCCGGGTTCGACGCGTTCGACATGGCCGACCACTACGGCAGCGCCGAGATCATCGTGGGCCGCTACCTGGCGGGCGCCGGCCTCGGACGCGCGACCGCGTTCACCAAGTGGTGTCCGCTGCCGGGGCCAATGACGCCCGACGTGGTTCGCGCCGGGGTCCAGCAGCGGCTGGATCGGCTCGGGCTTCAGCGCGTCGACCTCTTGCAGTTTCACTGGTGGCAATACCGGCACCCCGGATACCTCGACGCGATGCTCGAGCTCGATCGGCTGCGTCGTGCCGGTCGTATCGGCCACCTCGGCGTGACCAACTTCGATACCGACCATCTCCGCCTGCTCGTCCAGCACGGGATTGCCGTCGTCTCGAACCAGGTGTCGTTCTCGCTGCTCGATCGCCGGCCGTCGGGACGCATGACCGAGCTGTGCCGCGCGAGCGGCATGAAGCTCCTGGCCTACGGCGTCCTGGCCGGCGGCTTCCTCAGCGACCGCTGGGTCGGCCGGCCCGAGCCGACCGAGATTCCCGACTGGAGCAAGTCGAAGTACAAGCGCTTCATCGACGCGATCGGCGGCTGGAACGTGCTGCAGGCGGTCCTCGGCGCGGCGAAGGCCGTCGCGATGAAGCACGGCGTCTCGGTCGCCAACGTGGCGGCGCGCTGGGTGCTCGAACAGGAAGCGGTGGGCGCGGTCATCATCGGAGCGCGGCTCGGCGAGCGCGAGCATCGCGGCGACAATCTCGTGCTGTTCGGGTTCGCGCTCGACGACGCGGACAAGTCCCGCCTGGCCGAGGCGCAGTCGCGGATGCGCGAGCTACCGGGCGATTGCGGCGACGAATACCGCAAGCCGCCCTTCCTCACCGCGTCAGGAGATCTGAGCCACCACCTGTCAACGCTGCCCCGCGTGTTCGAGGCGAGGCCCGGTTTTGTCCGCCCCGAGCGCCGTGCCGTCGACTCCGGCAGCCGCTGGGAGCCGATCGCCAGCTATGCGCGCGCGGTGCGCGTCCGCGACCGCATTCTCGTCAGTGGCACGACCGCGACGCACGGCGAAGGCACTGTGGTGTGCCCAGGCGACGCGGAGGGGCAGACCGTCTACATCCTCGACAAGATCGGCGCCGCGATCGAGGCGCTCGGCGGTGAGCTCGGCGACGCCGTCCGCACGCGCATCTACGTCCGCGATGCGCGGTCGGCCGAAGCGGTTGCGCGTGTCCACGGGCGCTATTTCGGCGCCGTGCGCCCCGCCAACACGCTCGTGCAGATCGCCGGGCTGGTCGGCGACTACGAAGTCGAGATCGAGGCCGAAGCGGACGTGTCGCGATGAGCGCGCGAAAATTCGTGTCGAGCGGATCGCCGTGGGAGGAGCTGGCCGGATACTCGCGAGCCGTGGTCGAGGGCCGCTGGGTGTTCGTGTCGGGCGCGGTGGGCTACGACTTGCGGGCGAAGACGTGGCCGCCGACCGCCGAGGCGCAGGCGTCGACGTCGCTCGACACGATCGAGCGCGCGCTGCGCGAGGCGGGCGCCACGCTCCTCGACGTGGTTCGCGTGCGGGTCTACGTTCCGGATCGGGCCGACGTCGTGGCGGTCTCCGGCGTGATCAAGCAGCGGCTCGGGGCCGCGCGCGCGGCCAACACGACCGTCTGCGCGCCGCTGGCGGTCGACGACGCCAAGGTCGAGATCGAGGTGACGGTACTGAAGCCTCAGGCGCGCCGGTCCACGCCGCGCCGCACCACGCGAAGGCGGAGGGGCCGGCAGTAAGCCGGCACTACGGAGGAGCCATGCGCACGCAGGAGATCGATCTCGAGCCGGGCCGTCCAAGCAGCGACGAGTGCCTCCCTTATTACTTCACGTACATCGACCTCGTACCCAACGGGCACGTCGTCAAATTGCTCGAGCGACAGAT
>Ga0209382_10004730_pt1 | contig 18011 bp, 16 predicted proteins | sample SoiMetdeltSBSDD5_FD_187599 | JGI IMG/M metagenome (GOLD analysis project Ga0209382, IMG submission 187599) | Bulk soil microbial communities from a Populus tree surrounding site in Tennessee, USA - Soil MetaG P. deltoides SBSDD5 (SPAdes) (version 2) | ecosystem: Environmental > Terrestrial >...
CTCCAACCGACCATCGCGGCCTTCCTCACACCAGTCCGCCAGGCTCTCCGCCAACGCACGCACGGCTGCTACGATCTGCTCGGGGATCGGTCGCCTCATCGTCCGGCCATCCTCGCGGCCGCCGGTGTCGGAAGCACTGGCGGCCCTTTCCTGCCCGCGACGATACCCGGTCCACCAGAACTCCAGAAGTGAGTCACACCCCCACGATGATGGCGTGTAGTACATGTCGGCCCCTCGTGTTACACTCCATGTGGAGGCGGCACATGGGCAGTGTCCGGTTGTCTCGTGAGATCGACGAAAAGGCGCGACGTGTGGCGGCCTTGAAGGGGCTATCACTCTCGGAAGTCCACCGCCGGGCGCTCGAACAGTATTGCGACCGGGAGTTCGCCGCTGCTCGGCAGAGCCGTTACGACGACGTGATCGGCGTGGTCGAAGGGCCGGCCGATCTTGCCGAGCGCGCCTCCGAGCATTTCGCCGACCTCCTCGCCGAACGGCGTGGTTGACACGCTGATCGACGCTGGTCCGCTGCTGGCGACGATCAATGGGAACGATAACTGGCACGCGGAGAGCGCTGGCCTGAACGATCGGAATCCGTTCGTCATCGTCGGGCCGTGAGCCAATCAGCACGGTTGCCAACATGCGCTTGAGCCACCTGAACGTCGTCGCATGCGGCAGTCTGAACCACATGCCACATGATCATCGACGGCGGACCCAGAGCATGAATCTGGGACACTTTTAGATATAGCTCGCTACCCGTTGGTGTCCTGAACTCATGCCCTGGTGTTCGCGGGTCAGTCGGTGACGGCGCCGAGGCTGGCGGACGAAACGGTCCGTGCGTACTTGGCGAGCGCGCCGGAGGTGTACTTCGGGGGAGGCGGGGTCCAGGCGGCGAGCCGGGCCTTGATCTCCTCGTCGGGGAGGTTCACGTTGAGCTGGCGGTTCGCAATGTCCACCGTGATCGTGTCCCCGTTCTGAAGCGCCGCGATCGGGCCGCCGTCGAGCGCCTCGGGGACGACGTGGCCGATGCAGAAGCCGCGGCTCGCGCCGCTAAAGCGACCGTCCGTGATCAGCACCACGTCCTCGCTGTGCCCCTGGCCGGCCAGGGCGCTGGTGACGCCGAGCATCTCGCGCATGCCGGGGCCGCCCTTCGGTCCCTCGTAGCGGATGACGATGACGTCGCCAGACTGGATCTCATTCGCCATCACGGCCTGCATCGCCTGCTCTTCCTGGTCGAACACCTTGCAGGGGCCGGTGAAGGTGGTGCTCTTGACGCCAGCGACTTTGACGACGGAGCCCTCGGGGGCCAGGTTGCCGTACAGGATGGCGAGGCCGCCCTGGGCGTACCGGGGGTTCGAGACTTCCAGGACGACGTCCTGGCCCTCGGAGTCCTGGAACTTGTCCAGATGGTCCGCCCAGACGCCGCCAGCGATGTTCTTCTGGTTCGTGTCGAACATGCCGGCTTCGGCGAGGCGCTTGATGACGATCGGCAGGCCGCCGGCCTCGCCGAGGTCCGGCATCGAGTAGCGGCCACCCGGCAGCATGTCGCCGATGACGGGCGTGCGGCGGCTCAGGATGTCGAAGTCGTCGATCGAGAGCTCGACCTTGGCGTCGTGGGCGATGGCCAGATAGTGGAGCACCGCGTTGGTCGAGCCGCCCGTCGCCAGCACGACCGAGATCGCGTTGAGGAACGCGTCGCGGGTCATGATGTCTCTCGGACGGATGTCCTCGGCGATCAGCTCGATGACGCGCTTGCCGGCCTCGTGGGCCTCCTGCATCTTACGGCCGTCCACGGCCGGAAGGGTCGAGCCGCCCGGCAGCATCATGCCGAGCGCCTCGATGGAGGAGGACATCGTGTTAGCGGTGAAGAGGCCGCCGCACGCTCCCGCGCCCGGGCTTGCGACGTTCTCGATGTCGCGGACCTCCTCGAAGCTCATGTCGCCCTTGGAGTAGGCGCCGACCGCCTCGAAGACGGCCTGAATCGTGACCTTCTTCCCCTTGTAGGTGCCGGGCAGGATGCTGCCGCCGTAGATGAAGACCGAGGGGAGGTTCAGACGGGCGATCGCCATCAGGCAGCCGGGCAGAGTCTTGTCGCAGCCGGCCAGGGTCACCAGACCGTCCAGGCGGTGTCCGAACGTCGCGAGCTCGATCGAGTCGGCGATGATGTCGCGGCTGATCAGCGACGCCTTCATGCCCTCGGTGCCCATCGCGATGCCGTCGGTGACGGAGATGGTCGTGAACTCGATCGGAACGCCGCCGGCGGCTCTGATGCCCTGCTTGACGTGATCGGCGACCTGCTTGAGGTTCGCCTGGCACGGCGAGAACTCGTTCCAGGTGCTCGCGATGCCGATCAGCGGCTTGGTGTCCAGGTCCTCGTTGGTGATACCGACCGCGTGGAGGTACGACCGAGCGGGCGCGCGCGAGGCGCCCTCGGTCAGCTCGCGACTGACGATCTTCAGGTCGACGCGTTTACCGTTGCCGTTGCTACCCGACTGGGTCACGTGCGCGGTCCCCTTTCCGGTGAGAAGCCCCCGCGCGGCGCCACTCGAAGCGCCGCGCCCGGAAAGGATAGCGCCCGGCGGGCGGGAGGCGTTAGGCGAGCGCCCCTGGATGGTTCCGGAGCCATTCGGCGAAGCTTCGCGCGGGGCGGCCGAGCAGATCGGCGACGGTTGACGTCGTGTACCAGCGCCCCGTCCTGACGGATGCGAAGTAGTTGAGGGTCGCGTCGGCGACGAACCCCGGCACGCCGGATGCCAGGATCCGCTCTCGCAAGGAGTCAGGCGGGGTGTCGATGAACCTCACCGGCCGGCCGATCGCCGTCGCGATCGTCTGGGCCAACTCGGCGCCCGTCAAGGCCTCGGCCGAGGTGAGCTCGTAGACCTGACCGTCGTGGCCCGGCGTCGTCAGGACGGTGACCGCGACCGCCGCGATGTCGACCGGATCAATCAGCGTCATCCGGGCGTCGCCGGTCGCCTCGAGCACGGTCCCGTGCTGACGGTCCCAGGTCCACGGGAACGGCGTGTCGTTCATGAACCTGGTGGGACGCAAGATCGTCCAGGCCAGCCCCGACTCGCGAAGCTTCGCCTCGCTCGCGCCATGCCGAACCCAGGGAACCTCCTTGAACATGCCGACACCGAAGGCCGAGAGCTTGACGACGTGGCCGACGCCGGCGAGCCTGGCGGCCTCGAATGCGTTGCCTTCGAGGGTCGCGAGCAGCGGCGTTGGCGGGGCTAGGACGAACGCCTTCTCCACGCCGGCAAAGGCCGGACCGAGCGTGTCGGGCCGCTCCAGATCTCCCACGACGATCTCGACGCCGGTCCCGAGCGTAGCCGCGCGGGCCGGGTCGCGCACCAGGGCGCGCACACGGTGCCCGCCGGCGACGAGCTGCTTGACGACCTCACTCCCGACCGTGCCGGTCGCGCCGACGACCAGGATCAACGGGGCAGCCATGTCGGTTTCCTCCTCATCTCGTGTCTCGGCGATCGTTTGGGATGGGACGTGCCAGCCAAGATCGACCACTGACGGTGTCACAAGGCCGCGCCGAGCCCACCGTCGACGTCGATGGTGGCGCCGGTGATGTAGCGGGAGGCCGGGGACGCCAGGAACGCGGCAACCTCCGCCACCTCTTCAGGTGTCCCCATCCGGCCCAGCGGGACGCGCTGAGGGATCATCTCGCGGAAGCCTGCCAGCGCGGCGGCAGGCAGGCCAAGCTTCGCGAAGGCTGGCGTGTCGATCGGCCCCGGCCGGATCGCGTTGACCCGGATCCCACGCGGCGCAAGCTCGGCGGCCAGCACCCGGACGAGCGCGGCAGTCGCGCCCTTCGTCGCGCTGGCGACGGAGTAGTTGGGAATGCCCTTCTCCGCTCCCACAGAGGTCGTAAATAGGACCGATCCGCCGATCGTGAGCAGGGGCAGGATTTGCTGGAGCGTAAAGAACTGGCCCTTGACGTTGACGTCGAAGTGTTCGTCGAAGAACGCCTCGTCGATCGCCTCGAGCGGCAGCATCCGTGAGATGCCGGCGTTCAGATAGACGAAGTCGACGCGGCCGAAGCGCTGCTTCAGCTCATCGGCGACGCGGGTTGCGTCGCTCAAAGATCGGGCGTCCGCCTTCAGGACGACGATGTCGTCCGGGAGGGCCTGACGCGCCTCGGCGAGGGTGTCCGGGTTGATGCCGGTCACGACGACGGCGAACCCCTGCTGGTGAAGCAGTCGGGCCGTGGCAAGGCCGATGCCAGTCGTGCCGCCGGTGATCAGGGCGATGGGACGCGGAGGAACGGAGCTCGGAACAGCAGTCGCCATGCGAAATCTCCCGTCTCGACGCGCAGCGGGAGCGCCCGCCCGATATTTCTGTAGTAGAGACTACACAATACTATGGTGCTGGCGCGCTGCTGTCAAGAGTTTCTATAGTTCGAACTACAGAAAGGACCGGAGCATGGCTCGCAGAGGTCGGCCTCGCGCGTTCGACCGAGACGCGGCGCTCAGGAGCGCGATGGACCTGTTCTGGGCCGTCGGCTACGAGGCGGCGACGCTCGAAGACTTGCAGGCTGCCATGGGCGGCATTGCGCCGCCGAGCTTCTACGCGGCGTTCGGCTCCAAGGAGCGCCTGTTTTGGGAGGTCGTCGAGCTGTATCGCGCCACGGTGGGCAGTGGACCAGCGCAGGCGCTGGCCGGACACGCGACGGCCCGCGACGCCGTCGAGGCGATGTTGCGCGAGGCAGCGCTCTCGTTCTGCACGCCCGGCAAGCCCAGGGGATGCCTGCTCGTCTCAGGCGCGATGACCTGTAGCCGCGCCAGTCAGGGCGTTCACGACCTGTTGCTCCAGCTTCGTCGCCTGGCTCCCGAGGCGATCAGACAGCGACTCGAGCGCGGGGTGGCGGACGGCGATCTGCCGCCGACTCTCGATCTGGATCCGATCGTCTCGTTCTATGCGACTGTCCTGTACGGTCTCGCGGTCAGGGCCAGGGACGGCGCGGAGGATGCATCGCTGATGGCCGCCGTCGGCGGTGCGATGGCCGCCTGGGAAGCGCTGATCACATCGCTCGACAGCAGCAGTGTGACTTCGAACGCCGTGGAGGAGTAGTCTCGTCATCCAGAAACGGGGGCACTCGACACCCCGGGAGGCGGGGCCGGCGTCGGTTCGATGTCGAGGCGCGCCGTGACCCGGTGGCCGAAGTACGCCGAGGTCCACTCGACCAGCACGCCGAGCCGGTTCTTGAACCCGATGAGCTGGGTGAGATAGAAGCCGCGCCAGGCCAGCCAGGCCGGAAAGCCCGCCAGGTGCCGCTCGCCGAACGCCGCCACGCCGTCGCCCTGACCCAGCGCGACCAGATTGCCCTCACTCGAATAGCGGAACGGCCGGAGCGAGCCGCCCGCCAGCGACGCCGCGACGTTGGCGGCGACGACTGGCGCCTGGCGGACGGCTGTCTGAGCGTTCGGCGGAGCCGGGCGGCCGTTCTCCTCCGGGATCGGGAACCAGGCGCAGTCACCAAGAGCGAACACTTCCGGGTGGGATGCCAGCCGGAGATGCTCGTCGACGACCAGCCGGCCGTCTCGCCCGCGCTCCACGTCGAGCGCCGCCGTCATCGGCGATGGGCGGACACCAGCTGCCCAGACGACGGTCCGGCTCGGCACGAAGCGGCCGTCCTTGAAGGCGATGCCGGCCTCGCTGACGTCGGTGGCCGGGTTGTCGAGCCAGACTTCGACACCCTTCCGCTGGAGGCGGCGGACCGCTTCCTCGCCCATCCATGGATCGATTCCGTTCAGCAGCTTCGGCCCGGCCTCGGCCAGGATCACGCGAACCTCGTGCCGATCGATCGACGGATAGACCGGCAGCAGGCCGTTCTGGATCAGGGTGTGAAGCGAGCCGACCAGCTCAACGCCGGTCGCGCCGCCGCCGACGATCACGAACGTCAACAGCGCCTGCCGTTCCCGGACGTCGCGGGTCACGTCGGCGCGCTCGAACGCCTCCACCACGCGGTTGCGGATCGCCACGGCGTCTCCGAGCGTCTTGAGCGACGCCGCCGAGCGCTCGATCGAGGCGTTGCCGAAGTAGTTGGTGACGCTCCCAAGCGCGATCACCAGCCGATCGTAGCCGAGCTGCTCGCCGCCGACCGTGACCTGTCGCTGACCGAGGTCGATCGCCTCGATCTGGCCCTCGCGGAAGCGGAAGCCGTAGTCCCGGGCGATAGCGCGGGCCGGGTACTCGACGTTCCCGGGCTCCAGCAGGCCAGTCGCCACCTGGTACAGCATCGGCGTGAACAGGTGGTAGTTGGCGCGGTCCACGAGCGTGACGTCGAGTGCCTGTCCGGTTCGGGCGAGACGGCCAAGCTCGATCGCGGTGGTCAGCCCGCCAAAGCCGGCGCCGAGGATCAGCACGCGGGGAGCGCCACGCCGCGCCGCCGGCGCGGCCCCGATCACCGGGCGTTCGCCGTTGCGCCGGGTTACCAGGATCGCGGTGCCGACGGCGAGTCCGGCCGCCAGGACCGTCAGCGACCGCGACTTCGTCAGAAAGGCCATGATGCAGAACTCCTTTGGATCACCCGTCAACAGAAAGTGTGCCTCGACAGGTATGATCCACCCACGAATCCCGCGTCGCATCGAGATCTCGACGCCCGGGGTGCAGCTTGCCGTGACTTCCAGCCAGAACTCGTCCCCAGCAGGCCCCGACACGCTGCGCCCTGCCGACGAGCCAGTCCAGATCGGCATCCTGACCGAGGGCAAGGCGACCCTCGCGATGGTGATCGTCGGGCTGGTGCTCCAGGAAAGCGTCCCGCTCGACATCTACATCGTCGATACGGCCGAGAGCGCCGTCATCAAGCGCGACGACGTCGTCTTCGCGATGCGCCTGGCGTCCGACCGGGGCGTCTATTGCGGCTACGAGCACATCCGCGAGCGAAACCGCAAGTTCAGCGTCGGGCGGCTGCGGCTGCTGGACGAGCTGACCGGGACGCTGATCTCGTTCATGGACGACGACATCGTGCTGGCCCCCAGCGCCTCCCACAACCTGTACGAGCGCGCCCTGCAGGCGGGGACGTTCGGGTTCTTGAGCCCGGTGCTCAAGAACTGGGGCGACGCTGACAATCCGCTGCCAGGACGGCCGCACTACTCGCCGGGCGGGATCATCTACCAGGATCCGCTGGTCCGCAAGCTGCTCCGCGAGTATTACCAGAACACGAGTGACGTGCTGGACGCGCGAGGCGGTCCCGACCGTCTCTGGGAGAAGGCGTTCCTTTCAGAGCTGTTCCCGGCCCTCGGACGGGAGAGCGAGATCCGCCAGGACTGCCTGAGCTACCACCTCGACTACCGCGAGCGGCCCGTCCGGTACCGGATCGACGACGGGGTCGTGCAGGCGAGCGTCTCGCACGCGCGGACGGTGGCGGCGGCGGCGCTCCAAGGGACATAGATGGTGTGGACGGGCGCAATTCATTGCGCCCGTCCGAGCTACGGTACGCGGATCTCGAATAGCAGCGGCCAGCGCTTGCCGCTCACGAAGGTCCGGTCGGTCTCCGCGTCGTAGGCGATCCCGTTCAGGACGTCGTCGCTGTCGCGGCGGTTCGGGAGCAGGCCGGTCATGTCGAGCACCCCGACGACCTGCCCGCTGGCGGGATCGATCCGCACGATCATGTCGGTGTGCCAGACGTTTGACCAGACCTCGCCCTTGATCCATTCGAGCTCGTTCAGATCTTCCAGCGGACGGCCGTCCAGGGTCACCGTCACCGATCGGGTGATCTCGTACGTTTCCGGGTCCAGGAAGTAGAGGGTCGGGGTGCCATCGCTCATGATCAGCGAAGTGCCATCGTAGGTCAGGCCCCAGCCCTCGGTGTCGTAGCCGAACTCGCCGACGATGCCGAACGTCCCCCGGTCATAGATGAACGCCTTCTTCGAGCGCCAGGTCAGCTGGATCAGCCGATCGCCGACCATCGCCAGGCCCTCAGCGAAATGCTCGCGCGGGACGTCGATCTTCTGGACCACCTCGCCGGACGGGAACGCCACCCGCCGTAGCGTCGATTGGCCGTTCAATCCGGTGCTCTCGTAGAAGCCGCCGTCATGCCAGAGGAGTCCCTGAAGGAACGCCTTCGGGTCATGCGGGTAGCTGGACACGACCTCGTGTGGCGTGCGCAGGCCAGCCGGGATGACGTCGCCCTGAGCATGCGTGGGCGACTGGATCGGCGCGACGACCAGCGCCGCCGCCGTGAGTAGCGCGACGATGAAAAGCAGTGTGCTAACGCGGCGGATGCGGCTGATGACCGGGTCCTCCCTACGTACCGTAACGACCAGACGTCTCGGACAGTCGCAGCGACCGTGCCGGCGCTACAGGTCCGCGAGGGGGAGCGCCTCGCCGATCAGCATGACTGGGATGTCGTCGCGCACGGGATAGAGGTAGGCGCCGTCCTCGCGGATCAACCCGGTCTGTACTTTCTCGCCGACGGCCTCGCCGTCGCGGTTCTTGACGGTGCCGGCCTCGATGGCGGCGTTGAGCTTCGCGACCGTCGCCTCGTCGGCGAGGTGGACCGGCTGGTGCGTCTCGGGGCAGGCCAGGATCGCAACCAGCGACGCGTCGACCATGAAGATCCTCCGTCCGGGGTTCGAGTAACGCTGACGTTCCCGAGTTGTACCGCACCTGGGAAGGAACCATCATCTCGTCAGGGGTTGAAACCCCTGCCTGCCATCGCTGCGTCCCTACGGGACGCTCCCAGGAGCGCCGGGTCGCCACGGTCCCCGGTCCCGCTCCTGCTCCGGCCGAAAGGCACGCCGCGGGAGGCTCAGTGCAAAGGGGCGGTCAGGCTGCCGCCGAGATGTCTGGTGGACCGCCGGTGTAGAAGCTGCGTATCTGAGGCGTGAACAAGTACGCCAGGAACGCGGCATCGAACACGGCTATCAGGCTGATACGTGTCGTGAAGATCCCGTGCATCATCGGGATCACGTTCAGGGCCAGCCCGACGAGCAGACAGGCGACGGTGAGCCACCAGCCCCACGTCGCATACGTCCACAGTCCTCGCATGGCGATCAGCATGACACCTGCCAGAATCATGCCGATCAGCGCGATCCAGAGCCCGAGGGTTCCAAGCGCTGCGACGACAGGCGCCGCGGCAGGATCGACATGCTCACGGCTCACGCTCGTCGCGGTCAGCCAGCTGCCGATTCCGAAGTCGGTGAACGGGACAATGAAGTGAAATACCGCACCGGCCAGGAGCGCAACGGCGAGCACGATGACACCCATCGGCCGTCCCATGACTACTTTCCTTCATCGGGCGTGCAGAGATGTCGCCGGTCGACACCAGGCTTCTCATCTCCAAGTCTAGGCTCGGCGATGCCCGGGATGAGATGACAGGCGACACGGCGGAGGGGATGTCACCCGATACTGTCTGGGGCCGGCGGACGACTGGACTGGCCTGACGACGAGACCAGCTGCCCACGTGCCGTGGCCGGGTCAGGACTGCTCGTCAGCCGACCGGCTCGGTCGATGGTGACTCGGTGGTTGCGGCCAGAGCGGCCTCCGCCTCCGGCAGCCAGAAGACCATCCCCATCTCGCGGAGCATAGCCACCGCCGTCGCCAACTCGGCGCGGGCCGCCTCTCGCCACCCGACACGGCGATATAGCTTGCCCAGGACGAGGTGGCAGGCCCGATACCGTACATCTCCAGGCTCTGTTTGAGGAGCGGCGCAAGTCGAGCATCGCATCGCTCGCCGTCCCAATCCGCGCCTGGGCAGAGTCGCCGGCCCAGTATAGGGTCGTCGTCGGATGCACTACACGCCGACCATTCACGGCCCCGGTGGCGTGCTCGCTGTCTACGGCCCCGGTGACGAACGCCAGTTTCGGCACGACTGACGTCCAGTACACTTCACCTCGATGTCCACGACGCCGCTCGAGAGACTGATCTGTGCCGAGTGCGGACACCGACTCTGGGCGCAGCCTGACCCCAGTAAACCCTGCCCTGACTGCGACGGCGAGCTTCGACGGATGGGGCCGTTCGAGGCGTTCGTCGATCGCTGGTTCGCGCCGCCGGACATGCACGCCTCGGACATGCACCGCCGCCACATGCAGCTGGTCGAGCTGCTCTGGACCGCGGACGACCGGGGCCGCGAATGGTACGAGATCGTCAATCCGAAGCGGGTCTCGTACTCGTCGTTCGTCAAGCGGGTCAACCCGTTGATCTGTCGTGGCCTGGAGGAGGGGTGGATCGTCGCGAAGATCCCGCGCGCTCCCGTTCCCAGCGACACGGCGTACGGGCTCGACATCGTGGACACGGAGCGCTTCGTGAACGAGCTCGAGCAGCTGTTCTCATCGTAAGCTGGGCGGAAAGGGCGGGCTGGTGACGACGCCGACACGGCGCTAACAACAGACAGAGGAGGAGTTGACACGCATGGGTGGTACGGTGACGGCGGTGAGCCGCAGCGCGACGCACACGATGACGAAGCCGAACCAGGGGGCCGTCCGGTTGCTGACGGGCCTGGGCGTCGAGGGTGACGCGCACCTGGGCGAGACGGTGAAGCACCGCTCGCGGGTGGCGCGCGACCCGAGCCAGCCGAACCTGCGCCAGGTTCACCTGATCCACGCCGAGCTGCACGACGAACTCCGGGCGGCCGGCTTCGACGTCTTCCCCGGCAAGATGGGAGAGAACATCACGACGCGTGGCATCGACCTGTTGGGCCTGCCGACCGGCACCCGCCTGCGCCTCGGCGTGACGGCGATCGTCGAGGTGACCGGGCTGCGCAACCCATGCGGACAACTCGACAGGCTTCAGAACGGCATGATGGCGGCTACCCTGGACAAGGATGCCGACGGCAACCTGATTCGTAAGGCCGGCGTCATGAGCATCGTGCTGGCGGACGGCGACGTCCGGCCGGGCGACCGGATCGAGGTCGAGCTGCCGCCAGAGCCGCGCCGCCCGCTCCAACCGGTCTGATGGACCCCCTCCCCAGCCCTCCCCCTTCGCGGGGGAGGGCTGGGGAGGGGGTCCATCCTGGCGCCGGCCCCTCCTTCTGCGCCATCCTGTCGGCGACGACAGGTCGTACGCACACACCACGTTGGGGAGACCGCACGATGCAGAGCGGACAGGGCAGCGCTGCCGGGACCACGACGCTTCCTCGCCTTCGCGATCTCTACGATCCGGCCGGCTCCTTTGCGGTCACGAGCCGTGACGTGGAGTACCGCCGTGAGAGCTCCAGGAGCTGGCTGGCGCGCGTCTACCAGCCACAAGGCCCCGGGCCGTTCCCGGTCCTGATGGAGGTCCACGGCGGCGCCTGGAACAACAACGATCGACTCCAGAACGAGCCGCTCAACCGGGCCGTCGCCGCCAGTGGTATCGTCGTCGTGGCAGTCGACTTCCGCCAGGGCGAGGACGGCCGCTATCCCGGCTCGATCGCCGACGTGAACTACGCCACGCGCTGGATCAAGCAGCACGCCGGCGACTTCAACGCCACGGCGGAGGGGATCGGCTCGATCGGCTACTCCAGCGGCGGCCACATCAACATGCTCAGCGCGATGAAGCCGAACGACCCGCGCTACGCCGCCGTCCGGCTGGACGAGGCGCCGGAGCTGGATGCCAGCGTGGCGTACGTCATCATGGCCTGGCCGGTTATCGACCCGCTCTCTCGCTACCGTTACGCCAAGGGCCTCGGCAGGGACGAGATGGTCGGGAATCATCACCGCTACTGGGGCGACGAGGCGGCGATGACCGACGGCAATCCCCAAATGATCCTGGAGCGCGGTGAGTCGGCGACGCTGCCGCCGGCGTTGCTTCTCCAGGGCGCCGAGGACGACGTCCTGACGCCCGGCATGGCCGAGAAGTTCGCCCACACCTACGGCAAGGCCGGCGGCCTGATCGAGCTGGCGCTCTACCCTGGCGGGGGGCACGGCTACATGCGTGAGCCAGGCCCGAACACGGATCGCTCGCTCGAAGCGATCAAGTCGTTCGTGGCCCGGCAGCTTCGGGCGCTCGACACAAGCTGAGGTCGTCGGACGGCGCCGAGCGATACGAGTCGCTCGGCGCCGTCGGGAGCGTGACGCTGAAGGTCGACCCCTGGCCGGGCACGCTCTCGACGCGGATCTGACCGCCATGCAGCGAGACGAGCTGCTGGGTGATCGCCAGGCCGAGGCCGGTCCCGGTGGAGCGTTGGACGATCGCGCTCTGGGCCCGGAAGAAGCGGCTAAAGAGCTGCGTCTGCTCCGCCTGCGAGAGCCCCAGGCCGTCGTCGCGAACGGCGATCTCGACGGCCTCATCCGCCGCGCGGGCCGTGATCCAGATGTGGCCGCCGTCAGGCGTGTACTTGTGCGCGTTCGACACCAGGTTCGTCACGATCTGGGTCGCTCGGTCAGGATCGGCCCAGACGGCCGGCAGATCGTCCGGCAGGTCGAGCTCGAGCGACTGTGACTTCGAGTCGATCAGCGGACGGAGCGCATCGGCTACGTCGCGGATGACCTCGCCAGGATCGACGGCGACCAGGTTCAAGCTGAGCCGTCCGGCCTCCATCCGCGAGAGGTCCAGCAGGTCGGTGATCAGCACCAGCAACCGTTCGGAATTTTCGTTCACGATCGTCAGGAACCGCCGCTGCTCCTCCAACAGGTCGCCGCTGGTCCCTTCGAGCAGCAGGTAGACGTACCCCTGAATCGAGGTCAGTGGCGTGCGCATCTCGTGGGAGACCATCGAGACGAACTCCGACTTCAGCCGGTTCGCCTCCTGGATGGCCAGGTTCTTCTGCTCCAGCTCGAAGTTTTCGCGCCGCAGCCGCTCCTCCAGATCGCGATGGGCGGCGGCGTCCTGGAGTGCCTGGGCCATCTCGTCGAACGTTCCGACCAGGTGCCCGATCTCGCCCGGCGCCGGCCTCAGTCCGGTCCGGGCGTCAAGGGCTCCGGCGCTCAGCCGTCGCGTGGCGCGCACGATCGCCGCGACCGGCTGGAAAATCCGGCGCTCGGCGACGAACCAGCAGACGCCGAGCGTCACCAGCCAGACCGCGATTAGCACCACCACGTTCCGGGTGAACTCCCGGTTCGCGCTCGCATACGCCGGCGCCGCCGGCACGCCGACGATCAGGCTCGCACGTGCCTGCACGGCCGGGTCGGTGAGCGGGACGAACGCGAAGATCCGCGCGACGCCGTCGACGTCTGTGCCCTCGGCGGTCCCCTCGTCGGAACGTGACAGGAGGTCGGTGATCAGGCGCGAATCGCGCACCGATTGGCCGCTCCACCGCTCCGGGTCCGGATAGCGTGCCAGGATCGAGCCGCTGGAGTCGAGCACAGTCAGCGTGCTGTCGGGCGGGAGTTGCGCGTCGGCGGCGTACTGATTGAGCCAGTCGAGGTTGAGCGCGACGTAGACCACGGCGACGATCTCGTCGCCGTCTCCGACCACGGGATACGCGAAATTGATGTTCGCCGTTCCGACCGACCGACTGATCTGATAGTCGCCGACCGCGAACTGGCGGGTCGCCAGCGCGCGCAGGAAGTACGTTCGGTCCGCGACGATCAGTCCGCGCGCCTGAGGCAGCGCCGCGCAGACGATCGTCCCCTGCGTGTCGATCAGGCCCATGCTCTGGAACGAGCCGAGCTCGTCGCGCAGACGCAGCATCGTGGCGTTGCACGCGTCCGTGTCGCCGCTGCGCACCTCCGGCAGGGCGGCCACGACGTAGAGCAGCAGGCGTGCCTCGTCGATCACTCGTTCCTGGTCGGCGGCGGCGATGCGCGCCAGCCGGAGCGTCTCGGCCTGCGCCTCGCCGCTCGCCCGTTCGCGCTCCTCGACGTAGCCGTAGAGGGCCAGGCCCAGGAGCGGGATGGCCGGCAGCAGCACCAGGAGCAGCAGGCGCCCACGCAAGCTCGACGAGGCGGCGGTGAGCCCTCGCATCCCGTTCAGTCCTGGCCGGCAGAGACCGCGCCGGTCCGCATCAGCCAGGAGCGCACGCGCGTCCGCAGGTGGGGCGGCACGAACGGCTTGGTCAGGTAGTCCGTCGCGCCGGCCGCGAACCCCATCGCCGTGTTCTCGTGCCCGGCCTGGGCGGTGATCAGGACGATCGGCGTCTCGCTGATCTCCGGATTGGGGTCGGCGCGGACGGCCCGGCAGACTGAGAGGCCGTCGCGCCCCGGCATGTGCCAGTCGATCAGGATCAGGTCAGGCCGCTCCTGCCGCGCGATCCGGAGGGCGCTCTCGCCGTCGCTGGCGGTGAGCAGGCGGAGGCCTTCGTTGCGGAGGGTCGTCTGGAGCAGCAGGAGGATGCCCATGTCGTCGTCGGCGATCAGGACGGTGGGCAAAGCGTCAACGGGCCCGGCCGTTGGCGGTGCCGCTCCGGCCTTCTGCCCGCCTCCCACGCTGACCTCGGTTGACTGCTCCGGCAGCTCGATGACCTGGCCCTCGAACGCCGCGATCACCTCGAGGGATGCGCCGGCCCGCTCACGCGCCATCGCCAGCACCAGGTCCAGCCCGTCGTCGTCGCGGAGCGGTTCGTGGTGGAAGAGGACGAGCCGCTTTGCCCGCGCCGCCAGTGCGTAGTCCACCGACCACTCCACGGTCGTGTGGCCCCACCCCTTCTTCTCCGCGTACTCGCGGTCCAGGTACTGCGAGTCGTGGATCACGAGATCCGCGCCCACCAGGAACGCGACGTGACGCCGATCCTCGGCGTGGACCGGCTCGACGCCGTCTGAGCCGCGCTCTGAGGCCGGACACGCTTCGTGGGGCTCGTGATCGGTGGAGTAGACCATTGAGACACCACCGACTTCGACGCGGTAGCCGAGCGCCAGGGCCGGGTGATTGAGGTACTGGGCGGTCACTCGGGCCGGCCCGATCTCGAACGTGCCCTCGGTCAGATCGTGGTAGCGGATGGTCGCCCCGAGCTGGTCGAGGGAGACCGGAAAGTAGGTGTACGACATCTGCCCGGCCAGGGTCGTTTCGAGCGCCTGGCCCATGCCGCCGGGCGCGTAGATGTCCCACTCGTTCTCGGCCACGAACAGCGGCCGGAAGAACGGGAACCCCTGGATGTGGTCCCAGTGGGTATGGGAGATCAGCAGGTGGCCGCGGACCGGGCCCTCGCCGGACGCCTGAAGCGCCTGCCCCAGGTTGTGGGAGCCGGTGCCGCAGTCAAAGACCAGCAGGGTGCCGTCGTCGGTCCTGACTTCGACGCAGGAGGTATTCCCACCGTAGCGGAGCGTCGTCGGCCCCGGCTTCGGGAGGGAGCCCCGAGTTCCCCAGAAGCGGATCTTCATGGCCGGACTCCTCACTCGACGACTTTTCTACGAATTCTTGACGCTACCAGATGAAGCTGCTACGCTGGCGCCCATCGTTCCTCGACTGCTTCGCCCTCGGCACCGTTGCCGAGTGGCGTGTCAGGGGAAGCTCCGACACTGGCGCCCATCGTTCCGTCTCGTAGTCAGTTACCTGTTCGTCCGTTCAGGGAAAGGTGACACTGGGATGTCGAACAATAGCCGGTCACACCTCGACGACGAGGTCCTCGCGCGCTGGCAATGGTTTTACCGCAAGGGCCAGATTGGCCGAAGGGACATGCTCAGAGCGCTGGCGGTAGCTGGGGGCGGCGCGGCCCTCGCTGCGTGTGCCCCGACCGCGCCGGCACCGGCGCCCGCGAAGGATGCGGCGCCTGCCAAGCCTGGGGAAGCGGCCAAGCCAGGTGCCGCCGCGGCTGACCCATACGCGCAGGCGGCGAAGCCGGCCGCTGCTGCCAAGGCGGGCGGCAAGGACATCATCAATGTCGGGTTCACGAGTGACCTCACGAACATGGACCCGCACATGCACAACGCCCGCTTCCAGATCATCTTCCAGTACCACGTCAACGACAACCTCGGCGTCCGCGATCCGAACACCAACCGGATCGTGCCCCACCTGGCAACGTCCTGGAAGCCGGTGGAGCCGACGACCTGGGAGTTGGAACTGCGCAAGGACGTCAAGTTCCACAACGGCGACCCGTTCGACGCCGAAGTCGTCAAGTGGAACTGGGAGCGGGTGATCAACCCGGAGCAGAAGAGTCAGCAGAAGGGCAACCACGAGGCGATCAAGGGGGTCGAGGTCGTCGACTCGCACAAGGTGCGGGTCCACACCACGTCGCCGTACCCGGTCTTCGTCGAGCGGCTCCAGAACTTCCAGTTCATCTCGCCGAAGGTGGCGAAGGAGAAGGGCGATACCTGGCTCGCCGAGAACGTTATCGGGACCGGACCGTACAAGCTGGTCGAGTGGAAGCGCGACCAGTACGCGCTCACCGAGCGGAACGACGAGTACTGGGGCCCGAAGCCGGCCTTCAAGCAGTTCAAGTACGTGATGATCCCGGAGATCACCACCCAGATCGCCGAGCTGCTCAATGGCAACCTGGACGTGATTCGCGGCCTACCGACGGACCAGATCAACGCGATCAACAACTCCGGCCGCGCCAAGGTGACGACCAAGCCAATCCTGCGCGTCGGGCACGTTCGGCTCGACGCGAGGGGACGCACGGCACCGAACCCGTTCCAGGACGTTCGGGTCCGCCACGCCGCCAACCACGCGGTCGACATCGACAGCTACATCAAGAGCCTCCAGCCCGGTGGCGACCGGACCCCGGCCTACGTGAACCCGCTGCACTTCGGCTACGACCCGTCGATCAAGCCGCACCAGTACGATCCGGAGCTGGCAAAAAAGCTGCTGACCGAGGCCGGCCACCCGAATGGTTTCGACGTCACCTGGCACATGGTGACCTCGAACATCATGCCGAACGCCAAGGCCGTCTACGAGTCAATGCAGCAGCAGCTCGGCAAGGTCGGCATCCGGGTGAAGTTCCAGATGCACGAGGCGCGCGCTCACGACGAGCGAAATCGGGCCGGCCAGAACGGACCGATGCACGAGGGGAGCTGGGGCTCGTACTCGGTATTCGACGCCGACGGCATCCTCTGGGACATGCTGCACTCGACCAGCCCGTTCTCCTACTACGAGAACCAGGAGCTCGACAAGCTGCTGCTCGACGCCCGCTCGACGCTCGACGAGGCGGTGCGGAAGGATCTGTACGCCAGGGCGCAGAAGATCGTCCGCGACGACGCGCCGTTCATCTTCATGTGGGGTTACCACCAGCTCTGGGGCGTCAACAACGCCGTCAACTGGACGCCCGACGCCGACGAGATCGACAAGTTCTACACCGCGAAACCGGCGTAGCGCCGTGCTCCGGCTTCTGATCCCACAAACGATCCAGCTCCTGGTCGCGATCTGGGGCATCTCGGTGACCGTGTTCGTGGTCAACTTCGTGATCGGCGACCCGCTCACCGGGCTCATCTCGCCGGAGACGCCGGAGGAGACCCGCGCGATCCTCCGGCACCAGTACGGGTTCGACCGCCCGGTCATGGTGCAGTACTTCGACTTCGCCCGGCGGGCCGTCATCGGCGATTTCGGCCATTCGTACATCATCAAGAAGCCAGCGATCGACCTCGTGTTCGAGCGGGTCCCGGCGACCCTTCAGCTCGCGCTGGCCGGGATGGGGATCGGCATCCTGATCGCCATCCCGGTCGGGATCATCTCAGCGTACAGACCGTACTCGCTGATCGACAACGTTGCCACCATCATCGCGGTAGCCGGCCAGGCGATGCCGATCTACTGGCTGGGCCTGATGCTGATCCTCCTGCTCTCGGTGCATTTGCAGTGGCTCCCGGCATCGGGGTACGGCACGCCGCAGCACATCGTGCTGCCGGCGTTCTGCCTGGGCGTCTTCACTGCCCCGATCGCGATGCGGCTGATCCGGTCCGGGATGCTCGACGTGCTCTCCCAGGACTACGTGCGGACGGCCCGCGCCAAGGGCCTCCGCGAGGTGCCGGTGCTGCTGAAGCACGCCCTGCCCAACACCATGATTCCGGTGATCACCCTGCTCGGCTTGCAGTTCGGGCAGTTGATGGGCGGCGCCGTCCTCACCGAGACCGTCTTCGCCTGGCCGGGGGTGGCGCTGCTGGCGCTCACCGCGATCTACCGGTCGGACATCCCGGTCATGCAGGCATCGGTGGTGATGCTGGCGGTCATCATCACGGTTGTCAACTTCGCGACTGACGTGCTCGTCAGCATGCTCG
>Ga0209382_10004734_pt1 | contig 18003 bp, 16 predicted proteins | sample SoiMetdeltSBSDD5_FD_187599 | JGI IMG/M metagenome (GOLD analysis project Ga0209382, IMG submission 187599) | Bulk soil microbial communities from a Populus tree surrounding site in Tennessee, USA - Soil MetaG P. deltoides SBSDD5 (SPAdes) (version 2) | ecosystem: Environmental > Terrestrial >...
GTTGAAAATGCGAAACAGGATGAGCGGATCGCGCGTGTAGCGCTCCCGAAGATCGCCCTCGTCCAGCGCCAGGCTGAGTGAGATACCAGAGATCAACGCGTGCCCGAGCCCCGTGAGCGCATCGACGTAGCGCAGCACGGTCTCGCGGAAGCCGGGAATCGCAGGAAACAGGTTGGGTCCGTGAAGCGGTGTGCCAGCGCGGACCGCGGGATGATCGGCTGCCAGCTCCGCGCCGAAGTAAAGCCCCTCTTTCCGATCGGGCTTTCCCGACGTGAGCTCGCGGCCTACGGGAAAATAGCCGCGCCACGCGCGCCCGCCTCGCGACATCCCGATCGACATCTTCTCCGGCTCGTTCTGCGCGAAGAACTCGCGGCTGAGCGCTTCCAGCCGCTGACACAACGCCTCGTCAACGCCGTGGTTGATGACGTAGAAGAAACCGCTCTCGCGACAAGCGGCACGAATCTGTTCGGCCGTGCGATTGCGATCCGCCCCCCGATCGACAAGCGACGCGACATCGATGACGGGAACGTGAGAGAACTCGCTCGAATTCATTCGTGCGAATGAGACTGGTCAGGCGCCGGCGGATCGGCGCGGCGTTGGTTGATCTTTCCCAGCAGACCCATCGCTGTCAGCGCGGAGGCGGCAGCAACACTGAGACGCTCGCCCGGTGTATAGCCGATCGAAAAATCCCCCGCTACGTCACCGCCGTCCCGATCGATCTGACCCTCGACGTTGCCGTCGCCGGCGAATGCCGAACACGCAAACGACAGCCACGTGACGCCGACGACGATGAGCAGGTCCGGCCACCGCCGAGGTAACCACTTCATCTGCGCCTCCGGCCGTGCGGCATGCTTCGACATTGTCGATCAGACGACGATGTCGTGAATCAGGAAGAGTGACAAAAGAGTCGCACACGTCAGGCGTTTCTTCAGAAAACGTACGCTCTCGTCGCATTTCTCGGGACAGTGGTACGCTCTTGTGCTGGTCGAGGCGTGCGGCAAGTCCTATGAGAGTAGTCCTGATGTGCGTAGTGCTGGTGCTGGCTGTAGCGTCAACAATGGCGGTCACGCGCGCCGAGCCGCAGCCCACACTCACGGTGAGGCTCTACAACCCGGCAGCGATTCCCCCGCTCGAGTTGCTGACGGCCGGCCGCACGGCCGAGGCGATCCTCCGCGAGACGGATCTGGATGTGATGGTCCGGCATTGCGGGCGCCCAGTGTTGCCAGAACATCTCGACCGATGCGATGAGCCGCTGCAGGCATCAGAAGTCGTCGTCCGCGTAATCAACGCAGCGGCCTTCAACACCGGACTCCCTGCCGACGCTTACGGCGTGACCTACGTTGTCCAGAAAACCAATCGCGGATGGCTGGCCACCGTCTTCTCCGATCGGATCGAGAAAGCGGCCGTCCGCGCAGGTGTCGACGCAGGTACGCTCCTTGGCCGCGTGATGGCGCATGAAGTGGGGCATCTGTTGCTCGGCGTCGACTATCACGGTGCGTCTGGCCTGATGCGAGCCGAATGGCCAGATGGTCAACTCGGTGCAACGAGCGACCAATGGCGATTTTCCACGAGCGAAGCCGCCGGCATGCACCGCGCGCTCGAATCGATCTCGCGTGAGCTGGACGCCGCGCCCCCTCTGACTCGCTTCTGATCTGACAGAAACGATCCCATCGGCGGCCACTTCCGACAATCTCGCTATGTCCGGTGCACTCCTCTCCAGCGGTGGAGCGGCATCGATGACACAGCGCCGCGTGGTGTGAATTCCAGACATTTCGGCGGTTTTTGCCGACGCCGGCACGCATCGAGCTCTCGCCGCGTGTAACGCGCGCGCGCGTGGCGCGCATGTTGCTACCCGTGCAGACGGCTGCGCTCTGTTGCGTCGCCAGCCTGACTTCGACGCTTCGTCTCATGGCTCGGGTGCCGATCGGTTGCACCCGACGCACCACCATCGAGTGGCCTTGCCGCCGCCAATCACCGCCTCGTTGCTCGCTGTTTTTCATTGAAGGGAGCACCTATGACATGGAGCGGCAGAAGACGGCGCTGGGCCATTGGCTGCGTCGTGTTCGCGCTGGCATGCGCGACCGATACCCGCGCGCAGACGTACCAGGGAGCGCTGCGCGGTGAAGTGCGCGATGCACAGGGCGTGATTCCTGGAGCGGAAGTCATCCTCGTCAACGAGGATACGAACGCGACGCGTTCGGCGATGACGAACGAAGTCGGCGAGTACGCATTTGCGAGCGTGCTGCCGGGCACCTATACGGTCCGCGTCTCGCTACCGGGATTCAGGACCGAAGAACGTAAAGGCTTTCGCATCGGCACGCAGCAGTCGGCCGTGCTCGACTTCGTCCTCGAGGTCGGCGCCCTCTCCGAACAGATTACCGTCGTCGGCGAAACGCCGCTGGTCGAACGCGCGAGCGCGACGCAGGCATCGACGCTCGACAAGGAGGCGCTGAAGAACCTGCCGATCTTCGGCCGCAACACTTTCTTCGCCGCCATCTCCACAGCGGGAGTGATTCAGACCGGCGATCCGCAATTCGTGCGCTACCAGGACCAATCCGGCTCATCGCAGCTTTCGCTCGGCGGCGGCCCGCGGCGCGGCAATGGCTACTTGATCGAGGGCGTGTCGATCACCGACATGACCAATCGTCCGACCATCGCCCCCTCGATGGAAACAGTCGAAGAGCTCAAGGTGCAGACCAAGACCTATGAAGCGGACATGGGCCACGCCGCCGGTGGCGTCTTCAACACGACGGCTCGCTCGGGATCGAACGTGTGGCACGGCAGCGCGCTGCTCGTCAGCAAGCCGGGAGCCACGACGGGAACGCTGTTCTTCGCCAAGCGCGCAGATCTCCCCAACCCGCCGCAGTATTACTACAACTGGGCCGGGTCGATTGGCGGCCCGATCGTCAGGAACAAGACGTTCTTCTGGTTCAGCACTGACGACTACAAGCAACGCAGCACGCGTAACAACGTGCTGACACTCCCCGCGGCGGTTGAACGCAGCGGCGACTTCTCACAGACTCGAACTTCTACCGGCCAGCTGGTGACGATTTACGACCCGCTGACCACGCGGACCGTCAACGGCGTCATCATCCGCGATCCGTTTCCGGGGAACGTGATTCCTGCAGACCGGATCAATCCGGTCGCCAGGGCGATGCTGGCGCCGTATCCGCTTCCAACGTCCGGCAAGTCTTTCAACGGACAGGCCACACTCGACGACGGTCCGCAGAACCAGGAAACACTCAAGGTCGATCAACGGTGGACCGACGGCTGGACCACGACCGGCATGTATGCCCACCAGTACACGAAGGAGCCGGGCTCGGCGTTTTATGGGCCGCACGGAACCGTGCCCGGCGATCCGAGTGCCAGCCTGCTGTTTCGAACGGTCGACTTCTTTGCGCTGAACAACATCTTCGTCCCCACTGCCAACACGGCGATCGCCGTTCGCTACGGCTACAACCGTTTCAAGGACTTCGGCGGCAACTACCCGGAGTTTGACGCAGCGACGCTCGGTTTCCCCTCGAGCCTCGTGGATGCGATGACGTTCAACACGTTTCCAACCGTGAACATCACCGGGTACAACGGGCTGGGCAACGGCGGTCCGAATCGCACGACACACGTCACGCAAACCGCGAATGCGTCGATCTCGCGCTTCATGGGAAGTCACACGCTCAAGTTCGGCGCGGAGTATCGCCGCATCGGCGCCACTGTGAATTCCTTCAGCTCGTCGGCCGGCACCTACGGTTTCACGCAATCGTTCACCGCGGCGACGCCCACGGCATCAGGCGGTGATGCGTTCGCCAGCTTCCTCCTCGGGTATCCGGCGAGCGGCAGCATCGTGTATGCGACGCCCGCGGAGTACCTGATCGACTACTACGCCGGCTTCGTGCAGGACGAGTTTCGCGTCAGCTCCAATCTCACGGTGAACTACGGGCTGCGCTACGAGTACGAGCCCGGGGTGCGCGAAGCTGACAACCAATTCACGGTGGGTTTCGACCAAGACGCCGACTTCCCGGTGCAGGTGCCCGGCCAGACGCTCAAGGGCGGGGTGATGTATGCCGGCCAGAACGGATATCCCGCGAGGCAGGGAACCCCGCTCAACGGAGCGGCCCCGCGCGGCGGGTTCGCATGGTCGCTTTCGGAGCGCGACGTCATCCGCGGCGGCTACGGTTTCTATTGGGCGCCGATCCAGTTCGCCGGCGTTGGTGAGACGGCGATGGGGCGCCTCGGCTACACCGCCACGACCACCTACCTTGCGAGCACGAACGGCAATCGCACTCCAGCCAACTCCCTGAGCGATCCGTTCCCCACTGGTATCACGCTGCCGCAAGGTGACGCACTCGGACTCGCCACTGGCGCCGGTGGCGTCATCGACTTCGTCGATCCGGACTCGCGGCCAGGGAAGGTCCAGCAGTATTCGGTCGACTACACCCGCGAATTACAGGGTGGCATCGCCGTATCGGTCGGTTACTCCGGCAGCCGATCCGAGAACATGCCGGTCGGCGGGACCGTCGACGCGACGGTCAACATCAATCAACTCGACGCCTCCTACCTGTCGCTCGGATCGGCGCTGCTCGACCTGGTGCCGAACCCGTTCTTCGGCAATGCCGCTTTCGGCAACCTCGCGAACTCATCGACGATCACGCGCGGCCAGTTGCTGCGACCCTTTCCTCAGTTCACCGACGTGCTCGCTCATCGCGTGACCGAGGCGCGCACCCGCTACAACGCCCTGACGCTGCGTTTCGACAAACGAATCCAGAACAACTGGGGCGTGAACGCGAACTACACGTTCAGCCGTTTGATGGACAACCAGTTCGGCGAGTCCAACACCTACTCCAATCGGAATCAGAACGCGCTCGACAACTACAACCTCGATGGCGAGTGGGGGTACTCGCTACTCGACGTGCCGCATCGCGTGAACGTCAACGGCACGTTCATCGTACCGCTCGGCGCCGGGCAGAAATGGCTCACGGATGGGCTCGGCAATGCGCTCCTGGGCGGGTGGTCGGTGACGATGGCCGCCCGTTTTCAGAACGGCTTTCCCGTCAGCGTCTGGCAGTCCAACAACAACTCCGGACTGCTCGGCAGCTCACAGCGGCCGAACATCGTCCCTGGCGTCGACGTCGCCACGAGCGGCTCGCTGGACGAGCGTCTGAACAACTGGATCAACGCCAGTGCGTTCGTCGCAGCGCCGGCTTTTACTTTCGGCAACGCGCCACGCACATTGCCGGACCTGCGCACACCTGGGCAGCGCAACATCGATCTCAGCGTCCAGAAAGCGCATTCGATCGGCACGAAGACCATCTCTGTCAGAGCAGACGTGCTGAACCTGCTCGACGATCCGCTCTTCACCACTTTGCAGTCTCAGTTCGGAACGCCGACCTTCGGGCAGCTCACCGCCGTTGGCGGATATGCGCGCTCCGTGCAGTTCCAGGTTCGGTTTGGGTTCTAGGCCGCGCGGCAGATTCCTGGAGGTCTCATGACACCGAATCAATCAGCGGCCGGGGGCGTGTGGCCCTTGACCCGACGAAGTTTCCTCGAGCAGTTCGGCCTGGTTGGAGGTTCGACGCTCGTCATGACCGCCATGCGGTCATGGGATTTGATGGCAGCGCAGGCAGGCCCGCGACCGGTTCTTTCGGGCCGGCCAAACGGCACGAGAGTGGTGGTCCTGGGTGCAGGCGTTTCGGGGCTGACCGTCGGCTACGAGCTCGGGAAGGTCGGATACAACGTCAGCATTCTCGAGGCGCGCGATCGGGTGGGTGGCGTGAACTACACCGTACGGCGCGGTGCCAGTCATACCGAGCTCGGCGCAACTGGAGAAACGCAGGTCTGCAACTTTGACGAACGTCTCTACTTCAACGGAGGCCCATGGCGTCTTCCCCACTGGCACACAGGTGTCCTTGGGTACTGCAAAGAGCTCGGTGTGCCCGTGGAGATCTTCATCAACGAAGGTGAGGCGTCGTACTTCTACTACGAGGGTGACAACATCGGTCCCCTGGCGAACACGCGCGTCCGCCTGCGCGAGGTGAAGGCCGACATGATCGGCTACACCTGCGAGCTGATGGCGAAGGCCGTCGATCAGGCGGCTCTCGATATTCCATTGTCGGCCGACGACAAGGAGCGGTTCGTGTCGTTCCTCGTCACCGAGGGCTACCTCGATTCGACCGATCGCGCCTACAAGAAGAACAGCGCGAGAGGTCCCGGCGATCCCAATGACTTCAGGGCACTCCTGCAGTCCGGACTCGCCACTCGCATCCGTTCGGTGATCGAAGGCACGGGGCAGGCGCCGATGTTCCAGCCGGTCGGTGGCATGGACCAGTTCCCGAAAGGCTTTCAGCGGAAGCTCGCCGACAAAATCACGTTCGGGGCCGAGATTGTCTCAATTCGTCAGAGCTCAGACGAGGTCAAAGTCGCCTGGAAGAACGTCAAGACGGGAGCGATGACCGAAGTCACCGCCGACTACTGCGTGTCGTGTTTACCGCTGACGATCCTGAGAGGCCTCGACGTCAACCTGTCGCCAGAGACGATGGCGGCGGTGAAGGCGACGCTATACAGCCCGAGCGCGAAGATGGGACTGCAGATGAAGCGGCGATTCTGGGAAGAGGACGATCGCATCTTCGGCGGCCACCTCTACTCGAATCTGCCAATCGGCAACTTCGCGTATCCATCGACCGGCTTCTTCGGCGACAAAGGCGTCCTGCTCGGGTTTTACGGCAACGGACAGATGGCCGGCCTGGTCAACATGCCGATCAAAGACCGCATCGAGCACGTCCTCACGCACGCGAGCAAAGTGCATCCGCAGATTCGCGCGGAGTACGAGACCGCCTACTGCACATTCTGGGAAAGAACACCCTACAGCCTCGGCGCGTTTGCCAGCGGTGGCGGCGGAGCCGCAGACCGGCTTCAAGCGTTGGGGAAACCGGACCATCGAATTTTTCTCGGGTGCGCGGCGGTCAGTGGAAACGGCGGCTGGCAGGAAGGCGCTGTCGCCGCGGCATGGAAACAGGTGAAACAGCTTCACGAACGCGTCATGAGCACAGGCAGTCATCCAAGTGCGTAGTCACTCAGCGAAGACACTTGTCGCCTGTGGCGTAGCGACAAGCTTTGGCGGGTCTCGCCGAAGCGCCGGAAACGTCGTGGCGCGAAGGCGGAGAGGTTGAAAGTTGGCGTCTGAAGGTGGGAGTTCGGAGCAGTTGGGACCTTCGATCATTCGTCAGGAGTACATATGTCCAGGAAAACCCTCCTCGTAGCGATCCTCATTGCGTCTGCCGCGTCGGTGACGCCTGCCGTGGCGCAATCGGTCAAGCACATTCAGTCCGAGAGCGCAGGCATCGCCACCGGTGTCTGGGTCGGCGACATGCTGTATCTGAGCGGGCAGTTACCGACGCCGATTACGCCCGCTGATCGCGCAAAGGGCACGCCGGCCGTCTATGGAAATACGCACGCCCAGGCCGAGAGCACGTTCACCAAGATCCAGGCACTGCTGAAGGAACAGGGCCTCGGCATGGGCGATGTCGTGATGATGCGCGTCTACATGGCAGCCGACCCGGCGATGGACAACAAGCTCGACTTCACAGGCATGAACGCCGCGTATGCCAAGTTCTTCGGGACAGCGGAGCAGCCGACCAAGCCCGCGCGCTCGACGGTGCAGGTCGCGGCCCTGGTTGCCGCCGGCGCGCTCGTCGAGATCGAAGTACAAGCCGCGCGCAGCAGGTAGCGAGGCAGAAATGACGCGCGGGACTCTCACGACGTTTGTAGCGGCAACCATCGCGTTCGCTGTCGTTGTATCGGCAGGAGTACAGAAGGGTGGTGTTTTCACCGCTCAACAAGCGCAGGCAGGCAAGGCGCTGTTTGCGGAAACATGTGCCGGCTGCCACATGCCCGACCTGAGCGGAAAAGATGACGCACCCCCACTTGCGGGCGTGAACTTCGTGAGCTCGTGGGGCACGCGCAGCTCGAAGGACCTGCTCGACTACATGTCGACCGCGATGCCGCCGGGCGGGCCGTCGTTACCGGTGGAGGAGTACGCCTCGATCGCGGCGTACATCCTCCAATTCAACGGTGCCGCTGCAGGAACGCAGGCGCTGAACGCTTCGACTATTCTGCCAATCGGCAGCGTGGTGAGTCCGCGCCCGGATATCGTTCCGTAGGCCCGGGTCCTGTTGTTTGGACCGGCTGGTCAGGCGGGTCTCTCAAACAAGACCCGCCCTACGTACGAGATCACGGTTGTAGTTACGTGGTCTTCCTCGCGTGCAGCCCAAAGGCCGCGCCCTGCGGATCCTCAGCGCTGACGACTCGATCCCCGCCGGGGACTTCCATCGGGCCGTTGAGGATCTTGCCGCCGTTCGCCTTGATCCGTTCGGCGGCCGCGTCCACGTCAGGTACGCGGAAGTAGATCAGCCAGTGCGGCGGCACGTTGGCCATCTCTTTCGGCTTGTTCATGATGCCGCCGATCATCCCGTGCGGGCGATTGAACATCTGGTACTTGCCCTCCGGGCCCATGTCCATCTGGTCGCTCGGCTGCCAACCAAACGCGTCCTGATAGAACTTCATCGCTGCCGCCCAGTCGGTGGTCAACAACTCGTGCCACGACGCCTCGCCGATCTCCGCTGCCGTTTCCGGACGCTGCTCCGTGGGGCTCGGCTCGATGATGAAGAACGCAGCGCCCTGCGGGTCCATCCACATCTGCAGGCGTCCGACGTTCGGGATCTCGATCACCTCCGTGTGGGACTTGCCACCAAGCCGCTTGATGTTGGCCGCCGCCTCTTCGAGTTTCGGTACGGCGATGTACATCGCCCAGAACGGCGGCGCCTTCATCTCGGATGGCTTGGTCATCACACCGCCGACGGACACATCGCTGCTGCGACTGAACATCGTGTATGGCTGACCGGCGCCTTCGAACGGCTTCGTCGTCCAGCCCACAACATTCTTGTAGAAGTTTTCGGCCGTCTTAATGTCAGTGGTCCTCAATTCGTACCAGACCGGCCGTCCAAGCAAAGTTGACGTAGCAACTGCCATTGAACACCTCCCGACGTTCATGAACGTACGGCTGACCTCGATCGCGCACGTTCGAGGATCCGCAATCTTCTAGTCTGCCACGACCCGATGACGTCGGAGCAAACACCAACTGAGGTATACGCGATTTATCTGGGACAGCGGTGAGCGCGGCCGTTCAGCGGATGCCGCGTGCGGACGCGCAACGATAGACCTGCTGAACCGCACTCGCGACAATCGTTCCGCGCGGGTCCGTTACCGCATTGAGCGGAACGAACAGCACGGTTCCCTCTCGTCGCGACAAGACATTAGTCGCGACGAGCGCGCGCATCATCCACACCGCTGAGCGAACGGTCGTGCACTCGATGCCGAGCCAGCCCGCATAGTGATGATTCGACGACCGAAGGCCAGTGTCGCGCTGAATCAATTTCGCGACGCTGGCGGCAAGGCCTCGGCCGTCGTCAGGAGCGACCGGACTGGAGAGGTCGGGCTCGATCAGCGGCGACTCGCCGGCCATTGCCACGAAAAGTTCAGCAACGGCCTGCTGCTGTTCGTGCGGCATGTGGCCAAGCCAGTAGTGACAGGTCTTGGCGATCACGGTGATGACGTTCTTGATCTCTTTCTCGAGGCGGAAGTGCGGCGCCGCCGGTAACTCCAGGATCGCGCCGCGACGGCGGGCCGCGACATTCTCCATGACGATTGCGCGAACGAGCCAGGCTGCCATCCCGTCGCCAAGGCAGGTCACCGAGACCCAGCCCGGAGTCGGTGACATGTACGACCGGAGACCAGTCACCATCCTGATTCCACGACAGATCTCGTCGACGACCTCGTCGTAACGTCCGTAGTCGGCGTCAATGTCCGCTTCGGTGCCCGGTTCGAGAAGCATTCCCTTGTGCGGAGGACCGCCGGCCATCGCGAGATCGCAGAAGCTTCCCCACATCTGGTCCCACGCGACCTGGCCGTCGGCGTCGTACTTGAGTCCCGCCGATCCCATCGACACAGGCTGCACCGCTTCGTAGGAGTCGCGGTACTCCTCCGGCAGCAACGTCTTGATCCGGGTGTCGAGCGTCTCGAGCACGCTGTGTTCTTCCACGTCCCGCTACTTCCTTCCGCCCACTTCGTCGAGGTGCTCCAGCAAATCGGCGGGGTCCTCGAAAACGCGATAGGCACCGGCACGCTCGAGCTCTTCGAGGCCGTATCCCCCCGATAACAGACCGATGCCCAGCGAGTGCGCACGCTGTGCCGCGAGCATGTCCCACACGCTGTCACCGACGACGGAAGCGGCCTGGATCGAGACGCCGAGCCGCTCTGCGGCGGTGAGAAAGAGGTCGGGATCCGGCTTGGCGTACTTCACGAGGTCGCGCGTAATCACCGGCACGCGGTCGCGTGAGACACCGAGTGTCTCGAGCACCGGTGCCGCGGTCTCCATTCGCCCGCTCGTGGCGATCGCCCAGGGGATCTCGGCGTCGGTGAGCGCCGCGATCAGGGCGCGCGCACCTGGGAGTGGTTGAATCTGTTTCGCCACGCGCTTGTAGGCGTCGGCGTGAACCCGCTGCAGGCGCTCGATCCGCTCGGCGCTGAGCTCGACGCCGGTCTCGCGCAGCAGGATGTTGGTCAACAAGCCGCCGCTCATGCCGATTTTGCGGTGAATGCGCCAGACGGCCAGCTCGACGCCCTCGCTCTGCAGGGCTTCCTGCCAAGCGAGGACGTGCTGGTAGACGCTGTCGACGAGCGTGCCGTCGAGATCGAACACGAACGCCGTGCGTTGGTGCGCCGTACCCTTGACCTTTGACCTTTGACCTAGTTTGTCCCCGTGGGGCTCCTTAGCAGTCGCTGATATGCCGCCTGGTAGAACAAGAGCTTTGCCGTCGGCGCCGTCGACTCCGCCTGAACGGTGTCGCCGAGCACCATCACGCGTCCGCCCATGAGGTCCTTGAACTCGGGCCACCGCGGCAAGCCGTTGCCATTGGGATCACCCTTCGTGATGAAGTTGATCCAATAGGACGACATCGTATCGGCGAGCTTGATGTCGACGTCGTTCCACGTCTGATTGGCCTGTCCCTTGGGGTTGTTCCACGCGTACGAGATCTCGGCCGTGTGGGTCGCGCCGTTCGGCGAGGGTCCGCCGTTGATCGTCGGGATGCGGGTGAAGAAGTAGGTGTACGCCTTCTTCCCGGCCTTCGCCTGCGCAACTGCCCACTGCCGCATATTCCAGTTGATCTCGTCGGCACACGCCATGTGGGCGGCCGGCTGCGCCTCGGCGTCCGAAGTCACGCCATAGAGCTTGACGTACTCGTCCGCCGCTTCACCGAACCGGCGCTGCGCGTTGGTCTTGAACGTCTCGGCCGTCATCGGAGCCCCGCCGCCACGTCCTCCGCCACCGCCGCACACGCCGAAGTTGGCTTCATCCTTGTTCGAGCCAGTCAGAACGTCGACCGCGTTCTGCTTGCCGTTCATGAACGTGAGCGAGATGTCTTCCGGGATGAGATAGCCGTCGATGACGAGCCCGCCCGCGGACAAGCCGGTCAGCTCGTTCATCGGCTTCGCGCGGAGCTCGGCGATCGTCTTCACGCCAAGCGCCTCCATCGTCTTCGCGCCGTTGGCCTGTGCGGTCTGTCCCGACGTCATGCGTCCCATCGTCAGCCCCATCCATCCACCGCTCTCGGCAATGGCGCGGTGGAAGAGGCCCTTCGCCTGCGGTGAGCCGACGAGCGCGCCGATCATGATGGCGCCCGCGGATTCACCGGCGATTGTGACGTTGTTGGGATCGCCGCCGAACGCGCTGATGTTCCGTTTGACCCACTGCAGGGCAGCAATGGCGTCCATCATCCCGTAATTGCCGGCCGCGTTGTGTCCTGACTCCTTCGCCAATTCGGGATGCGAGAAGAAGCCCAGCGATCCGAGGCGGTAGTTGAAAGTGACGATCACGGGCCCCTTGGCGGCGAGGTTCTCGCCGTCATACCACGCGAGGCCGCCGGAGCCGCCCGTGAAGCCGCCGCCATAGATCCACACCATCACCGGACGCCGGTCGTTTGGATTATTCGCACTCGTCCAGACGTTGAGGTACAGACAATCCTCGGCGCGAGCCGGCTCGCGCGGCGGCGCAACTGGAGCAGGCGCGGCCTGTGCTGCCGCACCCGGTGCAGCCGCTCCGCGGCCGCCACCACCGCCACGGCCGCCGCCGGCGCCTGCGGCACACGGCGCTCCGAACGCATCGGCCTTGCGCACACCATCCCATTTCGCGATCGGCTGTGGGGCTTTCCACCGGTTCTCGCCAAGGGGCGGCGCGGCGAATGGAATCCCTTTGAAGACGCGAACAGTCGGCTGACCGCTGGCAGTGCCCGCGACCAGTCCCGAGTCAATGCGTACCTGCTCGGGGACCATCGCGTGCACGTACGCCACTGTTACGACTACGAACGCTGCTATTGCGGTAAGTGCAACTCGTTTCATTGCGGCCCTCTCAAGAAGACACACGAAAAGCTACCACATCCTGCGCCCTTGTCATGAACATCAGCTTCACGATCTGGTGTCGTTCACGATCTGGTGTCAGGCACGGAAAAGTGAATTCACGATTTGGTGCCTGACACCGAAACGTGAAACGGAAACGGGAGTTGTCACTTCTCTGTTTACTTAGCGGGCGGCAAGCCGAGCAGGTCTTCGAAGTTGGTTTCGACAGGCGCCGGCTCAGCCAGCGACCCGCGCGTGGTCGTGAAGCCGATCATCCGCCCGCTGACAATGACGGCGATCCAGATGACGAGCGACAGCACAGCAACCGCCCTGCCCAGCGGCGGGACCGACCCTGCCTGGTCCCACCGCCCAACCGTCCGGCCCGCAGTCAGCTCGAACACGAGCACGTTGAGGGCTGCCAGCACCAGCAAGACGATCTTCACGCGGAAGTACGCGTTGTGAAAGTAGACCGTCGCGTTGGTGATGAACATGAGCGCGCCGGTCAACGCAGTCACGGCGAACGCGACCCATGTCCACCTCAACGTCTCCGACGCCACCAGTTGAAACGGTCGCTGGGTCGACGCGAGCCCCAGCAACCTCAAATCGACGATGGCGATCGTGCCGAAGACCAGGGTCAATCCGATGACATGCGTCGATTCGATCAGGGGGAAGGCGAACAGTGAATCGCGAATCTGGACGGCCAGGCTGCTTTGCTGCAGCCATTCGAGTATCGAGGCAATATCCACTATTGCCGCTCCGACGGTGACCAGCTACCCCAGACGTGGTCGTAGGCGATCAGGCGTCCCAGCACGATGATGCATACCCAGATCAGGAATGTCACGATCGCGAGCAGCTTGATCGATCGTCTATGGACGAGTGTATCTTCCCAGCGCTGTTCGTGACGACGAAGCGTCCGCTGGAAGATCATCGCGACGAGCGCTCCGAGGGCCACGAGCGTCATCTTCAGCCAGAACGACAGCGTGACCAGCTCGCGCACCGGCTCCCCGATGACCATGAGGATCCCGGTCACGAGCAGGAGCCACAGCGAGCCGTTCAGCCAGGGGCCGAACCGATTGACTGTCTGACGCAGCGTCTGGTCGACCCACGCCCATCCGAGAATGCGCAGATCGATCATCAGCACCGATCCCATGACCATCGCGATCCCTACGATGTGGATCGATTGAATGGCGGGGATGGACCAGGAGTTGTGCTCCTGGATGAAGACGCTGGGAAACGTTGTGGAAAGCCAGAGGGCGAATTGCTTCACGTGTGGCGCCACAAGGCATCAACGCCCAACTTCCAACTCCCAACTCCCAAGCGATGTGCGCCCGGGAAATTGGAGGTTGGGAGTTGGTAGTTGGGAATTGACAGAGTTCTGCATTCGGCTAGAACGCCGTGCCGCCAATGAGCGTCGCGCCCTGCACCGAGTCGCAGTGCTTGCCGGCCTCCGGGAGCTTGGGTTTGTTCGAGGCCGAGTCCACGGGGCACTTGGCAATGGCGCCGACCCTCGAGCCGAAGTTCGAGCCGTCGCGCAGCGGGTTCAGATGAACGCTGAACACCGTTCCAGCGCCGAACGTCGTCCCCGTGATCCCCTGCTGCGCGATCGCAGCCGTGCCTGCCATCTCGACGCCCCATTCGACGTACTTGCCGTCGGCGCCCTTGGCAAGCGCCTTGTGGTCCGGCGCGAGAAGAATGAAGTGCAGTTCAGCGTGATTGGCCTGGGGAACGAACTGCTTCATGACGCCAGTCAGCGTGACGACCTTGGTCTGGTCGTACATCGCGAACGAATGGTGAGTCGAGACCGGGCTCCCGGACAGGACCACCAGCAGGGCCAGGCACGCCGCCATCGCCGAAGCTTTGACTGTGCGCGTTTTCATGTCTCCTCCAACTACAGGCTAAGAATGCGTCAACTCCCAACTTCCAACTCCCAACCTCCAAATTGGGAGTTGGGAATTGGGAATTGTTGGGTTATTTGAAAATGTCGGTAATTGCCGAAGGCAGCTCTTCCTGCGGCTTGTCCCATCCCTTTTCGAAGTGCTCTTCCCAGTTCTTGGCCCACGGACGGCCATAGTAATCGACGAACCGTGGATCCGACGCCGTGGTCTGCTTCGGCTTGCCGTCGGTGTTGAAGATGTTGCTGAGGCACTCGATGAACGTGTACCGGCGGTTGGGATCGTCCGGAGTGGCCGCGCGCACGAAACGGAACGAGGCGCGAACGGGCACGACGAAGGCTTCCGGGTCATAGAAGATGGTTTCGTGATCGAGACCGATGAAGTTGCCGTTGGCGTCGAGTGCCGGCTTGAAAGTCTCCACCGTTTCCATCTTGCCGCTGTTCTCGAACATCACGTGCGAGAGCTGCCAGGCCTGCACGTTTGCCGTCCACGTGACGAGCGTCGTGCCGTCCCAGAAGCCGATCGTTTCGCCGTACCACTGCGGCACCTTCTGTACGTGCGCGGTCTTGCCGACCATCACCTGACGCAGGAAATTGTCGGCAATGCCCGACAGGAACTGAATGTTCCACGGCGTCATCGTGAGCTGGAAGTTGCCGGCCTGCGAAGGCTGCGCCCACCACCGTGTGAACCCTTCCGGCCAGCAGAATGACGCGCTCCACTGCGGCGCGTTGGTGACTGCCTCGTGATACGCCGTCTGCACCATCCGCTTCTGGTATTCGGGCGTGAGCACCGAGAGAACAGTCGGCATCTGCGTCACGCCCCAGATCCACTCCGAGCCGCGGTCCGCCTGCCCGTCGCGCCGGTAGTAGCCATCCCAGTCGGGGACCGTTGCTTTCGTGTACACCGTCGGACCGCCCTTTGACTTCGCCTGCGCGAGCAGCGCTTCGTAATGTTCTTTTGCCGTCTTGTACGGATAGGGGCTCACGATGCGCTCGCGCGGCCAATCATCGTTGCAGTCTCCCCACGACGCTGATTCGGGCGGCTTGGGGCCGATGCGCTGGCCATCCCACATCGAGTAGAGCTGGCGCGGATTGTTGCAACGGTAGTAGCGCGTATCGAGCCAGTTCGCGCGATCCTTGTAGAAGTTCTTCGATGAAAACAGATCGATGGGCAACGGCTGGACGCCAGCTGGAGGTCCGAGGATAGGCGGCGGAGCCCCGCGTCCTCGCCCGCCGCCGGGGGCGCCTGGTGGGACCGCACCGCGCCCGCCGCCCTGCCCCGCCGGTGCAGCGCCTGCCTGCGCGAAGACGCCGGTAGAAACCGGATCGATTGTGGTCCACGCGGTCAGCGCTGCCAGTACAACGAAGGCAAACAGGGCCAGGAGCCACTTTGCTCTCATTCTGAGACTCTCCTCGGGGGGTGCGGGCACTGGTCCGCGATCATACATTGCCGGACCTCCCGCGAAACCCTACCGCTTCGGGTAGTCTGAATCAGTTACCCCGTCGTTGAGACTCCATTCACGCTCGTCGGCATCGGTACTCGACTGGCGTGAAGGAAGAGCGGGTCGCGTCGTCGATTACAGTACTTTCGTGCCCTTCGAACTCCAGCCTGTCCTGATTGGTGATCTCGTCGAGTTGCGCCCTCTCCGTGAGGAAGACTTCGACACGCTGTTCGCGGTCGCCTCCGACCCACTGATTTGGGAGCAGCATCCGGAGCCCGACCGCTGCACGGAACCGGTCTTCCGCAGGTACTTCCGTGGCGGAATGGAATCAGGAGGAGCGTTCCTCGTGATCGATCGGAAAGACGGGGGCGTCATCGGATCGTCGCGCTACGCGGGATACAACGAGGCGAGGAGCGAGATCGAGATCGGCTGGACCTTCCTCGCGCGATCGCATTGGGGGCGACTCTACAACGCGGAGATGAAGCAGCTGATGCTCGCCCACGCATTCCGCTTCGTCCGCCGCGTGGTCTTCCGCGTCGGCCCGCTCAACCGTCGGTCGCAGCGGGCGCTCGAGAACATCGGCGCCTCATATGTCGGGCTCGAGGCAGACGAGCGGCGAGGTCACAATGCCCTGTTCGAGATTACGCGCGAGACCTTCTCCGCGACGACCCCGGGGCGAATCGGGAGTGCGTAAGTTCAGGTATAACTGTTCTCCGATTGTTTACGGCAAACGCATTTCGGAGCCTGCCTCTATAGCACACTGGAGAACACAGGATGGATCAGGAGAATCTTGCGCCTCGATCAGTCGCACGATGGAACGTGGCCGCCGCTGTGGCACTCATGATCGCTCTCGTTCCTGTGGTTGGCGCCGCTCAGCAGGCTTCAGGCAACAATGCGGCAGTGGAGCGCGGCTGATACCTGGTGCGTATCACAGGATGTCACGACTGCCATTCCCCGAAGGTCCAGGGGATGTCGCCGGATCTCACGGCGGACCGGTCCGTGGGGCTACAGCGTCGCGTCGAACCTGACACCCGAGCCGACGACCGAGATCGGAACGCGGTACACCGAGGCCTCGTTTATCGCGACGATGCGTACTGGCAAGAAGCCGAACGGGAGACGCCGATCATGCCGCTGATGCCATCGGACGTGTACCAGAACATGACGGACGAAGACCAGCGTGCCATCTTCGCGTACCTGCGAACGATCAAGCCGATTAGCAACGCGGTATACGCCGGCCTCACGCCGCCGGGTGGCGCCACACAGAAGCCGTCCGCAACACAAAAGTAGCGGCGGGTCTTTAGAGAGCGCCGCTCGTCAACTCCCAACTCCCAATTTTCCAACCTCCAAGCAAATCAGATCGCTCTGGGAGTCGGGAGTTGTGAGGTTGTCGCCGAGTCCGGAATCATCTCGATGAGACCGGCAGCAACCCGATGGCGATCGACCTATACAACGGTTCGGCCTCCTAGTCCAGCTGCGCGACAAGCAGTGTGCGCGACAAGCAGTGCCCCCGAGAAGTCCTGCAACGCCGCAGGCGCGCAACGCGCAGGACTCTCAGAGACGTTGTACCTGACCCTCAAGGTTTACAAAGAACCCAGAAATGCCGACAACGCATCGTAGTCGGACTGAGTCATTCCCACGAAGCCGTCACGCGCGTTTTTTGCTTCCCCATCATGGCGTCGGATCGCATCGTCGATCTTGTTCGATTTCGCATCGTGCATGAAACGGTCCCGGCGCGACAGTCCCCACAATGGCGCCGTGCGGAAATCGTTCCCCGTTGCCAGTCCTTGCTTTATCCCATCGCCCGTGCCTATGTCGTGCAGCAGCAGGTCTGAAAACAACTCTACGGGTTTCTTACTCAGTGCTGCGACCGAGTTGGGGCCGGTCATCATCCTCGGCACATGGCAACTGGCGCACCCAATCTCACCAAACACTTCCTCTCCGCGCTGCACTTGAGGCGTGATAGGTCCTCGGGGCACTGGGGCCAGGAACCGCATGAAGTCCGTAAACGCCGTCACGTTTTCGCCGTCGTCCTCGGGGTCAAGGACCGTGTCACACCCCGGCTGGATCGGCTGGCCCTGCGGTCTGTTCTCGTGTGGGAAGCTGGGGTTGGTAATACCCAACTCGTTGAGGTAGGCATCCCCGGCGAACTGATGCACAGTGGCGACTTGCGCCTTCCAGCCGAAGCGGCCGAGCGCGGTCGTCCCGGTGTCGGGGTTCGACACGTAGTTG
>Ga0209382_10004735_pt1 | contig 18003 bp, 12 predicted proteins | sample SoiMetdeltSBSDD5_FD_187599 | JGI IMG/M metagenome (GOLD analysis project Ga0209382, IMG submission 187599) | Bulk soil microbial communities from a Populus tree surrounding site in Tennessee, USA - Soil MetaG P. deltoides SBSDD5 (SPAdes) (version 2) | ecosystem: Environmental > Terrestrial >...
GCCGGCGCGTCCGCGGTGGACATCGACAGCTGGCTGCTCTTCTGCGACGGGTGCGAGGTGAGCTGGAACCGCTTCCACAGCTGCCCCACCTGCAGCGCCGCGGTGTGGATCCAGGGGGTGCCGGACGTCAGCGTGGTGGGCAACGAGATCTACGGCAACACCTTCTCCTTCACCGGGACCCCGGCGCAGATCTACCTCGCGGGCGCGCCGTCGCCGGTGGTCCGCCACAACCTGGTGTACGCCAACGGCGGCGACGCGCTCGGGCTGCTCGGCTGCCAGAGCGGGTCGACGTGCGGGACGCAGGTCACCTCGAACGCCCTGGTGATCAACAACACCTTCTGGCGCAACGGGCTGGTGAGCCAGGACGCCGACACCGCGGAGATCGCCATCAAGGGCGGCTCGACCGGGGCGGTGTTCAGGAACAACATCATCGGCCACGGCTACCGCGACTCGCCGGCCTTCTACACCGACGGGACCACGTTCGCCGCCAGCGACTACAACGGCTTCCACGACCAGGGCGACGGCGGCTTCGCGCGGCTGGGCGGGACGTCGGTGGCGACCTTCCAGGCCTGGCAAGGGATGGGGTTCGACCCCGGCGGCGTCCAGGCGAACCCGCTGTTCACCTCCAGCCCCACCGGCACCGACTTCCACCTCGGCTCCACCGCCGGGTGGTTCGGCCCGTCCGGCGACGTGCGCGGCGACGCCTTCACCAGCCCCTTGCTGGACCTCGGAGATCCAGCCACCTCCACCGGGCTGCAGCGGGCGCCGAACCGGGGGCGCGTCAACCTGGGCGCGTACGGCGGGACCGCGGAGGCGTCGCTCACCCCGGTGATGCTGAAGAGCGCGGGCGGCGACGGGCAGGCCGGCAATCCCGGGGAGCAGCTCGCCCAGCCGCTGGCGGTGTCGGTGCGCTTCCTGGACGAAGACGGCGGCGCCGGCGGCGGCGCGCCGGGCGTGGCGGTGGCGTTCGCGGTCACCGCGGGCGACGGGCAGGTGTCGCCGGCGGAGGTCCTCACCAGCGCGACCGGGGTGGCCACAGCGCAGTTGACGCTGGGGACGCAGGCCTCCACGACGGTGCGCGCCTCGCTGCGGCACGTGCTGGGCGCCGGGGAGGTGACGTTCACGGCGACCGCGAACGCGACCACGCCGGACGCCGGAGCGGACGCAGGGGCGGACGCCGGCCCGGATGCCGGAGCGGACGCCGGGCCGCCCGGGTCCTTCGACGTGAGCTGCGGCTGCGCGTCCGCGGGGAGGACCGCGGTGTTGGCGATGCTGCTCTTCGCAGCGGCGCTCCGGCGCCGGCCCCGCCAGCATCCTTGACTCGTCCGGAGAACCAGCTTCACTGGGGCCGGATGCGACGGCCGCTCCTCCTCCTCGCCGCGCTGGTCCTCGCCGTGCCCGGGTGCAGCCGCTGCAGCCGCGGCGGCGGGAGCGCCGGGCCGTCTCCGGAGCTGGCGCGAGCGCTCCCGCGGGACGCGGAGCTGCTGGTGCTGGTGCCGGACCTGGGCGCGCTGGGCGACCGCCTGGCGCGCCTGCAGCAGCTCAAGCTGGCCTCCTTCGCCGCCCAGCTCCAGGGCGCCGCCAGCGCGCAGGAGCTGGTGGGCTCCGTCATGTTCCAGCTGGGCGCGGACCTTCGCTCGCGCGAGTCCATGCAGGCCGCGGGGCTGGATCCGGCCCGCGGCGCCGCCGCCGTCTGGCTGAAGGGCGGCGCGGTCTACGCGGTGGTGGCGGTGAAGGACGAGAAGGCCTTCGGCAAGACGGTGCAGGCGCTGGCGCGCGACCGGCTGGGAGCGGGCACCGCCTCCGAGTCCGGGTCCGGCGGCCAGCGCGTCACCGCCTTCAGCAAGGCGCCGGGCGAGCCGCCCGCGCTGGCGGTGCTCTTCCGGGATGGCCTGGCCTACGTGGCGCGAGGCGACCTCGCCAGGCGCCTGCCGGAGCTCTCCGGCGTGAGCGAGAGCGCCGCGCTCTCCACCGAGGCGGACTACCAGCGCGACCTGAAGCGCCTCCCCAGGGAGCGCCAGGTGGTGGTGCGGATCCCGCCGACCTCCAGGTACTCGCGCCGCGGCGCCATGCACGGGGCGCTGGTGTCGCTCTCGCTCGAGGGGGACGGGCTGGCGGCGTTCGCCGTCGTGCCCTGGCCGAACACCAGCAACTCGGTGGAGCTGCTGCGCGCGCGGGGGACCGCGCCGGACCTGTTCGCGCTGGCGGCGCCGGACGCGTTCCTGCTGGCGCGGTCGCTGGGGTCGCCCTCCGGGCTGTCGCCGGTCTGGCCGGAGCTGGTCCCGCAGTGGGTGAAGCGGGCGGTGGAGCAGACCGGCTTCGACCCGGACGGGAAGGTCTTCCAGAACCTCGAGCCGGGGTCGGTGCTCTCGCTCTCGCTGGCGCCGACGGTCAACCTCGCCACCGGCGTCCCGGAGCTGGACGTCCGGCGCACCAACCCCTTCGGGTACGTGCACCTGGTGGTGGCCGGGAAGGTGAAGGACGCGAAGCAGGCGGCCTCCACCCTGGAGGCCATCCCCAAGGTGGCGCAGCGCTTCGGCGCCTTCGTCACCCCCGCCACCCGCGAGGGGCAGCGCGTGTACCTCACCCGCTACGCGCAGGGGGAGGGCGCGCACCTGGCGCTGGTGGGCGACCAGGTGCTGATGGCCTCGCCCGTCTCCCGCCTGGACGACGCCATGGCCCGCGCCAGGGAGAAGAAGCCCGCGGAGGGGCTGGCGGCGGATCCCGCGTTCCGGCCGCTGTTCGAGGGGCGGCCGCTGGCGCTGGCCATCGACCTCCGGCGGCTGGCGGAGTCGGTGCGCCGGCTGCCGTCGTCCGCCTGGGGCGTCGGCGGGTTCGCGATGAAGGCCACCGCGCTGCGCTGGCTGGACGCCACCAGCGACCTGAACGCGATCACCTTCCGGACCGGCTTCGCGGACGGGGCGGTGGAGTCCGAGCTCAAGCTCCGCATCCAGGTCCCCGACGCGCAGGGAGGCGGCCCTGCTCCCCAGGCCCCGCGGTGATCGAGGCCAGGGCGATCGTCAAGTCGTACCGGGACGGCGAGGCCGAGGTCCGGGTGCTGGACGGGCTGGACCTCTCCGTCGCCGGCGGCGAGCTGGTGGCGGTGCTGGGCCCCTCCGGGAGCGGGAAGTCCACGCTCCTGCACCTGCTGGGCGGGCTGGACGTCCACTACCAGGGGGAGATCTCGGTCGGCGGCACCCGGCTCACCGGCCTCAAGGACCGGGCGCTGTCGGAGCTCCGCGGGGCGCAGCTGGGGTTCGTGTTCCAGTCGTTCCACCTGGTGCCGTCGCTGAGCGCGCTGGAGAACGTGCTCCTGCCGTCGTTCTTCTCGCGCCAGGGCACCTCGCCCCGGGACGCGCGCCGGCGCGCCGAGGAGGTGCTGGCCCGGGTGGGGCTGGAGCCGAAGCAGGGGCGCGCGCCCGCGCAGCTCTCCGGCGGCGAGCGGCAGCGGGTGGCCATCGCCCGCGCGCTGTTCGGGCGGCCGAAGGTCCTCTTCTGTGACGAGCCCACCGGCAACCTGGACGCGCGCACCGGCGGGGAGATCATCCAGCTCTTCCAGGCGCTCAACCGGGACGGGCTGACGGTGCTGGTGGTCACCCACGAGGACCGGATGAGCCAGGCCGCCACCCGCGTCCTCCGGCTCCGCGACGGCAAGCTGTTCCCGGAGGCGGCGGGATGACCCCGGGCTCCCTCGCGCGGCTGGCGGCCCTCTCCCTCCGCCGCGACCGGCGCGGCGCCGCCTTCTCCGCCTTCGGGGTGGGCATCGGCGTGGGCGCGCTGGTGTTCTTCGTGGCGCTGGGCCTGGGCGTGGGCCGGGTGGTGCGCGAGGACGTCTTCCCCGCCGACGCCAGCTTGATCGACGTCATCCCGCCCACCATCTCCCTGGGGTCCATCCTGGGCGGAGGCAAGCTGGACCAGGCCGCGGTGGACCGCCTGGCCGCGCTCCCCGAGGTCGCCGCCGTCTACCGGCGGATGCAGGTGCGGGTCCCGGCGGTCAGCCGCTACCAGGGCGACTTCTTCGGCGCGCCGCTGCGGATGGGCGTGGAGCTGCTGGCGGTGGGCGTGGACCCGGGCCTGGTCCGCCGCGACGTCCAGATGGGCGACTTCTCCGACCCCGGCCCGGACAGGCCCATCCCGGCGGTGATGGCCTCGCGCCTGCTGGAGATCTACAACAAGACCTTCGCCCCGGCCCGGCGCCTGCCGCAGCTCTCCAGCTCCATGGTGGTGGGCTTCGCCTTCCCGGTGGAGTTCAACCGCTCCTACGTCGCCCAGACCGCGCCCGGCCCGTCGGTGGCGGCGCAGGCGCAGGTGGTGGGCGTCTCCGACCGCGGGCTGCTGGCCGGGATCACCATCCCGCTGGAGACCGCGCGCCGCCTCAACCGGGCCGCGGGCGCGGACGCCGACACGTACACCGGCGTGGCGCTCCAGGCGAAGGACCCCTCCCTGGTGCCGCGGCTGATCGACACCGTGAAGCGGATGGGCCTGCAGATCGACGACCAGGAGCGGCGGCTGGCGGAGAGCACCGGCGCCGCGGTGGCCCTCACCACCTCCGCCCTGGCGCTGCTCTCCATCCTCATCTGCGCCCTGGCGGCGGTGAACATCGCCCACGCCCTCTTCGCCTCGGTCCGGGCGCGCTCGCGCGAGATCGGCATCATGCGCGCGGTGGGCGCCTCCCGCGCCGACGTGCAGCGCCTGGTGCTCGCCGAGGCGGCGGCGGTGGGCGCGCTCGGCGGCCTGCTGGGGACCGCCGGCGCCTTCGCCCTCGCCCTCGGCGTGGACGCGCTGGCGACCTCCTACCTCCCGCCCTTCCCGTTCAAGCCGGAGAGCTTCTTCCACTTCCCCTGGGCCCTGCTGGGGGGCGGGGTGCTGCTCGGGCTCGCCGCGGCGCTGGCGGGCGCCCTGTTGCCCTCCCGGCACGCCGCGGGGATGGATCCGGCGCGCGCGCTCGCCGGGTAGGTTGATCGCGCCCTCCGCGGTCTATACGCTCGGCGCTCCTGGACACACCCCTGCTCGCTACGACCCCTCCGTGAGCACCACCGCCAAGAGGCAGCCAGTCCCATTCGGGAAATACCTGCTGCTGGACCGCATCAACATCGGCGGCATGGCGGAGGTGTGGCGCGGGAAGACCTTCGGCGCCGGCGGCTTCGAGCGCCTGGTGGCGATCAAGCGGATCCTCCCCAACATCGCCGAGGACGAAGAGTTCATCACGATGTTCATCGACGAGGCGAAGATCAGCGTCCAGCTGACCCACGCCAACATCGCGCAGATCTACGAGCTGGGGCACATCACCAACTCGTACTTCATCGCCATGGAGTACATCCCCGGCAAGGACATGCGCGCGATCTTCGAGCGCTGCCGGAAGAAGGGAGAGCCCGCCCCCATCCCGCTGTCCTGCTACGTGGTCTCCAAGCTGTGCGAGGGCCTGGACTACGCCCACCGGAAGAAGGACGGCATGGGGCGGGACATGAACATCGTCCACCGCGACGTGTCCCCCCAGAACGTCCTCATCAGCTACGAGGGCGAGGTCAAGGTCATCGACTTCGGCATCGCCAAGGCGGCGGGCAAGGCCACCAAGACGCAGGCCGGCATCCTCAAGGGCAAGTTCGGGTACATGAGCCCGGAGCAGATCCGCGGCCTGCCGCTGGACCGCCGGAGCGACGTGTTCGCCATCGGCGTCTGCCTCTACGAGATGCTCACCGGCGAGCGCCTCTTCGTGGGCGACTCCGACTTCTCGGTGCTGGAGAAGGTGCGCAAGGCGGAGGTCACCCCGCCCTCCACCTACAACCGCCGGGTCCCCGACCAGCTGGAGAAGATCGTCCTCCGGGCGCTCGCCCGCGACGTGGACACCCGCTACCAGTACGCCAACGAGCTGGCGGACGACCTGCAGCGGTTCCTCATCACCTCCGACTCCATCTTCAGCCGCAAGGACCTGATGCAGTACATGAAGTCCACCTTCGCCGAGGAGGTGGAGCGGGAGAAGATGCGGCTGCAGGAGTACGCGGAGATCAAGCCGCCGGAGGGGATGGTCGCCGCCGCGGAGATGGGCTTGAGCGGCGCCTTTGTCCCCGCGGGGCCCACCCTGGCCGCGGTGCCGCCGCGCGCCTCCAACCCGGGCGTGGGGAAGATGCCCACGCCGATGGCCGCCATGAACGTCAACGCGGCCTCCTCCAAGGCCGTCACCGAACAGGCGGTCCCCGCGGTGCGGCCGGCGGACACCCTGCCGCCCATCCGGCGCACCTCCATGCCCGGGGCGGGCATGCCCAAGCTCACCGCGGCGGCGCCGATCAGCCTCCAGGAGCCGGACACCGGCTCCTCCAACGCCACCCAGATCGCCGAGGGGCCCGCCTACGAGGCCAGGCTGGAGAAGTCGGACAAGGCGCGGGACCGCGAGGCGCGCCGCGAGCGGCTGATGAGGACGCAGGAGGACTCCGGGCCGGCGTTCTCCATGGACCCGGAGCCGGCCACCGTGCCGGGGCCGCACCGCAAAGGCGGCGGGGCCCAGGTGGTGGGCGCGGGCGAGAACGGCGCCGACGGGCGCGGGCGGTGGGAGCCGCCCAACATGGCGCCGGCGCGGCTGCGCGGGGACCCGGACGAGGAGCACCTGGACAGCCCCACCGGGCCGATGAGCTTCCTCGGCTCCGGGCGGGCGCGGCTTTTGGGCCTGGTGGGCGGCGGGGTGGGGCTGCTGGCGATCATCGTGGCGGCGGTGGCGGTGCTCTGGCCCGTGTCGGAGAACTTCGTGCTGCTGGAGGCCACGCCCACGCCCCAGAAGGCGCGGGTGCAGATCGGGGACGTGGACAAGGGCGCCCTGGGGCCCGAGCAGTGGCCGGTGCTCCAGAAGGTCAAGGTGGGAAAGACGGTGGTGCTGGTGACCGCCGAGGGCTACCAGAACTTCCTGCAGACCATCGACGTCCTGGAGGGCCCCAAGCCCACCAAGGTCCCAGTGGAGCTCAAGCGCAACATCCCCACCGCGCAGCTGTTCGTCACCACCGACCCCCGGGACGCCCAGGTGCTGATCAACGGCGACAGCAAGCGCCAGGAGGGTGACGGCAACCTGCTCACGCTCGAGGTCCCGCTGGGCTCGGAGCTCTCCCTGGAGGCGCGCAAGAAGGGCTTCCGCACGCTGGTGGAGCGGCTCACCCCCGCCGAGGGGCAGGACACCATCCGCAGGACGCTCAAGCTGCAGCCGACCGAGCTGTCGGTGGAGCTGCGGTCTGACCCGGCGGGCGCGGAGATCTGGATCAACAGCAAGTCGGTCAACCTGGTCACCCCCGCCAGCCTCAAGCTCGCTCCCGACGTGCAGAAGCTGGAGCTGAAGAAGAAGTGCTACGACGTGGCGGAGATCGCGATCGACGCCCAGCTCGACGTCTCCAGGCCCATCGTGAAGAAGCTGGTCAAGCTGCCGTCCTGCAAGTAGGAGAGCAGGGAGCGCAGGAGCGCGAAGAGCGCGCGCAACAAAGCGGAGAGGAAATCCATGGCCCGAGCACGGAAGGGCTCCAAGGCTGACCCGCTGGCGGGTCTGCCGGCCTGGGCGCAGAAGCTGGCCCAGCGGTACTACACCAGGACGGTCTCCACCTTCATCGTCTACGGGGCGGTGCGCGACCTGCAGCCGGTGACCGCCGAGGACGGCGGGCGGACCTTCGGCCCGCTGAGGACCTTCCTCGCGGACGAGCTGTTCGGCGGGCGCGACCACGTGGTGTTCTACGACCGCTCGTCGGGCGTGCGGGCGGCGCTGCCGGAGACGCAGACCGACCTGCAGCGGGCGATGGCGGCGTACGACACGCTCTACGGGACGGACTTCGCCAAGGTGATGCCGCGGGACCCGGGCCGCGCGCTGCAGATCCTGGAGAACTACCTGCGGATGCGGCTCTCCGACGGGAAGTCGCTGGCGCTGGTGATCGACTTCGCGGAGACGCTGGCCCCGGGGGGGGACCTGTCCCACCTCTCCGCCGAGGACCGCTTCGTGCTGGCCACGCTCACCAAGTGGTCGGCGGACCCGCAGTTCCTGGCCGGGGACATCTCCGTGGTGCTGATCGTGGAGAACCTGGCGGAGATGTCGCAGCGGCTGACGCGCAACCCGTACGTGGCCAACATCGAGGTCCCGCTCCCGTCCGAGGAGGAGCGGCTGGAGTACGTGCGCTACAAGCTGGAGGGGCGGAAGCTGCAGTCGGTCTCCGAGGTGCCGCTGCAGGGGCTGGCGAAGATGACCGCCGGCCTTTCGCGGATCAACCTGGACCGCATCCTCATCGAGGCCATCGAGCGGGGCGTCACCGTCACCCCGGCGCTGCTGAAGGAGAAGAAGAGCGAGATCATCCAGGCGGAGTGCCACGGGCTTCTGGAGTTCATCGAACCGTCGCACTCGCTGGAGGCGGTGGCCGGGCACACCAAGGCCAAGTCCATGCTGCGTCACGCCGCGGCCGCGCTGAAGAAGGGGCGGCTGGAGGTGCTGCCCATGGGCTACCTGATCTCCGGGCCGGTGGGGACCGGGAAGACGTTCCTGGTGACCTGCTTCGCCGGGGAGATCGGCGTGCCCTGCGTGAAGTTCCTCAACTTCCGCTCGCAGTGGCAGGGCGTGACCGAGGCCAACCTGGAGAAGATCTTCAACCTGCTCAAGGCGCTGTGGCCGGTGGCGGTGATGATCGACGAGGCGGACGCGTTCCTGGGGAACCGGGACGCGTCCGGGGACTCGGGCACCTCCAGCCGGGTGTTCGCCTCCATCGCCTCCTTCATGGGGAACACGGAGTTCCGGGGGAAGATCCTCTGGTTCCTGCTCACCTGCCGGCCGGACCTGTTGCCCATCGACCTCAAGCGGCAGGGGCGGGCCGAGGAGCACGTGGCGCTCTTCTATCCGCAGACGGACGCGGAGCGGGACGAGCTGTTCAAGGTGATCTGCAAGAAGACCAAGGTGGAGGTGGAGCTGCCGTCGTTCTCGGCGCTGTTGCCGGACCACTCGCGGAGCTTCTCCGGGGCGGACATCGAGGCGGTGATGGTGCGGGCCAAGTTCCGCGCCCTGGCGGAGGGGCGGGACCAGGTCACGCCGCAGGACGTGACGGAGGTCCTGAAGGACTTCGTGCCGCCCTCCTACCCGCTGGAGATCGAGCTGCAGAACCTGGCCGCGGTGCAGGAGTGCACCTCCAGGGAGCTGCTCCCGGAGCAGTTCCGGACCCTGGAGCGCGACTACGTGACCCGGCGCATCCGGGAGATCAAGACCCTCCTGGAGGAGCGGTAGGCGGTCCGGCGCAACTTTCCCCGCCCCCGGGTGTTGAGGCCCATATGCGTTCGCTCGCCGTCATGGTCCTGCTGTGCGCCGGCACCGCCTTCGCGGGCGCCGGCACCGTCACCGAGCTGGAGGGGACGGCCTCCCGCACGCCCAAGGGTACCGCCGCGCCGGTGGCGCTCAAGCTGGGCGCCGCGGTGGAGGTGGGTGACACCCTGGAGGTGGCCCCGGGCGGCAACCTCGCCGTCACCCTCACCGATAAAAGCGTGATCGCCCTCGATGAGGGCTCGCGCCTGCAGCTGGACGAGGCCCGCTTCGGCGAGCAGGGCTCCACCATCTTCTCCGCCAAGCTGCTGCTGGGCTCCCTCTGGGCCAAGGTGACCAGGCTGGCCTCCGGCTCCGAGGCCAAGTTCGAGGTCACCACCGACCGCGGCGTGGCCGGCGTCCGCGGCACCGTCTTCACCGTCGACCTCGGCGCCGGCCAGGACGCCAACCTCGAGGTCGGCGTGGAGGAGGGCGAGGTGGAGGTCGCCCACGCCGTCTCCGGCGAGGCGCCGCGGATGGCCGTCGCCGCCGCCTCCCGCCCCTCGTCGTTCGACGAGCCCAGCGGCGCCGGCGCGGGCCCGGTCAAGCGCTTCCCCAGGCTGGAGCGCATCGCCGCCGGGAACGCCGCCGTCTTCGGCCCCAAGGCCATCGCCCGCCACCGCTTCGAGCTCCGCCGCCCCCGCATGGCCGCCTTCATCGGCAAGCACCGGGAGCGCTGGTTCCGGCTCGCCGTCGAGCGCGAGCGCGACCGCGCCCCCCTCCAGGAGCGCCGCGAGCGCCGCCAGGAGCGCCTCCGCCGCTGAACGCCTCGCCGCCTCACTGCGTCCGCGGCTTGACCCCCAGGTCGCGGGCGAAGATCGCCAGCTCCGCCCGGTTCTCGTGCCCCAGCTTCCGGTACAGGCTGGAGACGTGGGCGCGCACGGTGCGCTCGGTGATGGCGAGGATGGCGGCGATCTTGAGGTTGTCCGCGCCGGAGGCCACGCAGGCCAGCACGTCGCGCTCGCGGTCGGTGAGCACGCCCAGCGGATCGGCGGCGTCCCCGCGGGTGGGGGGCCGGTGGAGCGCGTCCTCGAACGCCCGCCCGTCCGCCACCCGCTCGCCGCGGGAGGCGGCCCTCAGCGTGGCGACGATGGCGGCGCAGTCCGCGTCCAGCTTGTGCAGGTAGGCGCAGGCGCCCAGCTGGTAGGCCCGCTCCACCACCGCCGGGTCGTGCGAGGCGGAGAGCACCACCGCCCGCAGCGAAGGCGCCACCCCGGGCAGCGCCTGCAGCACGGAGAGCCCGTCCCCGCTGGGCCCCTCCAGCAGGATGTCCACCAGCGCCACGTCCGCCTCCCCGCGGCGCGCGCTGGCCAGGAAGGAGGGCGCGTCCCCGTACGCGCCGGTGATCTGCACCCCGTTCGCCTCCAGCGCCGAAGCGAGGCTCTCCCGCACGATCCGGTGGTCCTCCAGGAGCAACACCCTCAGCCTGTGGTCCTCGATTGCCGTCATGGTCACGCTCGGTCCTCCTGGCGGCGCTCGGCCGCCGCCTGCGGCGCGCTGGCCGCAGGTGATTCGATGGCGGGTAGAACGAACCAGAACGTCGCTCCCCCATGTTCGCCGCTCTCCGCCCAGACGCGCCCGCCGTGCGCCTCGACGATTGCCTTCACGATCGACAGCCCCAGCCCCACCCCCGCCCGCCTGGCGCGCCGCGCCTGCCAGAAGCGGTCGAACACGTGGGGCAGGTCCTCCCGCGCGATGCCCGGCCCCTGGTCCTGCACGGAGAAGAGCACCTCCGCGCCCGCGCGCCGCACGGTCAGCTCCACCGTGCTCCCCTCCGGCGCGTGCTTGACGGCGTTGAGCACCAGGTTGGAGAAGACCTGGAGGAGCCGGTCCGCGTCCGCGCGCACCCAGGCGTCGCGCCCGGGCGTGAGCTTCAGCTCGATCCGCCGCTCCGCCGCCGCCGGGGCCAGCGCGTCGCGCGCCTCCTCCAGCAGCGCGCCCGCCGGCAGCGGCTCCGCCTCCACCGGGATGACCCCGCTCTCCAGCGCCGCCACGTCCAGCAGCTTGCGCACCACCGACAGGATCCACTCGGCCGAGGAGCGGATCCGGGCCACGTTCGCGTGCTGCGAGGACGCCACCGCCTGGCTGTCCATGGCCTCGGCGGTGAGCTTGATGCTGGCCGCCGCGTTCACCAGGTCGTGGGAGACGATGGCCAGGAAGTCCTCCCGCACCCGCACCTCGCGCAGCGCCTTCCGGTACAGGCGCAGCCACTGCACGCTCTGCCCCAGCCGCTCCGCCAGCTGCTGCATCACCATCAGGTCCTCGGTGGCGAACGCCCGGCGCGACGGGCGCACCGCCGCCATCACCCAGCCGCGCATCCCGTGCCGCGCCTCCAGCACCGCCATCGCCACGGTGGCCGGGACGCCCTCCCCTCCGAACAGCCAGGCGGACAGCTTGGGCGTCAGGCCCATCACCGCGGACCCGGCGCCCGTCTCGCGCGCCAGCCCCACCAGCTCGGACGGGAGCGACCGGGACTCCAGCGCCTGCCGCATCCGCTCCGCCACCTTCGGCGTCCCGGCCGCGGCGCAGAGCGACCCGCCCTCCGGCTCGTCCAGCCAGGCGGCGCACGCGTCGACCATGCCGTCGACGGTGGCGGCGCAGACCGCCTCCAGGGCGGCGCGCTCGTCCCGCGCGTCCGCCAGCCTGCGCGCGACCGTGGCCAGCGTCTGCAGTCGCCGCTGGGCCTCGCGCTCCGCGGTGACGTCCAGGATGGCGGTGTGGAACCCGCGGTCCACCCTCATCGTTGGCCCGGAGATGCTGAGGAGCTGCACCTGCAGCTCGCGGGTGTGGCTCGGCGCCAGCGTCAGCTCGGTACAGACCCGGCCCTGCCGCTCGGCGCACCGGCGGAGGTGCTCCCAGAACAGCGGCTGGTATCCCTCGGCCACCGCCATCATCAGTGGCCAGCCGGGGAGCAGCGCCGGGGCCCGTCCCAGGAGCGCCGCCGCCGCGTCGTTGAGCTCCAGGATCAGCCCCTGGCGGTCGAGGGTGCAGAAGGGCACCGGCGCGCCGTGGTAGAGCGCGGAGTAGCGGGCCTGGGACAGCTCCAGCCGGCCGTGCGCCTCCTGCAGCTCCTGGTGCTGCGCCTCGAGCTCCACCTGGTGGAGGTCCATCTCCACGCGCAGGCGATCCAGGTCGCTCCCGGTGGAGGAACGCGACTGGAGCAGTTCCTTCAGCCTGCGCACTTCATGCTGGAGCCTCTCGAGGCTCATGAATTCGAGCATGGAGGAGGCCTCAGGATGTTTCCCGCCGAGGGGAGGGAGGCTTCATGGGGGGACCCGCGAAGGCCGGACTTCACTCTGTCAGGTCGCGCCTACTATCCCCTGGGCGCGCCAGTTCGTCATCCCGTCGTACAACGCTTCGTTCACTGTCCTCCTGATCCATGCCGATCCAGGCCCCCCGCGTCTTCGCGGGGTGTCACCCGAGCCACACAAGCTGTGAAGTGGGAGGCGCCGAAGCAAGGCGGCGCGACGAGACATCGGCACTGGAAACGTCTACTGGAGTCGCAGCGCCACCACCGGCGCCGAGTCCGTCCGGTAGAGCAACCGGTATATGCCGTAGCTCCCCAGCACGCGCTTGACGTAGTCGCGCGTCTCGTCGACGGGGATCCACTCCACCCACTCGTCCAGCTCGGCGTCGTTGCGCGGGCGGTTCCAGCGCGCCACCGCGCCGGGGCCGGCGTTGTAGGCGGCCACCGCCTGGCCCAGGCTGGGCTTGAACTGGGCGACCAGCGTGCCCAGGTAGCGGCCGCCCACCGCCACGTTGGTGGACGGGCGGAAGAGGTCGTCCGGCTGGATCTCCCCCAGCTTGAAGTCCCGCACCACCCCCATCGCGGTCCCCGGCATCAGCTGGGTCAGCCCCAGCGCGCCGGTGGAGGAGCGCGCGTAGGGGTTGAACCGGCTCTCCTCGCGGGCCAGCGCCAGCAACAGCTCCGGCTCCAGGCGGGTGGCGGAGGCGGCCTTCTTGAAGGCGGGGAGGAACGGCCGCGGATAGAGCGCCTGCCACGTCTCCGACGCGCACGCGTCGATGGGCCCGTCCAGGTCGCGCCCCAGGGTCAGCCGGGTGACGCGGGTCACCGCGCGCTCCGCCCCGATGCGGCGGAGCACCTCGATCAGCAGCTCCGCGGAGGAGGCGGGCAGCGGGCGCGGGTCGATGGCCAGCAGCGGCGGGCCGGCCCCGGGCAACCCCAGCCGGAGCAGCTCCACGCCCTCCACGAAGGTCGGGTCGGCCGCGAGCGGCCCCGCATCCAGCGGCCACTTGTCCGCCGCGTCGCAGGCCCTGGCGGCCGCCACCGCCACCGCCACTGCCACCGGCGCCGGGCCCGGGGTGGAGCCGGGGCCTGGCGCCGGCGCCCCGGTGCCCAGCCGGCTCCGGGCGAGCAGCCCGTAGTACGACGCCGGGTGATCGGCGGCGACCTTCGCCAGGGCAGCCTGCGCGCCCGGGTCGTCCAGGTCGTCCAGCAGCCGCGCCCGCCAGTACCGCGCCCGCTGCGCCTGGCCCGGCGCGAGGCCGGGGAGCACCGCCAGCCGCGCCAGGTCCGCCGCCGCCTCCTTCTTCTGGCCCAGCTCGCGGCGGATGAGCGCCTGCTGGAAGAGCGCCTCGGGGACGTATTCGCCGGCCGGCGTCTCCTTCGAGATCTTCTCGAACCGCGCCAGCGCGGCCGGGAGGGTCCCGCGCCGGAGGACGATCTGCGCCGCCAGGAACGCCGCGTCGCGCGCGTGCCGCTGGCCGGGAAACTCCGACGCCACGGTGTCGTAGGTGGCGACGCCGGCCTCGGGGTCCACCACCGACTGCGAGTACGCCATGGTGAGCAGCGCCGGCAGCCGCACCGCCGGGCAGCTCTTCGCCACCGGCGTGAGCGTGGCGATGGCCTGCCGGTGCTGCCGCTCCTTGCGCAGGGCGTTCCCGCCCACCAGGCCGGCGCGGCAGGCCCATTCGTCCGGCAGCGGTGACTTCACCTGGCCCGCCAGCCGGGCCGCCTCGAGGTTGAAGTGCAGGTCCAGCAGCGCCTCGGCGCGCCGGATGCGCCACTTGTTGGGCACCGGCAGGCCCTGCAGCCGCTTCCAGGCGATGTCCGCCTGGGCGGAGAACGGGCTGGTGGCCCAGGCCTCCAGCAGCGCCCGGTGGGCGGCGTTGGGGTCGCGGTTGCGCTGCGCCAGGTCGGCGATGCTGAGCAACGCGTCGCCCTTGGCCCAGGTCTTCATCTTCACCTTCACCCCGGCGCGCTCGCGCAGGGGCGACAGCGCGTCGATGGCGCCCTCCAGGTCGCCGCGCTTGAACAGCACCCGGCCCATGCCGAAGCGCGCGTCCGCGAAGGCGCTGGAGCCGTTGCGCACCTTCGAGTAGTGCGCCAGCGCGTCGGCCCGCTTCCCCAGGCGCTCGCTGGCCCTGCCCGCGTACATCTCGCACTGGTCGGCGAGCGCCGGGTACGCCCCGGACAGCGCGGCGAACTCCGCCGCGGCGGTGGTGAGGTCGCCCTGGTTGTAGGCGGCCAGCGCGGCCAGGAACCGCACCGCCGGGGCGTCACCCTGGGTCAGCAGCTGCTTGCGCGCGCGCCGGTAGCGGCCCTGGTCGAAGTCCCTCTTGATGGGCCTGAGCGCGGGGGTGTCGAAGTAGGGGGCCAGGTCCTCGGCACGGACCAGCCACTGGGATGGGGCCGGGGTCGCCCCCGGGGCCTCCTCCAGGACCTGGTCCAGCTTGCGCTCCGCCAGGGAGGGCTCCATCCCCAGGGGTGGGGGCGCCGGGGTGGCTCCCGCGAAGGCCGTTGCCGACGTCACCCACACGGCGACGGCCATCGCGGTCCCGCCGGTGCGTCCGGCGGGCGAAGAACTGAGCGCTGGCGCCATGGCCCAATGGTAGTCACCGGATGCAACCCCCCGCGATGTGGCGGGACCTCACGCGCTGTCGTGACACGGAGGTGGAGCGCTCACGTGCGCCGACCCCGGCGGCCATTGCGCGACCCGGCGAGGGCGCGTTTCACTTCCGCGTGGCGGATCTGAAAGCATGGCGCCGGCGTGCGCGGTCCGGGGTCCCTCACGCCGTCCCGCGCGGCGTCTCCGCCTCGCGCTTGAGCGTGGCGAGGCCCTCGTCGAACGCCTGGCCCATCCCGGAGCGGATCATCAACCCCAGGTAGTGCATCAGCGGGTTCGGCCCCAGGTCGATGGTGCTGGACCAGGTCACCCGGGTGCCGCCGGGGTCGGCGTCGAGGTCGATCTGCCCGCCGCTCCTGAACTTCCCGCCCATCACCTGGAGGTCGTAGGCCACGCCCCGGTCCGGGTCCGCCGAGAGCATGGTCATCTGCCCGTCGCCCATCCGCTGCGAGGTCCAGCGCTGCACCGCCCCCTGGCCGTGCTCCTTCCCGGAGAAGACCAGCTGCACCGTGGGGTCGCGCTGCGGGCCGAACGGCGACCACCGCGTCCACCCGCGCCTGAAGCTGGCCAGCAGCGGGAACAGCGTGTCGCGCCCGGCCGCCACCACCATCGACCGCTTCACCAGCACCCGGCGCGGCAGCGCCACCCCCACCAGCAGCACCAGCGCGGTCAGTCCCAGCAGCCACAGGAGGACTTGCATCGCCCAAGCCTGAGCCTGAAAGACCGGCCCGCGCAATGCCGGCCGCGGTCAGGCCGCGCGGCCCTCGCCGGCCTCGATGCAGCTGGTGCAGAGCCGGGCCTCCGGGAGCGCGCGCAGCCGCTGCCGGCCCACCGGCCCGCCGCAGCTCTCGCATTCTCCGTAGGTCCCCTGGGCGATCCGCTGGAGCGCGGCGGCGATCGCCGACAGCTCGCGGTACTCGGACTCGGAGAGCCCGGCGGCCACCGTGGTGCCCTCCTGGTCCGCGGCCCGGTCCAGCCAGTCGCGGTCCGCCCGCATCTGCTCGCCCAGCGCCTCCAACTCGTGCCCCTGCTCCGCTCGCAACGCCAGCAGGCGGTCGCGGCGGCTCTTCAGCGCTCTCTCGGCCCAGACGGTGAACGTTCCCATGTCGCTCTCGCTTTCTGAGATATCGGCAGGGACCAGAATCACGAACCGTGCCGCGCGCGTCTCCCAGGGGACGCGGGCCGTTCAGCCCGTCCGGCGCGCAGCCCTGGCGCCGGCCGCGCACGCGTTGCGCCGCGGCCCGGACGCCCGCGAGCTACCCAACTGAGCGCGACGATAAGTCGGAGCTGTGACTGTCCCGTCAGATCCACGGGGGTCGGTTTGACCCAGCCGGGAAGCATCTGTTACCAGCTCGCGCGCGATAACGCTTCAGCAGTCAGCAGCCAGCAGTTCCACATTCTAAGGAGAACCCGATGCGCGGCGAAGTCCTGGAGCGCTCCGCATCGCACCGACCGCCCCCCGAAGGTCCGGAAGCGATGGCGGTGCGTACCACGCGAACCAAGGCAGGTGAGTCCCTCCGCACGGTGGCTGAACGCTACTGTCAGTCGGTGCGGGCGCTGGAGGTGGCCAACGCCCTCCCGCGCCGGGCGGAGCTGGAGAAGGGCTCCTGGCTGATCGTCCCCGCCGGTCACCGGACCATGGCCCGCGCCCGGCTGATGGAGATCCACCGGCGCGACCTGCTGGACAGGCTGGCGATGGTGCAGTTCGTGGTGGGCGAGGGCGAGTGCACCGGCGAGCACACCGGCCTCTCCCGCGTGGCGGCGGTGGCCGCGCTGGAGGTGGGGCTGCGCTGCTACGCGCGCCTCTTCCCGGAGTCGCTGGACGAGGACACCCGCGGCCGCATCTCGCGCGACGCGCGCGGCCTGCTCCGTCCCGGCCCGCTCTCCGAGGTGGCGGTGGACCGGCTCTACGCGGAGCTGTCGCAGCTCCCGCGGGCGGACGACCCGACGGCGCTGGGCCGGTGGGTGGAGTCGCAGATGGAGGCGAAGACCGCCAGGCTGCTCGACGCGTGGTCCTACCCGCCCGCGTTCGAGAAGATGAAGCGCGACGCCGCCACCACCCCGGAGTTCGTCGGCCTGTTCCACCTCGCCGCGGGCGCGGACGACTACTACGTGGCCGCGATCGAGTCCCAGGGGACGCCGCGCAAGAACGCCGTGAGCGCGCGCGTGCTCTACGACGCCTCCGGCGCCGTGCTGGCGACGGGCGACCGCCGCTACGCCCGCGAGCGGCGCGGCTGGGAGCCCACCTTCACCTGGCGGGCCCCGCGCTCGCGCCTGTGCTGAGCCCGGACCGGGGCGCCTAGTCCCGCTCCCTCATCTCGGCCGGGCGCGCCTCCAGCAGCTCGCAGCCCGCGCCGGTCCTGAAGCACTCCATCGCCTCCATCGCCTCGCGCGAGGGGGTGGGGGCGAGGGCGACCTGGCCCTCGAACTGGACCGGCTCCAGCTTGCGCGTCTTGAGCTCCTCGTTGACCGCCTTGCCCTCGGAGGCGGCGAGCTGGTCCAGCTCCTTCTGGGCGTCCTCCAGCTCCCGCTTCAGCACGTCGATCCGGTCCACCTGGTAGCGCGCCGGCTTGCCCTCCCACTGGAGCACGGCGGAGTAGAGGATGTCGGTGTGCTCGCGGATCCGCTCCTCGCCGGTGATCGCGCCGCCCTCCTTGGTGGCCACGATCTTCTTGCGCACGTCGTTCACCCTGGTCGCCAGCGCCTGCAGCCGCGGCAGCAGCGCGTCGTCCTTGGGGAGCGCCTTCACCCGCGCCTGGGCGGAGCCCTCCGCCGCCTCCAGCCGGTCCACCAGGTTGCTCATCGCGCCGAAGAGGGCGTGCACGCGCATCGCGG
>Ga0209382_10004741_pt1 | contig 17989 bp, 16 predicted proteins | sample SoiMetdeltSBSDD5_FD_187599 | JGI IMG/M metagenome (GOLD analysis project Ga0209382, IMG submission 187599) | Bulk soil microbial communities from a Populus tree surrounding site in Tennessee, USA - Soil MetaG P. deltoides SBSDD5 (SPAdes) (version 2) | ecosystem: Environmental > Terrestrial >...
CAAGGGCACACCGTAGAGTTCCTCATCGGCCTCAGGAAATGGGGCGCCCTTCTTCCAGGGCGACGTGGGCATCTGCGCCAGGGCGCTCGTGACGACCGCCAGACTGGCGATCAGCATCGCCAGCATGGCAGTTCCTTGTTTCAACACGTTCGACATGAATGGTCTCCTTCCAAGTTGACGACGAATCGGGTCCTATCTCGTATTGACGATCAGGCCAAACAACAAGTAGTCGACGGCTCTAGTGCCTTCACTGGTCTCCCACATGTAGGATGGCTGCAGGAACACGTGCTTGGTGAGTGGCAGCGTGACGCCAGTCCAAATGCGCTCTCTGTTCCATCCGGCATTGGGCTCATAAAAGGTTTCGTATGAGGCAAAGGGCTTCCAAGTGCGCCCTCGAACCGTGAGGGGATGCGCGATCGCAATTCGACCGCGATAACGGTTCATATCGTTCGTTGGCGCTGGACGGAACCTTCTGACATACATGTTGCGGCCGGAGATCTCGAGCTTGCCAACGGAGAACGCCACGGTTCCGTCGACTCGAAACTGGTGCTCGTCATAGCTGTTGACGAATCCTGCCGGCTGCGGCGCGAGCTCATTGAGGCCGCTCGCAGGAACCGAGTAATACATGTAACTGGGAGTCACTGTCAGAAACTTCGTCGCGCGAAACGGGATGTCGACTTGCGCGACCGGGACATTCAAGTCGCCGATGTAAAACCCATACGCTTTCAGATCGATCCGTTTCTGTACCCGGGTGTTCAGCACCAGCCAGGCCGAAGGCGCGAAGAGTGTGCCACGTCCATCGCCTGCATCCGGTGCAACAGGCACAGTCGGTGGGTCTACGCCCTCTTGGGCAGCACACGGTGCGCCCAGCGACATCAAACAGACCACCACAGCACCAGGCACGAGACACCGCGCAAACCTTGTGAGCGCTCGCATACGATCTCCACAAATTTCTGCGGGCCTCGGTCGTGAGGTCCGCACCCGTCACGCGCCAGGACAGGGCAACGGCGGTGCCAGCGCGCGATCCCTCGCGAACACGCCAGAAGGCGCGTGTTTCCGTGCGATCGCCGTGCGAATGACTGTGTGTCTTCGCGCGGTGCGTGCGATAACACGCGGCGCCTGCCAAAGCAGGACCGAGCTACGCGCACAACCTCGACAACGAACCACGTCGATCTCGCGGCATTTCTCGCAGATTGCGTCACACCGGAGTGAGAGATTCGATGTTGGGCGAAGGCATCACTCTTGCCCTTGCGTGCAATCGGCACGTGGTCGTGCCGACATCGGTGATGCGAGGGGATGAGAGGAGTTCAAGATGATACGGAAGAAGGTCACAACGATTCTGGGTGTAACCCTGGCATTCGCGTCCGTGGCCAACGCAGGCTTTGCGCAAACGCAGGCGACAACCAACGGAACACAGACATCAGGGAAACAGGACCAGTCTGCCGCCGCACTGGCGCAGGAGGCGAGCAACCCGTTCGCCAGCAGTTGGGCGCTGCAGCTACAGCAGAACAACAATTGGACGGAGATGCCCCGCGGCGACGATCACACTCGGGTGCAGAGCAATCTGCAGTTCCAGCCGTTGTTGAATGTAAGGCTGACCGAGAAGCAGGGGCTGATTATCCGCCCCATCGTGACAATCGTTAATTCCGTTCCCCATTTCGATCAGAGCGGGCAGAAAGAACGGACCGCCGGGATCGGCGACACCGTTCTCGCGTTTGCGCTGCCGCGGTCTCTCTTCGGCGGCCGGCTCATGGTCGGCGCAGGCCCGACGTTCATTTTTCCGACGGCAACGGCGGATCGGCTCAGCCAGGACACATGGCAGGTGGGGCCTGATGCAGGAGCCGTGCTGCTTGGTAAGCACTTCATCGCCTATGGCTTCGTGCAGCAATGGTTCAAGATCGCCGGCGACGGCGGGGACACCAACCAGATGAGCGGAACCTTCAACTTCACGTACTTGTTCGCAAACGGGTGGACCATAGGAACTCAGCCGCAGCTTTCGGTAGATTGGAAGGCGCCCCGAGGTGAGCGAGGGACGTTTGGGTTGGGGCCACAGGTGGGCAAGATGTGCAAATGCGGAGGCCTGCCGACGCTGTTCCAGCTGCAGGTTCAGTACTACCCGATTCGTCCGGACGTCGGCGGTTCGAAGTGGAATATTCAGCTGCAAGCGACTCCGACGATCCCGGCCCTCATCAAGAAGGCGCTCTTCTGACTGTAGGCAGGCGTTCTGCACCGATCCTGGCTCATTCGAGCTGAGTGTCCTTCCGTACCGGTGACTCAAGCCGCTCGATCATCTGAGTCCTCCCGCTGCTAAACCTCACAGGTTGTTGAACCCGGCGCCGCGGGATCGCGGCGTCCATTGCCGTCTATGGCAAGACCGAAGCCCAGCCTCGCTCTGTACCAGAGTCCCTCTACACGGTGGCCCCCCGCTCGACGGGATGTGCAGTGCGTGTGATCGCGCATGGCGTGTGGTAGCGCGCAGTCGGAAATCGCGCCCTGTCCTCCCGCCACTTGAAAACTGGCCGGTTCTCATGTTCGGCGGCGTGGCGTGGATGTTGCCGCAGCCTGTGGCAGCTCCGAAGGAGGCAACACCATGTCACGAGCGATCGTTGGAATGGTCATCGATAAGCTGCTCACCGATGAGGACCTGCGCATCCGGTTTGCGCTCGACCGGGTCGAAACGGTCATCGACCTGTGTCTGCGAGGTTTCGATCTCACCCGCGACGAGATCGATCTCTTGTGCCGGACCGATGCTGGTGTGTGGTTCCTGAGAAGCGCCGTGACAGGTGCACCGCAGCACTGACGATCGCGCATCGCGTGAAACCGTACCAAAAGGAGAAAAGATGTCACGAAAGATTGCGTACTGGGGAACCACAGGTCTAGTGGGGATGGTGACGCTGCTCGCCGCCTTCAGCTATCTGACCACGGCCCCCGAGGCGGTCGAGAACTTTCGGCACGTGGGATATCCCCAGCAGTTGCGTGTCCTGCTCGGCATCGGGAAGCTGGCAGGAGCCATCGTGCTGCTCCTGCCACGGCTGCCGACGTTGAAGGAATGGGCCTACGCAGGCTTTACCTTCATGTGGATCGCGGCAGTCGTGGCGCACTATCTGGCGGCCGACGGGAAATCGTTGTTGCCAGTCGCGTTGCTCGCGCTGCTGGCGGTTTCGTACCTGACGCGCCCGGCGAATCGCCGCGGTTCCGCGAAGCCGGTGCTGGCGTAGGAGGCCGAAATGAAACTGAATCGACTTGTTCCGCTGTGCCTCCTCGCGATGCTTCCGTTCGGAACCGTTGCCATCGCGCAAGAGACGCGCGAGGAAGCGCAGAAGCAGCAGCGGGAGGAAAAGCAGCAGACGGTCACGCCGAACGAGCCGAATCTCCTCGAGCGCGCGCTGAAAGCCGTCGAGACCGGCGGCATCCCGCTCATCACTCGCGATGGCGTTTACGCGAAGCTTGGGAGCATCACGACCGGAAGCGGTTTCGCGTACGGGGCGGGCTATCGCTCGCGTCGTCTCTTCGGCTCTGACGCCGCCCTCGACGTGTGGGGAGGCGCATCGCTCAAGGGGTACTGGGCAGCGGAGGCACGCGTTCGGTTTCCAAATCTTGGCGGCGGCCGATTTCTAGCGGAGGGCTACGGCCGGCGCTCCGAGTATCCACAGGAAGACTACTTTGGTCTCGGTCCGGACTCGCTTCGGTCCGCGCAGGCCGACTTTCAACTGCGCGCTCAGACGATTGGTGCGCGAGCGGCTATGCGAGTGGCTCCCGTCGTCTCAATCGGTGGCGGCCTCGAGTACTACGAGCCCAGGGTGAGCGATGGGACGGACAAAGCGCTGGCCTCGATCGGCGAGCAGTACGACGAGGCATCGGCTCCAGGACTTTCAGCGCAGCCGAACTACCTTCGCACCATCGCGTTCGTCGAGATCGACTCGCGCCAGCCGCTGAACGCCCGAAAGGGCGGCTGGTACCGCGCAGAGCTCAGTCACTACGACGATCGCGATCTCTCGGCGTACTCCTTCACTCGCCTGGACGTGGACCTGCGGCAGTACGTCAGCTTCCTCTCGGAGCGGCGCGTGCTGATGGGACGCGTGGCGGCCTCGACGTCCGAGACTGCTTCCCGCCAGCAAATGCCCTTCTACCTGATGCCGACGCTGGGCGGGAACGACTCGCTCCGCGGGTACCGCGACTATCGCTTCCGCGGTCCACATGCGCTGCTCCTGCAGGCGGAGTATCGCTTTGAGATCTGGTCCGGACTCGACGCCGCGCTCTTCTACGACGCCGGAAAGGTCGCCATGCGCCGCGCCGATCTCGACCTGGACGACCTCGAATCCGACTATGGCGTCGGATTCCGCTTCAACACGGATAACGGCATCGTTCTTCGCGTGGACGCTGCCTTTGGGAGTCGCGATGGCAAGCATGTTTGGATCGTCTTCGGTGGCAGGTTCTAGGTCGACAGCGCGCCGGCTGTGCGCAACCGTCGTCGGGCTCACGGCTGTTGTCGTCCTCGGCACGGTCAGCGTGGTCACGACTGCGCGGCCGCACTTCTATCCCGACGATCCCTTGTGGATCGACAACGACGCGGTCGCCGACGCCTCGTCTGTGAAGGCAGTCGAGGACGCCAACAGCTACGACTTCGTCGTCAACACCTTCGCGACGCCTGGCGAGCGTCGGGACCTCCGGGCGATGAACGTCAACACGCTCGACGAAGTGCCGAACTCGGCGTGGTTCGTCAACCGCATCGGCCGTGACGCGATGTCGATTGACGATGTCGTGCGAGGCCCCGATCGTATCGAGTCGATCTCACTGGATGGCTGGAAGGTGTCTGGCGGCAAAGCCACAGGCGTGCAGCCCGGATTCCGGATGACCGACCGCGAAGGGCACACATATCAGATCGAATTCGACCCGCCCGCCAATCCGGAACTGGCGACGGGGGCGGAAATCATCGGCACGGCGTTCTATCACGCGTTCGGATACCACACAGTGGACGTCTACCTGGCCGAACTTGATCCGAGCGGGCTCGTCATCTCCGATAAGGCAACATACCGCGACCGGCTCATTGGTGGACGAAAGCGGCCGTTCACGCGCAGCGACGTGGACAAGGTGCTTCGACGGGCGGCCAGGCGAGCCGACGGCAAGTATCGCGTGCTGGTCAGCCGCTTCGCCGACGGCAAGCCGTTGGGTAACTTCCGGTATTACGGCACACGGCCCGACGATCCCAACGACATCGTGCCGCATGAGCACCGCCGCGAGCTCAGGGCCGCGCGCGTGTTCGGTGCGTGGCTGAACCACGACGATTCCCGCGGCGTCAACAGCCTGGACATGCTCGTCGGCGAGCAGGACCGACGGTACATCAAACACTACATGTTCGACTTCGGTTCGATTATGGGAAGTGGAACGGTTTACGCGCAGCGTCACCGGCCGGGCAACGAGTATATCCTCGAGTGGAAGCCAGGCTGGCTGACACTGGCCACGCTTGGGATGTATGCACGCCCCTGGACTCGCATTTCGTATCCCGAGGTGCCGCGCGCTGTCGGTCGATTCGAAGCCGATGCCTTCGAGCCCACGTCGTGGAAGCCTGAATACCCGAATCCCGCGTTCGAGAACATGCGGCCTGAGGACGCGTTCTGGGCGGCGCGCATCATTTCACGATTCGATGACGCCACCGTGCGGGCCGTCGTCGAGAAGGCCAGATACAGCGATCCACGCGCGACCGAGTACATGACGGCGACACTGCTGCGCCGGCGCGACAAGGTGCTGCGCGCCTGGCTGACGCCGATCAATCCGCTCGTAGACTTCTCGTTGAGCGCGTCAGGTGAACTGACGTTTGCCAATGCTGCGGAGCAGGCCGGAGTCGCCACTCCTCCGCGTGGCTACCGGCTGCAGTGGGCTCGATTCGACAACCTGACCGGCATCGCGACCGACGCCGGTGGCGAGACCGCAGTCGGCGAGCCACGAGCGCAGGCGCCAGCTGCGCTGACCCTGCCTCGAGCGAACGCCGACTTCATCCAAGTCCGGGTGGCAGCCATCCATCCAGACTTTCCCTCGTGGGCCACGCCCGTCACGGTGTACTTCCGGCGCGCGGGCTCAGGCTGGGAGCTCGTCGGATTGACGAGATAGCTGTAGCGACTCCTGAAGACGTCGCCACAACTCTGGATGCGCCTTCAGGCCGACGGTCGCCGAACTCGTCAAAGGGCCAGGGTCCGGCACCAGCCAGGGCCGGGCACTATCCTGATGAGTTGCTCGAACCTTGCCGCCGGTGTGCTACCATCCTGCGCCGTTCAGGAGGTACGTATGAAGCGATTGCTAGCCGGTGGCTTGATACTGTCGTGCTCATTGGCGTTCGGCTCGGTCCTGGCCGCGCAGGACAAACCGCCCGCGAAGGAGCACACGATGACGGGCTGCGTGCAGAAAGGCACTTCGGCGGATACGTTCGTGTTGACGAACACCGAGGCGAAGGGACCGAAGACGATCGGCATCGTCGAGTCCAAGGAGAACCTGGCCCCGCACGTCGGTCACGTGATCGCGATCACCGGGACGGATGTGCCCGCGAAAGAAGCCGAGAGCGCGAAGCCCACGCCGCCCAAGGCCGACCACTACATGAAAGTAACGTCGATCAAGATGGTGTCGACGACCTGCAAGTAGAAGGCACATCGAGCGCGTTGGCTACACAGCAGTCAGCTGTCAGACCACCGTCGGCTGACTGCCGGGTACCGCATTCGGCGGATCAGGCGATCAGGCTTGGCGGGCACGAGCCACTCACGGCGAATCGGCCATCGCTCACCGTCGGAGACATCAAAGTTGCAGTCGATCGGAGACTACTTACCCATCAACCTCGTGACCGCCGCCATCGCCTTCGTCGCCTTCGGCCAGCCAGCGTAGAAGCCCAAATGCGTCAACGCCTCGGTGATCTGATTGCGCGTCAGACCACTCTCGAGACCGCGGCGCAGATAGACATCGAGCTGGTCGTCGTCGCCCATCCCGGCGAGCGCGGCGATGGTGACCAGGCTCCGATCGCGAAGACTGAGGTCGGACCGCCGCCAGAGGTCGTCGAAGACGATGTCGTTCGTGAGTTGCACGAACTTCGGCGCGATGGCTCCCAACTCATCATTCACCGCCTTGGCCCGTGCCGCGTCAGAGCCGGGAGCTGTAAGACGCGGAGTCACAGCCCGCAGTGCCGCGGTGTCGACCTTTCGGGCGGTGTACACCTGCTCGTAGACCTCGAGCGCCGACACCGCGCTGGGCCAGCCACAGTAGATCGCCAGGTGCGCCAGAAGGCCAGAGGCCTCAGTGGGCTGTACATCATTGGTGAGAGCCCGGCCCAAGTGGCCGGCAAGCTGCGCGGGCTTGCCCGTTGCGATCAAGACCGCGATCGTTACAAGGCTGCGGTCGCGTGGCGACAACTCGGGCCGCCTCCACACGTCACCGAAGAGCACATCGTCGGTGAGCGTCGCGAGGCCGGGCGCGATCCGTTGCTGTAGCGGTCCGGATGGTGCTGGCGAGCCTTGCGGTTGACCGGAAGGTTGGGACTGCGCGTTAGGCGTTGAGCCGTTGTATTGGTCGTCGTTAACTTTTTCCATCCACTGTACCGCTGTGCCGTCGCGGTGCTCCGTAAGGGCAAGATGTGTCATGGACGCATGCGGCGAAGCCCCATGCCAGTGCTTCTGACCAGCGGGGATCCTGACGACGTCCCCGGATCGAATCTCCTCGATGGGATCCCCCCACCCCTGCACGCGGCCGGTGCCCGCGGTGACGATCAGGATTTGACCCCGGGGATGCGAGTGCCACGCCGTCCGCGCCCCTGGCTCGAACGAAACGTACCCGCCACTGGCGTGTGATGGATCGAGTGCCTCGAACAGCATTTCGACACGCACGCTGCCCGTGAAATTCTCCGCCGGGCCTGGACGGACCGCGCGAGAACCGTCGCGCGTGATGGTCAAGCTCTGAGCTTCCGCCGATGCCGAGGCGAGCAGGGCCGTAGCCGCGAGCATCCCCAGGAACAGGTTCATTGGCGCCTCACTGACGGTAGCTGACACGGATCAGGCGATTGCCGCGGTCGTCGCTGATCAAGATCGAGCCATCCGCCAGCTGTAGCACGTCAACCGGGCGGCCGATAGCTGACTTGGTTGCGCCCCGTCCGCCTGCGGTACCGGCCCCAGGCAGGAAACCATCGACGAGCGGTTCGTAGCCCGTCACGCGACGTCCGTCGGTACGCGCCACCATGACGCGATAGCCGCTTGGCGTCGACCGATTCCACGATCCGTGCTGGGCGATGATCGCCGCGTTCTGGTAGCTGGCCGGAAACATCTTCCCGGTGTAAAAGGTGAAACCGATCGCCGCCACATGCGCGCCGACGATCCGACGACCACCGTGCCTTGCGGACCAAGCGCCATCGAACGGGCGTTCTCAACCTTCTCGTCGAACACGTCAGCCTGAAATCCCGCCGGCAGCACCAACCTCTCGAGCGGAGATGCGGTCTGACGCCCAGACAGGGCAATGGTTACCGTGAGCACACCACAGAGCGTGATGAAAAGATGTTTCAAAGTCGTCATTGTCTTATTGTCAACCTCACGACCCAGTTGCTCAGCGTCAGTCGTTCGCGTACTACCCACAGAATCCTGGCCGCTATGGCGTAAGAAGCCTGGTGAACGACAATGACCCCAGCTTCCACGCACCGTTCTGTTGGACGTACACTTCGGTCACCACGAACGGGTTCGTGACTTCGTTTCCTCCCACGACGGCGATGAGTCGAATCCTGTTCAGCAGGATCGCGGTCGTGCCGATGACCTTGACCGACACCTCCTGAATCTCTGCCTGCTTGTAATGGATCCCTCCGCTCTTGATGACGCCGAGCTCCTGGCTCCTTGACATGGTTCCGCCCATGTGGACGAAGACCGCGTCCTCGTGGAAGAGCCCAGACAAGGCCTCGGCGTTCCGCTCTGCCATCCACTGCCACTTCTGTTTGGAAAGGCTGATCACTTCCTGTTGCGCGGTGGTCGTGGCGGCAGCCTGGTCGAGCGACTTCTGCGGGATACTCGGCGATTGCACGGCCACTATCAATAAACAAAACCCAACGAGCGTGAGGTTCATATCGGCATGCTCCGTTTCTGTTTCATCAATTCGCGTTTGCTTGTCGAAGAGATACAGCGGCCCGTTGAGGTCATTGACGAAGAAACGGCGACGGCCCTTCGGGACGCGCGGCGTGTCATTTCTTTTGATCGCTCGGCTTGCTGACACGCTCGCCAATCCACTTGAGGATGAGATCGGCGACCTGCAGGTTGTTCTTGTCCTGCATGATCATGTGGCTGTTGCCGCGGGTACCGATCTCGGCCGGGCTCAGCATCTGCGCCTGACCGCCAGCCTCTTTGATCCGGCCGATCATGGCCTGACACGCCTCGAAACGTGTCTGCCACGACGGCAGCGCCTGAATGCCCGTCGGCGTGTCGCGGTAATCGCCGAAGACGACCAGCATCGGCACCTTCGCCAGCGTGGCAATCTGTTCGGCGGTGTAGTTGGCGGGGCAGGTGCCCGGCTCGACGAGCACGAGGCCTTTCATGGCGGCAGGATTGAGCAGCGCCGCCGCCAGCGGAAACGAGCCCGATTGCGAGTGCCCCATCAACACGGCGCCATTCAGTTGCGCGGCGAGATCCGACAACGCCTTGAACGTCGGGTTAGGGGTAGGGATACCGCCAAAGCTGACGTCGGGCACCCCCTGCTTCGAGAGCTCGTCCACCGCGGTCACCGGGAACTGGGTGTCGGGATAGGGTTGGCCGGGTTTCAGGCCGAAACGGAAGTTGGGCCAGACACCTTCGTTGCTGAATCGCAGCCAACGGGGAAGGCTGGTCGACGGCGCCGAGCCCGCGCGAACGTTGTTGAAGACAGCCTGGTTGAAGCCCGATCGCCCGCGGCCCACCTGGTCGGGCACGTACACGGGATGGCCCCGACGCACGAAGTATTCGTCCCAGCCCATTCGGCCGTCCGGCGTGGTCTCCCAGGACTTACCCGTCAGCGTCGCGCCATGCACCATCACCACGGGCACGTTGCCATCGCCGCCCTGCGGCACCATGTAGCGGACGTACATCTGATTGACAGCGATGTGTCCCCCGGGGCCGAGGTCGCCTAGCTCCCCTTGCGTCTGCTCGACCTTGTCGCCCCCGACGAAGAAGCTGCCCTGGGCTTTCAGTACCAGCGGCGTGTCAGATGTCTGAACATCCTTGAGCGCCTGCGCCAGCACGCTGGAGCCAGTCCCAAGGGCGGTCAACGCCGCAACGATCACGACAAGCGATCGGGAGAGCATGGACGGTCGCTGGCTTCTCACGGGCGATCTCCTCTGGGGATGGGAATTGCGCGCAGTTACCGAGCGACCTGCAACACCTTAAGCTCTTTCTGGCCGCGGACGAGCAACTTGCCATCCACGAGTGCCAGTGGCGCCCAGTTGTCGCCAGCCTCGAGAATCACCGCGCTTGCCAGGGGCTTGAACCCGACTGGACTCGGTTCGACGAGATACAGCATCGTGTTGCCATCCGTCATCAATAGCAGACCGTCAGCGAGAATCGATCCGCCGCGGACGAACGCCGGCTGCTGATCGGTCTTCCATTTGACCTGGCCGTCCATCCCCATCGCTACGAGGCCGTCGCTGCGCTCATTGATCGTGTAGTGGGAATAGAAGTGGCCGTCGTGCAGAACGGGCGGCTGCGTGTGCGCGCCGAAGTCCGGATTCTTGAACAGCTCGGAGACGGCATATGCGTCCCCTTTCTTTTCGACCTTGAGCATCACCGAGCCGGCGCCATACGCACCGGTGATGAGGGCCCGACCCTCACCGGCGTCCACGGCCTGTGGGACCGGGATGATGCACTGCCACCCGGTGTAGGTCCACAGCACCTTGCCGCTCCTCGGATCGAGACCGTTGACGCTCCCGTCTCTGGCCGTGCGGCCTCGGCCGACAGCGGCGGTGGTCATCACGAGATGATCCTCTCCGGCGACCTTGACGATCGACGGGGTCACGTATCCCGCCATACCGGAGAGCGCCGGCGACTTCCATTTGAGCTCGCTGGTCAGCTTGTCGTAGGCGACGACGCCGGCTTCCGGCGTCTGCGGCGCCACGATCAAAGCGTCGCCATAGATCAGCGGATTCTGGACGATGGCCCACCGCGGTAGCTCGGCGCCACCGCCGAAGTCCTTCCAGATGTTCTTGCGCCACGCGGGCTTTCGGGTCTTGATGCTGATGGCGTGCAGATCCCCCATCGGCCCGACGGTGTAGACAAACTCGCCGTCCACCGTCGGCATCGTTCGCGAACCCGCGAACATGAAGCTGCCGGCGGCGTCGTAGCCATACGTCCACAGCTCCTTGCCGCTCGCAAGGTCGAGCACTCGCAACGTGTCCCCGATCTTCTCGTCGCGGTCCAGCAAATAGACGTTTCCGCCGCTGACAGCGGGACCGCCGAAGCCGGCGCCCACAGGTACGGTCCACAGCACTTTCGGCCCCTCCCGCGGCCATGTACGCAGCAGGCCCTTCTGGTCCGACGTGTGATCTCTGCGCGGCCCGTAGAGCCAGGGCCAATCGGCCGCGGCAACGGTGACGGACCATGACGCAATCAGAATGGTGACGAGCTTCAGGGTGTTTTTCATAGACGGAAGTCCGGGCTTGATCGATCGTGATGGTGACGAAGACGTCCGCACAGGCGCAGCTTCGTCTGCAGACAAGAGTAGTGGCCAAGCGCGGAGGTTCCTTGCCTATTCCTTTACGATTTGGTGCGAATCGTGGGTGCGACCGGGAGCTTTTGGCAAGACGAGTGCTCAGCCAGCCTGTACTATTGCGGTATGACTGTCACTGCTCGGCTAGCCCAGCCACTTCGCGAACGCGCTCGCCGGCCCGACGACCTCCGGACGGTTGCGCGATTCGCCGCCGAGGACACGACTCTCGCATCCCCCGGCACGATTGCTCTGCGACGACTTGCCAATCTGCTGGCCAGTTACACACCGCACGACGGCGCCTTTCAGCTGCGTCTGCCAGGCACCTGGGCCGTCCGTGTCTCGCGGACGTCAACGGAGGCGTCGTACGCGACGGTCGGTCCGGCACTGTGCGTCGCCGCGCAAGGGGCGAAGGTGATCATGCTTGGCCGGGAGGTGCTCGAGTACGATCCGGAGCATCTTCTGGTGTTAGCTTTGGGTTTGCCGATTTCCAGCCAGGTCACGCGAGCCAGTCGTCAGGATCCCTATCTGGGCTTCGTGTTGGAGCTTGATCCCTCGCGGATCGCAGAACTCGCGCCACGCGTGTTCCCGCGTGGCATTCCCAAGGCGTCGGACATCGGCGGATTGTTTGCCGGACGGTCGACCGATCCCATCGTCGATGCAGCCTCGCGTTTACTCGAACTGCTGGCGCACCCGGATGATGCGCATCTCCTCGGACCACTCGTCGTCGACGAGATCCTGATTCGCCTCCTGCGCACGCCCTTCGGCAGGCGGGTCGCTCAGATTGGCAACCCGAAGTCCGGTGTCCAGCAGATTGGCGAAGCCGTCACTTGGATACGCGCGCATTTTGCTCACCCCGTCACGGTCGAGGACATGGCGAAGTCGGTTTACATGAGCGCGTCGTCATTCCACCAGCGCTTCAAGGCCATCACCTCGATGAGCCCGCTGCAGTATCAGAAGGTGCTCCGTCTCCACGAGACTCGCCGCCTCATGCTGTTTCAGAACATGGACGCCACCGATGCGTGCCGCCGGGTCGGTTACGTCAGTCCGTCACAGTTCAGTCGCGAATACAGCCGCTTCTTCGGCAGCGCGCCGGTGCGGGATATCGCGCGCCTGCGTGAGGAGGGATTCGCGCCACCAGACTAGTTTTTCGAGCCTTTTTCCACGCCCGCCTGTTGAGGTTGCGGCATACACGCAAGGTTTTATACTCAGCCGGACGAGCCTGTCGCGAACCCCGCCTGTCGAGCCTAAGGACTAGCGCCAGCGGTCGCCTCGAGCCGCGAACACGCGGAACGCTGTTGTCCTTTGGATGCGATCGATCACTTCGTTCGGAAACGCGGCATAGCCGACAAGATCGCCGAGGCATAGATACTCGGCGCAGCAGGGAGCGCACGATGAATATCCTTCGACTGCTGCTGCAGCGTACGCAACCGCCGGAAGTCGACCTGCTCCGCACGTACGATGCCATCGTCATTGGTTCGGGTGCCGCCGGTGGCATGGCCGCGCACGTGATGACGTCGCAGGGCATGCAGGTGCTGATGCTCGAAGCCGGCAAGAAGCTCGAGATCGACAAAGAGCTGAAATCGATGGAATGGCCGTTCGACCACCCCCGCAGAGGTGGGATGCCACCCGGACATCACCCGCTGTCGCTCAACGAGTACACGATTCGCCAGCCCCCATATGCAGACAACGTAAAGGCCGAGAAGGTCTACTCGTACGTGCAGGGCTGGAACGGTGCCGACTACTCCAAGAACATCGTGGTGAATGAAAAAGAGCATCCGTACACGGGCACGAATTACGCCTGGGTACGCGCTCGCTGTCTGGGGGGCAAGACGAACATCTGGGGCCGCCTTGCGCTGCGCTTGTCTGACTACGACTTCAAGGCAAAGAGCCGCGACGGTTACGGTGATGACTGGCCCATTTCGTACAAGGACATCGAACCCTACTACGATCGCGTGGACGAGTATCTCGGCATCTCGGGCGTGAAAGAAAACCTGCCGTACTTGCCGGACGGGCACTTTCAGCGGCCGACGCGCCTGACGAGCGCCGAGCTGACGCTCCGCAACTCGCTCCAGAAGATGAACCGGATTTTGACCCCCTATCGTGCCGGCGTCACGACCGACGGGCTGAAGCACAACAAGTACCGCAGCCGCTGTTTCGGTCGCGGTGCGTGCAACCGGCGCGTCGGAGGCTGCGACATCCACGCGGCGTTCGACTCTCCGACCGGTTTGATCTACCCGGCGATGGACACCGGTAACCTGACGCTTCGCACGAATGCGATCGCGCGCGAGATTCTCGTCGACAAGAACACCGGCAAAGCCCGGGGTGTCTCCTTCGTCGACGCCGAGTCGGGCCGCACGTACGAGGCCAAGGCGCAGGTCGTCGTTCTCGCAGCGTCGACGCTCGAATCCGCTCGCCTGCTGCTCTTGTCGAAGTCCGGAACGCACCCGAATGGTCTCGGCAACTCGAGCAATCACGTCGGACACAATTTCTGCGAGCACGTGATGGGTCCGGGCGTGACAGGGCTTGTGAAGGAACGCATCGGTAAGCCGAGGACGCTGGACGATGGACGGCCGGGCGGCTTCTACATTCCACGATTTCGAAACCTCACGGACAAGCACCCGAGATTCATCCGAGCCTATGGCTTCGAGGGCAGCTCGGGCACGCAGATGTTTCCTGGCAACGCCACCGACACTCCAGGGTTCGGCGCAGGCTACAAGAAGACCGTGCGCGACTACGCCGGCGCCTTCATCAGCATGGGGGGCTTCGGTGAGGTGCTCGCGCGCTACGAGAATCAGGTGGACCTCGATCCCGTCCGTCGGGACAAGTGGGGCATTCCCGTCGTGCGGTTCAACTACAGGTTTGGCGACAACGAAAAGAAGATGTGCGAGGACATGGCCGACACCGCTCGGGACATGTTCGAGCAGGCGGGATTCGAGATCGTGGGCGTGGATCGAAACGTCCTTACCGAAGGATGGTCCATCCACGAGCTCGGAACTGCACGGATGGGGAATGACAAGAAGACGTCAGTGCTCAACCAATTCCAGCAATCGCACGACGCGAAGAACCTGTTCGTCGTCGATGGCAGCAGCCACGTGAGCGCGTCCTGCCAGAACCCGACGTGGACGATCATGGCCCTCGCCTGGCGTTCGTGTGACTACCTCGTGTCGGAGTTCCGGAAGGGGAACCTCTGATGGACAAGCACGACCGATCGGCAGATTCGACGCCGGCCGACATGACCCGGCGCGACGTTATGAAGCTCGGTGCCGCCGCGACACTGGCGGCGTCGCTCGGCGTGACCGACAGTGCAGCGGCGGAGATGCAAACCGGCGTCGCGACCGCCGCGAGCTCGGGAGCGAAGTTCTTCACGCCGCCGGAATATGCGCTCGTCGAGGAGTTGAGCGAGATGATCGTTCCGGCCGACGAGCATTCTCCTGGAGCAAAGGCAGCCAAGGTCGCCGCCCATATCGACGGGCGGCTCGCCGAAGCCTGGGAACCGGCCGATAGAACGACATGGCGCGATGGATTGGCACTCGTCGACCAACTCTCCCGCGACACGAGCGGCAAGCCGTTTCTGGAATCATCTCCGGCCGAGCGGCTTTCGCTGCTGACGCGAATCGCCCAGAACGAGCAGAAGCCCCAGAAGCCAGAGGAACACTTTTTCGTCGAGCTGAAGGGGCGCGTGGTCCACGCGTACTACACGTCGGAGATCGGCATCAAGCAGGATCTCGAATACAAAGGCAACACCTATCTCGCCGAGTTCGTCGGCGTTGATCTGCGCTAGGCTCGCCTCCCATGCATTCGCGTCGCGAATTTCTCGGTGCTCTCGTCACCGGCGTTGCCACATCCGCCGTCTTTCCCGCGCTCTCCAGCGCTCAGCCCGGGATCCAGACCGCGCTCAACGGGCCGGTTGGACTGCAGCTGTGGAGCTTGCGTGAGTACTTGCCCAAGGATCTCGAAGGCACGCTTGCGAAGGTCCGAGCGATGGGCTTCCGCGAGGTCGAAGGGGCCGGGCTCTGGGGCCGCAGCTCCAGGGGTTCCGGAGAGCCCTCGATGCAGCGGGGTTACGTTGCCAATCCGCTCACATGAGCTTTGAACGGTTGCGCGACGATGCGGGCGGCGCGTTCGAGGAAGTGAAGGCCGTCGGCGCGACGTGGGTCGTGTGTCCGTGGATTCCGCACGGCGACGCCTTCACGCGCGACGATACGCTGAAAGCCGCTGAGGCGTTCAACAGGTTCGGCACCGCGGCAGCCGATGCGGGTCTGCGCTTCGCCTATCATTGTCACGGCTACGAGTTCATACCGTCCACTGAAGGCACGTTGTTCGACACCTCGGCGCGTGCGACCGATCCGGCGCGCGTCATGTTTCAGATTGACGTCTTTCACGCGCTGTTTGGCGGAGCGGAGCCGTCCGCTCTCATCAAGAAGTACAGCGGCAGAGTACCGAGCCTGCACTTGAAGGACTTGAAAAAGGGCGTTCCAGTCAAGGCCGGAACGGCGATTGGTCCTCCCGAAGCGGATGTGCCCGTCGGCACGGGCCAAGTGGACATGCTGTCGGTATTGCGCGCGGCGGTGCCTGCCGGGACGTCGCTGTACTACGTAGAGGATGAGAGCGCCGATCCTTGGGGTCACATCCCGCAGAGCCTGCGCTATCTCGAGAGCTTCAAACGCTGACTCGACGCAAACGGGATCGACGAGTGTGTGGAAGGTTACGGCTACTAGAACGCCGTTACTTGCGCTCCACGATCCAGATATCCGCTTCCGCGCGCGCCGCGCCGTAGTAGATCGTTCGGTTGTCGGGGCTGATCGCGAACATCTCGCTGATTGACGGAGCAGGCAGCTGCACCTCGACCGCAGTGCGTTTCTTTGTCACGCGGTCCACGATGACGAGGGCGCGACCGTTGTCGGTGAAGTACGCGATACGGCGACCGTCCGCCAGCCACTTCGCCGCGTACGTCTGATCATCGGAGATTGCGGTCGTGGCATGCGAAGCGAGATCGTAGACACCAACGCCGGAGGGGCGTCCGCCCTCGGAGACGAGCATGCCCGTGAGGCGCGCGCCATCCGGGGACCATCCGCTCGGCGTGAAATACAAACCATTCGTGACGATGTGTGGCAGCGCGACGGCGTCTCCCGGCCCCGATCCTAGAGGTGCGGTGAACACCGCGCGGCCTGACTCCCCGGTGAATGCGATCGTGTCGCCTTTGGGCGACACCTGAGGGTAGACGACGCCTCCCGCCGGCGCGGCAATCTTACGCAGACCGCCGCCATCGATGCCGACGATCCAGCCCGCCCAGGTACCGTCCCGATTCGAATAGAACACGAGCGAACGTCCGTCCGGCGTGAAGACGGGTGCGCGATCGCGTGCGGGATCGTCGGTGACCCGCCGCATCGGGCCGCGTGCCGGGCCGATGAACAGATCCTCCTGATGTTCGCCGATGCTGTAATACGCGATCTGCTGGCCGTCCGGCGAGACATCGCTCGGAATGCGAAAGTTGTTCTGCGAATCGAGCAGCACCGGCGTACCCGCGCGTGCCGTGAGCGGGTCGAACGGAATCGCGACGGGGTTGATCGAGGCGACCCGCGACTTGAACGCCAGCCGTAAACCATCCTTCGAAAAGCGGGGCAGGCTCGCGGATGCCTGCACGCCGGCGCTGACCGGTTCCGGCGCACCGAGCACCTGCCCGCTCGATTGATCGACGGCGATTCGCCACAGATTCATCGCGCCGCCGCGATCGCTGGAGAAATAGATGAACCGGCCGTCCGGCGACCACACGGGGGACCAGTCGATCGCAGGATCCTTTGTCACTGGCAGAGGTGCGCCGCCGGCTGCCGGAATCGTGTAGATGTCTCGCTGTCCGCCGACGTTGCTCCAATAAGCAATGCGCGCGCCCGAAGGAGACCACGCGGGTTGCACGGCGTCCGCCTCGAGCAGCTTTCGAGGTGCGCCGCCAGCGACGTCCACGACGAACAGCGCGCTGTCGATCTGGCGCGCCGCAGGATCGAAGATCTCCTCCGTGGCAAACGCGATCTGCTTGCCGTCTGCCGACCACGCGGGATCGAATCCGGCATCGGTGAGGCGGCGCACGGACTCTCCGGTCGCACCCGCCACGAAAATGCCGCCGACCGCATCCGACTTGTGGAACGCGATGAGCGATCCGTCAGGCGAGAACGCCGGCCCCGCTTCGTCGCGCTGCGGGTCGTCGACGATCGGCGTTGCGTTCCGGCCGCCAACGCGCTGCGAGTAGATGCCCCAATTCCCGTTCATCCGAACCGCGTAGGCGACGGTATTGCCATCGGGCGACAGCGTC
>Ga0209382_10004744_pt1 | contig 17979 bp, 21 predicted proteins | sample SoiMetdeltSBSDD5_FD_187599 | JGI IMG/M metagenome (GOLD analysis project Ga0209382, IMG submission 187599) | Bulk soil microbial communities from a Populus tree surrounding site in Tennessee, USA - Soil MetaG P. deltoides SBSDD5 (SPAdes) (version 2) | ecosystem: Environmental > Terrestrial >...
GCGATGAAGGGCCTGCCATGGCCGCTTACCTTCTCCTATTCGCGCGCGCTGCAGAACCCGGCGCTCAAGACCTGGAAAGGCCAGGCCGGCAACATCGGCGCGGCGCAGAAGGCGTTTTTCCATCGTGCGCACATGAACGGCATGGCGGCGCAGGGCAAGTGGCGGGCCGAACTCGAGAAGCAGGCCGCTTAGATGGCCCTTTTTGAATCGAGCATCAAGAGCCTGCCGCGCATCGGGCGGGGAAAAGTGCGCGACATTTACGCCGTCGGGGACGACAAGATGCTCATCGTCGCGAGCGACCGGCTCTCGGCGTTCGACGTGGTTCTGCCCGACCCGATTCCGGACAAGGGTCGCGTGCTGAACGAGATGGCGAACTTCTGGTTCGACCGGCTTGGGCATGTGGTGCCCAACCAGCTCACTGGAATCGATCCGGAATCGGTCGTGCGCGACAACGAACGCGAGCAGGTTCGCGGCCGCTCGGTCGTGGTGAAAAAGCTCAAGCCGTTGCCGATCGAGGCTGTGGTGCGCGGCTACATCATCGGCTCGGGCTGGAAGGACTACCAGAAGACCGGGAAGATCTGCGGCATCGAGCTGCCCAAGGGATTGCGCCAGGCGGAGAAGCTGCCGCAGCCGATCTTCACGCCGGCCACGAAGGCCGCCGAAGGGCACGACGAGAACATCACCTTTGCGCAGGCCGAGGCCTTGATCGGCAAGGAGCTCGCCGCCAAGGTGCGCGACGTAAGTGTCCGCCTGTACAAGGAAGCCGCGGACTTCGCCGCGACGAAGGGCATCATCATCGCGGATACGAAATTCGAGTTCGGCCTGGACTCGAACAACAGTCTCGTGCTCATCGACGAAGTGCTGACCGCTGATTCCTCGCGGTTTTGGCCGGCTGATTCCTATCGCGTCGGCATCTCGCCACCGTCTTACGACAAACAATTCGTGCGCGACTATCTCGAGTCGCTCACCTGGGACAAGACGCCCCCGGCCCCCAAGCTGCCGCCGGACGTCATCGCACGCACCTCGCAGAAGTACCGCGACGCCCTCGAGCGCCTGACCGGGAGGAAGCTCGGATGATCGGGATCGTCATGGGATCGACCTCCGACTGGGAGACGATGAAGGCGGCGGCCAAGGTGCTAGAGGAATTCGGCGTGCGCTACGAGGCAAAAGCGATGTCCGCGCATCGGACGCCGCACGCGGTCGCCGAGTGGGCCAGCAACGCCCAGAAGAATGGCATCAAGGCGCTGATCGCCGCGGCCGGCGGCGCGGCACACCTCGCCGGCGTGGTGGCCGCTCACACAACGCTGCCCGTGCTCGGCGTGCCGATGCCCTCCAAGCATCTCCAGGGTCTCGATTCGCTTCTTTCCACGGTGCAGATGCCGAAGGGAATTCCGGTCGCCACATTCGCGATCGGCGAGGCGGGTGCAGCCAACGCTGCGCTCTTCGCTGTAGCCTTGCTTGCGCTCGGCGACAAGGAGATGGCGAAGAAGCTGGAGGAGTTCCGCCGCAAGCAGACCGACGCGGTGCTCAAGAGCCCGCCGCTCAAGCTGTGAACCCCGAAGTCCGCCGGGCCGCGCAGATCCTGCGCGCCGGCGGACTGGTCGCCTTTCCCACCGAAACGGTCTACGGCCTCGGCGCCGACGCGGCGAACGAAAAGGCCGTGGCGCGCTTGTACGCCGTAAAACGGCGTCCAGCCGACCATCCCGTGATCATCCACTTCGCCGGGACGCAGGCGGCATTTGACTGGGCGCGAGAAGTGCCCGATGCGGCGCGCAAGCTTGCGCAGAAGTTTTGGCCCGGGCCATTGACGCTCATCCTCAAGCGTTCGCGGCAAGCCAGGGACTTCCTCACCGGCGCCCAGGACACCGTCGGTTTACGCGTGCCTTCGCATCCGGTTGCGCAGGAACTGCTTCGGCTCTTCGACGGCGCAATCGCCGCGCCATCGGCAAATCGCTTTGGTCTCGTGTCGCCGACCACGGCCGCGCATGTGCGCGACGATCTCGGCAAAGACGTGGACCTGGTGCTAGAGGGCGGAGCGAGCGATGTCGGTATTGAGTCCACCATCGTCGACCTGTCGGGCGCAACGCCTGTTCTTCTGCGTCCGGGACACATCTCGAAAGCCGAAGTCGAAGCGCTGATCGGGGCTGTGGGCGAAAAAAACGCAACCTCGCCCCGCCATGCCGGCGGCCTCGAGCGCCACTACGCGCCGCGCACACCGGCGCGTCTCGTTGCAACCTATGCTCTGGACAGGGAGATCGCCAACGGCAAACACAAAGTCGCCGTGCTCGCCTTTTCGAGACCTGACGCGCGCGTCGACTTCTGGCTGCGCATGCCGCGCGATCCGCACGCGTACGCGCAGCGGCTTTATGCGGCGTTACGCGAGCTGGACTCGGCGGGATGTGAACGAATTCTCGTCGAAGCGCCTCCCGATGCGCCCGAGTGGGACGCCGTGCGAGACCGCCTTCGGCGCGCGTGCGAGGCGGCGTAGGATGCACGCATGAAGACGCTGCTGCCGCTCGTGTTCCTTCTTGCCGGATGCGGTGGCCACACGCATTCGAGCGTGAGCTTTGGCAGCGTTTCGACTCATGGTTCCGTGCATGCGCACGTCAATGGCGGAAGCGGGCTGGCCGCGGTTCTGGCGGCCTCGGTGCTCGCCGCCGCCGCCATCGACTACGAGCGCGAACGCGTGCAAGTCAGCGCGACCGGCGCTGAGATGGACCCGGATCGACGGGTGAGCGAGCAGGACTGCACCAAGCCGATCGACTATTCGATCGGCAATATCCGCTGCAAGTAAGTCTTAGGCCCGAACCGGGCCGGTTTTTCCGTCTTCGACCACGAAGGAGGCGAGCGTGCTGCAAGCCGCTTCGCGCGTCTGCACGCTTTCCATCGCGCGCAGGTCGACCTGCATACGCTTCGGCGTGACGTCGACCCGCGTGTAGCCGCGATAGCGGGCCTCGGCGAGGAGTACGTGCGGGTTCGCCGGTCGACGCTTGTCCAGCGATTGCTGTCCGCCGTGCTGCGAGCTGATCGACGTGCCGACAAATTCGCTCGCCACGACCGGCGCGCGCGCGTCGTCAAAGTCCATCTTGAGCTCGCTCACGAAGAACGCATGCACGTCGCCGCCGATCACAACCGGATTCGAAGTCTTCGTCAGCTGCTCGAGCAGCCGGCGGCGGGCGAGCGGATAGCCGTCCCAGCCGTCGGTCCAGAGTGACTTGCCGCCGGCCTCGGCTCGGTTGAATTGCGCCATCAAAGTCTGCTGCCCGATCACGTTCCAGCGCTGTCGCGAAGACTCGAGACCGGCCTGTAGCCATTGCTCTTGTTCAATACCGAGCAGCGTGCGCTTAGGATCGCCGAGCTCGGCGCATTCCGACGCATCGATCGTGCTGCCGCCGCCGCGGCCGGGACGCGGACAGGCATGCGGCGATCGGTATTGGCGGTTGTCGACCATGAAGAAGTTCGCAAGATTTCCGTAGACCAAGCGCGCGTAGATGCGCATGTGCGGGCCGAGCGGCAGCATGCGGCGCGGAACGGGCATGTGCTCGTACCAGGCCTGGTAGGCGGCCGCGCGGCGCGCGAGGAACCATTCCCGCGTATCGAGGCGCTCCGAGCCGTCGGCCGCATAGTCGTTGCTGACCTCGTGGTCATCCCAGGTCACGAGCCAGGGACAAGCGGCATGCGCCGCCTGGAGGTCCGGATCCGATTTGTACAGCGCGTGGCGTGCGCGGTAGTCGTCGAGCGTCACCGCCTCGGGCGCGTTGTGCTTGCGCACGTGGTCGCGGCCCCACGAGCTCTCGTAGATGTAGTCGCCGAGGTGCGCGACGAGGTCGGGATTGTCCGCGGCCATGTGACGGTATGCACCGTAATAGCCCTGCTCATATTGCTGGCACGAGGCGAAAGCGAAGCGCAGGTGCTGCGGTTTGCCGCCAGGGCCGGGCACCGTGCGCGTTCGCGCTATGGGACTTTGCGCATCGCCGGCGCTGAAGCGGTAGAAGTACGGTCGGTTCGACTGCAGTCCAGTCGCTTCCGCGTGCACCGAATGACCCCAGGCAGGCGTCGCGTATATCGTCCCGGAGGCGGCAATGTCCCTCATGGCTTCGTCGCGCGCAAGCTCCCAGAGCACCGGCACGATCTCCGGCGCCATGCCGCCGCCGGGCGCGTCCGGCACCGGGGCGAGTCGAGTCCACAACGAGACCCAGGTACTGCCTGGATAGCCCGAGGCAACGCCAAGCGTGAAGGGAAACGCCGCGAAGCGCGGCTTCGGATTCAGCATTTGCGCGCGCGCTGGATGCGACGCGGCTACACCGAGGACCGAAAGCGCCTGTAGGAAGCGGCGGCGGTCGAACATCCGAATAGAATAGCGTCCCTATGATTCACTTCGTGGTGCACGAGGAAGGCGACGGGGTCGGCGTCGTCGTCGTCGAAGGCGTCAAATCCGGCCAGGCGCTCTCCGGCTGGATCATGGAAGACGACAAGGACGTCGAGATCACGGCCAAGAGCGATATCCCGATCGGGCACAAGGTCGCGCTGCGCGACTACCAGCCCGGCGACACGGTCATCAAGTACGGCGTGGACATCGGAAAAGTGGTTCAGCCGATCCGTAAGGGCGAGCATCTGCATGTCCACAATCTGAAAACGAAGCGCTGGTAAGGCAATGAATCTAAGCAAGGCAAGTTTCTGGGGTTACAAGCGGGAAAACGGGCGCGTCGGTGTGCGCAACCATGTCGTCATCCTCCCGGTCGACGATCTTTCGAACGCCGCCGCGCAGGCGGTCGAGAACAACATCAAAGGCACGATGGCGCTGCCGCATCCGTACGGGCGGCTACAGTTTGGCGCCGATCTGGATCTTCACTTCCGGACGCTGATCGGCACCGGTTCCAATCCGAATGTCGCCGCGGCGGTCGTGATCGGTATCGAGGACGGCTGGGCGAAGAAGGTGGCCGACGGCATCGCGGCGACCGGCAAACCGGTTTCATTCTTCGGCATCGAAGGCCACGGCGACCACGAGACGATCCGCCGCGCCTCGCAGAAGGCGCGCGAATACCTGCAATGGGCGAGCGAGCTGCGCCGCGAGGAGCGCCCGCTGAAGGACCTCTGGGTCTCGACGAAGTGCGGCGAGTCCGATACCACTTCGGGCTGCGGCGCGAATCCGACGGTCGGCAACGCCTTCGACAAGCTCTATCCGCACGGCGTGACGCTCGTTTTCGGCGAGACCACCGAGCTCACCGGCGGCGAGCATCTCGTCGCCGCGCGCTGCCGCGACGACCAGGTGCGCAAGAAATTCCAGTTCGTCTTCGACCGCTACCAGGAAGTCATCAACCGCCACAAGACGAGCGATCTTTCCGAATCGCAGCCGACGAAGGGCAATATCGTCGGCGGCCTCACCACGATCGAGGAAAAGGCGCTCGGCAACATCCAGAAGATCGGGCGCAAGTGCGTGGTCGACGGCGTGCTCGACAAGGCCGAGATGCCGACCGGCCCGGGCCTGTGGTTCATGGATTCGTCCTCGGCCGCGGCCGAGATGGTCACGCTGTGCGCCGCGGCCGGATACGCGGTGCACTTCTTTCCCACCGGGCAGGGCAACGTGATCGGCAACCCCATCCTGCCGGTCATCAAGCTGTGCGCGAACCCGCGCACCGTGCGCACGATGTCCGAGCACATCGACGTCGACGTCTCGGGCTTGCTGCGCAAGGAACTGACGCCGGACCAGGCGGGCGACAAGCTGCTCGAGTGCATGTTCCGCACCGCCAACGGGCGTCTGACCGCCGCCGAAGCGCTCGGCCATCGCGAGTTCGTGCTGACGCGGCTCTACGAGTCGGCTTGAAGGTCCGCGTCAAGCGGGGCGCGGCCTACGAGCAGTTCGAGGTCCCGCGGCATCCCAGCCAGACGGTGCTCGATGTCGTGATCTATATCCAGCGGGTGCTGGACCCTTCGCTTGCCTATCGCTATGCCTGTCGCGTCGGCATGTGCGGCTCGTGCGCCATGATGGTCAACGACGTGCCGCGCTGGACCTGCAGGACGCACGTCGATCGCGTTGCGAAAGATGATTCTCTAACGATAGGACCGCTGCGCAACCTGCCGGTAATCCGCGATCTGGTTGTGGACATGCGCGAGTTCTTCGACAAGTGGGCGCGCGCGAAGGGCGACTTCCGCGGCCGGCAGACGAAAGAGGACGATTTCGCGCCGGTGCCGCCCAGCTCGGAGCCGCGCCAGCTCGCCGACGCCGGGATCGAATGCATCGGCTGCGGCGTGTGCTACGCCGCATGCGACGTGGTGAAGTGGAACCCCGATTACCTCGGGCCGGCGGCGCTTAATCGCGCGTGGACGCTCGTGAACGATGTGAGGGATGCGGGGCGGCTCGAGCGGTTGCGCGCAGTCTCGGGCGATGCGGGCTGCCATGCGTGCCATAGCCATGTGAGCTGCACCGAGCGCTGCCCGAAGAAGCTGTCGCCGACAGGTTCGATCGCCGGCCTGAAGCGCGCGGTCGCAAAGGCCGTAGTACAGGGCGACCTGTGAGCTACCGCACGCAGGCCGCCCTGTGGGTTGCGCAGCGGGCAAGTGCCGCGGTGCTCGCGGTATTCGTCGTGGTTCATCTTTTCACCATCATCTACGCCGTGCGCGGTGGGCTCACGGGCGCCGAGATCCTCGAGCGCACGCGCGGCAGCGTGGGCTGGTTCGCGTTCTATTCGCTGTTCGTGCTCGCCGTCACGATCCACGTGCCGATCGGCCTTCGCAGCGTCTGCTTGGAATGGCTGCGCTGGCGCGGGCCTTCACGCGATTTCGTCCTCATCCTCTTCGCCGCGATCCTCGCGTGGACCGGGATGCAAGCCGTGCTTTCCATCTATATATGAGGCAGCATGCGTCTTATTGGGCGTTCGTGGTGCACCGCTTGTCGGGAATCGCGCTCGCCGCGTTCCTGCCGCTGCACTTCTGGACGCTCGGCAACGCGCTCTCGGGCTCCCTTGCCTGGACCGAGGCGCCGCTCGTCAAGCTCGGCGAGTGGCTGATCGTGGTCGCGCTTGCCGCGCATTTGGGCGGCGGGTTGCGGGTGCTGGCGCTGGAATTCCTGCCCTGGCGCGACTGGCAGAAGAGCCTCGCGGCGGGCGCCGCGGCGCTCGCGCTCGGCGTCGGGCTCGCGTTGGCGCTGGCGCTGTAGAATCGTTCGAGGAGGTCCCATGCGCATCCTTTCGTTCCTGGCGGCGATGCTCTTCGCATGCGCCGCTGCCGCCCAGAATTGGCCGCAGAAGCCAGTGCGCTTCATCGTGCCGTTCCCGCCGGGCGGCGCGACTGACATTTCGGCGCGGCTCCTCGGCGAGAAGCTTTCCCAGATATGGGGCCAGTCGGTGGTGATCGAGAATCGCGGCGGCGCGGGCGGGGGCGTCGGCGCCGCCGAAGCGGCGCGTGCGACGCCCGACGGCTACACGCTTTTCTTTCCGTCGGGATCGGTGGTCACGGCGAACCAGCACGTCTATGCGAGGCTTGCCTACGATCCGGACAAGGACTTCATCCCGGTCACCAAGGTCGTCTCCGGCCCGCAGGTGCTTACCGTTCCGGCGAACTCGCCGTTCAAGACGGTGAAGGACCTGATCGACTTCGGGCGCGCCAACCCTGGCAAGCTGACCTTCGGCCACGCCGGCATCGGCTCGCAGACCCATCTCGCCGCCGAGAATTTCGTGTGGCAGGCGAAGCTCGACGCGCTCGCGGTTCCATACAAAGGCGAAGGCCCCGGGCTTGCCGCCGCCGTGGCGGGGGAAACGCAGTTCTTTCTCGGCAACGTCGCCGCGGCGATCGGACACATCACCGGCGGGCGCCTGCGCGCGATCGGCGTCACGAGCAAGGACGAGGCGGCGCAGCTTCCCGGCGTGTCGCCGATCGCCAAGACCATCCCCGGCTTCGAGAACAACGGCTGGTTCGGGATCGTAGCGCCGGCCGGCACACCGAAGGCCATCGTGCAGAAGGTCTACCTCGACACGAAAAAGGCGCTGGAAGCGAGCGATCTGCGCGGTCGGCTTTACGTGCAGGGCCTTGCTCCGGTCGGCAATACGCCCGAGCAGATGGCGAAGGAAATGAAGGAAGAGAGCGCGCTCTGGGCGCGGGTGGTGAAGGAGCGGAAGATCCAAGTGCAGTGAAGGTCGACCTCACAGTCGTCGAGGAGACGGCGAAGGAGCTCTACATCCGGGCGTTGAAGGAGCTGCCGCCTGACATCAAGCGCGGCTTCGATAGGCTGGCGGCGGCCGAGACCGACGCTGGCGCAAAGCGCATGCTCGGCACGATGGTGCGCAACATCGCCGTCGCCGAAGACACGAACAATCTCCTGTGCCAGGACACCGGCATCCCGGTCTACAACGTGTGGATCGGCCGCAATGTGGAAGTCGACGGCGTAGGCCTCAAGGAAGCGATCCGTCGCGGCTGCGCGCGCTCGACGCGCGAGTATTCGTTCCGCTCTTCCATCGTGCATCCGACCACGCGCGTGAACGGCCAGACTTCCACCGGCCGAAACGTGCCGGTGATCAACATCGATTTCACGCCGGATGAAGCGCTGGTGCTAGAGATGATTCCGAAGGGCTCGGGCTCGGAGAATAACTCCTGGCTCCGCATGGCCGTGCCGGCCGAGGGCGTGGACGCGATCAAGATCTTTGTCGTGGATTGCGTGCTGGAAGCGGGCGGCAAAACCTGCCCGCCGACGATCGTCGGCGTCGGAGTGGGCGGCACCGCCGACCTGTGCATGCATCTCGCCAAGGTGGCGGCAACGCGGCCGCTCGGCTCGCGCTGCGACGACCCGGAAGGCGCCAAGCTGGAAGCCGCGCTCACCGAGGCGGTGAACCTGCTAGGCGTCGGGCCGCAGGGCCTCGGCGGCGATTCGACCGCGTTCGCTGTGCACGTCGAGACCGCGGCGACGCACATCACGATGAACCCGGTCGCCGTCAACATGCAATGCCATTCTGCGCGTCGCGCGCGCGCGACCATTCGTTCTACGGGGGTCGAATATGGTTTTTAGAGCCCTTGCGCTAGTGCTTTCCCTCGGTATCGGCGTGGCTCACGGGGCAGACGTGGCGGGCGTGAAGATCGATGACAAGACGCGCGTCGGGACAAGCGAGCTCACACTGAACGGTGCAGGGTTGCGCAAGCGCGCGTTCTTCCAGGTCTACGCCATCGGCCTCTACGTGCCGCAGAAGGCCTCGAGCGCGCAGGCGCTGCTCGAGCAGCCGGGACCGAAGCGCGTCGCCATCCACATGCTGCGCGATGTCGGTGCAGAAGCTTTCAGCGAGGCGCTCGCCGAAGGCATCCGCGCGAACCACAGCGAGGCTGAAGTGAAGGTGCTCGAGCCGCGCATCAAGGACCTGACATCGATCATTGCCGAAGTCGGCGAGGCGAAGAAAGGCATGGCGTTCGCGCTCGACTTCCAGCCGCAGACCGGCACCGTGATGCTCGTGAACGGCGCGGCGCGCGGCAAGCCGATCGCAGGGGATGATTTCTACCGGGCGCTGCTCAAGATCTGGATCGGCGACAAGCCGGTGCAGGACGACCTGAAGAAGGCGCTGCTCGGCAGCTGATGGCGCACCACGATTTCACAACGCCGCTCACGGAAGTGCAGGCGCGCGCGCTGCGCGTGAACGACACCGTGACCTTGCGGGGCACGCTCTTCGGTATTCGCGACGCGACGCACATCCACATGTTCGACCGCGGTCGCAAGACGCGCTTCGACCTGCGCGGCCATGCGGTGATTCACACCGCGCCGAACGTGCGGAAAACGCCGACCGGCTACGAGCCGATCTGCGTCGGCACGACCACGTCCGATCGCATGGAGCGCTTCACCGCGCCGCTCATGCGCGAGTACGGCGTGCGCCTGGTCATCGGCAAGGGCGGGCTGCGCGAGGGGTCATTACAAGCTTTTGCGGAATTCGGCGGCGCCTATCTCGCGATCATCGGCGGCACGGCGGCGCTGGAGACAACCTGGATCGAGGCCATCGAAGACGTCGACCTCGACGACCTTCACCCCGAGTCCCTTTGGAAATTCCGTGTCAACGGTTTCGGGCCCTTGCTCGTTGCCATGGACAGCCACGGGTCGAGCCTTTACACCGAGGTGAACACCGCGGCGCAACAGAGAAGGGCCGAGGCGTTGAGGCGCTTGGGCGTGCGGTAGAATTTCCCAAAGACCATAGGAGGATTCGAATGAAGCATCTCTTGAGAGCGCTCACGCTCTGCCTCGTGCCATTCGCGGCACAGGCCCAGAACCTTTCCATCGCCACCGGCGGCACGGGTGGCGTGTACTATCCGCTCGGCGGCGGCATGGCCGCGGTGCTCTCCAAATATGTGCCAGGTATGCAGGCCACCGCCGAAGTCACCGGCGGTTCGGTGGCGAATTTGCAGCTCATCGGCACCGGCAAGCCGTACCTCGCGATGACGATGGTCGACGCGGGCCTGGACGCGCTCAAGGGCCAGGACAAGTTCAACGGCAAGCCGGTTCCGGTGCGTACGCTGATGGTGATGTACCCGAACCGCATGCATGTGGTAACGATCGAGGGCACCGGCATCACGAAGATGGCCGACCTTAAGGGCAAGCGCGTTTCCACCGGCTCGGGCGGTAGCGCCACCGAGGTAATGGCCTTCCGCGTCATCGAAGCCGCGGGCCTGGACAAAGACAAGGACATGAAGCGCGAGCGCCTCGGCGTGGCGGAGTCGGCCAACGCGCTCAAGGATCGCAAGATCGACGCATTCTTCTGGGTCGGCGGCCTGCCGACCGCGGCGGTGAGCGATCTCGCGAACTCGCCGGGCGTGAAGATCAAGATGATCGACCACGCTGATCTGGCCGCCAAGATGAACCAAAAGTACGGCCAGCTTTACGTCGAGGACCGCATCCCGAAGGAGACCTACAAGGGCATGGACGCGGACAACCGCCAGACCACGGTGATGAACCTGCTGGTCGCCCACCAGAACATGGACGAGAAGACCGCCTACAACATCGTGAAGACGGTTTTCGAGAAGCGCGAGGAGCTGATCCGCGTACACAAGGAAGCCGAGAACTTCAAATTGGAGAGCCAGAAGACCGCGGCGGCGGGCGGGATCCCGTGGCATCCTGGCGCGGTGCGTTACTTCAAAGAAAAAGGCGTGAAACTCGACTAGGGTAACGGCCTTGCACGCGAGAAAGCCCCGCTCCGCCGGGGCTTTTTCTTTATGAGCCAGGAAGCCGTCCGCCTGCACCAGCCTTCCGCCGAGGTGAGCCGCGAAGCGCTCGCGCGCGCCGAGGAGATGATCGAGCGCGAGGAGGGCGTCCACAACCGGCTCGTCGGCTGGCTTGCCATTCTCGTGGCAACGGTCGCAGTGGTGATGTCGCTCTTCCACCTTTACACCGCGTACTACATCGTTCGCCCGGAGCACCTGCGCTCGACGCACGTGGCGTTCGTGCTCTTCCTCACCTTCCTCATCTTTCCGATCGGGCGCCGTTTCCGGCACCGCGTGATGTGGTGGGACTGGCTGCTCGCCGCGGGCGGCGTCGGCACCGCGGTTTATCTCATTATGGGCGGCGACGACTTCTTCGACCGCTCGATCCTGCCGAACGACTGGGACATCGCCTTCGGCGTGATGCTGATCGTGCTGGTGCTGGAGGCGATGCGCCGTACGACCGGCTGGATCCTTCCCGTCGTCACCGCCTGCTTCCTCGCCTATGCGTTCTTCGGCCCTTACTTGCCTGCGCCTTGGACGCACAAGGGCTATGAAATCCCGCGGCTAGTCGGTCATATGTACATGACGCTCGAAGGGATCTACGGCACGGCGATCAACGTGTCCTCCACGCTCATCATTCTTTTCACGATCTACGGCGCGTTCCTGCAGTTCTCGGGCGCGGGCAAGTTCTTCATCGATTTTTCGTTCTCTGCGATGGGCGGCAAGCCGACCGGCGCCGGCCGCACCGTGACGCTCGCTTCGTTTTTGCTTGGCGGCCCTTCCGGGTCGGGCGTTGCCACAACCGTGACGCTCGGCGCGGTCGCCGCGCCGATGCTTGCGAAAGTCGGTTACAGCCGGGAGGAGGCGGGCGGCCTGCTGTCCGCCGGCGGGCTCGGCGCCATCATTTCGCCGCCGGTGCTTGGCGCTGCGGCGTTCATCATCGCCGAGTTCCTGCGCATTTCGTATCTCGACGTGGTGCTGATGGCGGTCATTCCGACCTGTCTCTTCTACCTGACGCTTTTCCTCATGGTCGAGATCGACGTGCGCAAGTTCGGCATGAAGGACGTCACGTTCGCGCGCGTCGAGTCCGCGTGGAGCCTGGCGAAGCGCTACTGGTTCCACTTTCTTTCACTCGTCTCGATCATCGCCTTCATGCTGCTGGGCTTCTCGCCCGAGCTTTCGGTGTTCTGGGCCACGGTGGTGGCGTTTGCGACGAGCTTCCTGCGCCGTGACACCGCGCTTATTCCCTACGAATTCTTCCGCACGGGTCGCGGCTTTTTCAGCTCTGGCTTGATCAATGCCTTGAAGGGCGGGTCGATGTCGGTGCTCAACGTCGCCGCCACTTGCGCCGGCGCCGGAATCATCGTGGGCGTAGTGACGCTCACCGGGCTCGGTCTCAAGTTCAGCTCGATCGTGCTCGCCTACGCGGGCAATTCGCTTCTGCTGACGGCCATCTATACCGCGCTCATTGTCTGGATCGTCGGCCTCGCCGTGCCGGTGACCGCGTCCTACATCATCTGCGCCGTCATCGCCGCGCCTGCGCTGATCGCGCTCAAGGTGCCGGAGTTCGCGGCGCACATGTTCATCTTTTATTACGCGGTGCTTTCCGAGGTGTCGCCGCCGACGGCGCTTTCGCCATTCGCCGCGGCCGCCATCACCGGCGGTGATCCGTACAAGACGACGCTCCAATGCTGGAAGTACACGACGCCGGCGTTCCTTGTTCCATTCATGTTCGTGCTGGACCCGACCGGCAGCGGGCTTCTTCTCACCGGATCGTTCAAGACGCTCGCCAATGCCGACTGGGGGTCGATCGCGCTCGTTACCTTCACCGCAGCGGTCGGCATCATGGCTCTCTGTGGCGGGTTCCAAGGCTGGCTGTTTAAGAAGACGCCGGTGTACGAGCGGTTGATGCTGCTCGTCGCCGGGATCCTGCTCGTGTATCCGAAGACCTTGTTCGACGCCGTCGGCTTCGCCCTCGTGGCCGGCGTGCTCGTCAGTCAATGGCTCCGCAAACCCGCGACACCGACATCCTGATCCTTGGTTCAGGCGGCGCGGGCCTTTTCGCCGCGCTGCACGCGCATAAGGCCGCGCCCGAGCTTTCGATCACCGTCGCGGTGAAAGGACTTCTCGGCAAGTGCGGCTGCACCCGCATGGTGCAGGGCGGCTACAACGTCGCGCTGGCACGCGAAGATTCGGTCGAGCGCCATTTCATGGACACGATCGTCGGCGGTGCCTGGCTTTCGGACCAGGAGCTCGCCTGGAAGCTCGTCTCGCTCGCCGTCGAGCGCGTGCGCGAGCTCGAGAACGAGCTTGGCTGCTTTTTCGACCGTAACCCGGACGGCACCATTCACCAGAAGGCGTTCGCCGGGCAGACATTCGACCGCACCGTGCACAAAGGCGATCTGACCGGCATCGAGATCATCAACCGGCTCGCCGAGCAGGTATGGGTGCGCCGCATTGAACGGCTGGAAGAGCACCGGGCGGTGGATCTCATCAAGGCGAAAGATGGAAAAAGCTTGGCCGGGGTGCTGTTCATCGACATGCGCACGGGGGAGTACCTGTTCGTGCGCGCGCGCGCCGTGCTGCTCGCCACGGGTGGCGGACCGACGATGTACAAATACCACACGCCCTCGGGTGACAAGACGTGCGACGGTCTCGCCATGGCGCTGCGCGCCGGTCTCGCGCTGCGCGACATGGAGATGGTTCAGTTTCACCCGACCGGGCTCCTTGCCGGTACGCACACGCGCATGACCGGCACGGTGCTCGAAGAGGGGCTGCGCGGCGCGGGCGGTTATCTGCTGAACGGTGCGAAAGAGCGCTTCATGCCGCGCTACGACTCGAAAGCCGAGCGCGCGACGCGCGACCTCGTCTCGCGCGCGATGTTCGCGGAGATGAAAAAGGGCAACACCACGCCGCACGGCGGCCTCTACATCTCGATGGCGCACCTCGGGCCGGCGGAGGTGCGAAAGCAGTTCAAGGGCATGGTCGAGCGCTGCGCCGATTGCGGCTTCGACCTCGCCGGCGGGCTGGTGGAGGTCGTGCCGACCGCGCACTATATGATGGGCGGCGTCGAGTTCGGCTTGGACTGCTCGACTGCGCTGCCGGGCCTATTCGCTGCCGGCGAGGATTCGGGTGGCGTGCACGGCGCGAATCGACTGGGCGGCAACGGGGTCGCCAATTCAACGGTGTTCGGCGCTGTCGCGGGCGACGCCATGGCGGCATGGGTCAAACCCGTGCCGCATCGCGATCCCGACCCCGTCGCGATCGACGCCGCCGTTTGCGCGTGCGAGCGTCCATTCAGAACCGGAAAAAGCGCGAGCCTCGAACCGGTGCGCGACAAGCTCTACGAGGTCATGTGGGACAAAGTGGGAATCGTGCGCGACGCAGCCGGCTTGAAGGCGGCGCAGGCCGAGCTGCAGGCGCTCGAAGCCGAGCTCGAGGCCTATTGCGTGCCGAACGCCGATCGCGCCTTCAACATGACCTGGCACGATTGGCTCAATCTGAAGAGTCTCGTCGCCGTGAGCCGCGTCATCGCGCTCGCGGCCGCGGCGCGATGCGATTCGCGCGGCGCGCACTTCCGCGCCGATTTCCCCGAGTGCGGGTCGTTGGAGGGCTCCGCGTTCACCAGCATTACCCATGGAATGGTGTCGATGAAACCAGTCGCCTTTACGCGCGTCGCCCCTGGCCAGACGCTGCTTCATGGGGTGCAAAATGAGGTGGCCTGAAGCGATCCACAAGGAGCTGTCGGGCGCCGGCGTGCGCGTCGTCGGCTACGTGCCCGATGCCGGCCATAAGCGCCTGATCGAGCTTTGCCATACGGATCCCAACATGCGCGCGGTGGTGCTCAGCACCGAGGAAGAAGGCATCGGCCTCGCTGCCGGCGCCTGGCTCGGCGGTCAGAAAAGCGCACTTCTCATGCAGTCGAGCGGCGTCGGCAACATCGTCAACGTCCTCGGCATGGTGCGCGAGTGCCGCTTTCCGCTTGTCACCCTGGTCACGATGCGCGGCGAGCAGGGCGAATTCAATCCCTGGCAGGTTCCGATGGGTCAGGCCGTGCGCCCGGTCCTGGAGGCGATGGGCACGGTCGTGCAGTACGCCGACAAGGCCGAAGAAGTGGCGCCCATAGTCAACGCGGCGCTGCGCCTCGCCTACAACAGCTACGCCTCGGTCGCGGTACTCATCTCGCAGCGCTTGATCGGCATCAAGAGCTTCCAGGAACAGGCCGCTCAATGAAGCGCCGCGACGCGGTTCAGCAACTCCTATTGGATCGCGGCGAGCTGCTCGTCGTAGCCGGTCTGGGATCCACCGCGTGGGACTGCACTGCGGCGGGCGACTCGGCGCTCACGTTTCCCATGTGGGGCGCGATGGGACAGGCCGCGATGATCGGCCTCGGCCTGGCACTCGCGCAGCCTCAGCGCCGCGTCCTGGTCATCACCGGTGACGGCGAGGCACTTATGGGTCTCGGAGCCTTCGCGACCATCGGCGTCCAGCAACCGGCGAATCTGACCGTCGTTGTCATCGACAACGAGCACTACGGCGAAACGGGAATGCAGCAAACGCATACGGCGCACGGCGTAGATCTGGCGGGCATCGCGCGCGCCTGCGGTCTGAAGGTTGTCGCTTTTGAAGAAGCAAGAAACGTGATCCACCAGGGAGCGGGGCCGCATTTCGTCGTAGTGAAGGTCGAGGCCGAGAAGATTCCGCTGGTGCTGCCGCCGCGCGAGGGCGCGCTTCTCAAAGCCCGCTTCCGCCGCGCGGTTCTCGGCCCCAACGCAGACCTGGACTAAGAACCTGATTGGAGGTTATCCGACGTGCTTGCGAAAGAACTCCAGGGTACGTTCGCGCGCCTGGTTTGCTGACGGCGCGTGGTAGGAGCCGCGCTGGTCGCAGTTGAAACCGTGGTCGGCGGGGTATATGAAGATCTGCTGCTTTTTGTGCTTCTCGGCGAGCTTGCGCACTCCATCGGCGGGAATCATCGAGTCCTTCTCGCCGAAGTGGCCCATGACCGGAACTTTGGGCTCGATGTCGGCGTTATCCAGGATACCGCCGCCGTAGTAAGGGACCGCGCACGAGAGGCCGCTCACCTTGGCCGAGGCCATCCACGCGACGAAGCCGCCCCAGCAATAGCCGACGATGCCGACCTTGCCGGCTTTCTTCGCTTCGTTCACCGCGGCTTGCGTATCCTTCATCGCCATGTCGAGCGTGATCTTCGGGCGCAGCTCGCGTCCCTTGGCAATGTCTTCGGGCGTGTAGCCGACATCGAAGTTGCGCTGTACACGGTCGAACATCGCGGGTGCGATCGCCAGGTAGCCATCCTTGGCGAAGCCGTCCGCCACGGACTTGACGTGGCTGTTCACGCCGAAGATTTCCTGGATGACAACGATCCCGCCGCGCGGTTTACTCGTGGGCTCGGCGCGGTACGCGGCAAGCCTGTGGCCGTCGGATGCGGTGAGCTCGATCATTTTTCCCATGGCCTAGAATCCTCGCTGTGAAGAAAGATGCGCAGTCGCTGTTGCAGCTCGCCTGCACCGCGCTCGAACGCGCGGGCGCAAATCATCGCATGGCCGAAGCGGCCGCGCGCCATCTGGTTCGCGCCGAAGCGCAAGGGCTGCCGACCCACGGTCTGTCGCGCGTGCCGTTCTATTGCGGGATGTTGCGTGGTGGACGCGCTGACGGCGCGGCGCAGCCGATCATGGTAGCCGAGCGTGCCGGCGCGTGCCTCATCGATAACCGCGACGGGCTGCCATACGTCTCGGCGCAATGGGCGGTCGAGGAGGCAATTCAGCGCGCGCGGCGTAACGGCATCGCGTTCGCCGGCATCCGCAGTAGCGGGCACGTGGGCGTGCTCGGCATCCATGTCGAGGCCATCGCGCAGGCTGGGATGGTCGGCTTCGGCTTCACCAACTCACCCGCGGCGATGCCGCCTTGGGGTGGAAAGAAGCCGCTCTTCGGCACCAACCCGATGGCGGCTGCGTTCCCGCGCCGGGGAAAGGCGCCGATCATCGTGGACCTTGCGCTGACCACCGTGGTGCGCGGGCGCATCATGATGGCGATGAAGCGCGGCGAGCGCATTCCCGAGGGCTGGGCGCTCGATCGCAACGGAAAACCGACCACCGATCCCAAAGAAGCGATCGAGCACGGCAGCCTTTTCCCGATCGGCGGCGCGAAGGGCACGATGCTCGCGCTCGTGTTCGAGCTTATCTGCGCTGCGCTGACCGGCGCGGCGATCGGAGCGGAGGCCGATTCGTTCTTCTCGGAGGAAGGAAACCGCCCGCGCATTGGCCAGGCGTTCATGGCGATCGATCCTGGTGCCCTGGCCGGAATGAAGACGTACTGGGAAAGAACCGAGGCGGTGGTCTCCGCGATGCTGTCCGACCCGGAAGTGCGTCTCCCCGGCGCCCGCCGCTTCGCCGCGGAAGAATCGGCGAGGAAGGGCATCGAAGTCCCGGACGCTCTGCTTGCGCAGGTCGAGAAGCTATGTTCGACGTAATCATCGATTTTCCGAAGATGAAGGTCGGCGTCGTTACGCGCGATGAACACGTCGTGGAGATTCGCTACCTGCCGCCTTCGGTCGCCGCGAAGCCGGCACGTAGCCCGCTCGCCGCGACGGCGGCGGACCAACTTGAGCGTTACCGGGGGAACCCCGATACGCGATTCGATTTCCCGGTGCGGGTGGAAGGCAGCAGCTTGCAACGCGCGGTGTGGGACGCGATGTGCGCCATTCCGCGCGGAAGCACCCGAACCTATGGCGATATCGCCCGTGACCTCGGCGCGGACGCGCGCGCCGTCGGCCAGGCGTGCGGCGGCAACCGCCTG
>Ga0209382_10004745_pt1 | contig 17979 bp, 19 predicted proteins | sample SoiMetdeltSBSDD5_FD_187599 | JGI IMG/M metagenome (GOLD analysis project Ga0209382, IMG submission 187599) | Bulk soil microbial communities from a Populus tree surrounding site in Tennessee, USA - Soil MetaG P. deltoides SBSDD5 (SPAdes) (version 2) | ecosystem: Environmental > Terrestrial >...
GCCGTCCAGATGCGGCCGCCGAGGAAGACACGATCGGCGGCGGGGACGGCGCGCGGGCGCGGCGCCGCCGCCACCGCGAACAGTGCGGCCACGATTGCGGCGAAGAGTCGCAGTCCCGGTTTCATGACGAGGGGATTCTAGCTTTCCGCCGCGCGATATGATCGGGGCCGTCCGGAGGCTGCCCATGGCTGCACCCGCACCGGTCGTTGCGCGCGAGGAGAGCGTCCCCGAGTTCACCCTGCGCGCGGTCGCGGCCGGCGTGACCTTCGGGCTGCTCTTCGGCGCCGCCAACGCCTACCTCGGCTTGCGCGTGGGCCTCACCGTCTCGACCTCGATACCGATCGCGGTCCTGACCGTCGCCCTCTTCCGCGCCCTCCGCGCCCGGGGGCCCGTGATCCTGGAGGCGAACCTCTCCCAGACGATCGGGTCCGCCAGCTCGTCCCTCGCGTCCGGCACCATCTTCACGGTCCCGGCCCTCTTCCTCTGGGGCTTCGCTCCGCCCCTCTGGCAGGTCGCCATCCTCGCCTTCCTGGGCGGCGTGCTGGGGATCTCGGCCATGATCCCGCTGCGCCGGCTCCTCATCGTGCGCAGCGCGGACGAGCTGCCCTACCCCGAAGGCACGGCCTGCGCGCAGGTGCTGCGCGCGACCGCGGCCGACGCCGGCGGCGGCAAGTGGATCTTCCTGGGCCTGGCCGTGGGCGCGGGGGTGAAGCTCGCGCTGGGCGCGGCCATGCTGATGCCGTCGGCCCTGTCCTTCCACGTGCCCGCGCTGCCCAAGGCGGAGCTGGCCCTGGAGATCGCGCCCGCGCTCCTCGGCGTCGGCTACATCCTCGGCTATCGGCAGTCCGCGATCATGGTCTCGGGCAGCCTCATCTCCGCTCTGGCCATCACGCCCTTGATCGCCCTCGTCGGGGACGGCCTGCCCCAGCCGCTGTTTCCCGAAGCGACGCGGACCATCCACGACCTGAGCGCGGGCCAGATCTGGTCGCGCTACGTCCGCTACATCGGCGCGGGCGCGGTGGCGGCGGCCGGCATCGTCACCGTCGTGCGCACCCTTCCCACCATGTACGCGTCCCTGCGCGCGGTGCTGGCCGGCCTGCGCGGGAGCGACGTGCCCGCGGGCGAGGGTCTCGAGCGCACGGATCGCGATCTCCCGGGCTGGGTGGTGCTGGCCGGGCCGGCCGCGGTGGTGATCGCGCTGTTCGCGGTGCCCGGCCTCCTGGCCGGAGACATGCCACTCGGGCCACGCCTGGTGGCCGCCCTCGGCGTCGCCATCTTCGGCCTCGCTTTCGTGGTCGTCTCGTCGCGCATCGTCGGCCTCATCGGTGTCTCGTCCAACCCCACCTCCGGCATGGCGCTGGTGACGCTGCTCGGGGTCGCCGTCGTGTTCGTGGCCTTCGGGTGGAGCGACGATCCTTCGGCGCGGGCGGCCATCCTCACCGTGGGCATGGTGGTGTGCGTCGCCGCCTCCAAGGCGGGCGACATCTCGCAGGACCTCAAGACGGGCTACCTCGTGGGAGCCACTCCGGCGCGGCAGCAGGCGGGGCAGTTCATCGGCGCCGCCTTCGCCTGCTGGGCCGTCGCGGGGACGGTACTGATGCTCGGCCGCGCCTACACCTTCGGCTCGCCGGAGCTGGCCGCTCCGCAGGCCACCCTGATGAAGACCGTGATCGAAGGCGTGCTCGCGGGCGCGCTGCCCTGGGGCCTCGTGGGCACGGGGGCGGCCTTTGCGCTCAGCGCGATGCTGGCCGGCCTGCCCGGGCTCGCCTTCGCGGTCGGCATCTACCTTCCCCTGGCCACCCTGACCCCGATCTTCGTGGGCGGAGTCGTGCGCCGCATCGTCGAAGCACGGCGCGAGGGAGCCGCACCGGAGACGGATGCGGGCGTGCTCGCCGGTTCCGGGATGATCGCGGGGGAAGGCCTCGCCGGCGTCGCCATCGCGTTCGCGGTGGCGGCGCGACGGTACTGGCCGGAATCCGGATGGAGCCTCTCGCTCGGGCGGGTCCACTTCGCCGACAACGCGTTCTCGTACGTGTCCGGAGTCCCGGCCACCCTGCTGGGCCTGGCCGTGCTCGCGGCGCTCTGTGTGCTCCTCTTCCGCGCGGGACGGCGCGCGACGCCATGATGGGGCTGCGCGAGCGCTGGGCGCGGGCGCGCCGCAGCGACGACTTCGCCTGGGCCTGCCTCCTCACGAACGTGGTGGGCGTGCCGGGCCTCGGCACGCTGATGGCCGAGCGCTGGGAAGGCGTCCCCCAGCTCGCCCTGGCCATCGCGGGGGGCGTGCTCATCACGTGGTGGCTGATCGCTTTCACGATCGCGGAGCTGCGGACGATGACGATCCCGCCGGAGGGTGGCCCCGCCCTCGGCCTCGTGTTGTGGGGACTCGCCTCGTTCACGGCCGGATGGCTGTGGGCGCTGGCCTCCAGCGTGGCCGTCTTCCGGTCCACGCGGCGCCGCGCTTCGACGGGGGGCGGCACGGCGCCGTGAGGACCACCTCGGCGGGCGGATCAGCCGCGGCAGCGCGAGATCACGCGCGAGGTGATCTCGGAGCTGCTGGGCGGGTTCTCGCCGAGGCCGAGGGAGTGCAGGCTCTCGTGGATGAGGGCGGCGTCCACGAGAAGCGGGTCGCGCCGCGCCGCGGCCACGAACTGCTGGGTGCACACGAACACGATCTGGCTGCCCTTCCAGGTGAAGGCGAGCGTTCGCGGCCCTTGGCAGCGGGGCTGGCCGCCGCCGTCGTAGAAGAGCAGGGTGCCCAGGTGCTCCGCGCCCGAACGACCGGTGCGATCGAGGACGTCCTGGAGGGGACGCCCGCCCTCGTCCTGGAAATCGGTGAAGAGACGCTGGCACTGCGGGCGCTCGAGACGCGCGCGCGCGCGGTCGAGCGAGCGCTGGACCGTCCCCGCGTCGAAGAGTCCGCCCAGACGAACGCGGACGAGGCCGGGAGAGGCGGGCCGGTCGGCGGCGGACATGGGGGCGGCCAGGGCCAGCAAGACGACGGACGACAACGCTTTCGCGACGCGGCGGGGACACATCGGCGACTCCTTTCCGGAGCCGCTTGGCCAAGGGCGACCGGCTTCACTCGCATGGATGAACGAGGAAGAAGGCCGCGAAGTCCTTCGAGGGTGGTTCGAAACTCTTGAGATTGCCGGGGGGGTCCAACGGTACGCTTCGGTGAATGCGAGCTGGACCTGGAGCGGCGGGAGCTACGGCGCGGCGGCCAGCCCTGCCATCTGACTCCGCGGGCCTTCGCCCTGCTGGAGCTGCTGGTGGCGGAGCGCCCCCGGGCCGTGCGCAAGGCGGACCTGCGCACGCGGCTCTGGCCGGAGACCTACGTGTCCAACACCGCCCTCGCCCAGCTGGTCACCGAGCTGCGCAAGGCGATCGGCGACGAGGCCCGGAAGGGCCGCTGGATCCGCACCGTCTTCGGCTACGGGTACGCGTTCGCGGGGGAGGCGGAGAGCGAGGCGGACGGCGCGGACGAGGCGCGTCCGGAGAGGAGCACGAGCGCCACGCCCACCCGGTGGCTGCTCTGGCGGCGCCAGATCCTGCCCCTGGTGGAGGGCGAAAACGTCGTCGGGCGCGGGCACGAGGCCCAGGTGAGGATCCCCGCGTCCGAGGTGTCGCGCCGCCACGCCCGCATCGTGGTGGCGGCGACGGGCACGACGGTCGAGGATCTGGAGAGCCGGAACGGGACGTTCGTCCGCGGCCAGCCCGTGCATCGGTCCACGCTCGTGGCCGACGGCGACGAGGTGGGGTTCGGCCCGGAGCTCACGACCTACTGCGCGCCCTCGCAATCCAACAGCACGCGCGCCGTCCGGAAGCGCCGGCGCTGACCGTCACCCCGGAGGGTGGGTCAGGGCGCGGGGGCGGCGGCGGGCGCCGCCTCCAGGCTCGTGACGGTCACGATCGCGCGCTCCCGCTTCTCCACTCCCGGACGGATCTCGAGCGTTCCCTTCACCAGCACCGGCCGGCCGTGGAGCGACTCCGCCCGCGGGCGGCCTTCGGGGAGGCGCGTGAGGTCGAGGTCCCAGGTGGCGCCGCGGGCGGTCACCACCGTGCCCGTGGTCTCGCCGCCGATGGCCATCATTCCCGTGCGCAGGGTCCCCCGGATCTCAACCTTGATGTAGTCCCCACCGGGCGGTGGCGGGGCCGGCGACGCCCCGAGCGTGGCCATCATCAGAAGCGCCTGTGTGAACGCCATGGCCGTCCCTCCCTCTATCGTCCTTCTCGGACAGCATAACCGCCCACGTCACCCAGGCCTCACGGCACCCTCACCTGCGCGTCAGGCAGGGCGGCCCGGCCCGGCCGATCTTGGTGTCCATGAACGCATGGGGAGGGCGCGAATGATCGTGGACAGGCGGGGTGCGCGCGCGATGTGGTCACCGGCGGGACAGTGCCACCGGGAGGAGGTCGAGGTCCAGACCCCGGAAGGGCTGGCCTTCGTGGACATCACGGCGCGGGTGGTGGAGGTCGTGGAGCGGTCCGCGCTCGCCGAAGGGCTCGTGAACATCCAGTCGATGCACACCACGGCCGCGGTCATGGTCAACGAGAACGAGCCGCTCCTGCTCCACGACCTGCGGGCGGCCCTGGAGCGAGCCGCGCCCCGGCACCTGTCCTATCGGCACGACGATTTCGCCCAGCGCGTCGCCATCCCTCCGGACGAGCCGGCCAACGGCCACGCCCATTGCCAGGCCCTCTTCCTGCGCGCGTCCGAGACGCTGGGCCTCGCGGACGGGCGGCTGCGGCTCGGCCGCTGGCAGCGCGTCTTCCTCGTGGAGCTCGACGGGCCGCGCACGCGCACCTTCGCCGTGACCGTGCTCGGCACCTGAGTCGGGGGTTCCCTTCGGACGCGCGGCCTGCCGATAGAATGCGCCCATGGCCGACACGGGCGTGGCCGTCATCGGGGCGGGGGTGGTCGGCCTCGCCGTAGCCGCCCGCCTGGCCCCGCACTCCGAGGTCGTGGTCCTGGAGCGCCGCGCCCGCCACGGGCAGGAGACCTCGAGCCGCAACAGCGAGGTGATCCACGGCGGGATGTACTACCCGACGGGCTCCCTCAAAGCGCGCCTGTGCGTGGACGGGAACCGGCGGCTCTACGAGCTGTGCGAGCGGCACCGGGTGCCGCACGCGCGCGTGGGCAAGATCATCACGGCCATGAACGCGGACGAGCTGCCCAAGCTTGACGAGCTCCTCCGGCTGGGCCTGGCCAACGGGGTCGAGATGACCCGCCTCACCGCCGAGGAGACCCGCGCCCTCGAGCCCCACGTCCCTTCGGTGGGCGCGCTGCTCTCGCCCAACACCGGCATCGTGAGCGCGCACGCCCTCATGGACTGCCTGCTGCACCTGGCCCGCGAGGCGGGCGCGCTGCTGCAGCCCCGGGCGGAGGTGGTCGGCCTCGCGCGCGAGGGGGCGGAGTGGCGGCTCACCGTGCGCGAGGGCGGCGAAGAGGGGAGCCTCACCGCCGAGCGCGTGGTCAACGCGGCGGGGCTGGAGGCAGACACCATCGCCGGCCTGGCCGGCATCGACCTCGACGCGGCCGCTTACCGGCAGTACTACTGGAAGGGCAGCTACTTCTCCGTGCGATCCTCCAAGTCCGCGATCGTGTCGCGTCTCGTCTATCCCGTGCCCGGTCACGTGAGCCTGGGCGTCCACGCCGTGGTGGGGCTCGAGGGCCGCCTGCGCTTCGGGCCCGATGCCGAGTACCTGCCCGACCGTGCCCTCGACTACCGGGTGGACGAGAGCAAGCGCGCCGCCTTCGCGGCGTCCGTGCGGCGGCTGGTGCCCGAGATCGCGGACGAGGACCTCGATCCGGACATGGCCGGTATCCGTCCCAAGCTGCAGGGGCCGGGCCAGGGCGTCCGCGATTTCGTGATCGCGGAGGAGGCTGGCCGTGGGCTCCCCGGCCTGGTCAACCTGGTGGGTATCGATTCCCCCGGTCTGACGTCCGCCCTTTCCATCGCGGAAGAGGTCGCCCGGCTGATCGCATAGGACTCCGGAACGTGTCCCATCGCTATGAGGACACGTTCCTGCGTCCAATCAAGGGGCGCACCGCCGCCATCAGGATGAGCACGAGCCCGAACGTACACACCATGGTCGCGCCCGTGGGCAGGTCCAGCTTCACCGACAGGTAGATCCCGAGGGCGGAAACGACGGTGCCCATCGTCCAGCCGATGGCGAGCCGCCGCCCGATGTGCTCGGAGTACAGGATGGCCGCCACCGACGGCACGATGAGGTAGCAGAAGACGAGCAGCACTCCGGCGATGGCGACGGACGAAGTCACCACGAACCCGAAGGACGCGTAGAACAGGAAGTCCCACCACCGCACGTTGAGGTGGCCGACGGCGGCATCCCCGTCGCGGTGGCCGTGCGCCATCGAGATGGCGAGGAACTGGCGGCGGAACGCGTAGTGGAACGCCCCCACCACCGCGTAGAGGACGGCGGTCTTGAGCACCTCCTCCCAGGACACGGCCAGGATGTTTCCCACCAGCATGTCCTTGAGGTGCTCGCTCTCCGAGGTGGCCTTGCTCATGGCCAGGATCGAAGCCGCGGAGGCCACCGCGTAGGAGATGCCGATGATGGCCTCCTGGGGAATGCGCGCGCGCCGGGCGCGGATGGTGGAGAAGATGGCGGCCCCGACGAAGGTGAAGGCCAGGGAGATCCAGTACACCCAGGGCCCGTGGGGGTCGCCACCCGTGAAGGGCAGGAGGATGGCGATGGTGGCGCCCAGGGCCGCGATCTGGGCCAGGGACAGGTCCACGAAGATGACGCCACGCTCCACGACGTGCACGCCCAGATACGAGTGGATGCCGGTCAGGATGAGGCTGGCCGCGAACGGGGCGGCCAGGAATCGGAGAGTATCGAGATCCATCCCTATTTCGCTCCCGTCGCCTTGATCGCGTCCACGATCTGGCGGACGTCGTAGTCGAAGAGCTTCACGTAGTCGCTCACCGCGGGGACGCCGCCCACCGAGGGCGGCAGCACCAGCACCCGGGCTCCCGTCTCCCGCGCGATCGAGTTCGGCGTCTTGGCGTCGAAGTAGGGCTCGACCATGATGATCTTGACGCCCTGTTCCTTCATGGCCTTCATGAGGTCCAGGGTATGCGACGGGGAAGGCGGGATGCCGGGCTTGGGCTCCACGTAGCCCATCACGTCCAGGCCGAAGTGGTCGGCGAAGTTCGGCCAGGAGCGATGATAGGTGACGATCTTCACGCCCTTGTAGGGGGCCATCTGGGCCTGCCAGCCCTTGTCGGCCGCGCTGAGCCGCCGCTCGAAGTCCTCCTCGCGCTGGGCGTAGGCGGCGGCGTTGGCCGCGTCCATGGCCGCGAGCTTCTTCTGGATGGCCTTGGCGATGCGCTTGCCGTTGTCGGGATCGAGCCAATAGTGCGGGTTGCCGGACGGATGGACGTCGCCCATCGCCCGCGTGATCTGGCTGGTGGGGATCTCGAGGATCTTCGCGGTCAGGGAGGCGTCGAGATAGCCGTCCGCCCCCGGCTGGATCTTCGCGTTGCGGGCCTGCGTGATGAGCGGGGGTAGCCAGCCGATCTCCAGCTCACGGCCCACCACGATCAGCAGGTCCGCCTTGTTGAGCTTGAGGACGAAGCTGGGCTTGGCCTCCACGAAGTGCGGATCCTGGTAGCCGCGGGAAAGGGACTCGACCTTGATCGTGTCCCCGCCCACCTCGCGGGCGATGGAGGCCAGGTCCTCGGTGGTGGTGATGACGTTGAGGGCGGCCCGGGCGGGAGTGGCCGCGAGCAGGCCGCCTCCCAGGGCGAGCGCGACGAAAAAGGGCATCTTCATGGATTCAGGCTCCTCTGATCAGAACGTGTGCGCGCCGTGCGCGCCGATGGAGAACTGGAACTGGAAGAGCAGTTCGTTGGCCTTGATCCCCTCTCCGTAGGACGTGTGGCGGTACTGGCCGCGAATCTGGCTGAACTCGCTCGGCCAGTAGGTGACGAGGGCGGATCCGCCCTTGTCCACCAGGGAGGGATCGTCGGCGCGCTCGGAGTGATCGAACCGCAGCCCGGCGAACCAGCGGCGCGCGAACTGGTACTCCAGCGAGCCGTAGAGGCCGAAGGCCCGCGCCTGCTCGCTGGTCACGAGATCGCGGCGGCTCCAGACGAGCTCGGTGCGCGCGAGGAGCCGGCGATAGATCGCCCGCCGCAGCGGGCGCCAGCGCAGGGTGACATCGGCGCCGATCAACGACGTGTGCAGACCCTCGCCCTCCTTGGCCGTGCCGCGGGCGAAGGAGCCGCCGAAGTCGAGGTTGGTCGATTCGGTCACGTCGCGGTAGCCGCGCAGGCGGCCCACATAGGTGAGGTCCTGCCGGCGCGGAGCGCTGAACAGCTCGGGCGACTCGCCGCGGTACACCTCCGCCGTCGCTTCCAGGAAGAGGATCGGATTGATGATGAGCCGCGAGAGCGAAAGGCCGGCGTCGGAGATGCCCTCTTCCCCGCCCACGAGGTCCTGGGTCACCAGGGGCCGGTCCGTCCAGGGCATCACGTGGTTGTGCATCTGGTTGACCTTGCCGAACGACGCGCGCATCTTGCCGACCTTCAGCAGGAAGTTGGCGGGCAGCGACGTGAAGGTGAGGAATCCCTCCTCGACGCCCACCTCCTCGTTGGAGAACGTCAGGAAGAAGTCGGCCCGGGCATAGGGATCGACGATGGCCTGGAGCGACGCCTCCGCCTCGTGCAGCTCCAGGGACGGCGTCGCGAACGGCGAGTCGTTCTTGCCGACCGCGCCCAGGAAGTCGCCGATCACCGCGATGTCGGGGTTGAAGACCTTGGACGACGCCGTGGCGCTGGGCGGGGGTGCGACCGGGTCCGGGGGGGCGACCGGCTCCGGCGATGCGACGGGCTCGGGTGAGGCACTCGGCGATGGAGATGGAGACGGCTCCTGGGCGGCGGCGGCGCGCACGAACGACAACGCCGTCAACACGGACGAGAGCAGGATGAGGGCCGGGGACGGACAACGAAGACGCATCAACACCTCGGGAGCTAGAAGAAAGGGACCGGCCCGTGAGCGTCACGGGCGAAGCGCGGCGGTCTTCTAGGCGAGGGGCGGGGCCCGCGAGGGCAGGACACGCGGGGCGGCTTCGCAGAGGCTGGTGTCGCCGGCGACGGCCACGGGCGCCGCCGTCTGCAGGGCGACGGGAAGGACGATGGCCGGGCTGACGACGGCAGTGCTGCCCGCGGCCAGACGGCAGGCGAGGCAGTGGATCTCGACGCTGCAGCCGTCGTCGGTGTGGACGAACGACTCCTCGGCCAGCGCGGCGCCGACGCACACCAGCATCGCCAGCGCGATCCACGCCCACGTCCGCCGCCTGCTCGACCGGCCCATGCTCACGACGAGCGTAGCCCACGCATTGTGGGATGTCCAGGGTGGGCGGGAAGACGTCCGCTACTCCCCTTTCGTCGCGGCCAGGCGCGTGCGTAGATCCGCCCAGGCCTTGTCCGCCCGCGGGTAGGCGCCGGGCGGGGTCTCTCGCCCCACGTCCAGGTTCACGTTGGCGGCGGGCGGACGTGCGCCGGCGACGGCCGCGCGGTAGTCGGCGAGGACGGTATTGAAGCTCTCCTCGTAGATGCGCTCGCCCTCCGGCGGCGGCGGCTTCGGGATCAGGATGCGGAGCGGGCCCACCTTGGGCACGAGGCGCAGGAGGAAGGCGCCCACGCGGCTGCGCAGGCCGGGCCGGTCGTAGTCGCGGCCCCACTCCTTGTCGAAGGCCGCGTTCGAGAGGCTGTACACGAACCGCGCGCTGGTGGCCCCGGGCGTCGCCTTGCGGATCTCGTCCTTCTTGTAGGCCCAGGCCACGCGCGTCGCCTTCGGGAAGAGGCTGGCCAGGAACTTGCGGAACGAGCGCACCGACCGCTCCGGCCGCGGAAGGAATCCGGCGAGGTCCAGGCCGTAGGTCCGGCTCACCGCGCGCGCGAGGAGCGGCAGGGGAATCTCGAATCCGATGAAGCGGCGGTAGTCCTCGGACGGGTAGAGGCCGCGCGCGACCTGGACGACGTCGAAGCCGAACTCGACGCGGAGATGCGCCTTGGGGTCCTGCTCGTAGGTCACGACGTCGCCGAACTTGCGGCCGAGCTTGGGGAAGGTCAGCGGCACGACACGGTTCACACCCAGGGGATGGCCCTCGCTGTCGCCCAGGAAATGGGCCAGGGCGCCCAGCGCGAACGCGTATTCGTCCGCGTCGCGGGCCTCGTCGGCCAGGGCGCGCACGAAGTCGGCGCTCCGCACGTAGTGCATGAGGTTGCTGAGGGCGCGGCTGCCTCCCGGGTAGTAGCCCATGTCCTGGGCCAGGGCGCCCCCGTAGGCGAAGGCGTGCGCGCGACGCAGATCCTCCGCGGTCAGGCCGGGATAGCGCTGCTGAAGGACGGGAACGATGCTTCCGTCCCAGGCCGCATCCACGACGGCCAGATGCGAGAGGACGCCGTAGGCGCGCAGCGGCGAAGGAGCGGCGAGAACGAGGGCAAGCGTGAGCGTGACGGCCGCCGCCCGGACGCGGTCCATGAACCAGCGTAGCGCGTCCGGGCCGGCGGGGACCGGCTCAGGGCATCAAAGCTTCACGACCCGGTAGCCGCCCCGCCGCTTGTCGTACAGCCACCAGGCGGTGAAGACGGCGATGAGGATGATGGGCAGGACGGCCATGTAGCGCAGGGCCAGCCGGGGGCCGAGCCGGTCGTACATCCCGCCGAGGATCCAGGTGAAGATCGCCGCGGACAGGGTGCCCACGCCGCCGACGATGGCCAGGGCCAGCGCGCCCCCCTCCGGGAACCTCTCGCTCGTCACCCCGAGCATGGTCGGCCAGAAGTAGCAGATGCCGATGGCGAACACGGTCGCGGCCGCGATCGCCGTGGGCGGCGAATCGGCGATGCTGAGCCCGACGAGCCCGACCGCGGACGCCGCCGCCGATCCGATCAGGAGGCCGATGGGCGAAATGCGATGGACGAGCGGGCCCGCGAACCACCGTCCCACCGCCATGAGGCCGTTGATCCACACGAGGACGAGGATCCCGCCCGCGGCCAGGCGCGCGGTGTTGGACAGGATGTAGGCGATCCACTGGTTCGTGGCCAGCTCCGTCGACGCGGTCAGGATCATGCAGAAGACGAGGACGAGGAAGAGCGGGCGGGCCACCGCCCGGTACATCCCCGCCGTGCTCACCCCCTGCTGGACCCGCTCCGTGGGCGGAAACTCCTGGCCGAGGAAGAGCAGGCCGTAGAGGATGGTCGGCACCAGGATGAAGCCCATCTTCATCTGCCAGCCCGCGTGCAGGAGGGTGAGGGCATAGGACACGAGGCCGCCGATGACGATCCCGCCCGGGAACCACACGTGCAGGAGATTGAGCTTCTCCGTCTTGTGGTCCGGATAGATGGTGGCGGTCAGGGGGTTGATGAACGCCTCCACCAGCCCGTTCCCGAGGCCGACGGCGAGGGTGCCCGCGAACAGCATCCAGAAGCCGTTCGCGAAGATCGTGAGGGCGACGCCCAGCACGTGCATGAGGAATGCGCAGAGGGCGATCCGCTTCATCCCGAGCAGGTCCACGAGCTGCCCGCCGATGAAGATCGAGAGCGTGAAGCCGTAGGCCCAGGCCCCGGCCGCCTTGCCCAGGTCCTCGTTGCTGAGGGTGAAGGCCGTGTGCAGGTCGCCCAGGATGTCGCCACGGATCGCGAACGTCACCGCGGTGGCGATCAGGGCCATGCAGCTGGCCACGAACAAACGGCGGCGGTGGGCCTCCGAGACCGACGCGTTCTCAACCATTGTCGTGCCTCCCATCGATGCCTGCTCAGAAGTGCTGGGCGATCTTCGCGCGCAGGAACGCGACCGATTCCCGCAGCTCGTCCATGCCGTTCTCGCCGTCCTCGATCGACACCCATCCGTCGAAGCCCTGCGCGCGCAGGGTGGAGAAGATGGCGTCGTAGTCGTTCAGCCCCTTGCCGATCACGCCGTGCTTGAGGTTGCGCGCGTAGCCGACGGACCCGTCCTGCTGCTTGAGGTCAAAGGTCGTCCCGCTGGTCAGGTAGCGGTCGGAGGCGTGCATGGTGACGACCCGCTCTTTCACCGCGGCCAGCACGGCCAGGGGATCGTCTCCGGCCACGATCGCGTTGGAGGGGTCGTAGTTGACCCCGAACCAGGGCGAGTCGATGCGGCCGATGACCTCCAGGAACACGTCCAGGGCCTGGGCGAACTCGGGATGGCGCCAGTAGCCGTCCTTGTAGTGGTTCTCCATGTTGAGGACGACGCCGCGCGACTCCGCGGTGTCCAGGACCGACTCGATGCACTCAACCGTCCAGCGCACGCCGTCCGCGCGGGAGACCTCGTCCCGGCGCTGACCGGAGAGCACGCGGCAATACCGGCCCCCGAGGGCCGCCGTGACCTCGATCATCCGCCGCTCCCGCTCCACCTCCGCGCGCCGCGCCTCCGCATCGGGCTGGGTGAAGTCGGGGGAGGCGCACATCATGGGCGCCTGCAGCCCCGCCCGCTCCAGGTGGGCGGCCACGCGCGCGAGGTAGGCAGGCTCGAAGCTCTCGAAGAAGCCGGGATACATCTCGACCCCGTCCACGCCGAGGGTGGCCGCGAGGTCGATCCACTCGAAGAGCGTCATCGTCCTGGTGACGCACAACGCGTCCATGTAGCACTTCGGGAAGACGCTCAGCCTCGGCATGACCGCCTCACGGCTGCAGCCAACTACCCACGGTGGTGGCCGCGGGCAGGAGGACCGCCTTGACGTAGCGTCCGCTGTGCATCCCGTCGAACGAGTCGCGCCAGCCTTCCAGGGCGGACACGCGGCTGACGATGGGCTCGAGGTTGATCTGGCCCGCGGCCAGCAGCTTCACCACCTGCTCCCAGTTCCGGAAGGTGTGGCTGAAGGTGCCCTGCAGAGTGACCGCCTTCTGCACCAGCGGGTCGAGCGAGAAGCCCAGCGGCTGCGGCCCCCAGCCGATCTTCGTGACCTGCCCGCCCGGCCGCACGACGTCGAGCGCCGTCTTGAGCGCGATCGAGGTGCCGGTGGCGTCCACCACGAGGTCCGCGCCCAGGCCGTCTCCGAGCGTCCGCACCAGGGCGGCCAGGTCCGTGGCCTCGAGATCGACGGCGTGGGTCACGCCCAGGGCGCGCGCGGCGGCCAGGCGCGGGGCGTCCTGGGGCATGCCGGCGACGATGAGCGTCCCCGCGCCGCTGATCCGTGCCATCTCCGCCGCGATGAGGCCGATGGGGCCGGGGCCGAGCACCACCACCACGTCCCCCGGACGCACGCGGCTCTTCACCACCACCGCGTTGTAGCCCACGCAGCAGGGCTCGGTCAGGGCCGCTCGCGCGAAGGGCAGCGCGTCCGGGATGTGGTGCAGGCAGCGCGCGGGCACGCGCACGAACTCGGCCATGGCCCCGTGGGTGCCGTACCCGAAGCCCGCGCGCTGCGGGCAGAGGTTGTACTCGCCGGTGCGGCAGTAGACGCACTGGCCGCAGATGGAGGCCGCCGTCTCGGAGACGACGCGGTCGCCCTCCTTGAATCCGCGCACGCGCGCGCCGAGGCGGGCCACCGTGCCTCCGAACTCGTGGCCGAGCACGACGGGCACGTTGACCGCCCAGCTCTGCTTGTTGTGGTACTGGTGCACGTCGCTGCCGCAGACGCTGACGCCGCCCACGCGCAGGAGGACGTCCTCGTCGCCGATCTCCGGCACGGGCAGCTCGCGCAGCTCGACCGCCAGCGGCTGCAGGGCGTAGTGCACGACGCCCTTCATGGTCGCGCTCATGCGCGGATCCTCCGCGTGATCTCGGTGAGCAGGCCCTTGAGGTCGCCCTCGGCCACCTGGAAGGCGTCGGCCTTGACGGTGAGGGGCGCGCCCAGCACGACCAGGGGCGCCCCGCGCCGCGGCATCGCGATCGCTTCCTCCACGGTCAGCCCGCCCACCGCCTGCACGGGGATGCGCACGGCCCGCACCACCGCGTCCAGATCGTCGAGAGGGCTGAGCCGCCCACGGCCGGCGGCGGCGGCGCCATTGCGCTCGTCGAACCCGGTGTGGTGGACGATGAAGTCCACTCCCAGGTCCTCCATCATCCGGCAGGCCGCGGGCTTGTCCTCGCAGGCGAGGTCGTCGCCCATGACCTTGACCCCGTGGTCGCGTCCGGCCTTGACCACCGCCTTGACCGTTTCGAGATGGGCGCGGCCCATGACCACGACGTGCGTCGCCCCCGCGCGCGCCATCATCTCCGCTTCCAGGTAGCCGCCGTCCATGGTCTTGAGGTCGGCCACGATGGGATGGCGCGGGAAGGCCGCGCGCAGGGCCCGCACGCCCCGCAGCCCTTCGGCGAGGAGAAGCGGCGTTCCCGCTTCCAGCCAGTCCACTCCCGCCTCGACGGCAATGCGCGCCGTCTCCACGGCCTCATCGAGATCGGTGAGGTCGAGCGAGATCTGGACGACGGGGGGATGCCGGACGGCGCCGGGAGCGGTCAAGACGCCGCATTCTGGGCCGGGCGCGTCTCCGGCTGCAACGCGGCCGTTGGCCCCTGGTCTCCCCTAAACTGGGGAGGCGATGAAAGAGCGCATCCTCACCGACCGCCAGCGGGCCTTGCTGGCGGACGAGCGACGGGAGCTCACGGACCTGCGGGCGGTGCTGGCCCGCCTCGACGTGGAGTCGGAGGACCAGGACACGCTCCAGCGCTCGCTGCGCCAGCTCGACGAGCTGTTCCTGCTCGTGGTGGTGGGCGAGTTCAACGCGGGCAAGAGCGCGTTCATCAACGCCCTCCTCGGCTTGCGCGTGCTGGAGGAAGGCGTCACCCCCACCACCACCCGCATCGGCCTGCTGAAGTACGGGCCGGCCGTGCACCGGGACGTCGACGCCTCCGGCCTCGACCTCATCACCGCGCCCGTGGAGATGCTGCGCGACATCAACATCGTGGACACGCCCGGGACCAACGCCGTGCTGCGCGAGCACGAGACGCTGACCCGCGAGTTCGTCCCCCGCTCGGACCTCGTCCTCTTCGTGACCTCCGCCGACCGGCCGTTCACGGAGAGCGAGCGCGCCTTCCTCGAGTCCATCCGGGACTGGGGCAAGAAGATCGTGGTGGTCGTCAACAAGATCGACATCCTGGAGAGCGCGGAGGACCTCGGCCGCGTGCTCGCCTTCGTGGCCGAGAACGCGCGCGCGCTCCTGGGCAGCGCGCCCGACACGTTTCCCGTGGCCGCGCGCCTGGCCTTGCGCGGGAAGACCGCGGGCGACGGCGCCGCCCTGGCCGCCAGCCGCTTCGAGGCGCTGGAGACCTACGTGTCGGCCACCCTGGACGAGGCGGAGCGGGTGCGCCTGAAGCTCCTGAATCCGCTCGGGGTCGGCCTTCGCCTCCTGGACAAGCACCTGAAGGTGGGCGAGGGCCGGCTCGATCTCCTGAAGGACGACTTCGAGACCATCGAGACCATCGACCGCCAGCTCGCGCTCTACCAGGAGGACCTCGCCCGCGACTTCCGCTTCCGGCTCTCCGACGTCGAGAAGGTGCTGCTGGAGTTCGAGCGGCGGGGCATGGAATTCTTCGACGCGACGCTCCGGCTGGGCCGGGTGTTCGACCTCATCAATCCGTCGAAGGTCAAACGCGCGTTCGACAAGGAGGTCGTGGCCGACCTGCCCAAGATCGTGGAGCGGCGGGTGGAGGAGGCCATCGACTGGATGGTGGCCAGCGACGTGCGCCAGTGGCAGGGCGTCATGGACCTGCTCGAGAAGCGGCGCCTTCAACACGCGGACCGTATCGTGGGCCGCGTGGCCGGCGTGTTCGAGCACGACCGGGCCCGCCTGCTCGAAGGGGCGCGGCGCGAGTCGCAGCGGGCGGTGGAGGCCTACGACCACGACGCGGAGTCGAGCCGGATGGCGGAGTCGGTCCAGGTGGCGGTGGCGGGCACGGCCGCGCTGCAGGTCGGCGCCCTCGGGCTGGGCACCATCGTCACCATGCTCGCCACCACCGCCATGGGCGACATCACCGGCCTGCTGGCCGCGGGAGCGCTCTCCGTGGTCGGCCTGCTCGTGCTGCCCGCCAAGCGGGGGACGGCGAAGAACGAGCTGCGCACGAAGGTGGAGGCCATGCGCGGCCGGCTCATGGAGGCGCTCACCGCGCAGTTCGACCACGAGCTCGGGCACAGCCTGGCCCGCATCCGCGAGGCGGTCTCGCCCTACACCCGCTTCGTGCGCGCGGAGCGCGAACGGCTGACGGAGGCGCGCGAGGACCTCCGGCGCATCCGTGCCGGCCTGGAGCGGATCAGGACCTCTCTGGGGTAGAGGCCGTGCTCAAGCCGCGCCCAGGGTCAGAGGTGCCAGGGCCGCCACTGCACGGCACCCGATTCGGCGCACTCGCCGATCCAGGTCGCCGCTCCGTCGACATAGATGATCGCCTCCAGGCCTCGCCGATTCGGATGGCGCCCGAACGCGGCTTTCGCGTCTTCGACCGAGGCGTGCTCGGAGCGCTCGCGGCGGCCGGTGGTGACCATCCCGGGCGGCGTGAGGAACATTCGGATCATGGGGGGACCCATATATACACGATCCACGACCGGGGCTGCGCGTCGCGTTCCGGAAGCGACCGGTTAGGATGGACCGTGGGCTCCGCGAGCGATCCCGAGGCCGCGGCCGAGTATCTGAGGCGCGCCTTCCAGGCGCAGATGAGCGGCGATCTCGTCGCCGCCATCGACCTCTACCAGCGCTCCATCGCCGCCTGTCCGACCGCGGAGGCGCACACGTTCCTGGGCTGGACCTACTCCTTCCAGGGCCGGCTCGAGGACGCCATCGAGGAGTGCCAGAAGGCCATCGCGGTGGACCCCACGTTCGGCAATCCCTACAACGACATCGGGGCCTACCTCATCGAGATGGGGCGCCTGGACGAGGCAATCCCCTGGCTCGAGCGCGCCACGCGCGCGACGCGCTACGAGTCGCCGCACTTCCCGCGCTTCAACCTCGGCCGGGTGTATCTGGCCAAGGAGATGTACTCGCGCGCGCTCCAGGAGTTCCGCGCGGTGGTGGACCTCCGGCCCGACCACCTCCCCGCCCGGCACGCCGTCGAGGCCCTCCGCCGCAAGCTGAACTGAGCGGTCAGGCGGCCAGGGCGAGGTCGCGCGGCTCCAGGGCCAGCGCCAGCACCTGATCCACCGATCCCACCACGTGGAAGCGCATGCGGTCGCGCACGTCGGCGGGCACGTCGTCCAGGTCGGGCTCGTTGCGGTCGGGCACGATGACCTCGGTGAGGCCGGCGGCGTGCGCGGCCAGCACCTTCTGCTTCAAGCCGCCGATGGGCAGCACGCGGCCCTGCAGCGTGACCTCGCCCGTCATGCCGACCGTGCTCTTGACCGGCCGCCCCGTGAGGAGGGACGCGATCGCCGTCACCATCGTGATGCCGGCGCTCGGCCCGTCCTTGGGGGTGGCGCCGGCGGGGACGTGGACGTGCAGCTCGCGGGCGTCGAGCGCGTGCTCGTCGATCCCCAGCGCGGAGGCATGGCTCTTGACGTAGGTGAGGGCGATGCGCGCCGACTCCTTCATGACGTCTCCGAGCTGGCCGGTGAGCACCAGTCCGTCCTTGCCGGCCATGGACGCGGCTTCGACGAAGAGGACGTCGCCGCCCGTGCCCGTGACGGCAAGGCCGGTGGCCACCCCCGGAACCGCCGTGCGGATGGCCGCCTCTCGGAAGACCTTGGCCCGCCCGAGGGCCTCGCGCACGGCCGCGCTGTCGATGGCGAGAGGGGCCAGGGGCGCCGCGGACGCGATGCGCGTGGCCGCCTTGCGCAGCAAGGTGCCGAGCTCGCGCTCGAGCTGCCGGACGCCGGCCTCCCGCGTGTAGTCCATGACGACGAGGCGCAGCACGGCGTCGTCCGCCGTGACCTCGCCCGCGCGCAGCCCGTTGCGCTCGAGCTGGCGGGGCCAGAGATGCGTGCGCGCGATGGCCACCTTCTCCTCGGTCGTGTAGCCGTCGAAGCGGATGACCTCCATGCGGTCGAAGAGAGCGGCCGGAATC
>Ga0209382_10004747_pt1 | contig 17976 bp, 14 predicted proteins | sample SoiMetdeltSBSDD5_FD_187599 | JGI IMG/M metagenome (GOLD analysis project Ga0209382, IMG submission 187599) | Bulk soil microbial communities from a Populus tree surrounding site in Tennessee, USA - Soil MetaG P. deltoides SBSDD5 (SPAdes) (version 2) | ecosystem: Environmental > Terrestrial >...
GATGCGCTGAGCACCAACCACAACGAGACGGTGGTTGACGATGCGCTGAGCACCAACCACAACGAGACGGTGCTTTCGGCGCTGAGCCCCAACAGCAACGAGACGGTGCTCGCGGGGTGACGACCGCGATCCGATGACGGTTCGCGGCCGGGCCGCCGGTGCCCCATCCGGCCGGCGGCCCGGCCAGTAATCCCGATAACGCCACCAGAGATACGGGCAGGAAGGAGCCGGTGCGCGTGCGAAACCTCGTCCCGCGGCTTCCCCGGCAGGCCCTCCTGCTGCTCGGCGCGGACGCGGCGTCCGCGGTCGGCACCGGCATGACCTCGCCGTTGCTCATGGTGTACCTGCACTCGGTGCACGGCCTCGGCCTCGGCGCCGCCGGCGCGGTGCTGGCCAGCATCGGGCTGGTCAGCCTGGCCGGCAACCCGCTCGGCGGGTGGCTGGCCGACCGGTGGTCGGCGCGCGGCGCGATCGTCGCCGGCCTGCTCGTCGCCGCGCTGGGGTCGGCCGGCTGGGCGCTGATGCGCGAGCCGTGGCACGCCTTCGCCGCCGCGGCCACGTTCGGGCTCGGCGTGTCGATCGCGGTGCCGGCGCAGGGCGCGCTGCTGTCGACGCTGGTGGCACCGGCGCAGCGGTCGAGCGCGTTCGCGATGATGCACCTGACCATGAACGCGGGGCTGGGCGCCGGCGCGCTGCTGGCCGCGCTCGTCGTGGCGACCCCGACGCGCGGCGCCTTCGTCACGCTCTACCTGCTGGACGCGGTGAGCTTCGGCATGGCGGTGCTGGTGATGGCCGCGGTGCGCCGGCATCGCAGCGGCGCCGGGTTCTCAACTGCTGGGCTCTCAGATGCCGAGCCCCCAGGTGCCGAGCTGGCGGGTGCCGAGCCGGCAGGTGCCGGGGCCACCGGTTCCTGCGTGGGCGACGCCGGTAGCGGCCGTTCCGGCGGCCCAGGCGGCTACGGCCGGGTGCTGCGCGACCCGGTGTTCCGGCGGATGTGGCTGCTGGCCGCGCTGCTGTTCACCGTGGTGTTCGGCCAGTTCGCCGCGCTTCCGCTGCTGGTGGTCGAGTCCGCCGGCCTTGCGCCACAATCGGTCAGCGTGCTATTCGCGGCGAACACTGTCACCGTGGTGCTGTGCCAGCTGGTGACGCTGCGGCTGCTGGCCGGCCGGCGCAGGAGCCGCGCGGTGCGGCTGCTGTGCTGGCTGTGGGCCGGCTGCTGGCTGCTCGCGCTGGCGGCGTGCGCCGCCGGCGGTGGTCCGGCCGCGCTCGCGCTCTTCCTCGCCGTCGCGGTGATCTTCGCGGTGGGCGAGACGCTGCTGGCGCCGACCGTGCCGGCCATCGTCAACGACATCGCGCCGCCTGCGCTGCGCGGGCGCTACAACGGCGGCCTGTCGCTCGCCCTGACCACCGGCTGCGTGGCCGGCCCGCTGCTGGCCGGTGCCGCGCTGAGCCGCGGCCTGGCGGTCCCGCTGCTGCTCGGGCTGCTCGCCGCGAGTGTGGCCGCGGCGGCCCTGATGCGCCGCACCGAACCGCACCTGCCGCCGCTGGCGAACCTGGTGCCCCCGCCCGGGGCGCCGCCGGCCGAGCAACGCCCACCCGGCCGCCCACCGGCTGGCCGGCCGACCGAGGAGGCGCTGGTGAGCACACACCCGCGAGGTGGCGCATGACGGGCATGCGACCAGGGCCCCGTTCGGCGGCCGCGCCGCCGCCGTCGGAGGCGTTCGAGAGGCTGCTGGACGCGGCGGGGCGGCAACGGGAGGCCGGCGAGCACGCCGCCGCGGAGCACACCCTGCGGCAGGCGCTCGACCTGGTCGAGAGGTCCGGCCGCACGCTGCTGTGGTCGCGCAACCGGATCCGAGCCACCGTGACGCTCGGTGCCCTGTACCGCACGCTGGGCCGTTACCACGAGGCCGCGGCGACCCTGCGCGCCGGGCTGTCCGCCGCGGAGCGCCGGTTCCCGCCGGGCGCGTCCGAGATCGTGGTCCTGCTCAACGAGCTGGCCGTCACGTTCAAGTACACCGGCAACTTCACCGAGGCCGAGAAGCTGTACCGGCGGGCGCTGGCCGCGCTGGAGGAGACGGTCGGCGGCGACCATCCCAGCGTTGCCACGCTTTACCACAACCTGGGCGGCCTCGCCCATGCGCGCGGCGACTTCCATGCCGCCGAACCGCTGGCCCGCCTGGCCGTGGACATCCGCTCCAGGGTGCTCGGCCCGGACCACATCGCGGTCACCGCCGACCGCGCCGCGCTGGCCCCCATCCTCGACGCGGTCGGCAAGCAAGACGAGGCGCAGGAGCTGCTGGAGCAGGCGCTGGCCGTCTACACGAAGGCCTACGGCGAGGACCACTACGAGATCGCCATCACGCTGAACAACCTGGCCTCGATCGCCTACCGGCGCGGCGACTACCCGCGCACCGAGTTGCTGTTCCTGCGGGCGCTGCGGATCAAGGAGAAGGTGCTCGGGGCCAACCATCCCGAGCTCGCCTCGACGCTGAACAACCTGGCGCTGCTGCGGCACCGGTGCGGCGACCACCGGGCGGCCAGGGCGCTGTACGCCAGGGCGATCACCATCCTCGGCCCGCGGGTCGCGCCAACTCACCCGACGCTGGTGAACTGCCGGGAGAAGTTCGAGGCGCTCGCCGGCTGAGCCGTGGCCGGCGAACCGCACCACGCCGGCGGCCAGCGGCGGCCGGTCGGATAGCTCGCCGCCCAGGTGCACGTGGCCTGCGCCCGACGCTCACGCCGGGTCACCCGATTCCCCGGTCGATCCACTGGCGGCGGCGCGGCGCTCGGCGGTCGCGCACACGGCCGCCACGATCGGGCCGTATCCCGTGCAGCGGCAGAGGTTGCCGGACAGCTGCTCGCGCACGAACCGCTGCGCCAGCGCCGCCGGCCGGGGCAGCCCGCGCCGCAGCAGCGCGGTGGCGTGCACGATGTGGCCGGGCGTGCAGAACCCGCACTGGAGCGCGCCGTACTCGGCGAACGCCGCCCGCAGGTCCTCGGACTCGGCGGCGAGTCCCTCCGCCGTGGTCACCTCGCCACGCACCCGGGCCGCCAGCGTGACGCAGGCCAGCACCGGCCGGCCGTCGACAAGGACCGTGCAGGCGCCGCACTCACCGGCCCCGCAGGCGATCTTCACCGAGGTCTGGCCGAGGCCACGCAGCACCTCGGCGAGCGTGCACGCTGAGCCGGCCGCCCCGGCGTGCTCGACGTCGTTGACCCTCACCGGATCAGTGCACGCGCTCCGGCGCCGGACCGGCACGGGGGCGGGCCCCTGCGGGGTACCCCAAACGTTTCACCTCCCGCGCCGGGGCACCGCGAAACGCCAGCTGGCCGGCCGGCGGAATCTTTGGGGTAGCGGCTCTGGGTCGGCCCCGACGCGACCAGTGCCGGCGCGGGGTACTCCTGACCCGAACGGCGTATGCGTCCCCCGTCTGGCGTAGCGTCGTGCGACCCGACGGTATCCAGGACCGGAGGCGACCTGCGATGAAAACACTGATCGCCGAGGACACCCGGGCCTGCCGAGCACCACGCGAGCTGGTGCTCGGGCGCCACAGCCTCCTGCGGGGCGACCGGCCGCTGATCATGGGCGTGCTGAACCTGACCCCGGACTCGTTCTTCGCCGGCGGCCGGGCCTTCGACCCGGCGGATCCCGCGGTAGCGGCGGCCAGGGCCGAGCAACTGGTGGCCGACGGCGCCGACCTGATCGACCTCGGCGCCCAGGCCACCGCGGGCCGGGAGCTCGACCCTGCCGAGGAGATCGCCAGGATGGTGCCGGTGGTGCGCGTGCTCGCCGCCCGGGTCGCCGTGCCCATCTCGGTGGACACCTGGAAACCCCAGGTGGCGCTGGCCGCCATCGAGGCCGGCGCATCGCTGATCAACGACATCAGCGGGCTGGCCGACGAGGGGCTGGCCACCGTCGCAGCGACCACCGGCGCCGGGATCGTGTGCATGCACAACCGGCTGCTGCGCCCGGGACCCACCGACGCGGTGCGCGCGGTGCTCGGCTTCCTCCGCGAGCGCACCCGGATCATCCGCGAGCGCGGGGTGGGCGCCGAGCGGATCGTGGTGGACCCCGGCATCGGGTTCGGCAAGGACCCGCTGACCAGCCTGCAGCTGGTGGCCCGGCTGCAGGAGGTTCGCCGGCTCGGCTACCCCGTGCTGTTCGCCTGCAGCCGCTCCCGCCTGCTCGGACACCTGCTCGACGCGCCGCCGGAGGCGCTGCTGGAGGCGACCATCGCGATGAACGTGACGGCCGTGCTGCGCGGCGCCGACCTGTTGCGGGTGCACGACGTGCGGGTCACCGCCCGGGCCAGCAGGATGGCCGAGCTGCTGCGCGCGGCGGCTCGGCAGGGCCGGTGACCGGCGGGGTCGCCGCGGTGGACGAGGAGCTGATCTGGCGGGACGCCAGCCGCTTCGTCGCCGGGCGCACCTTCGACGAGGCCGCCGTGACCATCGCCGCGCTGGCGAACCGCGGGTTCATGCTGAGCGTGCACGTTTTCGGCGTGCCGGCGACCACCCGCGCCGCGGCCACGGCGGCCACCGACGCCTTCGTGGAGCTCGCGCACGCGGTACGCGGCCCGGCGCCGGAGGCGTGGCTGGCGGTCGACCTGTCCCGGATCGGGCTCGGCGTCTCGATCCCGTTCTGCCGCCGCCAGCTGACCCGGATCACCGCGGCGCTTGGGCCGCGCCAGCGGGTGCAGGTCGGCGCCGAGCTGGCCAGCCAGGCGGAGGCGACCTACCGGGTCGTGCTGGACTCGGCCGACCCGGCGGTGATGGCCACGGTGCAGGCCAACCTGCGCAACGCCCCCGCCTACACCGACCGGCTGGTGCAGGCGTGCGTACCGATCCGGCTGGTCAAGGGCGCGTTCATGGAGCCGGAACGGGACGCGTGGCCACCGGGGCCGGCGACCGACGCCGCGTTCGCCGGGCTGGCGCGGCAGATCCACGCGGCCGGCGGCGAACTTGCCCTGGCCACCCACGACGATCGCCTGCGCGAGCGGCTGCTTCGCGAGCTGGGGCCACTGAGCTGCGAGCAGTCCTTCGGGGTCCGGCCGGACGGCGCCGAGGCGTTACTCGCCGCCGGGCTGCCGATCCGGATCTGCGCGACCTACGGCGACAACTGGCTCGGCTTCTACCTGCGCCTGCTGGCGGAGGGCCTGCGGCCCGGGGCCGGCCGGTGAGGGCGCGGCCGGTGAGGGCGCGGCCGCGCGGGCATGCCGTAGTGCTCGGCGCCGGGGTGGCCGGGCTGGCCACCGCCCGGGTACTGGCCGACCACTTCGACGCGGTCACCATCGTCGAGCGCGACCGGCTGCCCGCGGAGCCGGCCGGCCGCACCGGCGTGCCGCAGGGCGCCCACGTGCACGGGCTGCTGGCCAGGGGACTGCGCGAGATCGAGGCCCTGGTGCCCGGCATCACCGCCGACCTGGTGGCGCGCGGCGGGCTCGTCGTCGACCTCGGCGGGCAGTTCGCCCGGCTGACCCACGCCGGCTGGCTGTTGCGGACGCCCAGCGGCATCGCCGGCCTGTGCGCCAGCCGGCCACTGATCGAGTGGGCGTTGCGCGTCCGGGTGCTGCGCCTGGGTAACGTCCGGCTGCTCGACGGGCACGCCGCGGAGACGCTGCTCGGTGACCGCCAGCGGGTGACCGCCGTCGCCACCCGCCGCGCCGGCGACGGTCCCGGCCCGGTCATCGCGGCGGACTTCGTGGTGGACACCACCGGCCGGGGTTCCCGGGCGCCGCGGTGGCTGGCCGCGCTCGGCTGCCCCACCGTGCCGCAGACCGTCCTGGACGCCCGGATGTGCTACGCCAGCCGCCACTTCGCCATCCCGCCCGGCTGGTCCGCGCCATGGCGGATGCTGTACGTGGCACCGGATCCGCCGGACCGGCCACGGGCCGCGTTCATCGGCACCATCGAGGGCAACCGGTGGATCGTGACGCTGCAGGGCGCCGGACCGGCGGCGCCGGTCGCCGACCCCGGCTCGTTCCTCGCCTTCGCCAGGACGCTGGCCAGCCCGCGGGTGGCCGAGGCCATCGACGCCGCCGAGCCGCTGTGCCCGGTGCGCATCACCAGGGCGACCGGCAACCGGCGCTGGCACTACGGCCGCACCCAGCAGCCGGACAACTTCGTCGTGCTCGGCGACGCCGCCTGCAGCCTCAACCCGGTGTACGCCCAGGGCATGACCGTCTCGATCCTCAGCGCGCAGCTGCTCGGCCAGAGCCTGGCCGGGGACGGCGCCCACCCCGCCTTCGCCACCCGCTTCCAGCGCCGGCTCGAGCGAGCCTCCGATGCCTGGTGGCGCGTCTGCACCCGCGGTGACCAGCGTTTTCTCACCCCGCGCCCGGCCAGCGGCCGGTGGGCCACGGTGCGCAACCGCTACCTCGCCCGCCTGCAGGCCGGCGCCACCCGCGACCCCCAGATCCGCCGCGCCATGCTTGAGGTCTCCGAGCTGCTGCGCCCACCCCGGCGCCTGGCCAGCCCGGCCATCGCGCTGCGAGCTGCCCTGCCGGCAAGGCCGCCCGCACCATCCTCCTGGTGGCCCCGGCGGGAACACCCGATGGACACGTCATAGGGGTGAAACACTCGGGTCGCCCCCGATGCAGCGGCGCTCGTTAGCTACGAACCTGCGTAAGCATGTCATCCGAAACCGAAACCACCACGGTCACCGTCCAGCCGCCGGCCGACGGCATCGGCGCCTCGTTCGACCCGCTCGGTGAGCACCTGCAGGACCCGTTCCCGTTCTACGCGAAGGCCCGCGCCGAGGAGCCGGTGTTCTTCGCGCCGCGGATCCAGTCCTGGTGCGTGGCCCGGCACAGCGACGTGATGGCGGTGCTCCGGGACAACAGGACGTTCTCCTCGCAGGAGCTCATTCCCCGCCCGCGCAGCCTGCCGCCGGATTTCGACGACCTGCTCGACTGGCTCTACGGCCCGGCGACGATGGTCGGCTTCACCGACGAACCGGAGCACACCCGCATCCGTGCCGTGGTGAACACCGGGTTCACGCCCAAGGCGATCAACCCGTTCGAGCCGTCCATCCGGCGCTCCGCCACGCGGCTCATCGACGAGCTCGCCGGGCGCGAGGAGTTCGACGCCATCACGGAGTTCGCGCGCCCGCTCGTGATGTCGGCGGTGCTCGAAGTCGTCGGCGTCCCGCCGGAGCGGCACGAGTGGCTCATGAAGTGGAGCGAGCAGTACTTCGTGATCGTGACCGGATACCACACGCTGGACCTGGCGACGCTGCGGGAGAGCAAGCGGTTCTTCATGGAGGGGATGGACTACGTCAGGTCGCTGATCGAGCAGCGCCAGGCGAATCCGCGCCAGGACGTGATCAGTTTCCTGGTGCACGGCGAGAACCGGGGCCACCGGCTGAACACCGAGGAGATCCTCGGGCAGGTGATGGCGCTGCTCGTAGCGGGTTATGAGACCACCATGAACTCGTTGGCGAACGTCGTCGAGACGCTACTGAACCGGCGGGAGCACTGGAACCGCTTCGGCGAGGACCCCGCGCTCGCCGACAGGGTCATCTCGGAGTGCCTGCGGTTCGCCGGGCCCGTCTCGGCGGTGTTCCGGGTGACCAGAATGGACGCCCGGGTCGGCATGGTGGATATCCCGGCGGGGTCACTGGTGTGCATGCTCTGGGGATCGGCCAACCACGACGGGGAGGCCTTCGACCGGCCAGACGAGTTCCGTCCGGAGCGCACCGACGACTCCCGCAACATCATCTTCAGCAGCGGCATCCACTACTGCGTCGGCGCTCCGCTGGCGCGCGTGATCATTCGGGTCGGGCTGAGCGAGCTGCGCCGGCGTCTGCCCGACCTGCGGATCGCGTCCGGATTCACGCCGCGGTACCGTCCGCTCAGCCAGTTCCGTGCGTTGACCGACCTGCCAGTGTGCCCGGGCGCCAGCAGATAGGGGAGTCCCGACAGCACTCAGGCGTCCGGCAGGTGCCGGTGTAGCTGGTCGCGGCGGGTGATGCCGAGCTTGCGGTAGGCGTTGCTCAGGTGCACCTCGACGGTCTTGACCGTGATGAACAGCTGCTGGGCGATGTCGCGGTTGCTGTGCCCGTGGATGGCGAGCTCGGCGACCCGCCGCTCGCTCGGGGTGAGCGCCTCCGGCCCGGTGGCGTGCGGGCGCCGGGGGCGGGCGCCGGTGGATCGAAGCTCGGCCCCGGCGTGCTCGACCAGCGGCGCGGCAAGGCAGCGGTGGGCGAGCTCCCGCCCGTCGGTGAGGTGGCGCCGCGCCTCGGCGCGGTGCCCAGCCCTGCGCATCGCCGCGCCGAGGTCCACCAGCGCCTTGGCGTACTCCAGGCGGGCCGGGGATTTCTCCAGCAGCTCGACGGCCTCGTGCAGCATCGACAGCCCGTCGTCGGTGCCGCGGACCAGGCCGGCGACCCGAAGCGCCCGGCCGAGGGCCCGCGGCGCGCCCCAGCGGCGGGCCAGCTCCAGCTCCTCGGCGGCCAACCGGCGGGCCTCCTCGACCCGCCGCACCGAGTACAGGCACAGCGCAGCCTCCGAGCGCCAGGCCACCTGCGCCGGGTTGTCGATGCTGTTGACCTCGCAGGCCCGCCCGCACGCCATGGCCGCCCGCAGCGCCGCCGAGCGGTGACCCTGGGTCCGCAGCAGCTGGGCCTTGGCCTCCAGCGGCAGGAACCACAGCCCGGTCGCCGGCACCGGGTCCGGTATCCCGGCGCCCTGCATGGTGGCGCTCGCCGCGGCCAGCTCGCCGCGCTCGACGAGCGCCTTGACCAGGTAGCTGTCGGTGAACAGCCGGGCGAGCGCGGTGTCCTCGCCGGTGGTCCGGAACGCCCGGTCGGCCTCGCGCAGGTCGGCGATGGCCTCGCCCAACTGGCCACGCCACAGCCAGCCGACGCCGCGGAACAGGATCATCCATGCGAGCGCGTGCGTGCGGCCGGTCCGGTAGCCGCTGGCGACGCCGGCGTCCAGCACCATCATGGCCTCGTCGCTGTCGGCCATGAGCAGCGTCTCGCAGGCTGCGGTCAGGGCGGTGTCGCCGTTGGCCCGCTCCAGGATCAGGCCGTCCTGCAGGCCGCGCCTGGCACGCGGCACGGCCTGCGGGTCGCCCACCAGCGCCTGGTACAGCGCGATCAGGCAGTCGAGCATCCGGCCGCCGAGGCTGGGGTGCGGTTCCAGCGCGCCGAGGCTGGCGGCCAGCGCGGCGACGGTGGCCCGGTCGGGGCTGAGCAGCTCGGTGTTGAACAGCGCTGCCAGGAAGCGCCGGCGCAGGTCGACCTGGTCCTCGTCGAGCCAGAGCAGCGCCTGGGTGCACAGCCGGCGGGTGTCGTTGAGCCGGTTGAGCACGAGGCACACCCGGCTGAGCCGGTAGGCGATCCCGACCTGCACGCCGGTGTCGGTGGTCGAGCGCAGCGCCTCGTCGAGGTAGGCGACGGCGGCCGGCAGGTCGACCACCGCCGCCTCCGAGCCGGCGGCGATGAGGAGGTCGAGGCGCTCCTTCGGGTCGAGCGGCTCGGTAAGGCAGCGGCGCAGGTAGGTCAGCGCCGCGTCCGGGGCGCCGCGGTGGGTGGCCCTGGCGGCCGCGCTGCGGAGGATCTCGGGTGCCTCCGGCACCGTCGACGGCGGGATCCGCAGCAGGTGGCTGGCGATGCGCTCGGGGTCGGCGCCGGTCTGCCGCAGCAGCCGCACCGCGGCGGCGTGCCCGCGGATGCGCTGCTGCGGGTCGGTCTGGTCGTAGATGGCCGCCCGGACAAGGGGATGCACGAACCCGAGCAGCGGTTCCTGGCCGGCGGCGTCGTCGGTGATGGTCAGGATGTCGATGTCGGCCAGGTGCCCGGCGGCCTCGGCGGCGCGTTCCCCGCTGTGCCCGGCCAGGATGGCGGCATGGTGGCGCGGGGTGCCATCGCCGAGGATCGCCACGGCCGTCGCCAGGTCCGCGCACTCCGCGGGCAGCCGGGCCAGCCGGGAGCTGATGCGGGTGGCCAGGGCCGGGGCGGCGAGGCGCTCCACGTCCGCGATGTTGGCGGCATCCGGTGCGATGCCGTGCTCGGCGATCGCCCTGGCCAGCTCGCGTAACAGCAGCGGGTTGCCGCCGGTCGCCGACTGGCAGGCGGCCAGGAAGCGCGGGTCCGCGGCCGTGTCGAGCACCTCCTGCAGCATGGCCGCCGCGCCCTGCCTGCTCAGCGGCGCCGGCCGGATCACGGTGCAGGATGGGTCTACCGCAACCAGGTCGATGAGCTGCTGGTCGGCGCCCGGTTCATGGCTGCGGGCGGCCGCGACCACGGCCAGCTGCAGGCCCTCCAGGCGCGGCTGCAGGTAGGAGAGGAACCGCACCGATCCGCGGTCGGCCCAGTGCAGGTCGTCGATCACCAGCACCATCCGCTGGCCGCGGCAGAGGTTGGCGGTCAACCAGTACAGCCCGTGCAGCACAGCGAAGTCGCCGACCTCGCAGGCGTCGTCGCCGGCATGGCCGAGCACGGCGGTGGCCGGTGCCGCCGCGTCGGCCAGCAGCCGCGCCCGCTGTGCGTCCTCGGTGCGGGCCAGCGCCGGCTCGAACAGCTGGCGCACCACGCCGAAGCCGAGCCCGCGCTCGAACTCGGTGCCCCTGGCGGTCAACACGCGGGCGCCGCTGCTGCGGGCCAGCCGGCCGGCCTCCGCGAGCAAGGCCGTCTTCCCGATCCCGGCCGGACCGACGACCATGGCGCACCCGCGGCCTTCTGCGATCCCGGCCAGCACCGTCAGCTCAGTGCCCCGCTCGACGAGGGCCACCGACACGCGTACCACCATCCTTGCAGCGAGAGGCTATCGCAGCATGCCACCCCTACCGGCGACGGTGACGCATCGTGTCCGAGCCAAATCTAAGGGGCGCACATTGGGGTATGCCCCGACGCGTCCGGGGCTCGCAGCGATCACGCTTTCGCATGATGGACGGACAACGGGCTACCACCGCAGCGGCGGATGCGCGGGGTGATGGGCGTGTTGGTTGAGCGGAGTTCCGAACTGGTCTTGCTGGCCGGCGCGGTGACGGCGGCGCGGTCGACCCAGGGCGGGTTCGTGGTCGTCGAGGGGGCCGCGGGCATCGGAAAGACGACGCTGCTCACCGAGGCCGCCGAGCTGGCCAGGGCGGCCGGGGGTCGGGTGCTCTCGGCCCGCGGTACGGAGCTGGAGCGGCAGTTCGGCTTCGGGCTGGTGCGGCAGCTGTTCGAGCCGGTGCTGGCCGCGGCGGACGAGCGGCAGCGGGCGAGGTTGCTGGCCGGGGCGGCCACCCCGGCCGGCGCGGTGCTGGGGTTCGGCGGCGCCGACAGCCCCGGCGACTTCGCCGTGCTGCACGGCCTGTTCTGGCTGACCGCGAACCTGTGCCAGGACCGCCTGCTGATGCTGACCGTGGACGACCTGCACTGGGCCGACCACGGGTCGCTGCGCTTCCTGTCCTACCTGCAGCCCCGGCTGGACGGGCTGCCGGTGATGGTGGTCGTCGGCACCCGGCCGCACGAGCCGGGCGCCGAGCAGCAGCTGCTGGACCAGCTGCAGCTGGACCGGTCCTGCGTCGTGGTGCGCCCGGCACCGCTGACCGTGGCCGGTGCCGGCGAGGTGATCCGGGAGGTGTCCGGGGTGGGCGCCGACGAGGCGTTCCTGGCAGCCTGCCACGAGACCACCGGCGGCAACCCGCTGCTGCTGCGCGAGCTGGTGGCGGCGATGGTCGCGGAGGGGCTGGCGGCCACCGCCGGCAACGCCAGGCGGGTGCACGAGCTGGGCCGGCGGGCGCTGGCATCGCGGCTGCGGCTGCGGCTGGCCCAGCTGCCGGCCGAGTGCGCCGAGCTGGTGCGGGCCGTCGCGCTGCTCGGCGACGACACGCCGCTGCCGCTGGCGGCCGTGCTGGCCGGCCTGGACCTGTCCGCCGCCGCCGTCGCGGCCCACCAGCTGCAGCAGATCCACGTGCTGAGCGGGGTGCCGACCAGCGGCTCGGCCGGCGCCCACGACCTGCTGCTCGGCTTCGTCCACCCGCTGGTACGGGCCGCGGTGTACGACCGCATCGGCCCGGTGGACAAGATGGCAGGCCACGCCGCCGCGGCCCGCCTGCTGCTGGACGCCGCGGCCGACCCGGAGCGCATCGCCAGCCACTTGCTGCGGGTGCCGCCGGCCGGCGACCCCCAGGTGGTGGCCGTGCTGCGGCGGGCGGCCGGCGACGCGCTCGGCCGCGGGTCGCCCGACACCGCGGTCACCTACCTCGAGCGCAGCCTCAATGAGCCGCCGCCGGACGATCAGCGGCTGGAGGTGCTGGAGGCACTCGGCCAGAGCGCGGTGATGGTCGACGCGGAGAAGGCCGTCGGCTATCTCCGGGCGGCGGTGAAGCTCGCCGACCGGCCGGGGCGCCGGATCCGGCTGGTCGAGGCGCTGGGCCACGCGCTGTTCGTCAACGGCCGCAACGACGAGGCCACCGTGGTCTACCAGCGGGCGCTGGACACCCTCGCCGAGCACGAGATCGATCTCCGCAGCCGGCTGCAGGCCCACCTGATCAACGTCGCCAGCCACGACCCGAGCCGGTACCGGCTGGTCGAGGGACTGGCCGCGCAGCTGCGCCGGGCGCCGGACCGGGACACGGTCGGCTCCAGGATGCGCGATGGCCTGGTCGCGTTCCACGATGCGTTCACGCTGGTGGCGCCAGAGGCGGCTGACCGGGCCTGGCGCTGCGTCGCGGACGGCAGCGTGGCCGCCAACCCGAACGGCACGGTCGCGTTCGGCGTGTCCTGCTGGATCCTCGCGGCCGCCGACCGGGACGAGGTGATGGGCGTCTTCGACGCCTGCCTTGGCGAGGCCAGCCGGCACGGTTCGTTCGTCGCGGTCGCGGCGGCCACGCTGTTCCGCTCGCTGGTCTGGTTGTGGCGGGGCTCCCTGGCCGAGGCCGAGGCCGACGCGCGGGAGAGCCTCAGCGGCATCGCCACGTCCCGGTTCGACGTGGCCCGGCCGTTCGCCACCGGCTTCCTCGCCGACACGCTCATGGAGCAGGGCCGGCTGGACGAGGCCGACTCGATCCTGCCGCACGGCGTGTCCGCCGACCCGGTGTACCGGACGCCGCAGTCGTACTGGCTGATGGACAGCCGGTCCCGGCTGCTGCTGCTGCGCGACCGGCCTGAGGACGCGTTGCGGGCCGCGCTGGATTGCGGGCGGCGCTACTCCTCGCACGGCTGGACCAACCCCGCGTTCCTGGCCTGGCGCTCCACCGCGGCGCTGGCCGCGCACCGGCTCGGGCGGGCCGGCGAGGCGTGCGACTACGCGCTGGCCGAGCTGGAGCTGGCCCGCCGCTGGGGGGCGCCCCGGGCCCTCGGCCACGCCCTGCGGGTGGCCGGCCTGGTGGGCGACTCGACGCGCGAGCTGCGGGCCGCGGTGGAGGTGCTCGAGGGGTCCGGTGCGCGGCTGGAGCACGCCAAGGCGCTGGTCGACCTCGGCACCGCGCTGCGCCGCGGCGGCCAGGTGCCAGACGCCCGCGCGCGGCTCGCCGACGGTCTCGAGCTCGCCGTGCAGTGCGGTGCCACGCCGCTGGTGCAGGCCGCCGAGAGCGAGCTGCGGGCGGCCGGCGCCAGGGTCCGCCGGCACGAGATCACCGGCCTGGACGCGCTCACGCCCAGCGAGTCGCGGGTCGCGGCGCTGGCGGCGGAAGGGCTGTCCAACCGCGACATCGCGCAGCGGCTGTTCGTCAACGTCAAGACCGTCGAGATCCATCTCAGCAGCACCTACCGCAAGCTCGGCATCACCGGGCGGACCCAGCTCGCCGACCGGCTCAGCCGGTCCGCACCGGAGGCAAGCCAGCCGGCCCCGGCGCGCGAGCCGGCACAGCTCGGCGCGTGACCCGCATGCTCGGCCGGGACGTGCTCTCGCTCAAGGACTTCGAGCGCGACGAGTGCTTCACCGTATTCCAGGCCGCCGACGAGCTCGCCACGTTCGCCCGGCGGCGGCGGGGCACGGACCTGCTCAGGGGCAAGATCCTGGTCACCGCGTTCTACCAGGCGAGCACCCGCACCAGGCTGTCCACGGAGGCGGCCATGCAGCGGCTCGGTGGCTCGGTGCTCGGCTTCGCCGACCCGACGATGACCCGCGCCGGCGACTTCTACCAGGAGTCGCTGCGCGACACCGTGCGGATGCTCGAGCTGTACGGCGACGTCATCGCGATGCGGCACTACCGGCAGGGGGCGCCGGCGGAGGCCGCGGGGTATGTGGACGTCCCGGTCATCAACTGCGGCGACGGCTGGGGGGAGCACCCGACGCAGGTGCTGGCCGACCTGTACACCGTGTGGCGGGAACGCGGCACGCTCGACGGGCTGCGCGTGGTGCTGGTCGGCGACATGCGGATGCGACCGATGCACTCCTGGCTCTACGCGGCGTCCCGCTTCGACCTGGACATGATCGTGGTGTGCCCGGAGGAGATGGGCCTGCTGCCAGAGCTCACGGCCGAGCTGGCCGGTCTGGGGGTCAAGGTGCGGGAGCTGCCGACCGTTGCCGACGCGCTGCCGGAGGCGGACGTGATCTACATGTTCCCCGTGGTGCAGCCGGACTACACCAAGCGGTGGCACGAGCCGCCCACCGAGGTCGGCCGGACCCCGGCGGCGTACCAGGTGGACCGGCGGCTGCTGGAGTCCGCGGCGAAGCAGGGCGCGATGGTGCTGCACCCGCTGCCGCGCATGGACGAGCTGTCCGCAGACGTCGACGGCACGGTGTACCAGCGGTACTTCGCCGAGGCGTTCAACGCCGTGGTGGTCAGGATGGCGCTGCTCGCGCTCACCCTCGGCGCGATGCCATGACGATCGCGCTGCCGGTGGGCCGGCGCCCGCCAGAGCCGGATCGGATGGCCGCCTGCCAGCCGGAGCAGTACTGCGCGCTCACCGCGGCGACCGGCAGCGCGCTGGAGTGCGCCAGGGCGCTGCTCGCGCTGCAGGAGCAGCGCCGGCGCGGCGCCGATGCGTGCCAGGACAGCGTGCGCGAGGTGCTGGCCACCGCACGGGCGCTCGTCCTTGAGCTGACAATGGCATTGCGGGACGGGCCGGTGGCTCGGCCGGAATATTAGAGTGCGGCCGATCATTCATTCGCCCGCTTTTCGAGCTGGCGGTGGGACGGGCCGTAGGTAGTCACTACTCAATTCCGTCCCAGCGCATGGCCGGGCCACGATGCGCACCGGCACAATTGCGACCCGGCGTCCGTGTCACGGGTGTATCGCCGTGCACTCACCCCTTTGAAGGAGCCCGCGTTCGATGACGAATGTGTCTGAACGGCAGGAGAGGTATGTCCTTGGTCACTCTCAATCGGAGTTGCGGAGGTTACGCGTCCAGGCCGAGCTGCTCGATGACCTGACCGAGGATGTGCTGCGGCGCGCGGGTATCGCCAAGGGGATGCACGTACTCGACCTCGGCAGCGGCGCCGGCGATGTCGCCCTGCTGGCGGCGCGGCTGGTCGGCCCGACCGGGCGGGTGCTCGGCGTGGACCGCGCTCCGGAGGCAGTGGAGAGCGCGTGGGTACGGTCGACGCCGCCGGGTGGGGCGCCGGTCTCCTTTCAGGTAGCCGACCTGGTGGACCTCGATCTCGGGGCGCAGTTCGACCTGCTCGTCGGCCGGTTGGTGCTGGCCTACGTGTCCGACCCGGTGGCGGTGCTTCGGCGCGCGGTCGCGCACCTGCGCCCGGGCGGGGCGGTCGTGTTGCAGGAGATAGACCTCAGCACCGCGCGGTCGCACCCGCGGCTGGAGCTGTACCACACCTGCCTTGACTGGATTCAGGAGACATTCGTGCGGGCGAACCTCGTCGTCGACTCGGGAATGCGCCTGCACATGGTGTTCCGGGGCGCTGGCCTGCCCACCCCACGGATGATCAGCTCGGCACGCGCCGACGTCGGCAGGGACGCCCCCATCTACGACTACATCGCCGCCACAGTGCGGTCCCTGCTGCCGACCATGATCCGCCTCGGCGTCACCACCGAGGAGGAGGCCGGCGTGGACACCCTCGCCACGCGGCTGCTCGCCGAGGCCACCGAGGCCGACGCGCTGGTGATCGCCCCGGCCTTCATCAGCGCCTGGGCGAGGACGGCATGAGCGCCCGGGTACGCGCGGCCCTGGCCGGCGCGGCACTCGGCCTGCTGGCACCCATGGCCGCGACGGGCCTGGCATCGGCCGGGTTCATCGGCCAGACCGGGGGAGCGGGCTTCGCCATAGTGACCGCCGACCAGGCGAAGCGGACGGAGGCGTCGTTCCTCGATCTGCCGAGCAACCAGTACGCCTCGTCCAACCTCGGCAAGGTCAGCATGGCGCGCTCGTCACAGGGCGCCTACATCGTGATGTTCCGCGGGGTTCTCGGCCCCAGCGGCACCGGCGGGGTCGCGCACGCCCGCCCAACCGGCCTCAACACCACGGCCGCCGCCTGCTACGCGGCCAAGCCCGGTAGCTACCTCGGCACCGACGCGCGCATCGACGTGTCCTGCTTCGACGCGGCCGGCAACCGGGCTGACACCGGGTTCGTGGTGATGTGGGGCCGCGGCGGCACCCAGGAGGGCGCGCTGGTGAGCGCGCGGTTCCAGCCCTACACCGACCCGAGCACCGGGCAACTGGTCCGCGACGCGGGCACCAGCAGCCTCGGCAGCCCCCCGTTCGGCATCCGCGAGGGCATCGGCAAGTACAAGGTGTGGGTGCAGCGGGAGACCGCCATCCCCTTCAACCGCGAGGGGCTGCAGATCTCCAGCGCCGCATTCGGCAGCTGCGCCGTGACGAAGACCTTCTCGCCGGACGGGATCTACCTGCAGGTCTCGGTGAGCTGCGCCGGGTTCAACGGCTACGGGCCGATAGACACCCCGTTCGACATCTCCTACTCCAGCGGGGCGAGCATCATCGGGATGCTGAACCTGGCTTCGGACGCGCACGTCATCGTGCCCAAGCTGACCACGAACACCGCCCCGATCGTTCCGCCGGTGCAGCGCGCCCGCATCTACGGCAGCACCGGCGGCGTCATCTCGGTGGCCCGCAACGGGCTCGGCAGCTACTGGGTGCGGCTGGGCCAGCAGGCCGAGGGCACCGGCGACGGGGCCACCGTGGTCACCGCGTACGGCAGCGATGCCCGGTGCTGGGAAGCCGGCAGCTGGATCGCGCACGAGCCGGGCTCGACCTTCGACAGGATGGTCTTGGTGCAATGCCGAAACACCGCTGGCGGCGCGGTCGATACGGCGTTCTACCTGCAACACACCACACGCCAGTAGTAACAGGTTCCTACCTTTGGGGTAGTGGTTTCGGGGGGGTCCCTGGTGTATTAGACGCGCACGCGGCGCATCCTCAAAGTGGTAGCGGACCAGCCCTACCAGGTGGTGAGGCCCATGGACGTTTCGACTCTCGCCGAGGCCCTGTTCGTCAGCCGGCTGCGCCCCGCCGACTGCCCCGAGACGCCCGAGGTTCGGGCCGCCATCGCGGACAGCCTGCAGAGCCTCGGCGCCGGGGGATGCCTCGCCGCCATGGCCCAGGAGTTCGGCGACTACCCGGATACCGCCCCGGCGCGCATGCGGTGGGCGTTGGGGCTAGTCCGGTCGCTCTGAACGCTGCCGGGGCCACTCTTAGCCCGCAGAACGTTGCGCCGCGGTGCGCAGGCCCTCGGCCTCCAAGCGCAGGTAGCGCCGGATCAGGCGAGCCAAGAGCAGCCCGGTCGGCCACGCCAGCGGCCCGGTGAGGGTGAGCGTGAGCGTCGCCGTGGTGCGGCCGTCGCCGGTGTCCTGCGCCCAGTGGTCGCCCGTGCTGCGCACCCCGAGGCTGGTCGACGTCCAGCTGAAGCCCGATGGTTGCACCGCGGTCACCGTCCAGGTGGCGGCCGGCAGCCGGGGCTGCTTGACGGTGACCTTCTCGCCCACCGTCAGCGGGCCGGTGGCGCCGCGGTCGACCCGCGAGACCGCCGCGTTCCAGGATGGCCAGGACTGCACCGCCTGCATCAGGCGAACCACCTCGGCGGCCGGGGCCCGCACCGACACGGCCCGGCTAAACTCCGTCAC
>Ga0209382_10004748_pt1 | contig 17970 bp, 18 predicted proteins | sample SoiMetdeltSBSDD5_FD_187599 | JGI IMG/M metagenome (GOLD analysis project Ga0209382, IMG submission 187599) | Bulk soil microbial communities from a Populus tree surrounding site in Tennessee, USA - Soil MetaG P. deltoides SBSDD5 (SPAdes) (version 2) | ecosystem: Environmental > Terrestrial >...
AGCCCCGCCCGGGGCGGCCGTCTCAACTGAGCTCTCACGGAGCGAGGGATCTGAGCCGTCTCCCGGGCGGTCCCGGGCGGAGCAGCACCGCCGCTCCTTCCACCAGCGTACAGCTATCAGGAATCTCACGCTCACCTGCCCGTCACCACGAATCCGGGTCGGCCATCCTGGTAGTGCCCGGCTATCATCAGCGCTGGGGAGAGATCAGACGACCACCAGCTCGGCAACCCAACCGGAGGCGAGATGTCGACGCACGAGCTGCTGGTGCGCCCGGCCGTCGTCGGGGACGTGCCGGCGATGCGGGAGATCTACAACCACTACGTCGAGACGTCGCCCGCTACCTTCGATATCACCCCGGTGTCGCTGGAGAACCGGCTGGGCTGGTTTCGGAGCTTCGGCGAGACCGGCCCGTTTCGCCTGGTCGTGGCGGAGCGCGACGGGCGGGTGATCGGCTACGCCGGGAGCGGCAAGTTTCGCGAGAAGCCGGCCTATGTCACCTCAGTAGAGATGACGGTCTACGTGGACAATGACGCTCGCGGCCAGGGGATTGGCGCCGAGATGTACCGCCACCTCTTTGCCCTCCTGGAAGGCGAGCCGATCCACCGCGCCTACGCCGGCATCACGCTGCCGAATCCGGCCTCGCTGGCCCTGCACCGGCAGTTCGGCTTCCGCGACGTCGGCCTCTACGACGAGGTCGGCTTTAAGCTGGGAATGTACTGGAGCGTGCAGTGGCTCGAGAAGCCGATGCCGTTCCTGGACCACCCCGTACAATAGCCGCCGATGGCTGCCTACCTGATACAGCGACTCTGGCAATCAGCACTGGTGCTGCTGGCGGTCAGCGTCCTCAGCTTTGTCCTGATCTTCTTGTCCGGTGACCCGGTCGCGGCGCTGATCCCGCTCAACGCCCGCCAGGAGGACGTCGACAACATCCGGCGCCAGTACAACCTGGACCAGCCGGTCCTCGTCCAGTACCTGATCTTCCTCCAGAAGGCGGCGACCGGCGACATGGGCGAGTCGTTCAAGTTTCGGACTGACGCCCTCGGGCTGGTGCTCGGTCGCCTGCCGAACACGATGCTGCTGGCCTGCTCGAGCATGCTCCTCTCGATGCTGATCAGCATCCCGGTGGGGATCCTGGCAGCGAGTTACAAGGGCCGGCTGCCGGACGCGGTCAGCTCCACCGTCGCGCTGCTCGGCATCTCGATGCCCTCGTTCTGGCTCGGGGTGATCCTGATCCTGGTCTTCGCCGGGAGTTTGCGACTCCTGCCGGCCTCGGGTTCAGGCACCTGGAAGCATCTCGTGCTCCCGACGATTACCGTCAGCGCTTTCGCGACCGGCCTGCTGATCCGCCTGGTCCGCCGCTCGGTCGCGGATGCGCTCGGGCAGGCGTACGTCATGACGGCGCGCAGCAAAGGTCTGAGCGAGCGGGCTATCGCCTGGACCCACGTCCTGCGCAACAGCGCGATCCCTGTCGTGACGGTGATGGGGCTCCAGTTCGGGGCGTTGCTCGGCGGCTCCGTCGTGGTCGAGACGGTGTTCGCCTGGCCGGGCGTCGGCTGGCTGATGATCCAGTCGATCGAGGCCCGCGATCTCCCGGTGATCCGCGCGGCGGTACTGATCCTGGCGCTGTTCATCGTGTTGATCAACCTGACCGTCGATCTGCTCTACACCCTGATCGACCCGAGGATCAAGCTTGGAGCGCGGCCGGAATGAGCGTCAGCACCGGCGACCCCGGCGCCACCAATCCGGTCGGGCTGGGCGTTGCCTCGCCGAACGAACCGCTCAGAGCTTCGCCCTCGGCCGGCTCGGGTCCTTCCGCCTCGGTTCGCCCATCCCCCCTCGCCCCTCGCGCCGGCCGTCCTCGCAGGCGCCTCAACCGGCAGGTGCTCGTCGGCGGCGCGTTGGTCCTGCTGACGATCGTCGTGGCCGCGATGTCGCTCGTCTGGACGCCGCACCCGCCTCAGCAGCAGGATCTCGGGCGCAGCCTGTTGCCTCCGTTCTGGATGGACGGTGCGCGGGCCGGATTCCCGCTCGGGACCGACCTGAATGGCCGCGACCTGCTGAGCCGGATCATGGTCGGCGCCCAGGCGAGCCTCTTCGTCGGGATCGCATCGGTCGTGGTGGGCGGCACGGTCGGGCTGGTGCTCGGACTGCTGGCGGGGTATTTCGGCGGCTGGGTCGAGTCGCTGGTGATGCGGCTGGTCGACATCCAGCTCTCGCTGCCGGGCGTCCTGCTGGCCATCGCCATCCTGGCCGCCACCGGCAAGGGGCTGCTGAACGTCGTGCTGGTGCTCGGGTTCGTGAGCTGGGTCCAGTATGCACGGATCGTCCGCGGCTCGACCCTCGGCGTGCGGGCGCAGGAGTACGTGTTGGGGGCGCGGGCGCTCGGCGCGACACACGGCCGGATCGTCCGGTTTCACATCCTGCCGAACATCCTCCCGCCGATCCTGGTGGTCGCCACGATCAACGTCTCGTCCAACATCCTGGCAGAGGCGGCCCTGAGCTACCTCGGCGTCGGCGTGCCCCTCTCGACAGTGACCTGGGGCGGGATGCTCAACGAGGGGAAGAACGTCTTCGAGCTCGCCTGGTGGAACGCGATCTGGCCCGGCCTGGCGATCCTGCTCGTCGTCTTCGGCATCAACCTCCTCGGAGATGGACTGTCCGATGCCTGATCCCTCGCCCCTCGAAATGTCGATCGCTTTCCAGACGAACAAGACGCCCGCCGAGTATGAGGCGCTCGCGCTCCTCGTCGACGGGTACGGGTTCGACGTCGTCAGCGTCTACAACGACCTGCTGTTCCAGCCCGCCCTCGGCCCGCTCTTGCTGATGGCCCGCTATCTGACCCAGACCCGGATCGGTCCGGCCGTCCTCAACCCGTACACCGTGCATCCGCTGGAGATCGCCGGGCAGGTCGCGCTGCTCGACCTGGCAAGCCAGGGACACGCCTACCTCGGGCTGGGGCGCGGCGCCTGGCTCGATGCACTGGGGCTGGAGACCCGGCGCCCGGTCAGCACCCTGCGTGAGGCGGTGCTCCTTGTCAGGCACCTCCTGGCGCGTCGGCCGGAGGCGTTCGACGGGGAGGTCTTCAAGCTGGGGGCCGGCATGACGCTCCAGTACGAGCCGCTGCGCTCGCACGTCCCGATCATGATTGGCACCTGGGGCCCGAGGACGGCGCAGCTGGCCGGCGAGGTCGCCGACGAGATCAAGATCGGCGGCTCGGCGAACCCGGCGGTCGTCGGGCACTTGAAGCCGTTCATCGAAGATGGACTACGGACCGCCGGGCGGCGTCCTGGCTCGGTCGGCGTCTGCCTTGGCGCTGTCACCGTCGTGGACGAGGACCGTGAAGCTGCCCGCGCGGTCGCCCGCCGCGAGGTCGCCCTCTACCTGCCGGTCGTCGCGCCGCTCGACCCGACGGTGACCGACCTCGAGTGGCTGGACCGGATCACCAGCGCGGCTGGCCGGGGCGACTACGAGGCCGTCGCGCGCGACATCTCGGACGACGTGCTGGATCGCTTCGCCTATGCGGGCAACCCCGAGGATATCGTGCGCCAGGTGGAGGCGATCGCCGAGGGCGGCGCCACCCGCGTCGAGTTCGGCACCCCGCACGGCATCGACTCGACCCGTGGCATCAAGCTGCTTGGCGAGTGCGTGCTGCCCGCGCTCAGGCGGTGAGGCGCTATACTGGCACCATGTCCGTTGATCCGCAATACCTGAAGGTCGGCATGGAGGTCGTCGGCGACGACGGCGAGCTCGCCGGCACGGTTAAGGAAGTCCACGAATCGGGTTTCCACCTGGACCGCCCGCTAGCCCGCGACGTCCTGGTGCCGCTCGAAGCGATCCAGGCGATCGTCGACGCCTCGGGCACCCATGCCGGGAACCCGCGCGTCGTCCTGACGATCCGCGCGGACAGCATCGGCGACATGAACTGGCCCCACCCGCGCTAGCCTTCTTCTGGCTCCGGGTCCGCCGTTGATGGACCTGACGACGGCACGTCGAGGCGCTCCAGCTCGCGCCTGAGCTGAGTACGAAGCGTATCCTCACTCGGCAACTCAAACTGGTAGCGGCTGGTGAAGATCTGGCGGTTCTGGTCGTCGAGCACGTAGCGCACCATCGCGTCGTTCTTGTCCGTACAGAGGATCAAGCCAATCGTCGGATTGTCCGCAGGTTCGGCGACCTCACGATCGTAGTAGTGGACGTAGAGGTGCATCTGGCCGAGATCGCCGTGATCGAGCTTGCCGACTTTGAGATCAATCACGACGTAGCACTTGAGCTTGACGTGATAGAACACGAGATCGGGATAGAAGTGGTCGCCGTCGAGCGTCAGGCGAACCTGCCGGCCAATGAAGGCGAAGCCACTCCCAAGCTCCAGCAGGAACTCCTGCAAGTGCGTGATCAGCGCCTCTTCGATGCGTGACTCCACCAGACGATGCGATTCGGGAAGGTCCAGAAACTCGAGGATGTACGGGTCCTTGATTGCATCGGCCGGCCTGGTCACCACGAGCCCTTCATTCGCGAGCGCCATCACGCCAGCCTTGTCTCTGCTCTTGAGCAGCCTCTCGAACAGCAACGAGTTGATCTGCCGCTCCAGTTGGCGAGCCGACCACCCGTGTCGCACGGCCTCGATCTCGTAGAAGGCCCTGACATCTGATCGACTCACCTTCAGCAGCGCACGATAGTGGGTCCAGGACAATGCTGGGTGGAGTCGCCCTGGTTTCCAATCGAATGGCTGCTCTCCAGTCAATATCGAATGCACTGCGTTCGATATTCGTGATGTCGGCTCGATCGCAAGCTGGTGAGATTCACCACGCACTGCGTGGTGAATCTGGAGCAGCTCAGGATACCCAAGGTAGAACTGGCGCATGTACCCGAGCGACGAGGCCGAGAAGCCACTGCCGTATTCGACAGAAAGCTGCGCTGACAACAGTTTGATCAGGCGCGCACCGTAGGCTGCCCGATCAGCCCCTAACTGCTCGGCTTCGATGATCTGCTGGCCGATCAGCCAGTTCGCCGCGACGTGGACGCTGTTCACCGAACGGGCCGTCTGGGTCCGGGCGGCCTCCCAGATCTGACGAATTCGTTGAAGCAGGTCGGCATCAATCGCCAAGGCCGTACCCTGGGCTGGAATGTCTCATCGTACCTAGAATGATGGCATTGGATCGATGCTTGAGAGCGATCGGTAGATGGTGGTGATGGCTGACGACACGTTCGAGCTGTTCGACCTGAAAGTGCGGATCGAGGAGATCCGCGGTACCTGTACGTGTGACCATCAGGTCGGCCAGTACTTCGAGTTGAAGGGCGGTAAGCTCAGCCTGCCGCCCGGCCAGAGCTTCTGCCTCTACGCGCTCGCGTCCACGCTGCCCCTGCTTTCCACCAAGCAGCGGCCCCTCCACCCGAACGACTGGATGTCCACGGACGCCCGGATCATCTGCCCGGACCCGCTCTGCGGCGTCGTCATGCTGATCGAGCGGGTCGGCACGCGGACGCTGCATCACGATGACGTCAGCGCTGTACCGCTGGACAGCTCCAGGGAGCGGCCTGACAGCTGAGGGCGATCAGCCTTCGTCGGGGATCAGCGCGAGCTGCTCGAGCCAGGCTGCCGCCTCGCCGTCGCTCGGGGCGCGGTAGTCGCCGCGCGGGGAGAGCGACCCGCCCGATCCTACCTTCGGCGCGTTCGGGATACAGCTTCGCTTGAACTGACTCTGGCGGAAGAACTTGTCGATGAAAATCGCCAGGTTCGTCTTGATGGCGCCGAGATCGTACTGTCGGCGCCGGTCCTCGGCGATGCCCGGCCAGTGCCCGCGCTCGCGGTCGTGCCAGGCCGCGAACGCGAGGAACGCCACCTTCGGCGGGGGATAGCCGTAACGCAGCGTGTAGTACAGCGTGAAGTCGTGCAGCTCGTACGGACCGATCTGGGCCTCCGTCGACTGCGCCGGCTGCGAGCCGCTCGCGTCGCCGGGCACCAGCTCCGGGCTGATCTCCGTCTCCAGCACGCTGATCAGCGTATCGCTGGCCTCGTCCGATCCAAGCTGACCGGTCTCCGCGACCCAGCGGATGAGGTGCTGGATCAGCGTCTTCGGGACACTGGCGTTGACGCTATAGTGCGCCATGTGGTCGCCAACGCCGTACGTGCACCAGCCCAGCGCCAGCTCGCTCAGGTCGCCCGTCCCGACCACGAGCGCCCGATTGAAGTTCGCCAGGCGGAACAGGTGGCTGGTCCTCTCGCCGGCCTGGACGTTCTCGAACGTCACGTCGTAGAGCGGCTCGCCGTCCACGAACGGGTGCCCGATATCTCTGAGCATCTGAAGGCAGCTCGGGCGAATGTCCAGCTCGTGAGCCGTGCAGCCGATCGCCCGCATCACGTTGTGTGCCTGATCCAGCGTCCGTGCGCTGGTGGCGAAGCCGGGCATCGTGTACGCCAGTACGTTGCTACGCGGGAGGCCGAGCCGATCCATCGCCTGGGCGCAAACCAGCAGCGCGTGCGTCGAGTCCAGGCCGCCCGACACTCCGATCACCACGTGCTTCAGCCCGGCGAACTGGAGTCGCTTGGCGAGTCCCTGGACCTGGATGTTGAACACCTCGGCGCAGCGCTGGTCGCGCGTCCTCGGATCGGCAGGCACGTACGGGAACCGCTGGTACTCGCGGCGCGGCAGCAGGCGCTCGTCGCTCGGCGGGTCCAGCGAGAAGCGGACCGTTCGAAATCCGTCCGGTTGCTGGTGGTAGTGCCGAGCGCTGTCCCCGAACGTCGTCTGGCGCATCCGCTCCTGGGACAGCCGCTCCAGATCGACCTCGGCGACGACGACCTGGGCGCGGTCGGCGAAGCGCTCCGACTCAGCCAGGACATTGCCGTCCTCGGCGATCAGCGCATGGCCGTCCCAGGCCAGGTCGGTCGTCGACTCGCCGGGGCCGGCCGCCGAGTACAGGTAGGCGGCGAGGCAGCGAGCCGACTGGCTGGCGACGAGCTGATGGCGATAGTCGGCTTTCCCAACGGTGACGTTCGAAGCTGAGAGGTTGAGCAACACGGTGGCCCCGGCGAGCGCCGCGTGCGAGGAGGGCGGGATCGGCACCCAGAGGTCCTCGCAGATCTCGACGTGGATCGAGAGCAGTGGCTGCTCCTCCCACTGAAACAGCACTTTGCCGCCGAACGGCACCTGCTCCTGGCCCAGCAGGCGGATCTCATCGCGAATCGCGGACTCGGCGGGGTTGAACTGGCGAGCCTCATAGAACTCGCGGTAGTTCGGCAGGTACGTCTTCGGCACGATGCCCAGGATTCGACCTTGCGAGACGACCGCCGCGCAGTTGAACAGCAGATGATCCACCTGGAGCGGCAGGCCGACCACGGCGACGATCTGGAGATCGCGCGACGCCTCGACGACCTGCTGGAGCGCGTCGAGGCAGCCGTCGAGCAGCGCCCGCTGATGGAAGAGGTCGTCGCAGGAGTACGCCGAGAGCCCGAGCTCCGGGAACAGCACGACGACGGCACGCTCCTCGGCAGCTCGCCGCATCTGATCGATCGTCCGCTCGGCGTTGAAGGCGGGGTCCGCTACGCGGATCTCGGGGATCGCCACCGCGACGCGAATCAGATCGTGACGGTACAGGTTGAAAAACGGCGTCCCATTCCGCATGCGCGCACCTCGAAAGTCGGCCAGCGTTAATCGTAGTGCAGATTCGGGCGTAGTGCAGAATCAGGCCCAGTGCAGAACCAGGAATTCTGCTCGGGAATGTGCTGTGAGCGCGGCCATCTGGCCGCTTCGTTCCGAACCCCCCCAGCCGGCACGGGCTCGTCTGTCAGCGGCTGGGGGTGGGGTTCGGGCGGGCCGGGCCGCCTGGCAACAGGGTGTTCGGATTGATGATCGCCGGCGCGGCGCCTGGCGCCCCGGTCCCGTTCGCGGGGTTGCTGTTCGACGGTTTGACGGCCGTCGGCGCCGGACGGGGCGCCGGGTTCGCGGGGGCGGGCTTCGACGCCGGGGCCGGTTCGCGGGCGGGAGCGGCCGGCTTCGGCGTCGGGCGACTGGGAGCGGAAGGAGCCGCGGGCCGCGCGGCTGCCGGCACCGCCGTCGGCGATCCAGCGATCTGAAGCGGCGGCAGGTACAACACCGGCGAGGCGTTCCCGCGAATGACTTCAACCATGGTCGGGTCCGGCGTCGGCTGGACGATATGCGTCGGCGCCGGATCGACTCCACCAGCCCCCGGACGGCCGCATCCGGTTCCGACGATCACCAGCACGACGACAGCCACGCTCGCGCTGCGCCGCGCGAAGCCGGAGCACCGCGCCGAACAACGAGACGTCACGTACTCCTCCCGCCGCGCTTCGAACACCACCGTGAGGCACGTGGCTCGCCAAAGTATCCAGAACTCAGGCTGTCTCGCCTAGCCCAAATCATGCCCGAAAGTTGTCAGAACGGGGCGAGTCGGGAAGAATGTCCCGAAAGTGTGACGTCAGACGGGTCGGCAAATCAATCGCCGGCTCCCGGCCCGTCTACGGCTGCGGCGGGATGCGCAGGGTCGTCCCGATCCGGACGCTGTCCGGGTTGTCGCCGATCGTGCTCCGGTTGGCGTCGTAGATCCGTCGCCAGAGCGCCGAGTCGCCGTAGAACTTCTCGGCGATCGTCGCCAGGGTGTCGCCCTCGGCAACGGTGTACGACTCGCCAACCGCTTCCGGCGACGGGCTCGGCGACGGACTTGGGGAGGGGGAGGGAGCCGGCGGCGCGGCGGGCTTGCTCTCCGGCGAAGGGCTCCCGGCTGGCGCGGCCGTCGGCGCTGGCGTTGGTGTTGGCGGGTTGCCACCCACCCATCCGCAGGCCATCACCAGCACCGTGCCGACGATCAACGTGTGCACCAGCCAGCGTGAGCGCGGAACGCGGAGGCCCTTGAACATTGTGATGCAACCGTACGGCGTCGCCCGGGCGGGCGCAACGGTTTCTTGCCGGATTGAGTCCAGATCGTGACGCTGACCCGCTGCTATACTCCGGGCTGATGGCAGACGTCAGACCGTTTCGCGGGCTCCGATTCGCCCCGTCGGCGGCACCCGACCTGGGCTCCGTCCTCGCTCCGCCGTACGACGTGATCGACGCCGAGGACGACGCTCGGCTGCGCGAACGGCATCCGTACAACGTCGTCCGCATCGAACTGACGACAGCATCCGTTGCCGGTGGTCCCGAGGGCCGGTATGAGGATGCGGCCCGCACCCTGCACTCCTGGCGAGAGGAGGGCATCCTCGTTTGCGATGAGGCTCCGGCCTACTACCTCCACGAGGCGACGTTCTCGCACGCTGGCGGCCAGGCGACCCGCCGCGAGATCGTCGCGGCGGTCGGGCTGGAGCCGTGGGACCGCCGGGTGGTGCTGCCGCACGAGCGCACCTATCCGCGCGCCAAAGCCGATCGTCTGCGTCTGCTCGCGGCGACGGAGACGAACCTGAGCCCGATCCTGGTCTTCTTCCAGCGGGACCGGGCCGAGATCGACAACCAGTCGGATGCGGTCGACGCCGCCTGGGCCTGGACCAGAAACAGGACGCCCGATGCTTCGGGCACCGACGCGGATGGCGTTGGCCACCGGCTCTGGGTGTTCTCGGATCCTGACCTCGTCGGCGGCCTGCGCGCCTACTTCGCGGAGCGCCCCCTCTTCATCGCCGACGGCCACCATCGCTACGAGACGGCGCTGAACTACCTGGAGGACCGTCGCCAGCAGGCCGGCGGCGACCTGCCGCCCGATTATGCTGCCCGCTTCGTGATGATGCACCTGATCGCCGATGACGACCCCGGCCTGGTGATCCTGCCGCTGCACCGCCTCGTCAGCGGCCTCGGAACCCCAGAGTTCTGGGCTCTCGTCGATCGACTGGGCAGCGACTTCGAGGTTTCCCTCCTTGATGGGAAGACGGCGGACGACCTGGACGCCGCATTGGCCCAGCTGCGAACGGCTGGCGAGCGTGGCCAGGCCGTCGGCCTCTATCCGCCGGAGGACTCGGAATTCGTGCTGCTGACCCGCCCGGCCGGTGCCGCACTACCTGCGGCCGTCCCAAGCGATCATGATGGGTCCTGGCAGTCGCTCGACGTGGTGCTGGTCGATCATACGATCGTGCAGCCGCTGCTGACGGAGCACGGCCTTCACGCAGAAGACGCCGTCAGCTATACCCGCGACGCCCACGACGCCATCCAGCAGGTGCGGAGTGGCGTCGCCGACGTTGCGGTGCTCGTCAACCCGACGCGCGTCGATCAGGTGGCGGCAGTCGCGCTGGCCGGCGAGCGGATGCCCGAGAAGTCGACCTACTTCTACCCGAAGGCCCCGACCGGCCTGGTCTTCCGCCCACTCGAATAGTGGTCAGCCATTGACTACCACTGTTCTTGGCGGGCTACAGCCATTCGAGGCGCCCGACCATCTCCTCGGCGGTGTAGCTTGCGTGAACCAGCACCAGCATCTCTACGATCTCCCCAATAGACCTCGGTCGTCCCGGGGAGTAGGCGATGCCACTATGTTCTTGACCTGCATTGTGCAGCCGGCGAAAGTCGACGTCTGCCGTGACCATCACGCGCCCCTGGCTGTGGGCATGCGCGAGTTGCACGTAGTCCGGTGTGCCCCTCAACCCCGCCTCGACAGTCGACTCAATGTCCAGACCGAGCCTGCGGACTTCCCGCGTGACGGCTCTCGGCATGTGCTCGTCGAGGTGAAACCGAACCTCAGCCAACGCGCCGCTGCTTGAGGAGCGCCTGGATGCGGCCTGGATCCTTCTTCATCATCTCCTGGTCGTCTGCGTCATCCTCGGCCATTCTCCGGTCCAATTCCTCCTTGTGGTCCCAGTAGTAAGCGAGCGCTGCATATACGTCAGCCCGGGAGATGTGCGGAAACTCCTCGACAATCTTCTCCGCTGACCAGCCGAGCCCCTCATACCAGCCTAGAACGTCGATGACTCGGATTCGGCTTCCCGCGATACATGGCTTTGGTCCACCCGCCCCTTCGACAAAGTGGATGTGCTCGCGGCTCACGTCCATAGGTGACACCTGATCCTACGATTCGGAAGCTGTTCTGATAACCATGATGATACCGGACCCTGCGCGCTTGCGATAGCTACGGGCGAGGCACGGAGTGTGCATCGTTGGCGCGCGAGCCGGTCGAGTCGGCTCCGGGGATGGACATGCAGCGCTGGAAACGGCTGCTCAGCGTACTCGCCATGGTGGTCGCCCTGGTGGCGGGACCGGGCGCCGTCGAGCCCACTGCAGCGGCCCAACCCGGCCAGCCCGAGCTGACGCCGCATCGCCTTCGGATCCCGCTCACCTCCGGCATGCGTCAGGTCACGCTCTGGCTGGAGCCGGGTTTCGAGGTCACCGTCGCGGCGTTCGGCGTCCCGAACGCCAGGATGCTCGCCCAGAGCCCGACCGGCGAGCTCGTCCTCTCCCAGCACTTCGAAGGGAAGGTCGTCAAGCTCGGCGATCACGATGGCGACGGCACCACCGACGAGATCGTGCCGATCCTGACCGGCCTCGACATGCCGCACGGCCTCGCGTTCGTCGGCGAGACGCTGTTCGTCGCCGAGGCGGACCGCATCCTGCGCCTCGACCCCTGGTGGGACGGTTCGAGCGCCCGCACGATCGCCGATCTGCCCGGCGGCGGCCACCACCGAACCCGGACGCTGACGGTTGGTCCAGATGGCATGCTCTACGTCGCGATCGGCTCCTCCTGCGACGCCTGCGAGGAGGCAGACCCGCTGCGGGCCGCCATCTGGCGGCTCGATCCAGACGGCGGCCCGCTGGAGCCGTACGCCCGTGGGCTGCGCAACGCCGTAGGCATCACATGGAGCCCCGACGGCTCGCGGCTCTGGGCGACCGAGAACGAACGGAACGAGCTTGGCGAGGACGTCCCGCCCGACGAGATCGTGGCCGTGCGGCAGGGCGGCGACTACGGCTGGCCGGCCTGCTACGGCGACCGAGTCCCGGCGCCCGGCTTCGGATCGCCCGAACGCTGCGCCTCGACCGAGGCGCCAACCATCCAGCTGCCGGCCCACAGCGCGCCACTCGGGCTGGTCTTCGCGGCTGGAGCGCGTTTCCCCGCTGAGTACCAGAGCAGCCTGTTTGTGGCGCTCCACGGCTCCGCCGTCCGGGACCAGCCCGTCGGCTACGAGGTGATACGTGTACCGATGAAAGACGGAACGCCCGGCGAGCCGCGTACGTTCATGCGCGGCTGGCTGGTGAACGGCGACTCCTGGGGTCGACCGGTCGGGCCGTTCGTGGCGCACGACGGAACCCTCTACCTGACAGACGACAAGGGAGGCGTCGTCTACCGGGTTCGGCCAGCCGCCGGGCCGCAAAGCGGACGATGAACCATGCGCGCGCTCGGAAGTCGACCGCTACTGTTCGCTACCGAGCACCGTAGATGTTCCGTGGGCGACTGTGAAGTCGTCCGGAAAACGAGACGATGAACCTGGAACTTTTGCTCCTCCCTCTCCGTTATAGGGATACGAGAGTGCGGACGCAGCTTCGCTCTCGCTCCTGCCAATCGCTGGGGGGATGCGCTCACACTCGAGTCAGGGCGTCGGCCACGGCCATCGCCGAAGGAGCGTTCAGATGATGGCGGAAGAACCCGTCCCCACAGGAGAGGTCGCTGAGCGAGAATCTGAGTCGTTCAGCGAGGCGCTTCCCCTGTACTTGCAAGAGATCGGCCGGGTCCCGCTGCTGACGGGCGCCGCAGAGGTGGAGCTCGCCAGAGCGATCGAGGCCGGCAACGAGGCGGCCGAAAAGCTCCAGGATGGCGTCCACCGTTCGGCGGATGACCTGGAGCGGCTGGCCGACATCCTCGATCGTGGCAACGAGGCCCGCCGTCGGCTGGTCGAGTCCAACCTGCGCCTCGTCGTCAGCGTCGCGCGCCGCTACATGAACCGCGGTATCGCGCTCGGCGACCTGATTCAGGAAGGCAACATCGGCCTGATGCGGGCCGTCGAGAAGTTCGACTACCGCCGGGGCTTCAAGTTCAGCACCTACGCTACCTGGTGGATTCGCCAGGCCGTCAGCCGCGCGCTTGCCGATCACAGCCGAACGATCCGCGTACCGGTCCATATGGTCGAGACGATCAACAAGTACGTCCGGCTGTCGGCGTCGCTCCAGCAGGACCTCGGCCGCGAACCGACCGTGGACGAGATCGCGAAGGCGATGGAAGTGCCGGCAGAGCGGGTCCGCGAGATCGTGCGGATCCTCCCGCAGCCGATCTCGCTCGAGAGCGCGGTCGGCGACGAGGCAGACGCGATCCTGGCGGACTTCGTGGTGGACGAGAACCTGCCGGACATGGACGAGGCGGCCTCGAAGCTGCTCCTGCGCGGCCAGGTCGACGGCGTTCTGAGCACCCTGACCCCGCGCGAGCGCCGGGTCGTGGAGCTGCGCTTCGGCCTCGACGGCGACAAGCTGTACACCCTGTCGGAGATCGGCGCGGAGCTCGGCGTCACCCGCGAGCGGATCCGCCAGATCGAAACCAAGGCGCTCCGCAAGCTGCGCCACCCGAGCCGCTCTAAGCGCCTCCGCGAGTTCACCGACTTCATCTAAGCGCTGCCTGCGCCAGCTCTGACGCTTCGAAGGCCCTTCCCCCTGAGCCGGGGGAGGGCCTTCGGCGTTCTGGGCCACCCCTACCGCGCGGCTGTGGTCAGGGTCGCTGCCAGCCGCTTCAGCGCCTCTTTGAGCGCCGGCGGCTCCCGAACCTCGAACGGCCAGCGCAGACTCGCCAGGTAGCGGGCCATCCACTCAGGGTCCTGGACCGTCCCGTACAGCCTGATGCCGCCCTCGACCTCTTCCAGGGTGCCGGCGCCGGGGGCCATCACGCCGCGCGCCTCCTCCAGCGTGGTCTTTACCAGCACGTCGAGCGGCATCTCGCGCGGCATCGTCGCCAGCGTGTGGATCACGAACGCCAGGCTGTCGAACCCGGCCGGGCGCTCGAACCGCTCGTCGCGCAGGCTCGCCTCGACGACCCGGTCCAGCCGGAACACCCGAGGCTCACCCCGCAAGTGGCAGTAGCCGACGCAGTACCACTTCCCCGTCCGATACACCACGCCGTACGGATCGATCTCCCGCGCGGTCTCCGCGTCGTTCGACCAGCCGGACCGGTACCGCATCCAGACCCGCCGCGATTCCTGCGCGCCGACGCTGAGTGCCACGACGATCTCGCTGCTGGCCGGCGCCTGGAGCGAGTTGCGCAGGTCAAGCGTCAGCACGCCCGAGACGGCCTGGACCTGCGCCCGCAACGCCTCGGGCAGGACGCGCTCGATCTTCGCCAGCGCACCCTCGGTCGCCGTCACGTCCACTGTGAGGCCGATCCGGCGCGCGGCGAGCAGCCCGAGCACGACCGCCAGCGCCTCCTCGTTCGAGAACATCAGCGGCGGCAGCTTGTAGCCAGGCCGAAGGCGGTAGGCGCCGTACCGCCCCAGCTCCGCCTCAACCGGAATACCCAGGTCCCGCAGCATGGTTACATACCGGCGAACGGTTCGCTCGTCGACCTCGAGCCGCCGGGCGAGCTCGCCGCCGCCGATCCGTCCGCGCGACTGCAACAGCTCCAGCACCGCCAGCAGGCGCGTCGTCGGGTGGTACATATGTTCGGATGTGACCCCTTCGAGACTCAAAGCGGGCCGGAGTTGTCCGCGTTCGATGATACCCTGAAAGGGAGAGTTCGGGGCACACAGGGAGGCTGCATGCTCGATCCGTACACCCTTACGGAGACGCTGAGAATGGAGCGGGAACTGCTCGCCGAGCGGCAGATGCATGAAGCGAGGCGGCTGGAGCACCTGCAGCGCCTGCATCACGCGAGGGCCTTTGGCGATCTGCGCCGGCGCCTCGCTCGGGCGCTGCTCGCGCTTGCCGACCGACTCGATCCGCGCGCTGTCGTCAGCGTCCCGCACGTGCCAGCGCGGCCGACGCTGAACGGCACGTTGCATCACGCCTGACGAGAAAGCCCCCGCTCAGCGGGGGCTTTCTCGTGGAGTGGTGGCCCCGCTACGGCAGGCCGTGGAGCCAGCGCAGGCTGAACAGCCCGGCCACGATCAACAGGAACGTCCCGAGCGCGCTCACCAGCGCCGTGACCTCCGTCCGCTCCTCAGACCAGCTCACCCGTGAGCCGATGCCGGTGTAGATCCGCTCCAGGTCGTTGGACTGGGCCGCGTAGAAGTACTCGCCGCCAGTGGCCTGAGCGATCGACTGAAGCGTCCGCTCGTCCAGCTCCGCCTGATTGCGAGCCCCTACTCGCGAGCCCGTGGTGCGCTGGCCGATCCCGACCGTGTGGACGACGACGCCGGCCTGGTTGGCGCGGGTCGCGGCCTGCTGGGGCGGCTGCCCAGCCGACGACGCCCCATCCGAGAGCAGCACGATCGTCCCGGGCGCGTCCTCCGGCGCCGGTGGCGCCGATCCAGGTGTCGTGACCGTGGCCTCGGTCGCGCCGCGCCGGAGCACGTCCACCGCCAGCGCGAGGCCGTCGCCGATCGCCGTGCCGCCGTCCGCGTCGAGGCCGCGGATCGCGCTCAGCACGACGGTCCGATCGCGCGTCAGCGGCGAAGCGAGCCTGGCCCGCGACGAGAACTCGACCAGTCCGACGCGGGTGTTCGGCGGCAGCGACTGCACGAACTTCTCGGCGGCCTGCCGCGCGGCGACGATCCGCGACGGCTGCAGGTCCGTGGCCGTCATCGAGCCTGACGTGTCGAGGACCAGCATCACGTCGGCCTGCTCGCGCGGGATGGCGATCACCGCGCTCGGCCGGGCAAGGCTGAACAGGAGCGCGCCAATCCCCAGCAGGAAGAAGATCGGCGGGATGTGGCGGCGCAGGCCCGGCCGCCGCCCCGCCACCTCACGGAGCAGGGCCAGGTTCGTGAACCGCATCGCGTACGCGCGCCGGCGGAACTGCACCAGGACGTAGAGCAGGAGCAGGATCGGGACGAGCGCGAGCGTCCAGAGCAGCAGCGGCCACTCGTACGTCATCGGCGGCAGCGATGTGAGCGACGACAGCGATGGGAGAGATGGTAGCGATGGTAGGGACGGCATCTGGGGCTCCCAGGCAGGCGGCTATGCGGGCCGGCGCTGACGGAACGCTCCCCGCTGCGCCGCGACGACCCTTCGACGGTCGAGCAGCTCCAGCAGCGGCGGCAGGAGATCGGCGGCCGTGCTGGCGACCACGCGCCGGACGCCGCGCGTGACGAGCAGCCGGTCGATCCGCTCGGCCTGGGCCCGGGCCGCTTCGGCGAACCGGGCGCGCAGGCGAGCATCGGTCGTGTCGACCACGAGCTGCTCCCCGGTCTCGGGGTCTTCGAGCGTGATGATCCCGACGTCCGGCAGCTCGCTCTCGCGCGGGTCCACGATCCGCAGCACCACGACCTCGTGCCGGGTCGTCAGCTTGCCCAGCGCTTCGGCCCAGCCGTCCGCGACCAGCAGGTCGGAGACGACCACGACGACCGACGGGCGGCGGATCGCCGACCGGGCGAGATCGAGCGCGGCGGCCAGGTTCGTCCTGCCACCGACCGTGCGCCGGGGCGTCTCGCGGAGCTTCGCCAGTAGGCGGAACAGGTGCGGTCGGCCGATCGCCGGCGGCAGGACGTCAAGCGGGCGCTCGGCGAACAGGATCGCGCCGACCCGGTTGTTGTGCCGGCCGACCACCTGTGAGATCGCGGCGACCAGCTCCTGGGCGTGGCTGCGCTTGGTCCGCCGCGCCGTCCCCCAGTCGATCGACGGGCTGACGTCGACCAGCAGCCAGACGTCGAGCGCCCGATCAGCGTAGGTCTGGCGAACGTGCGGCACGCCGGTCCGGGCCGTGGCGCTCCAGTCCAGGTGACGAACGTCGTCGCCGGGCTGGTATTCGCGGATCTCGGCCAGATCGAAGCCGCTCCCCCGGACCTTCGACTGCAAGTCGCCGCCGAGCCGGAGCGCAATCGGCCGGAGCACCGTGAAGTCGAGCCGTCGCAGCATCTGCTCGACGGGCTCGCGGCGCTCCCTCGCTTGCTGCGCCGCGCGCCGCTTACGCCACCACGCGATCATTTCGCGCTCCGGTCAGCTCGATGCGCGGCGGCGGGAACCGGTCCAGGAGAGCCCGCGAGACGGCGTCCGGCGTGATGCCCTCGGCGATCCCCTCGTAGCTCAGGATCAGGCGGTGCCGGAGGACGTCCGGCAGCAGCTCGGCGACGTCGCGGGGCAAGGCGTATTCGCGTCCACGGACCAGCGCCAGCGCCCGGGCTCCGAGTACCAGGTTGATCGAGGCGCGCGGGCTCCCACCGAACTGCACGGCCGACGCCATGGCCGGCAGGCCGTGCTCGGCGAGCGCGCGGCTGGCGGTCACGAGCCGCGCGGCGTAGGCGATGACCCTCGGATCGACATAGACTTGATCGACGGCCTCCTGGAGCCAGCGCAGCCGCTCCAGCGAGAGCCGAGGACGCAGGCTGATCCTCGGGCCGATCATCCGCTCCACGACCGTGATCTCGTCCTCGTACGCCGGATAGTCGACCAGCACCTTGAACATGAACCGGTCGAGCTGGGCCTCCGGCAGCGGGTAGGTGCCGTCCGACTCGATCGGGTTCTGGGTCGCCATCACCAGGAACGGGTCCGGCACCTGGAACGTCTGGCCGCCGATCGTGACCTGGTGCTCCTGCATCACTTCGAGCAGGGCTGACTGGACCTTGGCCGGCGCACGGTTGATCTCGTCGGCCAGCAGCAGGTTCACGAAGACCGGCCCGACCTCGGTGGTCAGCTCGCCGGTCCGGACGTTGTAGACCCGCGTGCCGACGAGGTCAGACGGCAGGAGATCGGGCGTGAACTGGACCCGGCCGAACGTCCCGCCGACGGCCTCGGCCAGCGCCTTGATCGTGGCGGTCTTGGCGAGGCCCGGCACGCCCTCCAGCATCACATGGCCGCGGGCGAGCAGCGCGACGAGCAGCCGCTCCAGCAGATGGTCCTGGCCGACGATCAGGCGACGGACCTCGAACACCACGTGCTCAATCATCGAGGCGAGCGGTACCGTCCCTTCCAGCGGCGC
>Ga0209382_10004749_pt1 | contig 17968 bp, 11 predicted proteins | sample SoiMetdeltSBSDD5_FD_187599 | JGI IMG/M metagenome (GOLD analysis project Ga0209382, IMG submission 187599) | Bulk soil microbial communities from a Populus tree surrounding site in Tennessee, USA - Soil MetaG P. deltoides SBSDD5 (SPAdes) (version 2) | ecosystem: Environmental > Terrestrial >...
GCCGTGGTCGACGCCGCTCCCGATGCGGTCTGGGACATCGTGCGCGACCCCACCCGGGTCGGTGAGTGGAGCCACGAGTGCGTCGGCGCGGACTGGCTGGGCACGGCGACCTCGGCCGCCCCGGGTGCACGGTTCCGAGGCAGCAACCGCAGCGGTCTCTTCCGCTGGGGTCGCGTGTGCGAGGTCACGAAGGTCGGCCACTGGGAGCTCGTCTGGCGCACCGTCCCCACCCGCTTCTACCCCGACAGCTCCGAGTGGCGGATCGCGCTCCAACCGGTCGAGGGCGGCACCCGCATCGAGCAGACCTTCCGCGTGCTGAAGGCCCCACGGTTCCTCGAACCCATCTATGCGACCCTTGTCCCCAACCACCGCGATCGCACCGAAGCCCTCACCACCGACCTCCGACGCCTCGGCGCCCTGGCGGCAAGAGCCACCACGACCATCGCCGCTGGTCCCACCTGAAAGGCCCGCCTACAACTGCCCGTTCGAGACGACGAAGCACCGGAGAGAGCACGGTCGGGGCCGCCGCCCGCCCGCTGCTGCGACAGCAGCCCTAACGACGGCCCCGACCCTCGTGTTGCATCCGCGTCAGCAGCGGATGGGCCGGTTCAGGGGGTTGTCACCGCTCCGGAACCGGTGAGGCGGTATGACCCCCCGGCCCGGAGCGGTGACAGACAGAGTGGACCAGCGTTCGGTTAGCGGAGGCTTAGTGGGAACAAGGTCCTCAGGTCTTCTGAAGCCCACTCACCTAGAGTGGCGCCATGCTCACGCCTTGCGCGAGTATGGCGAGCTGCTTGACATCGACCGGCCTGTCCGCCCGCCCCGGTCGATCAACGGCAGCGCTCGGGCCGACCTTCGTGGTCGCTCATGAGCAACCAGTTGCGACGGAGGCCCCGCTGCGAGGTGGGGCCTTCTCGCGTCTGATCGACGTCGCCGTCGTGCGGCGACACCTACCGCTTGGTGGCGTGGCCGTTGGTGTGTGCTCGGGCGATGCGGCGACCGGAGACGAAGCCGGGAGTGACGCGCACGATGTTGGTCCGCGTGGTGCCGCCGGCCCAGGGCTCGAGGTTGGCGTCGAGGACCTTGAAGGTGACGTCCAGGTCGTGGACGACCTGGGCGGGGCCGATGGCGAGAACGCTCCATCCGGAGCGTTCGGCTCGGTCGTAGTCGTCGACCTGGAAGGCGACCACCGCGTCCTGGCTGGCGGCGGTGAGCTTGGACCCGGGTGCGGTGCGGAAGATGATCGTGTTGTCGATGACGGTGTAGTTGACCGGGAAGATGGCCGGGAGGGCGGCGACGTTGACGCCCACCCGGCCGACATCGGACTCCCGCAGAAGCCTCCAACAGGTCTGCTCGGTCAGCAGTTCCAGTCCTTCACCGACCGAAGCGTCGTAGATGGACATCTGCCCAGTGTCCCGGACCACACCCGCCAGCCGGTAGGGCCGAAGGACCCACGACCGTGGCGAAGGTCCCAACGGGACGGTGCCTCGGGGCACCCAGGCGGCGAGGGGGCACCTAGTGCATCGCTCAGGGGCTCCGACGGAAGGTGCAATCCCTGACATCGAAGTATGCGAGTCCCAGTCCGCGGACGTCTCGGTCGCCGGGTCCCAGCGTCGCGGCACAGGGTCCGCACACAGAGAGACGGACCCCGCACGAGGTGGGCGGGGTCCGTCTGTCGGTGGCTGAGCGGCGACCGGCGGGTGTCCCCACTCAGCGGTTGCACATAGCCAGGATGGCTGGTTCAAGCTTCCCGGATCGGTGAGGTTCAACCAGCTCTCTGCTTGCTGCTGCCCCGGCCGATGGCGGCTCGATCCCGCACTGGAGTTCGGCGCGGCGCAACCGAGACATAAGGGCGTGGCCGTACCTGCCGACGGCGATCCCGTGGTGCCCGCTGCGTCGAGTCGACCCGAGGGTGGGTGGAGTGATGGGTGGCCGAGATGCGCGCTGCGGCAGCTTCGAGGTCGCCCAGCCACACCGTGCCTACGAGCTGCGATCCCTCGACCACGGGTACCCGGCGAACTTGGTGGTACCGGAGGGTGCCCAGGGCCTCGACGATGCGCTGGTCGGCGTCGACACGGGGAACAGCGACCTCACAGCAGTCGGCTGCGCTCAACTCGGAAGGGGCAATGCCCGAGGCGATCGCCATGACGATTATGTCCGTGTCCCGCAGCAGCCCGCACAGCGCCCCGTCGTCGTCCACCACGAGCACGTCGCGGACATCCCATGACCTCATGAGGTGGGCTGCCCGGGGCAGCGCGCAACCTGCGGGCACCACGCAGAGGACCGGCATCATGACGTCGCGAACCTGCTCGGACATGAACCCCACTCCTCGTCCTCGTCTGAGCGCCCACCAGCTACGGCCATGGGGCTTCCCGCCACGCGTCGATGCAAACGCCCACTTGGCTTCATGTCGCACGCCGGTGGTGCAGCGCCATCGATCCGACGACGGGGCCCCAATAGGCGCTGTCGACCCCGAGCGTCGATGCCCAGGCGAACCCGATCGCCATGGAGGCCACCGGCTGGTGAGCCGTCGGGCACCCTGCAGGGACAGACGGCGACTGCGCGCCGACGCCGTCACGCCGATCATCGACGATCTGGTCGCAACGCCTGTGCCAGCAGGCCGGACGAGGCTGCGCGGCAGTTCGCGCATGTCGGTCACGACGCGGGCTGCTACTCGGGTGGTGACCCGGGTCAGTGGCCTGCAGTGCTCATGGCGATGGTCAGCGGGACGTCGGCGTCATCGCTGTCTGTTTCGAGGTCGACCTGGTTCGGGAGGAAGGCCAAAGCGGCCAGGGCACCGAGGATGGCGGCGAGGGCGGCCACGCGGCAGCCGGCGGTCATGCCATCGAGGAAGGCGCTGCGTGCCGCGTCGAGGATCGTCTCCCGGGCGGCGGCGGGCGCCTGGTCAGCGATCTCGGCGGCGGCGACCACCGACTCCTTGGCGGCCGCCAGTGCCGGGGCGGGGATGGGGAGGCCGGAGAACAGGTCGGCGATCTTGGGCCCGTAGATCGAGCTGAACACCGAGCCGACCAGGGCCACGCCGAAGGTGCCGCCCAGCTCGCGGGCCGTGTCGTTCACCGCGGAGCCGATGCCCGCCTTCTCCTTGGGCAGCGAGCCCATGATGGCCTCGGTGGCCGGCGCCGTCGTGAGCGTCAGGCCGGCGGCGATCAGCACCATCGATCCGACGACGGGGCCCCAATAGGCGCTGTCGACCCCGAGCGTCGATGCCCAGGCGAACCCGATCGCCATGGAGGCCAGGCCCGAGGTGACGATGGCCTTGGTGCCGAAGCGCAGGGCGAGGCGGGCAGCTACCGGCGCGGCGACGCCCGCCCCGACGGCGAACGGCAGCGTGTGGACGCCGGCCGACAGCGTCCCGTATCCCCGGACCACCTGGAAGTACTGCGTGATCAGGAAGATGAAGCCGAACAGCGCGAAGAAGGCGACGGCCACGGCGACGCACGCGGCGCTGAACCGGGGACTGGCGAAGATGCGCACGTCCAGCATCGGGTCGGGCCGGCGGAGCTCCCAGGCCGCGAACGCGCAGACCAACCCGGCGGCAACCGCGAAGCCTCCGAGGGTGGCCGCCGAGCCCCAGCCGTGCTTGGGGGCCTCGATCACCGTGTAGACGAGCAGGGCCACGGCGACGACCGAGGTGATCAGGCCGACGGGGTCGAAGCGCCCGGCGGAGGGGTCCTTGGAGGTCGGCAGCAGGCGGCGACCGACGAGGAGGGCGCCGGCCACGATGGGGACGTTCACCAGGAACACCGACCCCCACCAGAAGTGCTCGAGCAGCCAGCCCCCGCTCACCGGACCGAGGGCTACAGCGAGCCCGACCGTGGCCGACCAGATGCCGATCGCCTTGGCCCGTTCGGCCGGCACGGTGAAGACGTTGGTGAGGATGGCCAGCGTCGCCGGGAACACCAGCGCCGCGCCGATGCCCATCGCCGCCCGGGCCGCGATCAGCTGCCCCGACGACTGGGAGAACGCGGCCAGCGTGGAGCAGACGGCGAAGGTCGCCAACCCGATCTGGAGGGCACCTTTGCGCCCGAGGCGGTCACCGAGGCTGCCGAAGGCGAGGAGCAGGCCGGCGAAGACGAGGCTGTACGAGTCGACGATCCACTGCAGCTGGCTCGTCGTGGCGTCCAGCTCACGCGACAGGGTGGGCAGCGCCACGTTGGTGATCGTGTTGTCCACGACCACCAAGAAGACGCTGAGGCTCAGTACGGCGAGGATCCCCCAACGCCGCCGGTGGATGACCTCGTCGGCCACGGCCTGCTGCTGGAGTGACGTAGCCACCACGGAAGACCTCCGGTCGCCGCGGGCGGGATCTCCGCGCGGACCGGGGTCTCGGGTACGCACCGACCCTCTGCGTTGGGCCGGTGGGACGACCGTACACCCACCACCCGACCACCAGGGCTCGCTGAACGACATGTAATAGGGCTGTCACCCATGACCGGAGAGGCTGAAACCCGGTGCGGGCCCCGGTGTGCATGCCTCGACGAGTCGAGGGTTCGAAGGCGACGACGCCTTCCGGCCCGCGACCTGATCACGACAGGTGTCGGGGCCCGGCGTTGGAGCCTCCACCGGCGACGTGACCCGGTGCTACGTGGCGGGACCTCGGCCCTCCGACGCCGAGCATCTGCGAGACTGGCTTCTGTGGCGGCCGGGGCGCACCCTCATCGAACGCGGGTGAGACCATGGGCTTGTTCGGAAAGTCTCAAGTAGAGCTCGACGTTGCGGAACTACGCCCGCAACCACAACCTCCGCCTCACCGATGTCGGCCAGGCGCGGCCATCGACGACAGCCTCGACCCACACGCCTGGACTGAGACTCCACCCGCGCCATGAGCAACGACCCGCTCGACGGAGGGGCACCACCCGGCGGCGCCCCCAACGAACCACCCCCCGAGCCGTCGGACGGAGGCCTGCCTCCGGGAGGCGCACCGACGCCTGAACCGGCCGGGCCACCACCCGGCCCGCCACCCGATCCCGGGGGTCCGCCACCGGGCGGTCCGCCGCCCGGGGATGCGCCGCCCGGTCCGCCTCCCGGGCCACCGCCGGGTCCGCCACCCGAGCCGTCACATGATCCGCCACCGGGTGATCCGCCCGGCGGCGACGATGGCGGCGGTGGACTAGGCGAAGTCGCGGCAGCAGCTGCCGCTGCAGCAGCGGCAGCCGCAACAGCCGTTGCAGCCGGCGCGGCGGCGGCCGCCTCGGCAGCTGCTTCGGCAGCTGGGGCCGTTGCCGACGCGGCAGCCGATGCGCTGGGAGCGGCGGGAGGAGCTGGGGAATCCGGCCCGTCGAGCACGCCACTACCCCCGACCAAGCCGTCGCCGGGCGTCGATCCTCCACGGCCGGACTCGGAGCCGGAAGGGCCGGAGCCCTCGACCGAGCCGTTGCCGACCCCGATCGCCCCGACGGAACCGGGGGGCCCGCCGGTCGATCCGCCGGAGGGCCCACCATCCGATCCGCGGACCGATCCGTTCCCGCCGACCGAGCGGTCGCCGGGAGCCGAACCGCCGCAAAAGCCTGGGCCGGGGGCCGAGCCACCTCCTGACACGATCCCGGATGCGCCGGACACCAAGCCGTCGCCGGGGGCCGAACCTCCACCGCCGGAGTCGGGGCCCGAAGGGCCTGAGCCGCCGACCGAGCCGTTGCCGACTGATCCCGCGCCGACCGAGCCCGGGGGCCCGCCGGTCGATCCGCCGGAGGGCCCACCATCCGATCCGCGGACCGATCCGTTCCCGCCGACCGAGCGGTCGCCGGGAGCCGAACCGCCCCAAAAGCCTGCGCCGGGCGCCGAACCACCGCCTGCCGATCCCCCGTCGGCAGACCCGCCCGAACCGGGCGAGCGGACCCCGCCACCCGAGTCCGGTGAGCGGCCTGTCGAGCGGCCGACCCAGCCGCCGCCCCCCGGCGACTACCCGCCGCCCCTGCCTCCGGAGTCCGGTGTGCGGCCTATCGAGCCCGGGTCGGGTCCACCGGAGGGTCCGCCACCAGGCGACCCGTCGTCCGCGGGCTCGGCCGGAGGTCTGCCCTCGGGGCCCGCCCCGCCGGTCCCACCGCCCGGCCCACCGAATCAGCCGCCGCCGGCCGACGATCCCCCCGAACCCGACGACACGCCCGACCCACCCTCAGAGCCCTACGAGGGCGGTGGCGGGGACTTCGGAGGCGGCGGTTCGACGGACACCTACTAGGCCGAGCTGCTCGGCGTGAATTGTCGCTTGTGTAGTTGCGGCCGCGTCGTACAGTTGCAGCGTCAGGGCAAGTGGCGGGCGGCGGGCGAGAAGAGGCCGACATGGCCGATGCGGTGGTGTGCAGTGGATGCGGCGCCCAGTCGGTGCCGACCGCTCAGTTCTGCCAGCGGTGTGGCCGCTCCCTCATGAGTTCCGCGGGCTCGCGGGGCGGACGCTGGAAGCCGCCCGAGGACCCTGGCCCGGCCCCCGCGCCGGGTCCGCCAGCGTCCAGTCAACCCGCTGCTGCAGCGGGGGTGTCCAGCCACCAGCGCCTCATCGAAGGGGCGGTCAAGGGCGTCCAGACGCGCTCGGAGACGAGCAACTCCTACACCGAGATCGTGTGCACCTTCCGGATCGAGCGTCACGACGAGGCCGGCAACCGGGTGATGCTCACGCCTGTGGAGATGCGGGGCCTGACGCTCGAGGGCAACGTCAGGGACGGTGACTGGGTCCGGGCACACGGCAAGCTGCGCTCGGGCACCTTCGTCGCATCCAAGGTAGAGAACATCACGACCGGGGCGACGGTGCAGCCCAAGCGGCAGAGCTGCGCGGTGATCGTCGTGTCCACCATCGTCGTCATCCTGATCCTGGCGTTCATCGGCTGGATCGCGTTCACCGGGTTCACCCAAGACACCGGCTTCCCCGACGTCCCTGACGGCACCAACGGACCCTCGAGGGAGGAGTGCGTCGACGTGCCGGACGACTTCCCCGAGGAGTGGCAGTGCCCCTGACGGCGGCGCAGCCCGGTCCCCAGTGAGCGACTTCCAGGTACGGCCCGCAGACCTCGACTACCTCTCCGGCGCGTCACTCGACTTCAGCTCGCTGCCCCCGGAGCAGGCCTGGCAGCCGGTGCACCCTTCGCTGCGGCGGCTCGAGCGCGTCCTGGGCATCGGGATCTCCGACGTGGACGGCGCGGCGCCGTTGAGCGAGGCGCTGCTGGCAGGCCTCGCCGGCGAAGCCCTGCCGTTCGCCTTCGAGGTCGTCGGCCGGCCGGACGGTGCCAGCTTCTCGCTCGGCACCTGGCTCACGCAGCCCGGCGACCCATCGGAACTGGATCGTCAACAGGCCGTGGTCGCCGCGCTCGTCGACGGCATGTTCCCCTTCGTCGAACGGGCCCCGGCACCGGGAGACGGGCTCGGCGACCTGCCCGTCGCCGGCATCGCCCACGGCATCCCCCGCCATGACGTGACGACCGTCGGGGCCGCGCCCTGGGACCGGCTGCTACGGGGCATGCACGGCCTGCGCTTCGGTGTGCTCGTCCTGGCCCAGCCGATCGACCCGACGACGATCGGCCAGCTGCGAGACGTGGCGCTCGAGGACGCCCGGACGGCGCTGAGCGCGGACGATGATCGGGTGCCGGACCCTCTGCCCCGGGCGTACATCGCCCAGGTGAACAGCCTGGTCGACTGCCTGAGCCGGGCGCTGGCGATCGGTGGGTGGCGGACCGCCGTCTACCTGCTGGGAGACGAAGCGAGCTACTGGCGGCTCTCCGCGGCATGGCAAGCCACGTTCGCGGACGCCGAAGCCACACTGACCCCGCTGCGCACCGCCGCGAACCTCCATGCCGGCCGGCTCGCCGCCGGGTGGGCGATGCCGTACATGCCCGCGCCTCCCGGACCGCGTGGGTGGCGCTACCCGTTCCTCAACCAGACGTTGCTCGACTCGCGCCAGCTCGCGGCCCTGGCCCACCTGCCACGGCAGGACACGCCCGGTTTTGCCGTGCGACCAGCGCCCGCATTCGCGGTGTCACGCCGGCCAGCCGCAGGCGGGCGGTCGACGGCCGACATCGGTGAGGTGCTCGTGCAGAGCCGCCGCACCGGCCTCCCATACCGCCTTGAGCTCGACCAGTTGACCCGGCACGCGCTGGTCGCCGGGTTGACGGGATCCGGCAAGACGAACACGTTGATGCACCTGCTGGAAGCGGCGGCGAACGCGGGTGTGCCGTTCCTCGTGATCGAGCCAGCCAAGACCGAATACCGCGAGCTGCTCGGCCACGGCGGTGTCGGTCAGAGCCTACGGGTCTTCACGATCGGACGCGAGCACCTCGCGCCGCTCCGGCTGAACCCGTTCGAGGTACCGGACGGCGTCGACGTGTCGACGCACCTCGACCTGCTCAAAGCGGTCTTCATGGGCAGCTTCGCGCTGTGGACACCGCTGCCCCAGGTGCTGGAGCAGTGCCTGATCGACCTGTACACCGAACGCGGCTGGGACTTCGCCAGCGGCACCCACCCGAACCACGGGACCGCGCGTCGAGCCGATGTACCGACGCTGCGGGACCTCGTCGCCGCGGTGGAACGCACCGTTCCGCGGCTGGGCTACAAGAGCGAGTCGACGCAGGAGATCACCGCGGCGCTCGTCACCCGGCTCAATGCTCTGCGGCGTGGCTCCCGCGGGCTGATGCTCGACGTCGAGCGGTCGGTCCCGATGGACGCGATCCTGCGCCAGCCGACCGTCGTCGAGCTGGAGGGCCTGGGCGACGACGCGGACAAGGCGTTCGTGATGGGTCTGCTGCTGACCCGGCTCTACGAACATCGCCGCGCCGAGCACGCCGCGGCGCTCGCCGCGGCCGCCCGGGAAAGCAGGCCGTCGCCGCCGGTGGGGCAGCTGCGCCACCTCGTGGTCGTCGAGGAGGCGCACCGCCTGCTCGGCTCGGATCGCAAACCGACCAGCGCCTGGCACGCCGATCCGGAGGGCGCTTTCGTCGACACGTTCGGCCAGATGCTCGCCGAGGTCCGGGCGTACGGCCAAGGCATCGTGGTGGCCGACCAGGTACCGGTGCGGCTCGCCCAGGACGTCGTGAAGAACACCAACCTGAAGGTCGTGCACCGCCTGGTCGCCACCGAGGACCGCCTCGCGATGGCGGGCGCGATGTCGATGAGCCCGCAGCAGGCGGAACAGCTCGCCGTGCTGCCACCCGGCCGGGCGGCTGTGTTCAGCGAAGGGGACCACACCCCCGTCATCGTGCAGGTGCCGCGCGCCAAGGACCGCCCAGACGCGCCGGCGATCGACGACAACGTCGTCGCCACGGTCATGCGGAGGTGGCGGGAGGACCCGACGGTCGACGGATGGTTCACCTCCAGCGCCGCCTGCCACCAGGCATGCGGGACACCCCGCCGCTGCCGGGAGGTGACCGCGCTGGCCGAGCTGCCAGCTGGCCGGCTGCTCGGCGCCCGGCTGTTCCAGACCGCCGTCGAACATGCAGAGGGAATCGACGTCGTGTGGCCCGACGTCGAGGCCTTCGTGGCTGCCCAGACCTCCGATGCCACCGAGCTGGCGGCGCAGGTGCACGGCTTCGCCCTCCACGCCCTGATCGAGGTCATCAGGCGCCGGGCCAACCAGATGGGATGGGGCGGCGACAAGACCGAGGAGCTCGAATCCCTGATACGAACAACCGTCGCGGAGCGGGTGGAGCAGTCCGAGCGCTGGCTGGGCACCACCGCGGCCCGTACCGCCCTGGTTGCCGCAGCGGTCAAGCTCCAGACCCGGGCCTACGACCCTTTCCCCCTGTGCCATGTGGTCTGCGACGACGGTCGCTGTCCCTTCCTGCACGCCCTCGCCGACGCCCGCACCGCGCCACGCCACGTCGCGGCGGCCAACAGTGGGCCTCCGTCCGACGCCGACCTCGTGACGAGGGCGTCGCTGCTCGCCGCCGATGTGATCGACACCTCCTCGGCCGCGCCCACCGCGTCGGCCGCACTGAACGCCGGCCGCTGGCGCGCGGTGGCATGCGCCGCCCAGCTAATGCGGTGCCAAACCGACCACCCCCTGCGCCAAGCCCGCCACGTAGCCGCGGCCCTCACCGAAGCAGGCTGGCCGATATCCCTCGACGACCAGCAATCCGGGCCGCCGTAGTTTCCGGGGTGGCGCGCCGCGGGACTCCTCCATGGCCGCCGCAGAAGCGTCACGCCCCGGCCACCGCAGACTCGTCGGCTGCTGCACCGCGATGCCGGTGGTGGCCACTGCCGCACCGGCCAGGAGGGGAGCAGCGATCCCGGGCATTCACAGGTGCGGACCCTCGGAGAGGACGAGGAGTCACGGCACGGCAGTCTGAAGGGGATGGATCTGGGATTCCGAGGTGATGTCGCCGACTATTACCAGCGGTTCCGGCGGGGGTATCCGGAGGCGGTGTTCGACGAGCTCGTCGAGGTGTTCTCGTTGGCTGGCGACGACGTCGTGTTGGATCTCGGGTGCGCTACCGGTCAGTTGGCCTTGCCGATGGCGGCGCGGGTGCGGGCGGTGATCGGCATGGATCCCGAGCCGGACATGGTGGGCCGGGGGCGCGCCGAGGCGGCGGGGCGCGGGCTGGGGAACGTGACCTGGGTGGTTGGCTCGGACGGCGACGTCCCGGCCCTGAGCGCGGTGCTTGGCGGGCAGATGCTGGCGGCGGTCACCATCGGCCAGGCGCTGCATTGGATGGAGCCCGCCTCGTTGTTCGAGGTGCTGCGGCCCATGATCCGGCCCCATGGGGGCATCGCCGTGATCAACAACGGTCGACCGATCTGGCTCTACGACACGGCCTGGTCACGGGCGTTGCGAGACTTCCTCGAACGATGGCGGGGGAGGAAGCTCGAGCGCACCTTCGGCTCCGACGACCAGACGCGGGCGGCGTACCGGGCGAACCTCGCCGAGTCCGGTTACACAGTCCACGAACGATCCGTCGAGTACGCGGCCACGATGGACCTGCAGCAGGTCGTCGGCAACGTCTTTTCGGCGTTACCGGTCACCGAGCTACCTGCTCCGGACCAGCGCGAGGTGCTCGCCGGGCAGATCAGTGAAGCACTCGCCCCTCACGCGCCGTTCACCGAGCACGTCCGGGTGACGATCCTGGCCGGCCGAGTCGTCTAGGGCAGGTCCTCTACGCCTCGGAGCCAGATGGCGATCGTGGCGATGACGACCTCGGCCCGGTAGTAGGCGAGGCGCTTGGCGTGAGCTCGTAGTGCACGGTGCGGCCCGTCTTGGCCCGGCCGAGCCGATGCCCGAGCGGGACGATGACACCGTGCAGCAGGGGGTGCTTGCGGACAACGAGGCGGCGGGCGTGGCGCTCCTCGACGCCCTCCAGCCGGCGGGCCCGCGCCGGGACTGGTGCACCGGTCGGCGTGCCCCGGGTGGTCGACGGGGTCAGCTCCACGCGGTCGTCGTTGCGGAGGCGCTTGGTCTTGCCCGCGTTCTCGTAGGTCCGGAAGTACCCGCGGTCGCCGTCGACCGCCACGCTCAACGGCGTCGGGACCGGCGTGCCGTCGCGGCGGAAGCTGACGAGCTGCACGGTCTTCTGCTCGACGAACGGCGCCAGCCGAACGTCGGTCGCCGTACCGACTCGGCCCACCACGTAGTGCAGCTGCCTTAGGCGGCGCACCAGCGCCACGAGGATCAGCGCCGAGAGCACCCCGAGCAGCCAGGGATCGCTGGCGCGCCCACCGAGGTCGAGGTCGACCGCGTGGTTGACAGCATGGATGGTGTTTCCCACCAGGAAGCCAGCGAGCACGACGGCCAGCGGCTCACGCCAGAGCACCGCCAGCGCCAGCGTGACGCCAATCCCGATCTGGAAGGCGCCGGTGTCGTGCACGAAGTGCGTCTGGTCCGGGAAACGCACAGCCTCAGCGAACGATGCCGGCCACAGCAGCGCCCACAGGCCCATGACCAGCATGAAGAGCGCGGTCACCAGGGTGAGACCGCTGACGTAGCGGTCGGCGTCGGGGGCGCCGGTGGCCGTGGGAGTCGTGGTCGCCGGGCGCGGGCTGGCGGGAGGTGTTGATCGATCAGTCGTGGTGGCCATCGTCGGGCCCTCCTTCTCCACTACTTCTTTCCTCGTCGCTGTCCGGGGCTGCCGTCGGTCGTGTCGTCGCTCCGATCGCGGTGGCGCCTGCGGTAGACGAGGGGCGAGATGGCTCCGAGGTGGCCGAGCTTGTCGGGGTTGACCATCCCGTGGATCTCCCGCACGAGGCCGTCGACGACGTGCAGCGACCACACGCCGAAGATGCGGCCCTCGCGGTCGACGAGCAGCACCGCGGGCTGAGCACCCACGTGGACCGGCTGCAACGAGACGCCGCGCTCGGTCAGGCCGAGGGTGAAGCCGGCCACGAGCCGTGCGACCCTCTCCCCGCCGACGACGGGCCGCGCGAGGCCGCTTCCCTTGGCGCCCCCGTCGCCGACGAACACTGCGTCCTCGGCCAGCAGGTCGATCAGCGCGTCGACGTCGCCCCGGCGGGACGCCGCGAAGAACCGCTCGGCGAGGCGGTCCCGTGCCTGAGGCGACGTGTCGAAACGGGGTTCGGCGCCCGCGAGTCGCTGCCGGGCGCGGGTGGCGATCTGCCGGCAGTTGGCGACGGTTGTGCCAACCACAGAGGCGATCGTGGGGTAGTCGTAGTCGAAGACGTCGTGCAGCAGGAACACGGCACGCTCACGGGGCGACAGGCTCGCCAGCAGCACGAGGAACGCCGTCGACAGCGACTCGGCGAGCTCGGCAGCCTCGACGACATCTGGCGCCAGCTCGTCGACCAGCGGATCGGGCAGCCACGGGCCGACGTAGGTCTCGCGGCGCACCCGGGATGAGCGGAGGTGATCGATCGCGAGCCGGGTGACGACGGTTACCAGGAAGGCCTTGGTCGAAGCGACCTCGGTGCCGTGCCGGATCGTCCGGTGGTAGCGAACGAACCCTTCCTGCACGAGGTCCTCGGCCTCCGCGTAGCTACCGACCATCCGGTAGGCGATCGAGATCAGCAGCGGTCGCAGGCCCTCGTACGGTCCCGCCGGCCCTGGGCCGACCGCGTCATCGTGCGCAGCGTCTGGAGCGACACGTCGATCGCTCCGGTCTCGTCCACTCATGTCACCCCCTGAGACGGCAACCACCCCTCTGGTGTGACATCCCGCCCGTCCGCCGACGGAGGTCATCGGCTAGCGGACGGGTGGGGCGGGCGTGCCTACGGTCCATCGGTCACTGAATGACCGAAGGAGCCAACGCACATGAGGACGGCCTCGATCGTTCCCCACGAGCCCACGAGCCCACGAGCCCACGAGCCCACGAGCACGCAGCATTCGCTGTCGTCAGGCAGCGGTCGTTTGCCACCTGGCCTTCACCGCCCACGCGTGCCGTCAGCGGACGCCGACAGTGCCAGTTGAGGCCTGCCCGCCGGACCGCGAGCTGGTGAGGGCGACAACTAACGTGCGGCGATGGACTGGTGGGAGGCGGGTTTTTGGGGTCTTGCCGGCGGTGGCGCCATTGAGCTGATCGATCTCTACAAGATCATTCGTACCGCGGATGGCTCTTACAGCATGCCGGATGAAGGTGAGGGGTTTTGGCTGGCCTACGCGATAGCGGTGGCCATCCGGCTCGTCGTTGGATTTGTCGCCGCATGGGCGCTGCAGCAGGCGGATCAGTTGGAGAGTGCCATAGCGGCGCTTGGCGTCGGCGCGGGTGCCACCGGTCTGCTCGAGCACGCTGGTCGTGCCCCCCGACCTGGCGGTGGAAGCTCTTCGTAGATGCTGCATGATGGGTTGATGGCTTCGGTGCGGTCTCAGATCCGCCGGATCTACACGCGAGAGCACCCGGTGTTCGCGAGGTCGGCGCCGGCCCTCAGCCGTGCGCTCTGGCGAGCCGCGCCCCGTGATGTCGGCCGACCGGTGATGGGCGGGTCGGGCTCGGCTGCCGCGGTGTCTACCGACGTCATGCCAGCGGCGCCTGACACGGATCGTCGGAGCGCCGGTCCAGGGACGGCCCCGGCCGAGCAGGCTGATCCGGTCGAGCCCTCCGCCCTCGGGGACGCGATGTCTCTTCCAGGCACTCCGTCTTCCGGCGAGCCCCTCGAGAGCTCGACCGAACCGCCACCGCGATCCCTTGCGGACCTGCTCGCCGGTGTCGAGGTGCTCGTGAGGGTCCTGGGTGAGGTCGAGGCGGTCCGGCTGACACCAGGTGCGCCCGAGAGCGAGGAACCACTGTCCCCGATCCGGCAGAAGGGCTTGGAGGCCATCACCTATCTGGCGCTACGCGAGTCGGCCGTGGACCGCGAGGACCTCGAGATCAATCTCTTCCCCGACGGGGTGAACGCTCAGAAGACGCTCTACAACACGGTCGGCTCCGCTCGGGCGCTGGTGGGCAGCGACCTCTTCCCCTTCCCCTCGTCGCCGGGCGAGCGCTACGAGCTGTCCGACCGGGTGGTGACGGACTACGGGTTGTTCTCCGACCTCGTCGACCTGGCCGACAATATCGACGACGGCGAGATCGCCAGGCGCCTGCTCACCGAGGCGCTCAGCCTCGTGCGGGGTGAGCCCTTCACCGGTGTCGGCCAGCATTTCGCGTGGGTCGCCCCGCACCGGGGGATGATCCTGGCCCAGATCGCCGACGCAGCCGAGTTGCTCGCCGAGACGAGCCTGTTGCATGGAGACTGGCGATCAGCCGAATGGGCGGCGCGGCGCGGTCTGCGTGCCTTCAGCGGTGATGAGCGGATGTACCGGCTGCTCATGCGGGCCGCGCACGCCGCCGGTGATAGCCCGCGCGTGCAACGCGTGTTCCGGGAGCTGTGCGACGTCGTCATCGATCCCGACCAGCGCGTCGAACCCGACCTCGTCCTCGACCCCGAAACCCTCACGCTGCTCGAAGAACTCACCGGAAGCGCCCAACACAACACCCGCGGCACCTGACCCGTTCCTTGGTGCCAGGTATTGGGCGACCGCCGGAAACGGAGCTCCCTGCAACGGCCGGCGCGTCGGGTTCAACGGACCGAAGCTGCGAGAGGGACGGGTCGCCGTCGATGTCGTCGCGCTCCTCGCACTGGTGGTCGTCACCGGCGACGCCTGGAACAGCACGTTGCGAGGTTCGGTGGAAGGAAGCCTGATGCCGGAGTGCGCTGCCGCCACGCGACCCCGGCATCAGGCGGTCATGTCACGGGTCGATAACGACCGTGCAGGTGTGCGTACCGGGCATGAGGTTGAGCTGCGCCAACGACACGTTGTCATCCGGCCCTGCGCGATCAGTGCTGTCAAGACGATCACCACCCCCATCGGCCGCTTGAGCACGAAGGGTCCTCTGGTGGTGGCCATACTCAGCTCTCCTATCCATGGATCGCCAGCGACCACTAGCTATCTAACCACCGGGTCAGAGGGACTCAATGGCCTGAACGTTGGTCTTCCTCAACGCTTGTCGGCGACGCTCGGTCGATACGAAGTACCGGGAGATGGGTGGTCGGCGTTCCGCCTCCGGCGGGCCGCGCCACATGGGTGAGGGATTCCTGGCTCACGGCAGCGGTGAGACCGTCAGCTGGCTACGTCCCTGGCTACGTCAGGGTGAATCGGCTGGGGCACTCGGAAAGGACCGAGTCCACCGGCGCATGGAAAAGCCCAGGTCCAAAGACCTGGGCGGGGGAGTGGAGCTAGCGGGAATCGAACCCGCGACCTCTTCCATGCCATGGAAGCGCTCTACCAACTGAGCCATAGCCCCGTGAAGGAACGCCCACTTTACTGGTTCCACCGAGCCGGTGTCACACCCGTTCCCGTACCCTCGGTGACATGCGGATTGCGTTCGGGACCGACGAGCGGACGGCCGTCACCGACCACGTGAAGGATCAGCTCGAGCGCCTCGGCCACGAGTTGATCGTCGTCGGGGAGGACGTCGCCTGGCCCGATGTCGGCCGCGGCGTCGGTGAGGCGGTGGCCGCCGGCCGGGCCGATCGCGGCGTCGTCTGCTGCTGGACCGGCACCGGGGTGTCGATCGCGGCCAACAAGGTCCCCGGCATCCGGGCCGCCCTCTGCACCGACCACCACACCGCACAGGGCGCTCGCAAGTGGAACGACGCCAACGTCCTGGCCTTCGGCCTGCGGCTGACGTCGCCGACGGTCGCCGACGAGATGCTCGAGGCGTTCCTCACCACCGACCCTGACGAGTCGGAGGCCGAGAACTACGAGCGCCTCGGCTAGCGGCTAGCTAGCCGATCACGAAGTTGATCAGCCGGTCGGGCACCACGATGACCTTGCGCACGGTGGCGCCGGCCAGCAGCTCGGCGACCTTGTCGTCCGACGTGGCGGCGGCCTCCAGGGCCGACTGGCTCAGGCCGACCGGCACCTCGATCCGGGCCCGGACCTTGCCGTTGACCTGCACCGGGATCTCGACCGTGTCGTCGATGAGCAGTGCCCGGTCGGCGATGGGGAACGGCTCCCGGGTCAGCGACTCGTCGTGGCCCAGCCGCGCCCACAGCTCCTCGCCCACGTGGGGCGCGAGCGGCGCCAGCAGCAGCACCAGGGTCTCGGCCACCTCGTCCGGCACGCCCCGCCCCTCGTGGTGCTGGGTCAGGAAGTTGTTCAGCTCGGTGATCTTGGCGATGGCGACGTTGAAGCGCAGCGACTCCATGCTCTCCCGCACAGCGGCGATGGTCTTGGCGACCAGCCGCTGGGTCTCGTCGTCGGGCTCCTCGCCCGAGACGATGAGGTCGCCGGTCTCCTCGTCGATGAGGTTGCGCCAGACCCGCTGCAGCAGCCGGTAGACACCGACGACGTCACGCGTCTCCCACGGCCGGCTTTGGTCAAGCGGGCCGGTCGACATCTCGTAGAGCCGCAGCGTGTCCGCGCCGTAGGCGGCGTACATGTCGTCGGGCGTGACCGAGTTCTTCAGGCTCTTGCCCATCTTCCCGAACTCGCGGGTGACCGGCTCCCCCCGGAAGAAGAAGCCACCGTCGCGGGGCTCGATCTCGGTGGCGTCGACGTAGATGCCGCGCTCGTCCTTGTACGCGGCGGCCTGGATGTAGCCCTGGTTGAACAGTCGGTTGAACGGCTCGACTGCCGACACGTGGCCGAGGTCGAACAGCACCTTCTGCCAGAAGCGGGCGTACAGCAGGTGCAACACCGCATGCTCGACGCCGCCGACGTACAGGTCGGCGCCGCCCACCTCGCCGTCACGCTGCGGACCCATCCAGTAGCGCTCGTTGACCGGGTCGACGAGCGCCTGGCTGTCGGTCGGGTCGAGGTAGCGCAGCTCGTACCAGCACGATCCCGCCCACTGCGGCATGGTGTTGGTCTCGCGGCGGTAGCGCTTGCGGCCCTCGCCCAGGTCCAGCTCGACCTCGACCCAGTCGGTTGCCCGGGCCAGCGGCGGCTGGGGCTCCGAGGTCATGTCGTCCTCGGGGAACGTGGTGGGGGAGTAGTCCTCGATGTCGGGCAGCTCGATCGGCAGCAGCCGGTCGGGCACTGCGCGGGGCAGTCCGTCGTCGGGGTCGTAGACGATGGGGAACGGCTCGCCCCAGTAGCGCTGCCGGCTGAACAGCCAGTCCCGCAGCTTGTAGGTGACCGTGCCGGTGCCGAAGCCCTTCTCCTCCAGCCAGTCGATGATCGTCCGCTTGGCCTCAGCGACCTCCAGCCCGTCCAGGCTGACCTCGTCGTTGGCGCTGTTGATGGCCGGGCCCTCGCCGACGTACGCCTTGCCGTCCCAGCTCTCGGGCGGCTGGACCGTGCGGATGATCGGCAGGTCGAAGACCTCGGCGAACTCCCAGTCGCGCTCGTCCTGGCCGGGCACCGCCATGATCGCCCCGGTGCCGTAGCCCATGAGCACGTAGTCGGCGATGAACACCGGGATCTCGACGCCGTTGGTGGGGTTGACGGCGTAAGTGCCGACGAACACGCCGGTCTTCTCCCGCGACTCGACCTGGCGCTCGACGTCGCTCCGGCGTGACGCCTCGAGCCGGTAGGCGGCGACCGCGTCGGCCGGGGTGCGGTGGCCGCCGGTCCAGCGCGGGTTGGTGTCCTCGGGCCATG
>Ga0209382_10004750_pt1 | contig 17966 bp, 12 predicted proteins | sample SoiMetdeltSBSDD5_FD_187599 | JGI IMG/M metagenome (GOLD analysis project Ga0209382, IMG submission 187599) | Bulk soil microbial communities from a Populus tree surrounding site in Tennessee, USA - Soil MetaG P. deltoides SBSDD5 (SPAdes) (version 2) | ecosystem: Environmental > Terrestrial >...
GGCGATTGAGGCTGCCTTCGGCGCTGTTGGTGACGTAGAAGTCCTGCCACCCGTCGCGGTCGAAATCGGCGACGGCGACCGCCGCGCCCATCGACGCTACCTGCGGCATGATGTGCGTCAGCCGAGCATCGAATGTCGGTCCCTGGTGCACGAAGTCCACGCCGAGCGCTTTGGCGGATTCCTCGAGCCCGAAGCCAAACCGCGTATCGGTGGCGCCGCCAGCGCTTGCGTGCGCGCTCGAGGTGGCGTGCGAATCCAACCGGCGGATTGCGACGAGACTCGACACCAGGAGGATCGTCCAGGCGAACCACGCGATCCGCTGCCGTTGGGAAAAGGGCACTATGCTCATGATCACACACCGGGAAACGATCCCGGCCCATAGTGCGTTCGCATTACAGGTAGAGACCATGTCGAGCCTCGACGTCCGCAGCGCCAGCGAAACCGATCGCCATACCGTCATCGGTGTCATCACGATGGCGTTCGCGGCCGATCCGATGGCGCGATGGGCTTTCCCCGATCCCGCGACGTACTTGTCTGTCATGCCAGAAATCGCCGGTGCGTTTGGCGGCAACGGCTTCGCCCATGGCACCGCGCATCTCGTCGAAGGCGGTCTGGGCGCGGCGATGTGGCTGCCGCCAGGCGTGACGCCCGACGACCAGCGACTCGCGGCGCTCACGGAGGAACACTCGCCAAAGGAACGGCTCGGCGACATGATGCAGATCTTCGAACAGATGGACCGCTACCATCCTTCGGAGCCGTGCTGGTATCTCCCGCTGATAGGCGTCGATCCCCTTTACCAGGGACGCGGGTGCGGTTCGGCGCTGCTGCGACACGCGCTCCCCCGATGCGATCGCGACCGCGTCCCGGCCTATCTGGAATCATCCAACCCGCGGAACATTTCGCTATACCAGCGCCACGGATTCGAAATCATCGGCAACATTCAAGCAGGGTCGTCGCCCACGCTTGTGCCGATGTTGAGGCGGCCTCGATAGACTGCGCCTCGTCAATTCCCAACTACCAACTCCCTACTACCAACCACTCCCAACTCCCAATCACCAATTTGGGAGTTGTTGGGAGTTGGGAGTTGGGAGTGGTTGGGAATTGAAAGTTGGTAGTTGGGAGTTGACGTGAACTCAGTTCCGTCTCAGCCCCCTTACAAACGCACGTGGCGTGACAAACCGCGTGTGATACTCGACCCAGTCGTCAGGATGTCGTCGGTAGACCGGGTCCTGCTCGAGCATCAGGGTCGGCGTGTCGGCGCCGTAATCAGGCCGATCATGCGACGGCAGCGGCAGCACGGTCTCGGAGTAGCCCGTGTTGTAGTCGCCGTCCTTCTCCCAGCCGTCGCCGATTAGCACGAAGTCACGACGCCAGCCGGTTGGCGGAGCCGTCTGCTCCGCAAACTGGAGACGAAGCTCATCGCCGGCATTCATGATCACGTAACGATCGTCCACGCTCGCGAGCAGCGGGTTCACATCGCCAAAGCGCGTGTAGTAGCCGACGAGATCGCGCCAGCGCTGAGTGGTGTTCGCGACGCGCTCGTAGATCGGCGTCTCCGGCGTCTCACCCCGCGGTGAGGTGGTCGGCGAATAGCCTCTGAAGGCGAGTTCGGCTTTGGACGGTGGCAATCGTTTCGTCTGGACCTGTTCGATGCGTCGCTCGGATACGCCGAGCATGTCCCAATAGATCTCGAGGTTCGTCCGCAGTCTCAATCGATCGGCGCCTGCCGGCACGCGGCCGAGGTCCACGAGCATCGTCTTGTTCTTGCCGGCGGGGAATCCGAGATCTGGATCGACGACGATCCAACGGCCAGTGAGTCTTGCCTCGAGTGCCAGGCCGCTCGGCGCGACGTGCCCACTCTGCCCTATCGCAACGTTGATGCTGCTGTCAGTTGGATAGATCCAGCCGCTCGCAACGAGTGTAGTGTCCGCCTTTAGGCGGACCTCGGGCACTTCGAACTCGACGTAGTGCTCGTTAGCGATCCCTTGATACGCACCGCGCTCGAACGTTGCGAGGTAGCGCCCATCGCGCCACATCACCAGGTCGGTGACGTCTTTCCCGTGGTCATCCCACGCCCGCGCAACCGGTGTGACCGTGCCCATCACGTTCACGGCCAGCGACGGCGGATGCGCCGACGAGAATCGCTCATCGACGAACACCTCGGTATCCGCCGGATGATCCACGACGAGCAGTGAGACGTGATCGAAGAAGTGTGTCTCCCAGAGCTCCGCGGTGATGCGGATGTCGTAGGCGCCATCGCGAGGCTTCAGCTGCTCGCCCGCAATCTTCACCCAGTCTTCCGTCTGCGTCACGCCGGCAGGGTCCTGTGCGTTAATGCGCAGGCCAAGCGGCGATCGCCAGAGGAAGTCGGTGACAAATCCCATCCGCGTGCCGTCCCACGCAAACACCCACGGGCACGATCCCTTCAACCGCTGCTCCGCCACAATCGCATCGTCCACGCCGCCGCGGAACTCGGCTTGCGCGACGCCGTTGGGCCACAGAATGCGCGCGACGTCGATGGCAGTGTGGGTGCCGAGACCGAAGTGCAGCGGCGCACCGGTGAGCACCTGCGTCTGCACGAGCAGTCCCGATCGGACCTGGATGTCGCCGCCAACGCCAAACGAGTTGATGCGTTGATCGCCGGCATTCTGCTGCGCACGCGGGCGAATGACTTTCCAGTGGTACCCTGCCGTGCCCTTGCTAAGCCATCGCGTTGGGCGGCCACTGGCAACCCCGACGAGATCGAGCATGCCGTCCGAGTTGAGATCGACGGCCGAGAAGACATCACCCGCTGGCGCTGCGGACAGAGGCTGCAAATGGTGACTGCTGTCGGCGAGCCAGATCCGTGCCTGCCCACCTCCTGAACCGATCAGATCGAGCGCACCGTTGTTGTCGAGATCAGCGGCGATCAGACGATGGCTACCCGGTGAGGCGCCGGCGAGACCGTCCCATCGCGCGACCTCGCGCGTGATCCACATCTCGCCGGGCTTCGATGTGATGCGGACGACGCCCATTGAGTCGAGTGTGACAACGTCAATCGCGCCATCTGCGTCGAGGTCGGCGACGGCCATCGACACAACATTCGTTGGCCCTGCCAGATCCGCAACACGAGAGAACATGCCGTTCTGGCGGTTGATGTAGGTATGCAGGTTGCCGGACGCGTCGACGAAGACGGCATCAGGATCTGCGTCACGATCGAGATCGGCCCACGCGAATCCGCGAACGTTGAACGTGCCGGCAAACGGCTGCTGCACTTGCCAGGTGCCATTGCCGTTGTTCCTGAGGACAATGGGTGCGCCATCTCGAACGCCGACCACGAGATCGAGATCGCCATCCATCTCGACGTCGGCCGGCCAAGCGCCCGCACAGTCGTAGGTGGGGAACGTTCCCGTCGCCGCTCGCGCGGTCGTATCGGTGAACGTACCGTCCTCGTTCTGGAGCAGCAGGAACACACTGCCTGGACCGCACAGCGCTATGTCGGTGCGGAAGTCGTGATTCCAATCGAACGGGACAATCGAGTCGCGTGTCAGCGGCGGATTGCCCGCACTCCGGCGCAACGGCAGCGGCCAGACGCCCGGCGCACCATCGATGCGGCGAACGTTCATGGCATCGGCGCTAACGAGCGCAGGCGTGCCGTCAACGTTCAGTGGAAATGCAAGCGCGACCACTGACATCTCACCGGAAGCGGCGCCGATTGGCTCGGCCGCGAACTTCACCGAGGTATCGGGTACGGATGGCGTCGCCGGCGGCGACGCGAGGACGAGAAATCGATCGAAGGGCTCGGCAATCAACTCCGCGGGCGTGCGCACCGCGATCAGACTCTCCGAAAACGCCGGCACCGGCGCCAGCACGTTTCTCAGGATCGTCGTCGCCCGCGGCGCTTCATCAAAGTTGCCCTCCGCCGCGGCCTTCTGCACGACCGCGAACTGCTCTCTCGCCTGGGCCGACCACGAGGCTGCGTCGCGGCCAATCGCTTCCACCGACTCACGCAGCCGCCGCGCGTCGCGCATCTTCGCTGCGAGCCGTGCACGCTCCAGCTGAATGGCGAGGTTCATCGCCGCCCTCATCGCGAGCTCGTCGAGCAATGCTTGCGCGTCCTTGTCGGCGTCTGGAGTGTTCAACCGTGACAACTCCTCCGCCAATGCGAAGCGGGCCCGAAGTCCGCGGGTATCGAGCGTGACCGCGCGGCGCAGGCCGGCGATGCCTTCGTCGAGCCGGCCTCGCGCCGTTTCCATCCGCGCGTCGAGCAGGACGAGATCGCTGTTGTCGGGCGCGAGTGCGAGCGCGCGCTGGATCGGCTCTGCGGCCGCGTCCAGCTCGCCGAGCCGCATCTGTGTCAGGCCAAGGTTCGCCCAGGACGCCGGCTCGCGCGGCACGAGCATCGTCGCGCTCGTGAACTGCTGCCGGGCGTCGTCAAGGAGGCCGACCTCGAGCGCAGCGAGGCCGTGATAAAAGGCCCGCGTGGTCTGTTCGTACATCTCCGAGCCGGGCTCCGGAAGCTGCCGTCGCTGCCAGACGACCGCACCGATCGCGATCACCGCGATCAATGCACCCGCGACGATCCAGGGCGTGCGCTTACTCGAGGCCAAGGTGCAGCTGACGCTCCAGCTCGACGAACCGGCGCTCCTCCGACGGAACCGGACGCATGAGTGAGACGCCGACGGCGATGACGAACGACAGCGGAATCGTCACGATACCCGGGTTCCTGAGTGGGAACCAGGCGTCGGCGTTCTTCAGGATGTCGAGCTGAATCGTCGGCGACAGGTAGATCAGCACCAACGTGGAAAGTGTGCCGACGATCATGCTCGCCTGCGCCCCGGCGGTGGTCAGACGCTTCCAGAAGATCGACAGCACGAGCGCGGGAAAGTTGGCGCTGGCAGCGATCGCGAACGCCAGGCCGACCATATACGCGACGTTCTGCCCTTTGAACGCGATTCCCAGGATGATGGAGATGATGGCGAGCACGATCGTCGCCACGCGGGCCACGACGAGCTGCTCGCGCTCGCTCGCATGCTGGCCGCGGAACACGTTGACCCACAAATCGTGCGACAGCGTTGCGGCGCCCGACAGAGTCAGCCCGGCGACTACCGCGAGGATCGTCGCGAACGCGACTGCAGCGATGAAGCCGAGGAACGCCGTCCCACCCACCGCCTCGGCGAGCAGCGGCGCCGCCATGTTGCCGCCGGCGTCCACCTTCGTGATCGCCTCGCGACCGACGATGACCATCGCGCCGAAGCCAAGGATGAACGTGAGCAGATAGAAGAACCCGATGAACGCCGTGGCGTAGCCCACCGATGTGCGCGCCGTCTTCGCGTCGCGCACTGTATAGAAGCGCATGAGGATGTGCGGCAGGCCCGCGGTGCCGAGCATGAGCGCGAGGCCGAGCGAGATCGCGTCGATCGGATCGGTGACCTGGCGTCCGGGTGCCAGAACACCGGGTCCATACATCGCAGACGCCTGCTCGAAGAGCGCGAGTGGATTGAAGCTGAATCGCATCAGGACGAGGCCGGCGAGCAGCGTCGCGCCGCCAAGGAGCAGCACTGCTTTGACGATCTGCACCCACGTCGTGGCGATCATTCCGCCGAACAGGACGTAGGCCAGCATCACGACGCCGACAATCACCACCGCAGCTTCGTACGGCAGCCCGAACAGCAGCCGAATCAGATTCCCGGCGCCGACCATCTGCGCAATCAGATAGAACGCGATCACCGCCAGCGCGCCAATCGCCGCGGCGATGCGAATCGGTGTCTGACGGAGCCGCGTCGCCACCACGTCGGCAAACGTGTATCGGCCGAGGTTCCGCAGCGGCTCGGCGATGAGGAACATGACGATTGGCCAGCCCACGAGAAACCCGATCGAGTAGATCAGCCCGTCGAAACCGGATACCGCCACCAGACCGGCAATGCCAAGGAAGCTCGCCGCGCTCATGTAGTCGCCGGCCAGAGCGAGTCCGTTTTGAAACGCAGTTACGCTGCGGCCGGCGGCGTAGAACTGATCCGTCGTGCGCGTTCGACGCGACGCCCACACGGTGATCCCGAGCGACAGCACGATGAACAGCCCGAAAAAGGTAATCGCCGTGATGTTAGGTTCGCCGATGGCTGACATCATGACCTGAGACCTCGCAGCGAGGCGTCATAGTGCGTGTTGGCCCAGCGCACGTACACCCAGGTCAGTACCCATGCGGCGATGATGACGAGCACACCGAGCAGCATGCCGATACTCAGACCCGCGACGAACGGCGTGCCCAGCAGCGGCTTGTTGAAGGCAACGAGGAGAATGAAGCCGAAATAGACCACCATCATGATGGTTGTCAGGAGGATAGCGATCCGCCAGCGTGCCGCGGAGACGGCCTCTAAAGTGGAGTGAGGAGACTGGGTGGAATTAGACATGTGAGGCCAAAGCATACTTTGACCTCACGTTGATGTGGAGCCGGGATGGGACGAAAGGCGGGTCTGAAGACCCGCCTCTACGGAAAAGAGTGTTACTTCTCGGGTCTCTCGTCCGGGGCGCCCGTGCCCGACGAACCGACGAACAGCTTCTTGCCGTCCGGGAACGTGATGTCGCGCCCGTTGGCGCGATTCGCACCGTCCTTGGCCTGGAAGCCCTCGACGAGGATCTCCGTGCCCTCGGTCAGCGACTTCTTATTCCAACCGCGGCGCAGCAACGCGTTCGGCGCGCCGCCCTCGACCATCCAGCGCTCGACCTTGCCGGTCTGCGGATCCTTCACGTCGATGTGGATCCAGGAGTGCGGGTTGATCCATTCCATCTTTACGACCGTGCCCCGCAGCTTGACCGGTTTCTTGGCGTCGAATTCCGCCGCGAATGAGTGGTGCGCGGACACCTGCACAGCGGCCACCGACACCAGAAGCGCGGCACCGGCTACAACGCTGAAGAGTTTCGTTCGCATCGGATTCATCTCCTACTAGGTATTCAGGACCTGTTAATTCTACCTCGACTTCGGTCTAGGGGTCAGATCTTGATTTTTGCACCTCGAGTGCGGCCGTTGCTTGTGCAAAAATCAAGATCTGACCCCGATTCCGGCCCCTACTCGGTCTTCTTCTTCAAGTCGCCGTAAAGCAGTTCTTCCGAGAACTCGACGCACTTGAACTCAAGGAGTTGCACGTTCGGTTCCATCCGGCGGTAGAGGGGCATCCGGATCGTCCATGGACGCGAAAACGTCTTCGGGTCCTCGATCGTCGCCGAGTAGTTGATGTGATTGCCACCGGGCGCGAGCGCGTAGCGCTCAGTCACCTTCAGCTGATCGGAGTGATGGTTTCCGGAGCGATCAAACCAGGTCTGGTCGTTGTTGCCGGTCACTACGATCTCCAGCGTGTCGCCGTCCCACTTGCCATCGGACCATCCCATCCAGCTGTCCACCGGTGGCTCCTGATGGTTGACCATGTGGACGATGCGGTTCGAGCTGGCGTACTCGTAGACGAACAGAATGTCCTTCTGCCCCTGCACGATCTGGAACGGATACGGCATGTAGGTCGAGCGCGGGATGCCGGCCATGTAGCACTTCGCCTCGGGATCGGTCTTCGGCCAGCCAGCCATGTTCTCCTGCCGCTTCTTGAGGGCTGCCGGGAGATACGGAATCGTCCCGCCCTCAACCACGCTCTGCCCTGCCGGGATCGCGGCGATGGCGCCGAGCTGCCAGAACTGATTGAGTCCGGACGCGGAATGATCCTCGAGGTTCCAGTAGGCGTTGCCGAGCGCCTGCCAGACGCCGTTGAAGTTCGGCTTGCCGGCGATGCGGTCCGGACGAGGAGCCGCCGCGCCACGACCCGCGGGCTGCGCGGGTGCTGCCCCACGGCCCTGGCCTGCCGGCGCAGGAGCCGCGCCTCCAGCGGGCGCCTGGCCGCGTCCCGCCTGTCCAGCGAGCGGCATCACGGTAAGCGACACTGCCGCTGCTATTGCCATCGCTACCATTGCGCCTGTGATCCGGTATCGCATCTGCGAGGTCTCCTCTTGTAACGCGTTGAATTGCTGCTGTTCCCGTCGGGGAATCCGCCTGAAGTATCGCTAGGAAGTCGTTGTCGTCCGGACGTTTACCAAAGTTGTCAACACCATGTCAAGAAACCCGCCTTCGCGCCAGCGGCCGCTTCGGCGCGGCAGGCCGCGACCATGCTTCAGCGTCGTCGCCCAGCTAACGCCGCAGCATCGACTGGCGACGCCAGTTCCGCGCGAACGATCGCTGCGCCGGCCGCCAGCGCGCGCATTTTACCCTGAGAGGCGCCGCGGCTGCGCGGCACCAGACCGCAGTCCGTACAGGGAAAAAGCTGGGCCGCCGGCACGTATGCCAGCGCGCGCCGGATGCGGCTGGCCACCACCTCCGGCGTCTCGACTTCCTCGGTGCCAACGTCGATGGCGCCGAGCAGAATGTCCTTGCCGCCGAGCTCGCGCAAGACGGACACATCCACACCGGAGCCGGCGCACTCGACAGACACCTGATCGACGCTGCTTCTGGCCAGCAGCGGCAGCGTGACGCCGTAGTGTCCCCAATCGGTGTTCTTCGTCTTCCACGCCAACACCGCCGGCGTCCCGTAGCCATAGCAGATGTGGACGGCCTTGCGTGCAGCGACGCCGTCCATGCATTGCTCGAGGGCCTCGATGCCCCACGCCTCGACTTCGTCGACGTAGATGTTGAAGCACGGCTCGTCGAACTGAATCACGTCGGCGCCGGCCGCGGCGAGCTCGCGCGATTCGGCGTTGAGGGCGCGCGCGAAGCGCATCGCCAGCGTCTTGCGATCCGCGCCGTAGTGTTCGTCGGCCACGCTGTCGACGATGGTCATCGGACCGGGCAGCGTGACCTTGAGCTGCCGCGTGGTCAGATTGCGCGCGAACCGGCACGCTTCGAGAAACACGGGACGGGTCCGTTCGACTGATCCGACGATGCGCGCCACTTCCGTCGTCTCCGAGTATCGGCCGCCGCGCGACCGCTGCTGCGCCAGGCGTTCGGTATCGACACCGGTCAGTCCGTCGAGAAATCCCCAGATGTAATGGCGTCGACGCAGCTCGCCGTCGGTCACGATCGCGAGACCGGCCTCCTCTTGATCGAGGATCGCGAGACGTACCGCATCGTTCTTCGCCTCCTCCAGATCGGCGCCAGTGAGCCGCCACGGAGCCTTCAACATGTTTGGCGGAGCCAGCCAGGCCGGTTTGGGAAGGCTCCCAACGATGGACGATTCGAGCATCGCGCGTCTCTATGATCTCAGGTTGACGACAAATCGTCCGCGCGCCTTGCCGGACAGCAGCGTTTCGAACGCCGCCGCCAGACCGTCGAGCGTGATCTCATGCGCGATCGAGTCGAGGTCCACGGGCTTCATATCAGTCGCCAGGCGCCGCCACACGTCGGCGCGAACCGGCATCGGGCACATTGCCGAGTCAATGCCAATGAGAGATACGCCGCGGAGGATAAAAGGCATTACCGTGGTGCGCAGTTCGACGCCGCCGGTCAGACCAGTGCTGGCAATGCCACCCCAGTAATTCGTGGTGCGAGTCAGCCAGGCGAGCAGGTCGCCGCCGACAGCGTCAATCGCGCCGGCCCAGCGCGAGGCTTCGAGCGGGCGCGTGCCCAACGTCAGCGTCGTCCGCGACAGCACCTCGCGCGCGCCCAACGAACGCACGTAGTCGTGCGCATCGTCTTTGCCGGTAATCGCGGTGACCTCGTATCCGAGCCGCGCGAGGGCGGCAATCGCAATGCTGCCCACCCCGCCGGTGGCGCCGGTGACGGCAATCGGCCCCTGCCCCGTCGCCAGACCGTTGCGCTCGAGCCGGGCAATGGCCAGGCCTGCGGTGAAGCCCGCCGTGCCGAGGATCATCGCTTCGCGCGGCGACAGCCCGTCGGGGATCGCGACCACCCAATCGGCTGGCACGCGGACGTACGCGGCGTAGCCCCCATCGCGGGAAACGCCCAGCTCGTAGCCAGTGACCAGCACGCGGTCGCCTTCCCGAAAGCGGCGATCGGTGCTCGATGTCACGCTTCCAGCCACGTCGATGCCGCCGATGAGCGGAAACCGCTTGAGGATCTTGCCAGTGCCCGTCGCGGCGAGGGCGTCCTTGTAGTTGACGCTCGAGTATTCGGCAGTGATGAGGACTTCGCCCGGCGTCAGCTCGTCGAGTGTCGCATCGACGATCGACGCGCTGATCTTCCCGTCGAAGTTGGTGATTCGGAGCGCCTTGAAGCTCGACATGAAACATTGATTATGATTCCGTCTCTGATGGCGACGCCAGCCGTTCGACGATTCCTCGACGAAGGGTTGCGCGACCCGGAGGCCTTCTGGGCGCGAGCAGCCGAGACCGTACCGTGGTTCAGGAAGTGGGACCGCGCGTTCGAGTGGACCTTCCCGACGTTTCGCTGGTTCATCGGCGCGCAGACAAACCTCGCCTATAACGCGCTCGATCACCACGTCGCCAACGAACGCGGCGCACACACCGCGCTCATCTACTTCAACGAGCGCGGCGAGCGGCAATCGTTCACCTACACCGAACTGCTCGAGCGCGTGACGCGCGCGGCCGCCGCGTTGCGCGGGCTTGGCCTGCGCAAGGGCGACCGGCTGACGATCTACATGCCGACCTCGCCCGAGGCGATCGTGCTGATGCTCGCCACGGTTCGCATTGGTGCGATTCACTCGGTCGTTTTTGCCGGCTTCGGCGCACGCGCGCTCGGCGAACGCATTCAGGCCAGTGGGTCGCGGCTGGTCGTGACGGCCAATGTCACGTACCGCAAGGGCAAGGAATTCGATCTCAAGAAGATCGTCGACGAAGCGCTCGGGCTCGTCTCACACGCGGTTGAGCACGTCGTGGTTCTGCAGCGCGGGACGACGCCGGCGGCGCTGAACGGCGAACGCGAGATGACGTGGGACGCCTTCCTCGAGCACGGCCGCGGGCAATCAGGCGCCCATGAGCCGATGGAGGCGAACGAGGCAGCGTTCATCCTGGCAACCTCGGGTACCACCGCCCGACCGAAACTAGCGATTCACGCCCACGGCGGCTACCAGGTCCACATCGTCAGCATGGGCCGGTGGTGCTTCGCCTTGAAACGGGAAGATGTGTGGTGGTCGACGTCCGACATCGGCTGGATCGTCGGCCACAGCTACATGGTCTACGCGCCGCTGCTCATCGGCTGCACAACGGTTGCGTTCGAAGGCGCGCTCGATCACCCACAGGCCGACACGAACTGGCGAATCGCGGTCGAGGAGTTCGGCGTCACCGGCATCTTCACCTCACCGACCGCGGTGCGCATGCTGATGCGCTACGGCGAGAACACGCTCGGCGACATCGATCACGAGCGTCTCGAGCGCGTGGTATGCGCGGGCGAAGTGCTCAACCCTCACGCGTGGGACTGGCTGCAGAACACCGCGCTGCGTGGGCGCGCACCGGTGATCGACAACATGTGGCAAACGGAAACGGGCGGGCCGGTCTTCGGCAACCCATACGGGATCGAGCAACTGCCAACGAAGCCCGGATCGGCGACGCTGCCCCTGCCCGGCATCGACGCCGCCGTCGTGACGCTCGACGGCGAACCGGTTGGCACTGACGAGAAGGGCATCATGGTGCTGCGGCGGCCGTTTCCCGGCATGACGCCCGGATTGTGGGGCGAGCCTGAGCGCTACGCCGCCGACTACTGGCAGCGGATTCCGAACGTCTACTACTCAGGCGATTCGGCGCACGTCGACGAGGACGGCTACTTCTGGTTCGCCGGCCGCGCCGACGAAGTCATCAAGATTGCCGCGCACCGCCTCGGCACAATCGAAGTCGAGAGCGCTTTCCTCAAACATCCGGCTGTCGCTGAATGCGGTGTCGTTGGCCGTCCCGACGAGATGCGAGGCGAGGTGATTGCGGCGTTCGTGCTGCTCAAGTTCGGTCAGACGGTAACACCGGAACTGCGCAAGGAGCTCCTCGACACCGTACGTCGCGAGCTCGGCGCTGTCGCCGTGATCGGCGACCTGAACTTCGTACGTATGCTGCCCAAGACGCGCAGCGGCAAGATCATGCGCCGAGTACTGAAGGCTGTGATTCTCGATCGTGACCCCGGTGACATCACGACGATCGAAGACGAAGGCTCAGTGGAAGAAGCGCGCCTCGCCTGGGCTCAACTCAAGAGCGAAGTCAGATAGGCAATCCGCGCTGCGAGAGGTAGTGCGACCACAGGATTCTCGCAGCGACCGATCGCCACGGCGCCCACGTGCGAGAGAGCTCCAACTGCTGCTCGTGGGACGGCAACGCGCGCAGACCTTTGACATCGCGCAGGGCGCTGGCCAGTGCGAGATCTCCGCGTGGCCAGACATCGGGACGACGGAGCGCCATGAGAAAGTAGATGTCCACGCTCCACGGACCGAGGCCGGGCACGTCGAGCAGTCTGCGGCGGCCCTCCTCGTCTGTGGCGCGAGCCACAGCGGCGAGGTCCAGCGAGCCGCCAAGGATGCGGCGCGCGAGCCCGTGGCAATACGCCGCCTTCTGACGCGTCACGCCGATCTGCCGCAGACCAGTCACACCAATCCGATCGACGTTGTGCGGCGACATGCCGCCGATGTAATCGTCGATGCGGCAGTACATGGCGGCTGCCGATCGCAGCGACACCTGCTGCTCGAGGATGATCTTGACGAGTGCGGGAAATCCGGGACGACGGCCCCAGATCGGCGGGTCGCCCAGACGCGCATGAACGCGCGCGAGATCCACGTCGCGGGCGGCAAGCTGCCGCGCTCCTTCGCCGAGCAGCGCGCGTGTCAGAGAGCGCTGCTTCTCAATTCCCAACGCCCAACTCCCAACTACCAACCACTTCCAACGCCCAACTCCTCTCAACACGCAACTCCCACCCAACTCCCCAAAACCCCCAATCCAATCAACTTTCGGAGGTGGAAGTTGGGAATGGTTGGGCGTTGGGCGTTGGGAATTGGAAGTTTACGGCAGGGCATACGCTACGAGCGTTGTACCGGCGACCACCGCCACAAGTTGCTTTCCGCTCTTCCCTTGATAGCTCATCGGGTTGGCATTCGCATTCGGCGAGTTGCCGTTCGGACCGGGCGGCAGCTTCACCATCCACGCTTCCTTCCCGGTCTTCGCGTCGAACGCGCGGAAGCGCCCGTCGTTGGTCGCGCCGACGAACACCAGGCCGCCCGCGGTGACGGTCGGTCCGGCGCTGCCGCTGTTGCCGACCAACTGCTTGCCGGACGGTAGCGCCTCATTGAGGCCGAGAACTGATTCCCAGACGATCTGGCCGCTGTTCGCGTTGACGGCGATCAGTTTCGACCACGGCGGACGCTGGCACGGTAACGATGGACCGATTGGTGTGGGAGCGCCGTCTGGCGTCCGCGGCTCGTTGTACTTGCCGCTGAGCGGCGCCGAGAACGTGAAGAACGGACCGACGCCGTTCACGCTGGCGCGATCGAAGGGGTGATTCGAGTTCGGCGCCTCGAAGCTGTAGGTGACGCCAGGCGGCTTGCGCTCCGTCCATCCCACCAACGACGTGTTCTGCGCGTTGACGAAGAACACGCCGCTCGTCGGATCCATCGCCATGCCGCCCCAGTTCACTCCGCCAGTGCCGCCGGGGAATTGGATCGTGGACTTCGGCGGCGCGTCCTTCTCTTTGAACAGGAACGGTGTGAATGCGCCGGCGTTGTAATAGCCGCCGGCCTTCTCCATCATCGCTACGCAGGCAGCGGCGTGCTCGGGGCTCGTGTCGTCAGGCCGGACCAAATCCGTGTCCTTGTTGAACCTCACACGACTGAGCGGCCCCGGTCTGACCGGGAAGGGCTGCGTCGGCGAGTACCACTCGGTCGGCACATCGCCCTTCGGCACCGGACGCTCCTCGACGGGAATCAGCGGCTTGCCCGTGACCCGATCGAGCACGAACACCCAACTCGACTTGCCGACATGTGCGATCGCCGGCGTGCGTCGTCCGTTCTGGACGAAGTCGAACAACGCGCCGGCCGTCGGCATGTCGATGTCCCAGATGTCATGGTGCACGGTCTGGAAGTGCCAGAGGTACTTGCCTGTCTGCGCGTCGACGGCGACGATCGAATTCGCAAAGGCGTTGTTGCCTGGGCGATCACCACCGTAGTAGTTCGTTGCCGGTCCCGCGATCGGCAGATACACGATGCCGCGCTCGACATCGACCGGCGCAGCAAAGCCCCACATGTTCGCGCCCGAGCGATCCTTCCAACCGTCGCCCCACGTGTCGTGGTACTTCTCGCCAGGACGCGGAACCGTCCAGAACTCCCAGAGCTTCTTGCCCGTGACGACGTCGAATGCGCGCGGATTGCCGGGAGGCCCTTGCGGTATCTCGCCCGTGGCCGCGCCGATGATCGCGACGTTGCGATAGATCGTCGGCGTCCCGCCGTACGGCACGCCGACCGTGACCGCGCCCTTCTCGCCGAACGTGTCAACGAGCGTGCCGGTCGCGGCATCAACGGCAATCAAGCGATTGCCGCTCATGAACAGAATGCGCGGGGCGAGCGCGCCGTCGCCCGGCCAGTAGCCGACGCCGCGCGCCGACACGGTCGGTCCTGCCGGCGCGCCGCCTCGGCCACGACCGCCACCGCCGCCAGCGGGCGCTGCCTGCGCATCAGTCGGCGGTGCAGCGGGAGCCGGCGCCGCAGGCTGCAGCGTGTGTGCCCAGATCTCCTTGCCCGTGTCGCCATCGAGCGCGACGACGCGAGTGCCGCTCGAGACGTACATCACGCCGTTCACGACCAGCGGCACCGACGTCGCACCGCCGCCGAGACGCGTCGTCCAGGCCTCCTTCAGCGAGGCCACGTTACTCGTGTTGATCTGCTTGAGCGGTGAATAGCGATTCGCAGCGAGATCGCGATTGATCGTTCGCCAGTCACCGTCCGGAACGGCGCTCTGCGTGCGAGCAGATTGCTGCGCCCAGACACCGGCGGCGACGACGATGATTCCTGCGAGTGAAAGTCCGAGAAGACGTTTCATCAGTTCTCCCAGGCGGGTCTTCCGCCTTCGCCAAAGCTACGGCGCGACCGCCTCTACGATCTACTTCCTCGGCAGTGCATAGGCGATATAGGCGCCCGGCGCAGGAGGCGGACCGCCGCGGCCACGGCCGCCACCGCCGCCGGCGCGCGCGGCCTGGCCTTCAGGCCCGGCCGGAGCCGCCGCCGCTCCGGCACCGCGTGCCGGTGCTGGGCCACCGAAGCGAGCCGGGAAAAGTCCCGCACCAGCCGCGACCGGGAACACGATGAACTGACGTCCCTCGACTTGATAGGTCGCCGGCACGCCTTCCGATCCCGTTGGCAGATCCTTGCTCCATACGATCTTGCCGGAGTCGCGATCGTAAGCGCGCACGGTGCGGTCCGACGCGGTAGCGACAAAGAGCAATCCACCAGCCGTGGCGAGCGGCCCGCCGCGCGGCATGTGCGCGCCAGTGTTCGGCGGGATGTTCGCGTCAGCAGGCGCGGTCACGCCGCCATCGGGAATGCGCCATTTGATCTCGCCGGTGTTCAAGTCGTACGCGGTGATCTCGGACCAGGGCGGCCCGATCGCGGTCATCCCGTTCGTCGGGCTCTGCATGAAGTCGTACGGAGACGTGTAGCGCACGGGACCTTTCGCTGCAGCGGCCTTCGCGTCGGCAATGAGCTTCGCCTTCTGCTCCGGGGTGATGATCGCGCTCTGTCCGCCGCCACCGAGCGCCCCGCCAGCCGTCGGCTCTTCATTGCTCAGCACCAGTCGCATCAACGTCGGCATGTTCTTCGCGACGACGTACAGTTCGCCCTTCGTCGGATCGACCGCCGTGCTGCCCCAATTCGCGCCGCCGTTGTGACCCGGCAACTGGATCGAACCCTCGAGACTCGGTGGCGTGAAGAGGCCTTCGTTGCGCACGCTCTTCAACAGCTGACGCAGTCGCTCCTTCTCCACCTCGGGCAGATAGGGGTTGATGTCCTTCTCTGTGAACGTCTGCCGCGCAAAGGGCGGAATCTTCGTCGGGAACGGCTGCGTCGGCGACGACACCTCACCGGGCACATCCGTCTGCGGCACCGCACGCTCTTCGATCGGGAACACAGGCTTCCCGGTCTTCCGCTCGAAGACGTAGATGAAACCGAACTTGCTCGCCTGCGCGACGACGTCGATGTTGCGGCCGTTCTGTCGCAGCGTCAGGAGCTTCGGCGCCTGCGGCAAGTCGTAATCCCACAGGTCGTGATGCACGAGCTGGTAGTGCCAGAGGCGCTTGCCGGTCCGGGCATCGAGCGCGACGAGGCTGTTGGCGAACAGGTTATTGCCAACGCGGTCGCCCCCGTAAAAGTCGAAGCGCGCCGTGCCGAACGGAATGAAGGCAATGGCGTTCTGCTCGTCGATCGTGAACTCGCTCCAGTTGTGAACGCCGCCAGCCTTCCTGTAGGCGCCTTCCGGCCACGTGTCGTAGCCGAACTCACCGGGATGCGGAATGCTGTGGAAGACCCACGCGATCTTGCCGGTCACCACGTCGTAGGCCTGCACGTCGGCGGGCGTCGAATCGTAGCCGGCGCCCTGTGCGGGCAGCGAGATGATGAACAGGTTCTCGAAGATCCGCCCCGGATTGCTCGTCTGCAGCGGGTTGCGCGCCTCGCGCCACAGTGCCACGCGCAAGTCGACTCGGCCGTTTTTGCCGAATGTCGTGATTGTCTCGCCGGTCTGGGCGTCGATCGCCGTCAGGTTCCCGGCGTTCAGATACAGCAGCCGCCGATCCTTGCGGTCCTTGCTCTCCCAGTAGTTAAGTCCCCTGGCGCCGATCGCGCCCTGGTTCGCATGGCTCCACAACTCCTTCCCGGTCGCCGCATCGAGCGCAACGATCGAGTTGCTGGTCCCCTGCACGTACATCACGTTGTCAACGACGATCGGGTTGAACGTGATATTCCCGGCCACGGGATACGTCCACGCCACCTCGAGCTGCGAGACGTTAGACCTGTTGATCTGGTCGAGCGCTGAATACTGGGATGAGTGCGCGCCACCCTGATAGGCCGTCCAGGTCGTGTACGGCTTTGCACCTCGACTGCCGTTCGAGCTCGACTGAGCCGTCAACGTGACGAAAGCCAGGGTGACGATCAACAGGGATCCGCCAAGTCTGCGCATGAGAAGTGGTCCTCGGGGTCGGTGAAACGGAGCAGGGAATTTTACCGTAAATCAAAGGAAAGTTGAGGCTTCCGGCCGTCGTATAATACGCGCGCGTTCGTAAAAATATTGCTCCGGAGGCCGTGACGCTTCTTCGCGAAAGGAGCCGCATGACTCGGCGGTTGTTACCCTTCCCTGCTGCGCTCATAGCCGTCATCACCCTCATCACGCTCGCGGCACCACCAGTCGCTACGCAGAGCCACAAGGTGCCGGCACTCATCATCACGGCGGACAACGGCGGCTCTTCGACCAACTATGTGACGCCCAAGACGCCATGGGGCGAGCCCGACTTGCAAGGCGTGTGGAGTAGCGACGACACGGCCGGCATCCCGCGCGAGCGTCCGGCCGAGCTGGGCTCGCGCCTCTATCAGACCGACGAAGAGTTTGCCGCACGCAAGAAGCAGGTCGATGTCGGCGTCCAGCGTGGTGAAAACGCCGTCGGCTCTTTCCGCAACGACTTCGCCACGCGCGCCTTTCGTCAGACGTCACTCATCGTCGATCCGAGCGATGGCCGGATGCCCATGACCACGCCGCAAGCCGAGAAGAGGCGCGCATCCCGGGACCGCGGCACCTTCGGCGATGGTCCGTTCAACAGCTTTGAAGACTTCACGCTCTACGATCGCTGCATCACACGCGGCATCGTCGGCTCAGTGCTTCGCGTCATCTACGGCAACGGCAACCGCATTGTGCAAAGCCCGGGTGTCGTGGCCTTCAGCTACGAGATGATTCACGACACACGGGTGATCTACACGGACGGCCGGCCGCATATCGGCCAGTCCATTCGACAGTATCTCGGCGACTCCCGCGCCCACTGGGACGGTGATGCGCTCGTCGTCGAAACGACCAACCTCACTGACAAGACCAGC
>Ga0209382_10004752_pt1 | contig 17964 bp, 18 predicted proteins | sample SoiMetdeltSBSDD5_FD_187599 | JGI IMG/M metagenome (GOLD analysis project Ga0209382, IMG submission 187599) | Bulk soil microbial communities from a Populus tree surrounding site in Tennessee, USA - Soil MetaG P. deltoides SBSDD5 (SPAdes) (version 2) | ecosystem: Environmental > Terrestrial >...
AAAGGTGACTCATTGAAATAACTGGTCATTTTGGCTTCGTTCTGCCAAAATCGCCGGTGTTGTAACAATTGCTGCAGCTCCGACCGAAAGCCCTCAAGTGCAGTCCGGGGGCGGGCCCTTTCTGCCGCAGCAGCTTGCTTCCACCATGCCTTGCTGGTCGTCGCGCCTCGCGACGATGCGACGGGCAGAGCAGGTCACTGGCTTTGCGACCAAGCGCGCGAACTCATCGTTGGCCTTGGGCGTTCGCGGCTGCCGGTCTTATCAGTTCTTGCAATCATGGCCGCTCCGGCGTCGCGCCTCATCGAAGGCTCGAATGGCGAATTTGCGCCGCGACAGCGCGCGCCGTTCATACCGGTCCATGGCAAGTAATTGTTTAGCCTCTTGCGACACAATTAGTGCAAACTTGTGCGGACCCTGCGGTGTCGAGGTCAGGTACCTCCCCAGGATTGTCATCGGTATTCTTGGCGCGTTCTTGCCCAGAAGGCGCAAAGTGACATTTACCTTCGCTCGCGTGGCTGCGTGAGACTCATAGTACGGTTCGGCCAATTTACGGGACAGGAATTGATGGCGGGCGTCTCGCACGCGGCGCAGATCGATCTGCGCTTCCGCGACCTGGCGCGCGAAGTCTTGGATTTCCGCGTTGGCGCCGGACCCAGCAATCTCGCGCGCAAGCGTTTCCACCTTCTCAGACAATAGTGGATCGGAATGAACGGGCAGGCTCAACGCATGACGACGCGCGTTCCCCGCCGAGCGGATACGGCCCTCCGAGCTCCCCGCAAGACCTCCCATTCCAAAAAGATCACATCGGCGATGAACATCTCATCGATAAAATCGATTGGTTTTACCGATGCGCAGATACGGCCGAGAAGATCGTCATAGGCGGCAGCGTCTTCGCCCTCGATGAGGAGCGGTGGGCCAAACGGCGCCAATCGCGCGGCCGGTGCAGCGGCGGGGATCGGGGACTTTTGTGGAATTTTGAGTCGCCGGCGAGCGATCATTTGCAATCAACCCTTTGTTTTCCGCCTCGGCCTGCGTGCCGGTCCGCTAGCGCTCCATTGGATCACGTGCGAGTTTCAGTCTGATGTGCCCTCTTGGCAGCAGATGCTTGCACAAGGGCGGACGCCGCCATGTTATCGTAAAATCGACGCTCGCGATTCGTTCCCGAACGAACGGCGGCTAATCTATCGGCGCCCCCTCACGCATGAGTCCGCGCGCGGCGCTAACCTTTTTTCCGTTGCCGGTTACGCGGGGCCGCCACCGTTGTCGTCGATGAACTTGAGCCTGGTCTTGTCGATGCCTGAGCACACTCGGCGGGGCCGCTTCCGGCTGCTCTCCTGCTGTGACAAGGGACTTTCTCGAAACGGCCGGCAAATCATGAGGGCCGCGAAGGATCCCCCGTTTGGGGATAGGCGCGAGGGCGGGACTGTGCGAAACTGTGCAATTCCTGGACGGTAGGGGAAAGGCCGCGTGGTGGCGGTGGCGCCTTTCGTGGCGCCAGCGCGGGAGGCACACGGTCGCTAGGAGTGTGTCCATGACGGGCCACGTGATGGCAATCCGGGAGCGCTCCGCAAGCCCGCTCCATACTGTCGCGAAGCATGCTGAACACGTTTATTCGGTTGCCGAGGGCGCGACGTCTCCGCCGGGGATAGAGGACGTATCAAGCTCCTGGCAAAGATCAGCAAAAAAATACCGCGTCGATCCAGTTGATACACACGCGCCACGCATCCTTACGTCTGGTGAGCTGAAGGATTTTCGCGGACCGCTTGATAAACTGATCTTCAGTGCGCAGGAGGAGATCGATCAATTATACAAAGTGGTTCGGGAGGCTGGATATACTGTCTTATTCTGTGACAGCTCAGGCGTTGCAGTCGAACACCGCGGCGAAGATACGCAAGCAAGCCGTTTCGAATATTGGGGAACTTGGCTTGGCGGCGTGTGGTCCGAGGAGGTGGAGGGCACCAACGGCATCGGCACCTGCATCGTTGAAGAGCGACCCGTCACTGTCCATAGAGGGCAGCATTTCAGATCGCGACACGTAAACTTAAGCTGCTCCGGCGCGCCGGTGTTCGGCGTCGATGGAAGACTGATGGCAGTTTTGGACGTATCTGCCATCGATCCCGAGCTCTCGGAAGGAGCGCACGCGCTGACTGGCGCCCTTACGGTAAAATCGGCGCGGGCCATAGAAGAGAGATTTTTTCGAGAGCAGTTCCGTCGAGAGTGGATCGTCGCAGTAGCACCGCCCGAGGGCGGCGTTCTAGGCATGCTGTTGGCGGTTGACGGCAACCAACGCATCGTCGGAGCAAACCGGGTCGCGCGCAGGTCTCTCTTGCTCGATGATCGCGGGCTGCAGGCCGGTATCAGCTTGTGGACGATCTTCGAACGAGACCCCGACCTTTTTCGGCGCAAGGACCGGACCGATATATGCAAGCGATTGTTGGTTGCCGGAAGCGACGACAGCCGGCCCGCGCTTGTGACTCCACCCCGTCAGATTGTGGGCGCATCGAGTAATCCAACAGACATCAACTTGCATACGCGCCCGCGCCTGGACTCGATCGATACCCTTCTGAAGCTGCCGCCGGCATCGCACGCACACGGCGGACTGCCCGCTGGAACGATGCGTCGCGTACGGGAATACGTGGACGTGCACCTGAGCGAAAGCATAAATCTGGCCATGCTGGCTGCAGTCGCCGGACTGTCGTTGCATCATTTTGCACGAGAATTTAAGCAATCCGTCGGTGTCACCCCGCACCACTATCTCACGCAAAAGCGAGTCGAACGAGCGCAGGAAATGTTGGCTCAGACGGATCTCTCGTTATCGGAAATTGCTTATGCGACAGGCTTTTCCGACCAAAGCCATCTGGCGCGTCATTTCCGTCACATGCTCGGTACTACGCCTCGCGAGTTTCGGTGGTCGCAGCGCTAGCGAACCCGATCAACACTGGATCTGTGTTTCGGATCTTTCGAAATAGAATGGTGGCTCTCGAGTGCCTTGCGCAGCGCGCTGATCTCCTCCAACAGCCGCTTGGCTTGCCTGCCATCCAGACCGCTCGCGTCCAGAATACAACGCGGAATGGTCACTGCCCGCTGGCGGAGCTTTCGCCCAGCCTCAGTAAGATAGATGCGGACCTGGCGTTCATCGGCCGGATCGCGGCGCCGTTTGAGATGGCCTAGCGTTTCTAGCCGCTTGAGCAGAGGCGTCACGGTGTTTGATTCCAGAAAGAGCCGCTGCCCTAACTCGCCAACGGTTTGGCCGTCACGCTCCCACAACAGCACCATCGCAATGTACTGCGGGTACGTCAGCCCAAGTCCCTCTAATAGCGGCTGGTAAATGCGATTGAACGCGTGGCTGGCCGAATAGATGGCGAAGCATAGGAAAATTTCCAGATCCAGGGGAAGTTCGCCTTGACGGCCCGTCATGCCATGCTTTCCCGGAAGCTAATTATATCGTGCTCGATCTAATCGCTTGCGATTTAGGGGCGTCAATGCGGAGTGGACTTGAAGAGAGACGCAAGCACGGCAGTTTCGGCTATCAGGGGCTAGATTGCCGATCTCCACGGAACCTCTTGCCGGATTTCGACAATTTGCGCCTGACCCGCCCCTAGGAGCGCATAAATGGCGCTACCCACAAAACAGCAAGAGTCTCCCCGCGGAATCAAATTCCTCCAAGAGCGGCTTGACCATTCGTGGGACGTTCACGACATCGGGCAAGTTCTGCGCCCGTGTGCGCAACCCGGAAGTCCAGCGCCGGAGTCTGACAAATGATGTATTCACCGAACGGCGTAGATCCGAATAGCAGCTATCAGGCCATGTCCGAGGACGCCCAACGCGTCTTCAGCCGAGGATGGCTACAGCCCGCAATGTCTGTTGCTCTCCGTTATGGATTGGCCTTCGTCTCTGTGTCAGGGGCTCTCGTCTTGGCGCAGACGCTCTCATACTATGGTCTACCTCAGCCCTTTACCGCATTAGCGCTATCCGCCATCGCGATCACGTTCTGGTACGGCGGCACAAAGCCCGGCATTCTCGCGGCCTTGATCTCGTGGCTTGTCCGCGACTACCTCTTTGAACCCGAGGTCAGCGCAGAATCTCGCATTCTGTATGGCCTGGTGTTCCTGGTTTTTGCACTCGTGATGATCCTGGTCATGCGAGGGCGAAACGAGCTTGAAGCCAGAGTCGCGGAGCGAACTGCGGAGCTGACAAAAACTAATGAGGACCTGACACGCGAGATCGCGAGGCAAGACGAGCTGCGTGCCATTGTCGATAACGCACCGGTATTCCTCTGGTCCGACTTGCCCGATGGATATTGCGATTTCCTCAATCAGCGTTGGTTGACCTATTTCAATCTTTCCTTGCAAGAGGCGCAAGGCGCCGGCTGGGCGAGCCTGCTCCATCCCGACGATGCTGCGCACCATCTGGAAAGTTGGCAAAAGTCTGTAGCGACGGGTATCCCGTTCGAGACCGAGGCGCGATATCGACGTCCTGATGGTGAATATCGATGGTTCCTGAACCGTGCCAACCCGCTGCGTGACAAAACGGGAAGGATCGTCAAGTGGTATGGAACAAACTTCGATATTGAGTATCTGAAGCAAACCGAGAGAAGGCTACGTCAAAGCGAAGCCAATCTGGCCGAAGCACAGAGGTTGAGCCACACCGGTTCCTGGGCCTTAAACCCGGCTGCGACGAAAATTCTCCATTGGTCGGAGGAGTGTTACCGAATCTGGGGATTTGATCCGGTGCAGGGGCTCCCGAACCGCGAAACTGTGTGGAAACGGATCCATCCAGGCGACCGAGACAGGATGTACAGAAAGACCCAAGAAGCATTGCGGCAGAAAAGAGATTACAAAGTCGATTTCAGAATCGTGCTCCCCGATGGAACAGTCAAATATCTCGAGGCAACTGGCCATCATCTGTTCTCCGCGCATGGAGAGCTTGTCGAGGTGGTCGGCACAAACGTCGATGTCACGGAACGCAAACGCGCCGAGCAAGCATTGCGGGAGAGCGAAGCGAAGATTCGGCGTCTGGTCGACGCCAACATCATCGGCATCTTCATCTGGGATTTCGACGGCCGGATTCTGGAGGCCAATGAAGCCTTTCTCCACATGGTGGGGTACGATCATGAGGATCTCGTCGCGAGCCGTATACGCTGGACGGACCTCACGCCACCGGAGTGGCGGGATCGCGATGCGCGATTGATCCAAGAGCACCTGAAGCACGGGAGTTTGCAGCCGTTTGAGAAAGAGTACTTTCGGAAAGACGGCGGCCGTGTTCCCGTGCTGATCGGCGCGGCGACCTTCGAAGAAGGCGGGAATCAGGGTGTCGCTTTCGTGTTCGACTTGACGGAGCGCAAATGCGCCGAGGAAGCATTGCGGGAGAGCGAAGGGAAGTTCCGCGACTACGCCGAGACCGCCTCTGATTGGTTTTGGGAAACCAGTCCGGACTACAAGTTCACGCTGCTGACCGAGAACGCGTTTGGTTCAGACTCGACTGATCGAATCGGCACGGCGTGCTGGGAGCACGCTCTCGACCTTGAAACGGAGCCGGAGAAGTGGCGGCTTATCCAGGCAACTCTCGATTCACGCAAACCGTTCCGTGACTTCATATATTGCTCCGCGCGCCGTAACGGCTCTCCCATCTATGTGAAGGCCAGCGGCAAGCCAGTGTTTGACGCCAACGGAGAATTCCGTGGCTATCGCGGCACCGGCATCGATGTGACAGCAATCATGCGCGCCCAGGAGGAGCATGAGAGGTTGCGCCGACTGGAGTCGGATCTGGCGCGCATGAACCGTCTGAGCGTAATGGGAGAACTGACCGCCTCGCTGGCTCACGAAATCACGCAACCGATCGCCACGGCGCGTAACAACGCCCGTGCGGCACTGAATTTCCTAGACAAGCAGTCCCCCGACCTGGACGAAGCCAGGGAAGCGCTTCACTCTGTCGTGGGCGATGCCGATCGAGCCGGAGATATCATCGACCGGATCCGTGACCAGATCAAGAAAGCGCCTCCGCGAAAGTGGAGTTTTGATCTCAACGAGGCGATCGACGAGGTGATCGTATTGGCGCGAAGCGAAGTCACCAAAAATGGAGTCTCGGTCCAGACCCGCCTCACGGAGGGGTTGGCTGCCGTCCAGGGGGATCGTGTTCAATTGCAGCAAGTCGTGCTGAACTTGATCCTAAACGCGGTCGAAGCCATGAGCACGGTCGAGGCGGGGACACGAGAGTTGTTGATCAGCAGCGAGCGAACCCAGACCGGTGGCGTTCTCGTGTCCGTGCGCGATTCCGGGCCGGGCATTGATCCGGGCCATCTCGATCGCGTTTTCGAGGCTTTCTACACCACGAAGTCGAACGGAGTAGGGATGGGACTGTCGATCTGCCGGTCGATCATCGATGCCCACGGGGGCCGGCTGTGGGCAGACATGAATGCATCACGCGGGGCCGTATTTCAGTTCACGTTGCCCGATGCGGAAAAGGAACTCATGAGTTCCCTTCGCCCGGCTCACCTGACTCGAGAGCGGCACGAAGACACCGTATCAGATGCTGCTCATCAACCGGGTTACGAAGGGAACAAACGACCCCATCGTTCAAGGCGCGAGCCCGATCAACGTCTTTGGGGGTAACGCACAAGGACAGTCTCGGTAATGAAGGCCGAACCGAAAGCCGGGGACGTGCAGGTGATGAGCGCCGGCGCCGGTATCCGGCACGCCGAATGCAACCTGGCTGACGCGCGCTGTGGGCTGCGTGCTATTCTCCCCGCAGGCCCCGTCACCCGCTGTGACGGCCAGCATTCAGGGTTGGTCCGGCGATGGAGGTGACCTTGTCTCGCAAAGGGGCGAAGAGCGGAACGCGAGGTCGCAAGCTTCATTTGACCGGAGCGAAGGCGCGCGTTGGTCGAGCTCGCAAGACCCGCGCCGATCTCGAGCAGCAGCTCAAAGCATGCAGATGGGAGATCGCCCACGCGCGTGAGCGCCTTGTCGAGGCGATGAAGCAACAAAACGCCACCTCTGAGATGCTGCGCACCATCTCGAGTTCACCGATTCAGTCGGTGCTGGACGCGGTGGCCGAAAATGCCGCACGCCTGTGCGAATCGAACAATGCGGAGATCTTCCGCCTGGAGAACAACCTTCTTCGGTTGGTAGCCTCATACGGGGAAATTCCGGTGGCTATCCATGCCCGCGAGGGCCTTCCGGCAAACCGAGACAGGGTGCTGGGACGAGCAGCGTGCGATCGTCGGACGATTCATGTCCATGATCTAGCCGCAGAGGACAGCGAATACCCAGTGGGCAGCAGCGACGCAAAACGCGAGGGCCACCGTACCACGCTGGCGACGCCGTTGCTGCGCGAGGGTGCCCCCATAGGAGTAATTCTAATCCGGCGATGGGAGGTCCGACCGTTCAACGACAAACAGATCGCGCTTCTCGAGACCTTCGCCGGCCAAGCGGTGATCGCGATCGAAAACGTGCGCCTGTTCGAAGCCGAGAGGGAACGCACGCTCGCGCTTGTGCACGCCAACCGCGATCTCGCAGAACGCGAAGCGAAGATTCGGCGCTTGGTCGAAGCCGCCATCATCGGCATCTTCATCTGGGATGTCGACGGTCGGATCATCGAGGCCAATGACTCGTTTCTCGACTTGGTACAATACAATCGTGAAGATCTCGTCTCGGGTCGCGTGCGCTGGGCGACCCTGACACCTGAGGACTGGCAGGACGACACCGCACGGCGGGTAGCCGAAGTGATGTCCACCGGAGCCGCCCAACCACGGGAGAAGGAGTTCCTCCGGAGAGACGGCAGCCGCGTTCCTGTGCTGATCGGCGGAGCGGCGTTGGGCGAACGACCAGATCGGGGCGTAGCGTTCGTGGTCGATTTGACCGAGCGGAAGCGGGCGGAAGAGGCGCTCCGCCAGAGCACGGAAGCTCTGCGCCGCAGCGAGGCCTATCTGGCGGAAGCACAAAGGCTGAGCCACACTGGCACCTGGGTCTCCGATGGGACACTGACGACTGTCTATTTTTCGAAGGAGAACTACCGCATCTGGGGGTTTGATCCGCTGCAGGGCCTTCCGAACCGCGATGCTATGTGGCAACGGATCCACCCAGACGATCGAGGCAGGGTATGGGAAGGGGTCCAAGAGGCGGTGCGCCAGAAAAGAGACTACTCGGGCGAGTTCAGAATCGTACTGCCGGATGGAACAATCAAATACCTCGACGTAACCGCCCATCATCGGTTCTCCGCGCGCGGCGAGGTTGTCGAGATTCTCCGTACCAACGTCGATGTGACCGAAGGCAAGCGCGCCGAGAGAGCATTGCGGGAGAGCGAAGAAAAGTTCCGCGACTACGCAGAGACAGCGTCCGATTGGTTTTGGGAAATCGGTCCGGACTACAAATTCACGCTGTTGAGCGAGAATGCGTTTGGTTCGGATCCGGCCGATCGAATCGGCACGGCGTGCTGGGATCACGCTCTCGACCTTGGAACCGAACCGGAGAAGTGGCGCCTTGTTCGGGCAATTCTCGATTCACGTAAGCGGTTCCGTGACTTCGTATATTGCTGCGCGGGCCGTAACAACTCTCCAATGTATGTGAAGGCCAGCGGCAAGCCAGTGTTTGGCGCCAACGGAGAATTCCGTGGCTATCGCGGCACCGGCACCGATGTGACAGCGCTCATGCGCGCCCAGGAGGAGCATGAGAAGCTGCGCCGACTGGAGTCAGATCTGGCGCACATGCACCGCCTGACCATGATGGGGGAACTGGCCGCCTCACTGGCACACGAGATCACCCAACCGATCGCCACGGCGCGCAATAACGCCGGCGCGGCCATGCGCTTTTTGGGCAGAGACCCGCCGGATCTAGGCGAAGTACGGGAAGCGCTCGAGTGCATCGTGGCCGATGCCGATCGAGCCGGAGATATCATCGACCGGGTCCGTGATCACATCAAGAAAGCGCCTCCGCGAAAGGGCCGTTTTGATCTGAACAAGGCGATCGACGAGGTGATCGCATTGGCGGAAAGCGCAATCACCACGAGTGGAGCTTCGGTCCAAACCCGCCTTACGGAGGGACTGCCTCATGTTCAGGCGGATCGTGTCCAAGTGCAGCAGGTCGTCCTGAACTTGCTCTTGAACGCTGTCGAAGCAATGAGGTCGGTTAAGAAGGGGGTGCGAGAGTTGTCGATCAGCACCGAGCAAAACCAGGCGGGTGGCGTCCTCGTAGCAGTGCGCGATTCCGGCCCGGGGATTGATCCGGAACATCTCGATCGCGTTTTCGACGCCTTCTACACCACGAAATCCAGCGGCGTGGGGATGGGGCTATCGATCTGTCGCTCGATCATCAATGCCCACGGCGGCCGGCTGTGGGCAGACGTGAATACACCTCGGGGCGCCGTATTTCAGTTCACCTTGCCCAGAGCGGAAAAAGAACTCAGGAATCCTCTTCAGGCGGCTCACCAGACTGGAGAGCCGTACGAAGACACCGTATGAGATGCTTCTCATCAACCGGCTTGCGAAGATAACAGACCACCCCATCGTTCAGGGCGCGGGCCCGATCAACGTCATTGGGATAGGCAGTCACGAGGATTGTGGGAATCGCGTGCCCTCCCGCGATGAGGTGGCGATAGAGTTCGGCCCCGGTCATCGCAGGCATGTGGACGTCGGCGATCAAGCAGGCCGTTTCGCTGAGACGAGGGGACGTGAGGAAATCGGCTGCCGATGAGAAAGCCTCGACATTGTACCCCAGCGACCTCATGAGCCTTCGCATGGACTCGCGAAAGAACCGATCGTCCTCAACGACCGAGACCAATGATGCTGTCGGCATACCGCCTCGCAGTTCGCATGCACCCGCCATGCGGGTGCTACAACAGTGCCGTCGCGCCCGCACTGTAAGCTGTGCCAAGGAGTGCCCCAAGGCAATGCCTGAACCCCCTAAACGTTGGCTTAGCTGGATGCGAATTCCGTTAGCTGGGCGCCAGGCAGCCGCCGAGCCGATGTCAGCGCGCGTAAGGCTTTCTACACCACGAAACCCAGCGGAGTGGGGCTGTCGGTCTGACAAATGGTTCCCAGCATTGTAATAAGATGTCCGCTCTTGGGAGTTACAGGCAAATCGAAGGCCGATGAGGCTGTAGCGGAGTCCTGGTGAGCCAAGCCATGCCAGAAATTCAACAACCATGGCTGATCGCTAATCTACCGCCCAGCGAAGCACATAAGCGGGCGGCCTTTGCGGTCTCAACATTCTTGCTTTTTGCATTCGTGGTCACTGTTCCTTTCGCGAAGGTCATGCTTCCGCAGTTGGATATCTATATTCCGCTTGTTGCAACTGTCATGTTCCTGAACGATTTGATGACCGCGAGCTTGCTACTCGCGCAATTCTCGATCGTGCGCTCGCGTGCGCTGCTATTGCTCGGTAACGGATATCTCTTTACTGCGCTCATCGTTGCTGTTTACGGGCTGGTTTGGCCGGGAGCATTTCATCCGACTGGGTTGTTCGGCGCTGGCTCGCAAACACGGCCTTGGCTCTATCTTGTGTGGCATGCGGGATTGCCCGCATCGGTCATTGTGTACACGCTGTTAAAGAGAAAAGAACACAAGACGCCGCCTGTACCGCGGGATTCGGTTCGCACGTTCATTTTCGCGAGCATCACCTGCACCGTTCTGATCGTGGGTGGATTGGCGTGGTTTGTTACACGGTTCCAGGACATTCTGCCGATGTTGATGACGTCCCTCGATCGGGCGACCGAATTTTCGTATTTCGGAAGGGGCGTTATTTTTTTGGTTTCGATCGGCGCGCTTGTTTTGCAGTGGAGAAGGCGGCGACAGTCGGTGCTCGACCTGTGGCTGTCAGTTGTCACACTGGCATGGCTATTAGGTTCAACCATCCTGATCGCTACAGACGGCCGCTACGATGTCGCCTGGTACGCAGGCCCCGCCTTCTTAGTTGTCTCCACGACCCTTGTTTTGTTCGTCCTCCTCACCGAATCGTTGCTGTTGCACGCGCAGCTTGAACTGACGGAGCGCCGGAGGCTCCGCCAGTTGGAGGCAGATCTCGCGCACATGAACCGTCTGAGCATAATGGGAGAACAGGCCGCTTCGCTGGCTCACGAAGTCAAGCAACCGATAGCCACGGCACGCAACAACGCCTGTGCGGCCCTGAATTTCTTGGACAGGCAGCCACCAGACTTGGACGAGGTCAGGGAAGCGCTCGGCTGCGTCGTGGGCGATGCCGATCGAGCCGGAGATATCATCGACCGGATCCGTGATCACATCAAGAAAGCGCCGCCACGAAAGGATAGGTTTGACCTCAATGGGGCGATCAACGAGGTGATTATATTGGCGCAAGGCGCAATCACCACGAATCGAGTTTCGGTGCAGACCCGCCTTACCGATGGGTTGTTTCCCGTTCAGGGGGATCGTGTCCAACTGCAACAAGTCGTCCTGAACTTGATCCTGAACGCGGTCGAAGCCATGAGCTCGGTTGAGGCGGGGTCACGAGAGTTGTTGATCAGCAGCGAGCAAAGCCAGACAAATGGCGTTCTCGTGGCAGTGCGCGATTCCGGGCCGGGCATTGGTCCGGAACATCTCGAGCGCGTTTTCGAGGCTTTCTACACCACGAAGTCCAGCGGAGTGGGGATGGGGCTGTCGATCTGCCGGTCGATCATCGACGCCCACGGCGGCCGGCTGTGGGCAGACGTGAATACACCTCGAGGCGCCGTATTTCAGTTCACCTTGCCCAGAGCGGAAAAGGAACTCAGGAATCCTCTTCAGGCGGCTCACCAGACTGGAGAGCCGCACGAAGACACCGTATGAGATGCTTCTCATCAACCGGCTTCCGAAGGTAGCAAACCACCCCTTCCTTCAGAACGCTGGTCCGGACGTCGTCGTCAGGGAAGGCCGTCACGAAGATCGTCGGAATCGCATGCCCGGTTTCGATGAGGCGCCTGTAGAGCTCGACGCCGGTCATCGCAGGCATATGGACATCAGCGATCAAGCAGGCGGTTTCGACGAGACGAGGGGACGCGATGAGATCAGCGGCCGACGGGAAAGCCTCGACGGCGTAGCCCAGCGACCTCATGAGCCTTCTCATGGACTCGCGAAAGAACTGATCATCATCAACGACCAAGATCAATGGCGCTTTCGGCATACCGCTTCCGGCAGTTCGTACGGGCGCCCCAACGATGTCGTCGCGCGCGCATGCGGATTCCATAACCTGCGCAAAGAATGCCGCCGGTGCAATGCCAGTGGCCCGTAAACTTTGGTTTATGCCCGGAGCCGAATTAGGCAGGCTGCGCGCCAAGAGTCCCGCCGAGCAATGTCACCGCGCGTAAACCTTGGTCTAGGATGCACGTGTCCTATGGCGCAAGACGGGACTGTTCATGTCCCCGCATTGGGACTAGCCTACGGACCGCACGGCCACGCTAGAGCTTGCGAACCGAGACAAAGGCTCATTTCCTTGGTCCTTCAATCGTGAGTAGGGGCGATGCCCGACGCAAATTCCACCGTCTTGGTCATTGATGACGATCCGGACCTTCGCGAATCGGTTGGGCGTCTGCTGCGATCGCTCGGCCTGGATGCTCAGCTATTTGCGTCCATTTCCGACTTTCTCAAGTCCGATCCGCCGGATGGCCCCACCTGTCTGGTCCTCGACGTCAGGCTGCCGGGGCAGAGCGGTCTTGATCTTCAGCGCGAGCTCGCCGCGGCGAACAGGGAACTCCCAATCGTCTTCATCACAGGGCACGGCGACATCCCGATGTCGGTGCAGGCGATGAAGGGTGGTGCCATTGAATTCCTTACGAAGCCATTCCGTGATCAGGAGCTCCTCGACGCCATTCAGCTCGGCCTCTCTCGCGATCGCGTTCGGCGGGAGAATGAAAAGGCTTTGGCCGCCCTCAGGGAACGCTTCGAGTCGCTGAGCCCCAGGGAGCGCGAGATCATGATTCAGGTCGCGCGCGGCCGCCTTAGCAAACAAATTGCGGGCGATATCGGCATTGCCGAAGCCACCGTGAAGGTGCATCGCAGCCGTCTGATGCACAAGATGAAGGCCCGTTCGCTTCCCGAGCTAAGCCGAATGGCGGACAAGCTCAAACTGGTACTCGTGGAGCCGCAACACTCCTGAACCGACGTATATCAGTTTTTCTTACGTCTCGCACGACGAAACTGCCCGCTGTGCTGTGCTGATGGTCCGGCGGCTGGATTATAACGCCCTTCATCCTCTCGATCCGCTCCTCCGTCCTTGAGGCAGCCCAAGACGCAAAGGCGTTTCCGCTGCGGCTTGTAAACCAACGTTCAGCGCAGCGAAACAATAAGAATGTCCCGCACGACCAGCGTGCAATGCCGCTGGTCGCGGCATGAAGTTCCTTTTGGTCAACGGCAGGACACCGCACCCACAATCCGTCTGTGCGCTATGTTGTGACCCATCGGGAAGACTTACCTGCGGGAAACCGCAACCCGGCTCGCTTACTGTGACCACAGGCGCTACCTCGGTCACCGCGAGCTTATCGCCCCCAGGCACTCCAAATCACGGGAGGGTGTCGTCATGCCCTCCACCCTTTCCATCCCGCAAGGCTTGTATACCAACGTTTAGCGCAGCGTAACAAAAAGGCTATCTCGCACGACCAGCGTGGAATAGATCGCGGCATTCCAAATCATCAAATTGCGCCTCACCACGATTGCGATCCGCGCTTCACGGACAGGAGCAGTTCAATGACAGCCGGTTGGAAGGTTGCCACCTTAATTTCAGGAACAGAGACGCCAACGTCAAAAGACCGCGAATTTCCACTTTTTGTGGGAAGCCTGCTTGCGCGCTGGGATGCCGGCTATGCGGGTGATCGCTCGGCGCAGTCCAACAGCCGCTTCCTCACACCACGGGAGCGCGATGTCCTTGCAATGATCGGCCAAGGCTTCTCCAATAAGCGCATCGCTCGGATCCTTGAGATCTCACCGGAGACAGTCAAGACGCACGTCAAGCGTGTCTTCTTGAAGCTGGCCGTCAACACTCGCGCCGAGGCGGTGTGTCGAGCTGGATCGCTTGGGCTACTCGGGCTCGATAGCGAAGATCGGCACGGTCCTTCGCGAAAGCAGCAAACGCATCCGGGCCAAGGCAAATTTGTCCAAGAAGTGCCTGACCGCGCGTGAAATCGTCACGCTATTGGAGCTGATCATGATGTGGTGGCCAGTCTCATTGACGATCCCCGTTCGCCGCAGACGCAATGGTCGCCCGACCGGGGGCCGTCCCCGAGGACGACAGGGACACATGCGGTCGGCCAGTCTCGCGGTCGGCCTCGTCTTTGTCGTCTCCACCGCGGCGGCGCAGCACCGCCATCCCCCGCAGGATGAAGCTCTGCACGAGAAGTTCTATTCGACCTGGTACATGCCGGATAATCCCGCCAGGAGCTGCTGCAACAAGGCGGATTGCTACCCGACCGAGATCAAATATGTCGGCGGCAACGTCTACGCGCGGCGCCGCGAGGACGGCAATTACATCCTGATCCCTTCATCTAAGATCGAGCGCAACCGGGACAATCCGGATGGCCGAAATCATCTCTGTGCTCCGCCCCCGGACGCTTCTTACCCCACTGACACCGTATTCTGCTTCTCATTGGGAGGCGGCATATGAGGTTCGTCCTGGTCAACGGCAGAACGCCCTGCTCGCGATCCTTCTGCGCATGGTGCTGCGAGCCGGTCGGCGACAGCTACCTGCGCGAGCTGGACACGCGCTTTTCCTACTGCAATCACGAGTGCTACCTCGGTCACTGCCGGATGCCCGACCCGGTGCTCCAAAGACATGTATCGACCCCTAATACGAGAGTGTCATGAGACAGAACCGCAAATCTCTGGTCTGCGATCGCTGTGGGGGACGTTTTGGGATGGTGACGCATCGCTGGTGGGGTAACAAGTTCTGCAAGCGCTCGTGCAAGGACGCATATCTTCGTGAGATTGCGCTCGACCGAGCCGCGATTGCTCGGTGGTTCCGCGTGGCGTAGCTCATGCGCAGAACACAAGCGGCGGTGTGCGCGGTGATGGAGAATTCCAATGCGGACTGCCGACACATGGAGCGAGGAAGTATCCGACCTCGGTGCTTCTGCGGTCATCCGCCGGCCTCGGTGGTCAACAATATCTGCGAAAATTCGGTCACGGGGGGTTGCGAGAGGAACAGGTCAATGAGCCCGCTTTCGAAGCTTGTCGCGTTGATTCCGGAAACAGAGGCGCCCGCGTCAACGGATCGCGAAGTTCTAACTTTTCCAGAAAGCCTGCTTTCAAGGTGGGACGCGGGCTATGTGCGTGGCCGTCCCGCGCAGCTCGGCAGCCTCGTCAGCGATACCCTCACAGCGCGGGAGCGCGATGTCCTTGTAATGATTATCCAGGGCCTCTCCAATAAGAGCATCGCTCGGGACCTTAACATCTCACCGGAGACGGTGAAATCTCACGTCAAACGTATCTTTCTCAAACTGGCCGTCAGCACTCGCGCCGAGGCCGCATTTCGAGCTGTATCGCTTGGGCTGTTGTGATGTTCGGAAGGAAGCCTATCGCATGACCGACGTGACGGAAGCGTCACGTTTCGGATCGTTCTGCGATCTTTGGCTGTGGCGAAGCAATGCCAGCGCGGAGGCTGTTGCTCCTCGTCGCGTGCTATGATCTCAAACCCTCGATACCCAAATCATCGCCTTAGCCCCGTGGCCGAATCGAACGTTCCCTCCGAAAGCCAAGCGCCGGCAGTGCCCGGCGGATCGCTCGCGCCGTTTCATCATCCGACCTTTGTAGTCCTATGGATTGCCACGGTTGTCTCCAACGTCGGCGTCTGGATGCAGAATGCCGCTGCGGGCTGGCTCATGACCACGCTCGATCAGGACCCCTTCGTCGTATCCATGGTGCAGTTTGCCACAACGTTTCCCATGTTCTTGTTCGCGCTCCCGGCGGGCGCACTTGCCGACATCGTCGATCGTCGGCGTCTGCTCATTTTGACGCAAGCAGTGTCAACATGCCTGGCCGGAGCATTTGGCTTTTTCGTCCTCTTCGGCAATGTGTCTGCCAACGGATTGATCGCGTTCATGCTTCTCTCCGCTACGTCCGCGGCGCTGGTGATGCCCGCATGGCAGGCCATCGTTCCGCAGCTCGTGCCGCGGCCACTGCTCCAATCGGCGGTAGCTCTCAACAGCGTCGGCCTGAACGTGAGCCGCGCGCTTGGTCCAGCGCTCGCAGGGGTGGTGATCGCGGCATGGGGCATGGCCTCGCCGTTTTGGCTTAACGCACTGACGACGACGGGTGTCGTCGCTGCCCTGGTCTGGTGGCAACCGGCGAAGGACGGTGTCCCCACCCATTTGCCAGCCGAGCCTCTTTTCCACGCCATCAGCTCCGGCTTAAGGCATGCGCGCTACAACGCGCATCTCCGTGCGACTTTGATCCGCGCCTTTGCCTTCTTCGTTTTTGCCAGCGCATATTGGGCACTCCTTCCGCTGATCGCCCGGAACCAAGTCGCGGGCGGACCCGCGCTCTACGGCTTTCTGTTGGCGGCGATTGGTATCGGCGCAGTGTCAGCAGCCTTCGCCTTGCCGGCCTTGAAGCAACGCCTCGGCGCGGATCGCCTGGCCGCCGCAGGAACCCTCGGCACAGTGGCGGCCCTCGTCCTCTTCGCTTTGTCGCGCCATCCCGTCACCGCCCTCGCTGCGAGCTTGATCGCCGGGCTCTCGTGGATCACCGCGCTCGCCACCATCAACGTCTCGGCACAGATGGCGCTGCCGCCATGGGTCCGTGGACGCGGCCTGTCGGTCTACGTCGCGGTTATGTTCGGTTCGTTGTCGCTCGGCAGTGCCATCTGGGGCAAGGTCGCCACCTTCACCGGGGTGCCGGTGTCCTGCCTTATCGCGGCGGCGGGAGCTGCGCTGAGCGTGCCGATTCTCATGCGTTGGAAACTGCAAACGGCCGCCACGCTCGATCTCACACCATCCATGCATTGGCCAGAGCCGGTCGTCTCGAGCGATGTCGAGTCGGACCGTGGTCCAGTGATGGTGACGATCGAATATCGCATCAACCCGCGCGATCGGGATGCGTTTCTTGCGGCACTGGCAAAGCTCGCTGACGAGCGTCGCCGCGATGGCGCGTTCAACTGGAATGTATTCGAGGATGTCGCGCTAGAAGGGCGCTTTGTGGAAGCGTTTCTACTCGATTCCTGGCTACAGCATCTGCGGCAGCACGAACGCGTCAGTAACGCCGACCGTCAATTGCAAGATGCCGTGCACGGCTTTCATCTTGACGGGACGCCGAGGGTAACCCACCTGGTGGCGGCACAACCGCGTTAATCTTTCGCATGACCGACGCGACGGAAGCGTCACGTTTCGGATCGTCCTGCTGATCTTTGGCTGTGGCGAAGTAATGCCATCGGCGCTCACGAGCGCCTCAACCTCACGCCATCGACTTCGACGCTCTTGCTTCGCCGGCCGCTGCGCGCCCACGGCTCCCCCGAAATCAACACAACGCGTCCCCCATCGGGGGGATATGTCGAGCAGCGCTTTCAACGCACATTTTGGGCGAGACAGCAGCCCCAAGTCGAGGGCATCGACCTCAAGGGATCTCCCATGGCCAATCCGAAGCTCGAAGTCCTGACACCGAAGAACTCGCAGGTCATTTTTATCGACCACCAGCCGCAGATGGCGTTCGGCGTGCAGTCCATCGACCGCCAAACGCTGAAGAACAACACGGTCGCCCTCGCCAAGGCAGCGAAGGTGTTCAAGGTCCCGACCACCATCACCACGGTCGAGACGCAGAGCTTCTCCGGCTACACCTATCCCGAGCTGCTCGACGTATTTCCCGACAAGCCAGTGCTCGAGCGCACGTCAATGAACTCGTGGGACGACAAGAAGGTGCGCGACGCCCTGAAGGCCAACGGCCGCAACAAAGTCGTGGTTTCGGGCCTGTGGGTCGAGGTGTGCAACAACACCTTCGCGTTGTCGGCCATGCTCGAGGGCGGCTACGAGATCTACATGGTCGCCGACGCCTCCGGC
>Ga0209382_10004753_pt1 | contig 17963 bp, 16 predicted proteins | sample SoiMetdeltSBSDD5_FD_187599 | JGI IMG/M metagenome (GOLD analysis project Ga0209382, IMG submission 187599) | Bulk soil microbial communities from a Populus tree surrounding site in Tennessee, USA - Soil MetaG P. deltoides SBSDD5 (SPAdes) (version 2) | ecosystem: Environmental > Terrestrial >...
GGCGGCGAAGGCCTCCTCGGTGGCCTGGGCGTCGCCGGTCTCCCAGGTGTAGCAGCGGTTGTCGGCCTGGCCCTCCTTGTCGTCCCGGATCAGCGGCGCGCCGTCCTCGAGCGCCTGCTGGGGGGTCGTGACCGCGGGGAGCATCTCGTAGTCGACGTCGATGAGGTCGAGCGCGTCCCAGGCGCTGTAGGGATCCTCGGCGATGACCGCGGCGACCTCCTGGCCCTGGAACCGCACCTTGTCGGTGGCCAGCACGGCCTGGGTGTCGGCCGACAGGGTGGGCATCCACGCCAGGTTGTAGGCGGCGAGGTCCTGGCCCGTGAGGACCGCGACGACCCCGGGCAGCTCGAGCGCGGCGGACGCGTCGATGCCGTTGATGCGGGCGTGGGGCACGGGGCTGCGCAACAGGGCCAGGTGCAGCATGCGGGGCAGGACGACGTCGTCCAGGTAGCGGCCGGCGCCCCGGATGAAGCGGTCGTCCTCGCGCCGGCGCAGGGAGTGGCCGATCCCGCCGATCTCCGGGGAGGTCGTAGGTTCGGGGGACGTCGCGGGTTCGGTGGCAGCCATGTCCTAGTCCCCCTCGGTCGCGCCGGCGCCGGCCGCCTGGCGGACGGCCTTGACGATGTTCACGTAGCCCGTGCAGCGGCACAGGTTCCCGGAGATGGCCCAGCGGATGTCGTCCTCGCTCGGGTCGGGGTTCGCGTCCAGCAGCGCCCGGCTGACCAGCATCATCGCCGGAGTGCAGAAGCCGCACTGGAGGCCGTGGCACTCCTTGAAGGCCTGCTGGATCGGATCGAGCTCGCCGTTCTGGGCCAGCCCCTCGACGGTGGTCACCGCCCGGCCGTCGGCCTGGACGGCGAACAGCGTGCAGGACTTCACCGGCTTGCCGTCCAGCAGCACCGTGCACACCCCGCAGCTGGTGGTGTCGCAGCCGATGTGGGTGCCGGTGAGACCGGCACGCGTCCGGATGAAGTCGGCCAGCAGGACCCACGGCTCGACGTCGTAGGTGTCCGCTGCACCGTTGATGGTGACGGTGATCTCCATGTCGCTCCCCCTGGACCTACCTTGGCTGCCCGCCGATCGGATGTGACGTCGACCTGGTGCGCCGCGCCCTACGCGGCGGCGAGCTCGTGGCACCGGGCGAGGCCCCGGCGCACGTAGACCCGCACGACCTGCCGCTTGTACTCAGCCGAGCCCCGCACGTCGCTGCGGGGGTTCGCCGCCTGCGCCGCCCGCTCGGCCGCCTCGGCGAACAGCTCGTCGCTCGGGCTCTCGCCGATCAGCGCCTGTTCGGCCTCGGTGGCCTGGACGTTGATCGGCGCCACGGAGGTCAGAGCGATGCCGGCGTCCGCGATGCGCCCGTCGCCGTCCAGCTCGAAGCGGGTGGCGACGGCGACCGTGGCGTAGTCGCCGACCTTGCGCTCCAGCTTCAGGTAGGCGCCGCCGCTGGGGCGGCTCGCGATCGGCACGCGGACCTCGGTGAGGATCTCGCCCGGCTGCAGGCTGGTGGTGAACATGTCGGTGATCAGCTCGCTCACGGGGATCACCCGCTCGCCGCCGGCGCTGGTGGCCACCACCTCGCCGCGGCAGGCCAGCATCACCGAGGCCCAGTCACCCTCCGGGTCGGCGTGGGCCAGCGACCCTCCGATGGTGCCGAGGTTGCGCACCAGCGGATCGGCGATCCACGGTGCCGCGGCGGCCATGACGGCGTTGCGGTCGCGGACCAGGGCCGAGGCGACGATGGCGTTGTGGCGCACCAGGGCGCCGAATCGGAGCTGCCCGTCGACCTCGTCGATGTGGTCGAGACCGGGCAGGCGGTTGATGTCGACCAGAGCGGCCGGCGTGGCCAGGCGCAGCTTCATCATGGGGATGAGGCTCTGCCCCCCGGCCAGCACCCTCGCCTCGTCGCCACGCTCGGCGAGCACGGCCAACGCCTCGTCGAGCGTGGTCGGAGCGTCGTAGTCGAACCTCGCGGGATACATGGCCGCCCCCTCCTAGTCCCTGGCTGGTGTCCCTGACGGAAAGTACATGACCCCTCCCGGGAATGTGGCGGCCACCGCGCTACCGGGCGCGGGGGTCATCGTACGTGGTCACTGCGTCGGATCTATGGGCTTCGATCCCCGGCCCGCGTCACACGACGAGCTCGGACCGGAGCCTGTCGAGAACCTCGGCCGCCATACCCGCCTGACCCCGGAGGTAGGCCTCGACCCCGCCGTACTCCCCGTCCAGCACCGCGAGAGCGTCGGCCATGGCCCAGCGCGAGGTTCCCATCGCGGCCAGCGCGGCCTCGGGCGCCATGCCCTCGGCCAGCAGCCGGTCGTAGAACTCCGGCTCGTCCTCGGCCGTCCGGAACCGGCTGGTCAGGACGTAGTCGTCCAGGACCGTCTCCCGGTCGACGCCCAGCCAGGTCAGCAGCAGGGCCGCAGACATGCCGGTCCGGTCCTTGCCGCCCGCGCAGTGGATCACCGCCGGCAGACCCTCGGATCGGGCCAGCCGGGACAGCAGTCGGCCGAACCGGGGCCCGGAGTGACGGAGCATCCCGACGTAGCTCTCGTGGAGCAGCTGCTCCCCCTCCCGGGCCTCCCGCCGCCCGCGGTAGGCGGGCGGCGCGGCACCTTCGCCACGGCCGGTGATGATGATCTGCTCCGACGGCACGGGGTTCGGCGCCCGGCTCCGCTCGTCGTCCCAGCGAAGGTCGAGGACGGTGCGGATGCCGAGATCGTCGAACACGGCCAGGTCGAGCGCCGTGAACCGGTGGAGCGCGTCGGACCGGAACACCCGCCCCCAGCGGGTGCGCCCTCCCAGCGAGGTCGGGTAGCCGCCGAGGTCCCGGAAGTTGACCACGCCCTCGAACGGCAGCCGCCGCTCCGCCGCCACGACCGAGGGACCACCGCCGAGCGGCGCGACCGAGACGTAGTGCCGGCCCGCGGGGAGGCCGGTGATCCGCAGCGTCCGCTGGCCAGCGGTGGCGCCGGTCCGGGGCACGTGGTCGACGGCTTCGGGCGATGGTCCGACCGCGATCGCGACCGGCGCCGGGTGGCTCAGCTCCCACCGGACCACCAGGCCGCCGTCGTCGCCGTCGGGCTCGACCTCGACCCGGGTGACCGTCGCCGTGCCGTCGGTCCCGCCGTCCATCCCGGCCTCCGTCACACCGTCCGCTTGCGGCTCCACGGTCCCGACGGTAGCGACGGACCGCCGACCGCACGCGGCGATATCGGGTCGCGCCCGGAGGGCCCCGCCGGTGCCAGGATGGCGCGGTGCGGTTCCACGCTGAGCACCAGTTCGCCGGCTCCCCGGAGGCGGTCATCGCCGTGCTGCTCGACCCGGAGTTCCACCGCGAGCTGGCGCTGCCCGACCTGTCGCAGCCCGAGGTGGTCGAAGCCAGCACCGACGGCACCGCCGGGGTGCTCCGCCTGCGCTACGAGTACGTCGGGCAACTCGACCCCATCGCTCGCCGGCTGCTCGGCGACCGCCAGCTCACCTGGCTCCAGGACCTGCACCTCGACCGGGAACGGGGGACGGGCCGGCTGACCTTCGCCGCCGAGGCGGCGCCCGACCGGCTCAACGGCGCGGCGACCGTCACCATCGAAGCTCGCGACGGCGCGGAGACCGGTACCGAGGACGCCGCTGTTCGGCGGCTGGACGGCGAGCTGCGGGTGGCGATCCGGCCGCTCGGCGGGATGGCCGAGCGCCGCATCCTGCCGGGACTGCTCCGCCGGCTCGACATCGAGGCCGGCGCGGTTGACCAGCGCGTGCGCGCGGGCTGAGGTCGACGAACGCGTAGCGCGGCTGTCGCGCGTCCAGAGCTGATGCGTGTCTTACAACGGCGGACAGTCTTCCAGCCGACCGCGTAGCGCTGGCACTACCGTAGGAAGCGGCGCGGTGGGAACGGGCCGACCGCGTCGTATCCCCGGGAGGGGCGGTGACGGCGAGACGGCTGGGGCTGTGGCTACTCGCAGCGGGCGGCGCGGTGGCACTGGTCATCGTGCTCGACAGCTCGGGACTGCTCTCGGACCGCGCCGCCATCGTGGTCGACGACGCCGCTCAGCTCGCGGCCGGGATCGGAGCGGCGGTGCTGTGCGCGGTGACCTCCCGGCGCGTCCAGGGCCCGGAACGCACCTGGCGCCGGTTCATGGCCGTCGGCATGGTCGGCTGGAGCGTCGGCCAGGCGCTGTGGTCGTGGTACCAGATCTTCTCCGACACGCCGCTGCCCTCACCGTCCCTGGCCGACGTCGGCTACCTCACGATGCCTGTGCTAGCCCTGCCGGCCCTCCTGGCGCTGGGCTGCGAACTGCGCCCCCCGTCGACCGTCCGGCGCCGCCACGTGATGCTGGTGTACGGGCTGGACGGGATGATCGCGGCCGGTTCGCTGTTCATCCTCACCTGGTCGACGGCGCTCGGCGCGGTGTTCCGGGCCGGGGGGCCGACGGACCCCGAGTTCGCCGTGGCCATCGCCTACCCCCTCACCGACCTGATGCTGGTGGTGATCGTGGTGCTGCTGGCGGTGACCCAACGGGTGCCGCGTCCGCTCCAGGGCCAGCTGTGGCTGCTGGGATGCGGGCTGGTGGCGATCTCGGTCTCGGACAGCATCTTCGCCTACATCGTGAGCAGCGGCGGCGACGACATGCCGCCCAGCACCAACGCCGGCTTCATCCTGGGGCCGCTGCTGATCGGCCTGGCCGCGCTGGCTCCGGCCGCGGAGCCACCCCAGCGACGGCAGCTGACGAACCCGTGGGCGGTCGACCGGGGCCACCTGGTCCTGCCCTACGTGCTGGTCGGCCTGACTGGCGCCGTCGTGGGCGCGCAGCTCTCGCTGGGCCAGCGCATCGACACCCTCGAAGCGTGGGTGGCGTGGATCGTGCTGGGGCTGGTCCTGGTGCGGCAGATCGTCACCCTGCTCGAGAACACGTCCCTGCTCGAGCGGGTCTCCGCGGCCCAGACCGAGCTCGCCTACCGGGCCCAGCACGATCCGTTGACCGGCCTCGCCAACCGCTCGCTGTTCAGCGAGCGGCTCCGGGGTGCCCTGGACCGGTACCAGATCCATGGTTGGCCGTTCGGGCTGCTGCTCATCGATCTCGACGACTTCAAGGCCGTGAACGACAACCTGGGCCACGCCACCGGCGACCGGCTGCTGCGGGCGGTCGGCGAGCGGCTGCGCGGCTGCGTCCGCAACACCGACACCGTGGCCCGCATCGGCGGCGACGAGTTCGCCGTGGTGCTCGAGGGCAGCCTCGACACGCCGGGCATCGTCGGCGAGCGCATCCTCACCGCGTTCCGCAACCCGTTCGAGATCGACGGCCGCGTCCTCTCGCTCGGGGCCAGCCTGGGCCTGGTCGAGCCGTCGACCGACGGCCCCGCGCTGCACCCCGACCTCCTCATGCAGCGGGCCGACAGCGCCATGTACGTCGGGAAGCGGCAGGGCAAGGGCGTGGCCGTGCAGTACCGCCCGGAGACTTGCGACGGGATGCCCCACCTCCGCGAGCTGGCTCCGCTGCCCCCACCGCACAACGGAGCCAACGGCTCACGGCAGCCCCTGGACCTCCCGGGTGTGCCGAGTCAGGTGCCGGGAGGCGGCAGGACCCCGTAGATGGTGGCCGTCGAGCCCGAGCCGGCTTGGTTGATCACGCCGCCGACCAGCACCCAGGCTCCCTTGGCGGGCAGGGCGCGGAGGTTGTTCAGGTTCTCGAGGCTGATGCGACGCCGGTCGAACAGCAGGGTCGAGGCGGTGAAGGTGTCGTCGACCCCGCGGTCGGCACCGAAGGTGTCGGTGCCGAGCGAGCCCCGTTCGGCCAGCCGGCCCGTGTCGATCAGCCACTGGACGGCCTCGATGCTGAACCCCGGCTGGTGGATCACCCCGTCGGCGTCGAGGTTGGCGTAGGCGTCGGTGCCCCACTTGTCCTCCCAGCCGGTCCAGAGGATGACCGCCGCACCGGATGGGATCCGCCCGTAGCGCCGCTCCCAGCGCCGGAGGTCGCCGATGGTCGCCCCGTAGTCGGGGTCCCGGGCCGCCTGGGCCCGGATGTCGACCTTGACGGCGGGGAGGAACAGGTCGTTGGGATCGAGCTGGTCGGCGGTCCGGCCACCTTCCTGGAAGTGGCCGGGGGCGCCCCAGTGCGTGCCGGTGTGCTCGCCCTCGCGCACGTACTGCATGTAGAACCCGTCCGCCGGGATGGTCGCGATGGTCTCCAGGGTGAACTCGGGGTCACCGGGGAACAGGGTGGTGGTCGCGGGGTCGTTGACGTGCGCCAGGTTCACCAGCCGCAGGCGTCCCAGGACGCCGCGGGATCTGCCGTTCGTGTCCGCGGCGGCCACTCCCAGTCCTCCGAGCACGTGTGCGCCGACGATACCCGTCGCGCCCGCCGCCGCTGCCCGCATCAGTCTGCGTCGTTCCACCAGGCTCACCGTTGCCCTCCCTGTCCCCGTCCGTGTGGACGGACATTCCCCTTGGGCGACACGTTAGGTCCTCGGGGCCGCACGCCGCGGAGGGTGGCCGACCTCCGGCCTGGGTCGGCGTCAGCCCGCGCGACGGCGGCGGCGACGCCGACGGACGCGGCGGAGCACCCACAGCATCACTGCCGCTGCCAGCGCGATGGGCAGCAAGCGCTTGGCCACCGGCGCGCCTGCGGCGTCCAGCAGGTCCACCGGTGCGGCGCCGCCGCCCGTGGCGGCGGAGCCCGGCCGGGCCTGGGTCGCGGTCGCCCCGCCTCCCGCTCCCCCTGCGCTTCCCCCTGCGCTTGCGGGCCCGTCGCCGCCGGAGCTGTTGCCCGTGCCTCCGCTGTCACCGGCCTGCAGCGTCTCCTCCAGGCAGGCGGCGAACTGGTCGAGCAGCTTGGCCGACACCTCGCCGAGCACGCCCCGCCCGAACTGGGCGACCCGGCCCGTGACCATGAGGTCGGTGACGACCGAGACCTTGGTGCCGTCGCCGTCCGACTGGAGCTGGGCGGTGACGGTGGCATTGGCGTTGCCCTGGCCCCGGGTCTCCCGGCCCTCGGCCCGAAGCACGGCCCGGTGCTGGTCATCGTCCTTCTCCAGGAACCGGGCCGCGCCCTTGTACTGCGCGGTGATGGGGCCGACCTTGATCCGCACGACGCCCCGGAACTCGTCGTCGACCACCTCCTGCAGCTCGGCGCCCGGCATGCACGGAGCGATGCGTTCGACGTCGGTCAGCACGACCCACGCCTCGTCGACCGGCTTCCCGACCCGGAACTCGTTGCTCAGCTCCATCGCGTCACATCCTCCACAGTGTCGACATCAACGGACCGACCAGGGCACGGCACCTCCAGCACCAGGTCCGGATGCGCGCGCATGAGCGTACGTGCCGCCTCGTCCCCTGTCCGGGGCAGGAGCGGCCAGACCGACGCCGCCAGGCGCACCGGATGCCCGCGCACGCCGTCGTAGGTGCCGACGGCGATGGCCGCCCCACCGTCGGCGGCGGCCACCCTCCGCCAGGCCTCGGGGGACACCAGCGGCTGGTCGCCCAGCCCGATGACCACCGCGTCGTCGCCGGCTGCCTCGGCCGCGTCCACCGCGGCGGTCAGGGAGGTGGCGATGCCCTCCGACCAGCGGGGGTTCTCGATGACCTCGACCCCAGCCGGCACCGGGATGGCCGTCGCGCCGACCACGACGCAGACCGGGTCGAGCCCGGCCTGCAGCGCATGGTCGATGGCCCAGGCGACGACCGGCCGACCGCGGAAGTCGGCCAGCAGCTTGTGGCCCTCGCCGCCCGACGCCGCGTACCGGGTCCCCGCTCCGGCCGCCAGCACCACGGCCCGAGCTCGCGGGACGTCAGCCATGGATGGGGCCGGCGGTGGACCGCAGGGGTTGGGCCAGGGTTCGACCTGTGCGGTCGGCGATGATCTCGGCGCAGATCGACACCGCGGTCTCCTCGGGCGTGCGGGCCCCGAGATCGAGCCCGATCGGCGCCCGGATCCGCTCCAGGCCGGCCTGGTCCACGCCGGCCTCCTTCAGCCTCCGGACCCGCTCGTCGTGGGTGCGCCGGCTGCCCATGGCGCCGATGTAGCCGGCGTCGGTGCGCAGGGCGGCGACCAGCGCGGGCACGTCGAACTTGGTGTCGTGGGTGAGAACGCAGACCGCGTCGCGGGGGGTCAGGTCGTCGCCCACCCGGGCCAGCAGCCGGTCCGGCCACTCCACGACGACCTCGTCGGCCAGGGGGAAGCGGCTGCGGGTCGCGAAGACCTCGCGGGCGTCGCACACCGTGACCCGGTAGCCGAGCACCTTGGCCACCCGGACGAGCGCGGTCGTGAAGTCCACGGCGCCGAACACCAGCATCCGGGGTGGCGGAGCGAAGCTCTCGACGAACACCGTGACCGCCGCCTCGCGGGCCTCGCCGTGCTCGCCGTAGTGGCGGACACCGGTCCGGCCGACGGCCAGCTCGCCCAGCGCGTCGCGGGTCACGACCCGGTCGAGCTCGGGATGGCCGAGCGATCCCCGCGGCTCGACGCCCGGCCGGAGCAGCAGCCGGGACCCCAGCCCCGGCCCGACGATCACCGTGGCCAACGCCACCGGCGCCTCGGCCCGGATCGCCGCGGCGAGCTCGTCGTAGATGCTCATCGACCCCTCTGTCCGACGAACCCGGGCACGGCTACCAGTCCAGGGGCTCCACGAAGAGATGGATGGTGCCGCCGCAGGTGAGGCCGACGGCGAAGGCCTCGTCGTCGCTGTAACCGAAGGTGACCAGCTTGCGCTGCCCCGTCTCCAGCACCTCGAGGGCCTCGGTCACGACCGCCCCCTCCACGCAGCCCCCCGACACCGAGCCGATCACCTCGCTCCGCTCGTTGACCGCCATCGCCGCGCCAGGGTCGCGGGGCCCCGACCCCTCGAGGTCGACCACGCGGGCCACGGCGACGGCGAGGTTCTCACGACGCCAGCGATCCAGCTCGTCAAGCAGGTCCTTCATCGTCCGACCACCTCCGCGAGCGCTTCCAGCGACGCCACCGAGTGTCCCTCCACGAACTCGTCGACATAGGGCAATGCTGCCGCCATCCCCCGTGCGAGCGGCGCGTAGCCGGGTGACGCCTTGAGCGGGTTGACCCAGACGATCCGGTGGGCCACCCGGTGCAACCGGGCCATCTCGGCTCCCAGCGCCTCGGGATCGCCGCGGTCCCACCCGTCGGACAGGACAACCACGATCGCCCCCCGAGCCAGGCCCCGGACGCCCCAGCGGTCGTTGAACCGCCGCAGCCCCGCGCCCAGGCGGGTGCCGCCGGCCCAGTCCAGGACGACCCCGCTGGCCCGGGCCAGCGCCTCGTCGGGATCGTGGCTCGACAGCTCGCGGGTGATGCGGGTGACCCGGGTCCCGAGGGCGAAGACCTCGACCTGGCCCTGCCGGCGCGCCGCCACCGCGGCGTGGGCGAAGCGGGCCAGGGCCCGGGCGTAGGGCTCCATGGATCCGCTCACGTCGAGCAACAGGACCAGCCGGCGGGGCCGCTCGCCGGGCCGGGTCGTCGCCGGGGTCAGCACCTCGCCGCCGGTGCGCATGGCCCGCCGCACCGAGCGGCGGACATCGGGGCGCCCCCGGCCGTGGGGATCGCGCCGGCGCCGGCGGCTCCGCCGGAGCGCCGCGTGGACCCGCAGGTCGGCCATGAGGCGGTACGCCTCGTCGAGCTCGTCGGGCGTGCACGCCGCCAGGTCCTTGCTGCGCAGCACCTCGACCTCGCTCCACCGGACCGCCCGCCGCTCCGGTGCATCGCCGCCCTCGTCGCCGGGCATCCCGTCCTCGTCGGGCCCGGCGTCGAGGAGCAACTCGACCGGCTGGGCCACCGGCTGGGGCCGCGGTGGCGTCAGCCCGCCGAAGAACCCCACGAAGATCCGGTCGTAGAGGGCGACGTCCTCCAGGCGGCGGACCAGCGTCGCCCGCCCTGCCCAGTACACGCCGTCGGGCTGGTCGATGCCCACCGCCGCCAGCGCCCGGGCGAACACCACCGTGGCGCCGGTGGGGACCGACAGCCCGGCCTGGCGCAGCACCCGGACGAACCCGACGGCCGACGCGAGCTCGGGCGCCGACGCGAGCTCGGGCGCCGGGCCCGGGCCCGACCCCGGGTCGGGTTCGAGCCCCGGATCAGGCACTGCGCTGCACCGCCTCGCGGACCACCAGGTCGATGCCGTGGTCCCGCACCCGCTGCTGGTCCTCGCGGTACTTGACCACCCATCCCATCGTCGCGGCCACGCTGGCCTCGTCGAGCGAGGTCCGGCCCAGCGCCGCGAGCGCCCGGGCCCAGTCGATGGTCTCGGCGATGCCGGGCACTTTGTACAGCCGCAGAGCGCGGATGTCGGCCACCGCGGCGGCGACCTGGCGGGCCAGCGTCTCCGGGACCTCCGGGGCCCGCACGCGCACGATCGCCACCTCACGCTCGAACTCCGGCTGGTCGATCCAGTGGTAGAGGCAGCGGCGCTTCAGGGCGTCGTGGACGTCGCGGGTGCGGTTGGAGGTCAGGACGGTCACCGGCGGCACCTCGGCCCGGACCGTCCCCAGCTCGGGAACGGTCACCGACCAGTCCGACAGCAGCTCGAGCAGGAAGGCCTCGAACTCGTCGTCGGCCCGGTCGATCTCGTCGATGAGCAGCACCGGTGCGCCGTCGTGCGCGTCGAGCGCCTGCAGGAGCGGGCGGCGGACCAGGAACCGCTCGTCGTACAGCTCGGCCTCCAGGGCCGTGCGGTCCAGGCCCGCCGCCTCCGAGGCCCGCAGGTGCAGGAGCTGGCGGGCGTGGTCCCACTCGTAGAGCGCCTGCGCGGCGTCGATGCCCTCGTAGCACTGCAGGCGCACCAGGCGGGCGCCGGTCCAGCCGGCCAAGGCCTTGGCGACCTCGGTCTTCCCCACCCCGGCGTCGCCCTCCAGGAACAAGGGCCGCTGGAGCCGGAGCGCGAGGAAGACGGCGGTCGCCAAGCCTTCGTCGGCCAGGTAGTCCTGGGTGGCCAGGCCTGCGGCCACGTCGCCGACACCGTCGGCGGCGACCGCCCCCTCCTCCGTCAAGCGCCGGCCGCCTCGAGCGCCCGGCGCACCAGGACGCGTGACAGGTGCCGCCGGAACTCCGGCGAGGCGTTGAGGTCGGCCGGTGGCTCGGTGCCCTCGTCGGCCCGGGCAGCGGCGTCGCCCGCCGCCGCGCTGCTCCGCAGCGCGTCCTCGACACCGGCCGCCCGCAGCGGCGTCCCACCCATGTTGACCAGGCCGACTCCGGGGCTGCCGTCGGCCAGCACCGCCGCGACGGCGACGATGGCCCAGTCCTGCGCCCGGCGGTTGAACTTCTGGAACGACCACCCGGCGTCGGCGACGGCCGGGACCCGGACCTCGACCAGCACCTCGTCGGGCGCCAGAGCGGTCTCCAGGAACCCGGTGAAGAAGTCGTCGACCGGGATCTCCCGTTCGCCGCCGGGCCCCCGCGCGACGATTGTCGCTCGGAGGGCCAGCAGCGCAGCCGGCAGGTCCGACGCCGGGTCGCCGTGGGCGATCGACCCGCCGATGGTGCCGCGGTGCCGCACCTGCGGATCGCCGATCTGCCCCGCGACCTCGGCCAGCAACGGCACGCGCTCGCGCAGCACGCCGGAGCGCTCCAGGTCGTGGTGGCGGGTCAGCGCGCCGATCCGCACCGTGTCGCCGTTCTCCTGGACGTACGACAGGTCGCCGATGCGCCCGATGTCGACCAGGACGGCGGGCATCGCCAACCGCAGCCGCATCAGCGGCAGCAGCGAGTGCCCTCCGGCCAGCAGCTTGGCATCGTCGCCGTGCTCGGTCAGCAGGCCCACGGCCTCGTCGACCGACGTGGCCCGCTGGTAGTCGAACGCTGCGGGGATCATCGCCCTGCCTCCTGTGCCTGAGGTGCGTCCTGGATGGCCCGCCACACCCGCTCTGGTGTGGCCGGCATGTCGATGTCGGTGACCCCGAAGGGCTGCAGGGCGTCCACGACCGCGTTGATCACCGTCGGGGTCGCGGCGATGGTCCCGGCCTCGCCGATGCCCTTGACCCCGAGGGGGTTGGTCGGGCTCGGGGTGACCGTGGAGTCCAGCCGGAAGTACGGCACCTCGGCCGCCGACGGCACGCAGTAGTCGATGAGGGTCGGGTTGCGGAGGTTGCCGGCCTCGTCGTACACCGCCTCCTCCCACAGCGCCTGCGCCGCACCCTGGACGATGCCGCCGTGGACCTGGCCTTCGACGATCATCGGGTTGACCTGGTTGCCGCAGTCGTCGACCGCCGCGTAGTCGATCAGCTCGACCATCCCGGTCTCCTCGTCGACCTCGACCACGGCGACGTGGGTGCCGAAGGGGAAGGTGAAGTTCGGCGGATCGTAGGTGACCTGGCCGAACAGGTTCGGCTCCATCCCGTCGGGCAGGTCGTGGGCGGTGAAGGCCTCGAAGGCCACCGCCTGCAGGGTCATGGCCCTGGTCGGCGTGCCGCGGACCCGCAGCTCGCCGTCGACCAGCTCCAGGTCCTCCTCGGCGCACTCCAGCTGGTGCGCGGCGATGCGCCGGGCCTTGGCCAGCACATCGTCGGCCGCCATGGACACCGCCACCCCGCCGACGGCCAGCGAGCGGCTGCCGTAGGTGTCCATCCCGAGGGGGCTGACCGCGGTGTCCGAGTGGAGGACCTCCACCTGGCCGGGGTCCACGCCGAGCTTGTCGGCCACGATCTGCGACCAGGTGGTCTCGTGGCCCTGCCCGTGCGGGGTCGTGCCGCTGACCACCTGCACCGAACCGGTCGGCAGCATCGACACCGTCGCGGCCTCCCAGCCGCCGGCCGAGTAGTTGAGCGACGCCAGCACCCGGCTGGGCGCGAGGCCGCACATCTCGACGTAGGTGGTGATGCCGACGCCCAGGTGCCTGGTCTCGCCGGCGTCCCGCCGCCGCTGCTGCTCGGCCCGGAGCGCGTCGTAGCCGACCAGCTCCAGCGCCCGCTCCAGCGTCGGTTGGTAGTTGCCGGAGTCGTAGGTGAGCCCGGCGATCGACGTGTACGGGAACCGGTCGGTCGGGATGTAGTTCCGGCGCCGGATCTCGGCGGGGTCGACCCCGACCTCGCGGGCCAGGGCATCGACCGTCCGCTCCAGGGCGTACGTGGCCTCGGGCCGGCCGGCGCCCCGGTAGGCGTCGGTGGAGGTCCGGTTGGTGAACACGCCGGTGCACTCGAAGTGGTACGCCGGCACGTCGTAGACGCCGTGGTAGAGGAAGGCCCCCAACAGCGGGATCCCCGGGGTCACCAGCTGCAGGTAAGCCCCCATGTCGGCCAGCAGCTTGACCCTTACCCCTGTGATCCTGCCGTCGCCGTCGGCCGCCAGCTCGATGTCCTGGATGAGGCTGCGGCCGTGGATGGTCGCCACGCCCGCCTCGCTGCGGGTCTCGGTCCAGCGGACCGGAACCCCGAGCCGGCGGGCCAGGGCGACCGCGACCAGCTCCTCGGCGTAGACGTTGAGCTTGGAGCCGAAGCCGCCGCCCACCGCCGGCGCGATGACCCGCAGCTTCTGCTCGGGCAACCCGCAGGTCACGGCGGTCATGATCTTGAGGATGTGGGGGATCTGGGTCGAGGAGTAGATGGTGAGGTCGCCGCCGTAGGCGCCGGGCACCGCCGCGACGCCGCGCGGCTCCATCGCCGCCGGGATGAGCCGCTGCTGCAGGTACCGCTCCTGCACCGTGTGGGCGGCCTCGGCGAAGGCCCGGTCCACGGCGTCGGGCTCGGGCGCCAGCGTCCACGTGTAGCTGCGGTTGGTGCCGAGGCCCTCGTGGACCAGCACGCGGTCGCTCAGGGCGTCCTCGAGGTCCACCACCGGGTCGAGCGGCTCGTAGTCGACGGCCACCGCGTCGACGGCGTCGGCCGCGGCGTAGCGGCTGTCGGCCACCACCACCGCCACCGCATCGCCGGCGTAGTTGGCGGTGTCGACCGCCACTGGCCAGTGGTCGGGAGCCTTCATGTCCTCGGTGACCGGCCAGGCGCAGGGCATGGGGTTGGCCCAGGCGTCACGGAGGTCGGCACCCGTGAAGACGTGGCGCACGCCGGGCATGGCCTGCGCTGCGCTGGCATCGATGGAGCCGATGCGGGCGTGGGCGTAGGGGCTGCGCACGAAGGCCACCCAGAGCGCGCCCGGGATCTGCAGGTCGTCGACGTACCGGGCCTCGCCGGTGAGGAGGCGGGCGTCCTCCTTGCGCGGCAGGCGGTCACCGATGGTCCCGAGGCTCACGACGACACCGCCTCGGTCGTCGTCGCGGCCGCCCCGTTGCCGGCGTCCGCTGCGGCCAGCACGGACTTCACGATGTTGTGGTAGCCGGTGCAGCGGCAGAGGTTGCCCTCGAGGCCCAGGCGGACCTCCTCCTCCGTGGGGCTGGGGTTCTCCTCCAGCAACGAGACCGCCGCCATGATCATCCCTGGAGTGCAGTAGCCGCACTGCAGGCCGTGCTCCTCGTGGAACGCCTGCTGCATCGGGTGGAGCCCGTCGCCGGCCGGCGCGAGCCCCTCGATGGTCGTGACCTCGTGGCCATCGGCCTGCACCGCCAGGACGGTGCACGCCTTCACCGACTCGCCGTCGAGCAGGACGGTGCAGGCACCACACGACGACGTGTCACAGCCCACGTTGGTGCCCGTGAGCCCCAGCGTGTCCCGGAGGTAGTGGACCAGGAGCACACGAGGCTCGACATCACCACCCTGCTGCTCACCATTGACGGAAAGAGTGATGTTCACAACCCGACCCCCTCGTTCGGAACCATCGGTATCGTGCACCTTCCGTGGCGCCTCCGCCAGCGCTACGGCAAGGTGTAGGCATGAGCTGGCGCGAGCAGTTGACAGGCTGGAACCCCAGGCTGTGGGCGGGCTGGCGACCGAACGGCGTCGGTGAGCAGAAGCCGCACCACTACCGGGAGCTGGCCCGGACGGTGTGGGCCAACCGTGCCCATCCCCGTTACGCCCTAGACATCCTCACGAAGGGCGCGTGCGACGGTTGCGCGCTCGGAGTGACCGGGCTGCACGACTGGACCCTGGACGGCGTCCACCTGTGCACGACCCGGCTACACCTGCTCCAGCTCAACACCATGGACGCACTGGACCCGGCGGAGCTGGACGATGTCGACCGGCTGCGGGGCCTCAGCGGGGCCGCGCTGCGCCACCTCGGCCGCCTGGGCCACCCGCTGCGCCGGCGGCGGGGCGAGCCGGGGTTCCGGCGGATCTCCTGGGACGAGGCGCTGGAGGCGCTGCGCGGCGGGCTGGCGTCCACGGCTCCGGAGCGGGTCGCCCTGTACCTCACCAGCCGGGGCCTCACCAACGAGACGTACTACGTCGCCGGGAAGGCGGCCCGGTCGCTGGGGATCGCCAACATCGACTCCGCGGCCCGGGTGTGCCACGCGCCGTCGACCCTCGGGCTGAAGGCCACCATCGGCGTCGGCGCGACGACCTGCTCGTACCAGGACGTGATCGACAGCGACCTGGTGGTGATCTGGGGCTCGAACCCGGCCAACAACCAGCCGGTGTTCATGAAGTACCTGTACCTGGCCCGGCGCCGCGGCTGCCGGGTGGTGGTGGTCAACCCCTACCTCGAACCGGGCCTCGACCGTTACTGGGTGCCGTCGAACGTCGAGTCGGCGCTGTTCGGGACCCGGATGTGCGACCTGCACGTCCCGGTGCGTCCCGGCGGGGACGTCGCCCTGGCCAACGCGGTGCTCAAGGGGCTCATCGCGCGCGAGGCGATCGACGACCGGTTCGTGGCCGAGCACACCGAAGGCTTCGAGGACCTCAGGACCGCGCTCGACGCGCAGGACCTCGACGAGCTGCTGCGCCAGGCCGGGGTGGACCGGTCGACGCTCGACGCGTTCGTGTCCGAGGAGGCCCGGGCGGGCGCGGCCATCCACCTGTGGTCGATGGGGATCACCCAGCACCGGGAGTCGGTGGACAGCGTGCAGGCCATCGTGAACCTCGCTCTGGCCCGCGGGAACGTGGGTCGCACCGGGGCCGGGCTGATGCCGATCCGGGGACACTCGGGCGTCCAGGGCGGGGCCGAGATGGGCGCGTACGCGACCGCGTTGCCGGGCGGCCTGCCGGTCGATGCCGACAACGCCGCGGCGCTGGCGGAGGTGTGGGGGTTCCCGGTCCCCGCGGCCCCAGGGCTGACGGCAGCGGAGATGGTGGAAGCCGCCGAGCGCGGGGAGCTGGATCTGCTGTGGATGTCGGGCGGCAACTTCCTGGACGTGCTGCCCGATCCGCCCCGGGTCGCGGCCGCCCTGGGCCGGGTGCCGCTCCGGGTCCACCAGGACGTCGTGCTGACCAGCCAGATGCTGGTCGACGGGGACGACGTCATCGTGCTCCCGGTCGCCACCCGCTACGAGCAGGAGGGCGGCGGGACGGAGACGACCACCGAGCGGCGGATCATCTTCAGCCCCGAGCTTCCCCGCCAGGTGGGCGAGGCCCGCAGCGAGTGGCGCTTGTTCGCGGAGGTCGCCAACCGGGTCCGTCCCGAGCGGCGGGCCGGGTTCTCGTGGGCCGACGGCCAGGAGCTGCGATCGGAGATCGCCCGGGTGGTGCCGACCTACGGCGGGATCGAGAGCCTGGCGGAGCCCGGCGACGCGGTGCAGTGGGGTGGGCGGCACCTGTGCGCGGACGGCCGGTTCCCGACGCCCTCCGGCCGGGGGCGGTTCACCGCTCTGGTGCCTGCGGAGCCCTCCGTTCCGGCCGGGGGCGCGGCGGAGGGGACGTTCGTGGCCGTGACCCGGCGCGGCAAGCAGTTCAACTCCATGGTCCACGGCTCGGTCGATCCGCTGACCGGGGCCGAGCGGGACGCCGTGCTCATCGACCGGGACGACGCCGCCACGCTCGGGCTGACCGACGGCGATCGGGTCCGGCTGCGCTCCGCGACCGGAGCGTTGGAGGCCACGGTCCGCACCGTGCGCCTGGCCTCGGGCACCGTGCAGGTCCACTGGCCCGAGGGCAACGTCCTGGTCGCCGCAGGCGAGGCCAACCGCGAGCCGGGCTCCAAGGTCCCCGACTACAACGCCGTCGTCACCCTCGAGCCCCTCGCCCCCGCCGCGCCCGCCGACCCGTCGGAGTCTCCCCCCGGGTCTCCCCCCACGTCTCCCCCCACTCTTTGAAGCCGAGCGGCCCCTATGGGGCCAAAGATCTTCAAAGACCGCCGGGGGCGGGGGATCAGACGTCGAGGATGCCGTCGATGACGAGGAGGATGCTGGTGGCGACGGCGAGGGCGGTCACGAGGCGGCCGGCCCAGACCGAGACCCGGGCGCCGGCGCCCGTGACCGGGAGCCAGGCGGCCGCGGCGGCGAGGAGCGCCACGCCGACGGCGAGGATGACGGCCAACGGGCCCACGCCGCGGTCGGCACGAGCGCTGATGGCCAGCATCACCAACCCCGGGCCGGCCATGAGCGGGATGGCCACGGGCATCACCACCGCCCGCCAGCCACTGAGGCCCAGCTCGGGCCGGGGCGGCGGCGCCGAGAGGGCCGCCACCGCGACGATGGCGCCCACCGAACCGGCCGCGATGCGAAGGGCCGGGTTGCTCACGTTCATGGCCTCGACCAGCGGGATGCTGGCCACCGCCAGCACCAGCACCAGCAGCGCTCCGAACCCACCCCCGAGCGCCGCCAACCGCACCACATCCCGTCGGGAGCTCGCCCCACCAGGCTGATGGACCGCCGTCCCGCGGACGCCTGCGGGCGCGACCGCACCGGCCCCGCCGGGGGCAGGCACCGCACCAGCGGGCGACGACTCACCGGCCTGACCAGCACCAGCCGCACCAGCGCGCGACGACTCACCGGCCTGACCAGCGCCAACCGCACCGGCCTCGCCGGGGGGAGGCGGCGGGGGTGCGGCGGCGGGGGTCGGCGCAGAGGGGTTCGGCGCGGAGGGGACAGGGGCCGACGGCCGGTAGCGGGGCAGCGCGAAGGCCAGCCGCAGGGGGTTGATCATCGCCAGCAGGGCGACGGCCCACAGGGCCAAGGGCGCCGCCGACCGGCTGGTGTCGTCGGCG
>Ga0209382_10004754_pt1 | contig 17960 bp, 20 predicted proteins | sample SoiMetdeltSBSDD5_FD_187599 | JGI IMG/M metagenome (GOLD analysis project Ga0209382, IMG submission 187599) | Bulk soil microbial communities from a Populus tree surrounding site in Tennessee, USA - Soil MetaG P. deltoides SBSDD5 (SPAdes) (version 2) | ecosystem: Environmental > Terrestrial >...
TCTTCCAGATCAAATTCGTTCCGGTGATGCCCAGGTTGTCATCCCCCGCTCCGCCATCGAGCAGGTCACCCGAGCCCACCGCGCGCAGCGTGTCGTTGCCGTCAAGGCCAAAGAGCGTGTCGAATCCCGAAGAAATACCGACAAAAGTATTCTCAAGATCATTCCCGATAACGATCGATCCCTTTGTATCGGTAACCGTGAGGTTCGTGTCGGCTGTTCCTAGCACCTGGATATGTTCGGCGGTCAGCAGCGAGGTAATCTCAGCCGTGATCGTCGCCGAACGATAAATCTCGCCGAGAACGGGATACGGCGACCAGTTGGCTTCGCGCAGTCGCGTTCCCATGTACTTCTGCATCTCGATCAAATCGACGATCGCGTTATAAGCATCGCTCGCAGCCTTGGTCTGGAACGCGGCCTCCACCGGCGCGAAGTTGATACTGACGCCGTTCTCGGTAAACACCAGTTCAGCCTGGTTCAGATACGATTGCAGCCGCGTCTGCACAACAAGCGTGCCGTACACGGACTCGCGCAGGGCGTCGTAGCTCTGCTGCAGCAGGTTGAGCTGATCCTGGCTGTAGGTGATGAGTAGCGTCTTGACGCCGGTCGCGACGGCGTAATACCTCCCAGTGGACTGCTCGGCCACTCCAAAAAGTGCCGAAGGCCCCTCCTGCGTCTGCTGCGGAAGATTGAAAAAGTACCTACCGTTGAATGCTTCCAGGGTGTGGATCTTGTCGCTCCACTGCGTGATCAATTCTCTGTATTCTTCATCGAGCCGATAATTGTTGCTGTCGTCCCCGGGGACCCACACCGCAGTCGCGTCAGGATCAGTCTCTCCGCTGGCGTCTCCGAAGGGCGGCTCTAGCACATGGTCCGTACGCCGGACTCCGCCGAAGGCCATGTAGCGAATCTTGTGGAGGTTGGTACGCTCTTCGAGCGAGCCGGCCAAGCCCGATGTGTCCGCCCAAGCGGCAAGCAGGCTGTCGAGAATTGCCATCTGCTCTGCCTTGGTGGTCGCCGCTGCGAACTGCTGCACGACTCCCTGGAGCCCCGCTGACTGGCTCATCGCTTCCCACAGATCGCGCACGAGACCCGAGCCCTGCATGTTCGGCAGTGCGCTTACGCCCTCCGCGAGCGGTATCTGGTCGGTGAACTCACGGTGAAAAGTATCGGTAGCCAGGTTCACGTCGGCGAGGTCGGCCACCTCGGCCACCGTGCCCGTTGTTCCGTCCGTCCTGGTGTAGGCACCCAGGTCGGCAATCTGATTGCCGTTCGGAAGCGTCTGGCTGTGAGCAGTGCTGGCAACGTTGATGCTTTCGATGTTGAGTTCGTCGAGGGTGAAGAGCTCGCCTGCTTCGCTCTCGCCGTTCTGGTTCAGGTCGCGCCAGACTCGCAGGTCGCTCCAATGCGCATCGAGATTGCTTACCTTACCGTCGGCGTTGGTGTCTTCCTGCGCGAGAGCCGCGAAGCCATCCGCGGCCTTTCCGCCGGCATAAAGGTTAGTCGCATCGCCGAAGAGTTCGGTGCCGTCATCGATCGTGCCGTTGCTGTTGCGGTCCATGACGAGGAACCCGTCATCGGATCCGATCCAGCCGGTGCCGTTCTTGAGACCATCGCCGTCGTGATCGAAGAGGACGCCGGCCGTAGTTGGGACCGTCTCAATGCCGTCACCGTCCAGATCCAGGGTTAGAGGGTCGCGGCGAGGCGCTTGCCAGCGCTGCGCGCCACTAAAATCCACCGACACCTTATCCTTGACCGGCTGCAACCTCATGCGGCCAGTGAAGACAGCATCAAGCATTGCAGACAAAACGTCGTTGATGGACACCCCGTATGTCGTTGTCAAGTAGTTATCTATGTCACCCGCAACAAGCTCGCTCCAGAAGTTCGAATCGAAAACGATGTCGGTGAACGTCCGGTTGGACGCCGCAGCCGCAACAGCAGCAATTGCAGTCATGCCAAAAGCTACCAAGCCTACTCCAGGAACGAGAAAGCCTGCCGCTCCACCAATGACCGCAATCCAGCCACCGATCCGGGCGAACTCTGCCATCACCGGCGCGCTAAACGACACACCCGGGACTATGGTTTGCGTCACACCTTCATCATTCAGTATCGCCAGACTTGTCGCACCCGACTGGGTGACTATGGCGGCTTGGCCTGTCAGCACGCCAGCTGCCGGAGAAAATTTGCCTACGACAAAATTAATTGCCTGCACCCAATGGTTTATGACAGTGATTGAATCGCTCATAGCGATATTGTCCTCAAGAGCCAAATGTTGATCGTTAAGATGATTACCCAAATGACAAACGCTCTAATAGGCCAGAGATACGGTGCGTAGAATATGTAGCCGATGATTCTTATGGGCAGTGCCACGCGATCCGCGTCGGCTTCGACCCATCTCGCTGCTGTATTGATTTCGTTCTTGTTTGTGCGTGTTAGCCGGTGAATTTGAATGTCAGCAAACCAAAAGAACCACAGCACGCAAGCAAGAAGAACAAGAAAGGCCATTAGATGCATAGCTTGTGACAGTTACCAATCCAATCCGGGGCGGGGAAAGCCAATCGCGTTCTGTTCGGATGTCATGCCGTGAGTTCCGTGAGCAGATTGGATCGACTGGGCATTCGTTTGTGACCGCTTATGTTAGAGAGACTCCACATCCCGCGAATCGGGAGAATTCCCTAATCTCGCGCGATCAAGCTCAACCGCATCGCGATCGCAACCGCGTGAGCGCGGTTGTTCGCATACAGCTTTTCGATGATGCTTTCGACGTGGTGGCCGATCGTCTTGTGGCTCCGCGCAAGGAGCGCGCCGATTTGCCGGTCAGTTCGGCCCTCGGCGAGGTTTTGCAGTACTTGGAGTTCGCGCGCAGTCAGTGCCGGCCGAATGGGGATCGATGCCGCCAGGCAAGTTATTTCGTTTCGCTCTTGGTACACAGGAATTCCTAGCGATCAAGGGTTTGGTTTTGCGGACGTTTCAAAGGCCGCCGCCACAGCACTTTTTTCTTGCTCGCGCACTACCGTTGGTTTCGGGCCAATCCGGACGACGCCGTCGACATGCAGATTCTTCGGTATCTGGTGCGCGATGAAGATCAAGGTCACCGCCCCCTTGAGGGAGTTGATCGTCTTTGCCAGTTGTTCCGCAGTGGCCGGGTCGAGCGCACTCGTGGCCTCGTCGAAGATCAGCACCCGCGGGCGCTTGAGCAACGCCCGCGCGATCGCAATGCGCTGTCGCTGACCTCCCGATAGCCCGACACCCCGCTCGCCCACCTCGGTCTGATATCCGCCCGGGAGGCCTTCGATGAACTCGTGGATCTCGGCCATGCGGCAGGCGGTGACGATATCCTCGAAGCCTGCATGCGGGTTGGCCGCCAGCAGGTTGTCGTAAAGGGTTCCTGAAAAGAGGATGGTCTCCTGCGGCACTACACCGAAGGGACCCCGGAGCTCATTGGCCGAGAGATGGCGCAGGTCGGTGCCGTCGATCAGGATGCGGCCTTCCTGCGAAAGGAAGAAACCCTGAAGCAGCTTGGCGAGTGTGCTCTTGCCCGAGCCGCTGGGGCCCATGATGGCGACCGCTTTGCCGGCGGGCACGCCGAGGTTCATGTGACGGTACAGCCAGGGGTGCTTTTCGTCGTAGCGAAAGCCGATATCCTGAAGGTCGACCCTTGCGCCGCCCTGGCTGGGATTTTGGGTGCGAGCCGGGATCATGCTGTACGGTTCCTGCGGCATGTTCATGATGTCGCCCAGGCGAGCGATGGCGATTCGCGCCTGCTGGAGCTCCTGGTACAGGCCGACGAGCTTGAGCACCGGCTGCGAAAACCTCGCCGCGAACATCTGGAAGGCGACCAGCATGCCGACCGTGAAGCCGTCGCTGTTCATTACTAGGAGCGCGCCGACCACGAGAATGGCGAGCGTCTGGGTCTGCTCTAGCGCGTTGGCGGCGATGTTGTAGGTATTGGCCAGCTGCCGGGTGCGCAGGCTGGCGGCGAGATAGTCGGCCAGCAGCTCGCCATAACGGCTCTCGAGCCTCGGCTCCATCTGCAGGCTCTTCACGGTTTCGATGCCCGCCGTGTACTCGGTGACGAAGCTCTGGTTGCGAGCGCCCGCCAGGAACTGCTCGTTGAGTCGCGCACGAAAGATCGGGGATATGAAAAGACTCATGCCGGTGAGCAGAACCAGCAGGCCGAGCGCGATCAGCGTGAGCTGCCAGCTGTATACGAACATCACCGCAAGCAGGATCACCATGAACGGCAGGTCGAGCAGCAAGGCCACCGCCGCGCCGGACAGAAACTCGCGGATCGTTTCGACCCCATGCAGCCGGGCCACCAGCACTCCAGTGGGGCGATGCTGAAAATAATGCAGCGGCAGGCGCAGGAGGTGGCGAAGGACGCTGCTGCCGAGGACCGCATCGATGCGGTTGCCCGTGTGGATCAGCAGATACTGGCGCAGCCAGCCGAAGCCTGCCGAGAACAAGAGTGCAATCGCGAGGCCCACCCCAACCACCGCGAGCGTGCTCATGGTGTGATGCACGACCACCTTGTCGATGATCACCTGCGTCAATACCGGCGTCGCAAGGCCGAGAATCTGCAGCGCCGCGGAAACGATCAGGACATCGCGCCAGATGTGCTTGTGCCTCAGAAACGCCGGCAGAAACCACTTCAGCCCGAACTGCTTGGGCTGGGCGCCGAGATCCGGATCCTTGGCACGTTCAGCGGCGCGCTTGACCAGCAGCACGTCGGATTCGAAGAGCTGCTCGAAGTGCGAGGCGGGGACCGCGTGCGGAATGTCGCTGCCCGCTTCCAGATAAAGCAGGCGGTCGGCATCGGCCCGCAGGATCAGTGCGGGTTTGGGCGCAGCGGGAGCTGCAGCGTCGGTCGAATCGGTCGGTGAATCAGAAGGAGCGCTCGCCGCACGCAGCCACGCAACGAGTGGAGTAGGCAGCGTACCGACCGTCTTGGCATCGGAACGGTGCGGGGCGAGAATCAAGCCCAAAGCCTTTGCCGCGCGAATAAGTGCAGCGGCGTCCAGCGGCGGCGAAAATTCCCGCTTCAACAACGCGGGATCGAATGCAACACCGTGCGTCTGCGTAAGACTGCCGAGCACCCACAGCCAATCCTCTCCTCCGACCTCGAAATGCGTCAAAGCGCCCCTCCTCGTAGGGATCCTGCAATCGAACTTGTGGACTTACTGCAGACAACGGAGGTTTCTGAGTCGTCCAGAATTCAATAGTTCAAAAGCAAATTGAATACTTTTGTGAACTTCGTCACGCTCGTGCGCAGAAGACGCCGATCGAGGAAGAATCAATCAAGATAGCCGTGTGGAACGATGGTTATATAACCAACAGGACTGCTACTTATCTCGGGAAACGCGAGGCAAGGCTGCGGATGCTAGACAGATAGTTGATCGCGCCCTGCGGAATTGTGGGGACGCGAGCCCGCGGCGGGAGATACGGAGGAGAGTTTTTGCGGATCGCGCAACTTGGCGCGATGACCCTAGACCGGAGCTCGGATCGCCCGAGCCCGGGCACTCATCAAGCGCGCGTGCCGTTGCGGGCTACTACGGTCAGGCTTTCCCCGATCCGCCAGCGGACGTTACTGGTGAACGTGTGCCTCGACCCGTCCGCCATGCGCACGGTGTATTCGCGGATCCGGGTCGCGCGGTTGTCAGCGCCACTCGGGATGTCGCGCACCGACTCGATCCGTCCGCATTCCGCGCAACGGTGCGGAGCAGGCTCGTCGGCCTGCGGGCCCTGAACCTGCTCGTTCTGGGCTGGCGCGGCGGGCACCACCGAAACCACGCCGAGCCCGCTCACCGCCATGACTCCGGCGCTGGATGCCAGCGCGAGTCCAGCTCCGATCGCGGTAATGCTGCGCTTGTTCATGGTGGTCAATTGATCGAGCGAGTGATTCCGTGCACTACGATATCCACGGCCTCGCGCTCATCGTCGTAATCGACCAGGTCTTCGCTGACGCCTTCCTCGAAGGAATCGGCGAGATGGTCCCACGGTGCAGCGGCCGGGAGCCGGGCGGGAGGCGCTTGAACCTTGCGGGTACGAAGTGCGGTGCGTTTCATCGTCCTCTCCTCGAGAGCGTTATGGTGCGATGAATGGTAGGCATCGCAACGCGGGCGGCGTATAGGTGCGCAGAGCACGGCCGTGTAAGAACCGTCCGACACCCTAGTGAACGCACTACGTCGCGTGACCTAGTTCACGACCCATGCACATTTCTTGCTACCGACGCGGCAGAGTTGGCTATACAATCGCGACCCTCTGCCCGAGAACTTCGAGGAATCTGGACGGCCATGAAAGCCCTTTGCATCGCCACCGCCCTTGCGCTGCTGCTCCCTTCCGCCCAAGCGGCATCGGACGAAGATGCAACCCCGCCGGGGCTGTCGGTGCCCGTGGCGGCGCCGCAAAGCGCGCCGTCGACGCCCGCGGTCGAAGCTCCGGCCGCGATCGAAGCTCCGGGCGCGGTCGAAGCTCCGGCCAAGGCCGAGACCAACCCCAAGCGCGCCGATTTTGCTAAGGAGCAGGCGTCCCGCGACGCTCGCCAGCTCGCGGACTGGATCGTCCATTCGGGCGACAACCAGAACAGGCATTTCGCGATCATCGACAAGAAGAACGCCAGGCTGTTCGTGTTCGAGGCGAGTGGAGCAATCCAGGGAGCCTCGCACGTGCTTCTCGGTGCCGCACGCGGCGATCACACCGTCCACGGGGTCGGCGACAAGAAGTTGTCCGCCGTGCACCTTAAGGAGCGAACCACACCTGCCGGCCGGTTCGTTGCGTCGGTCGGCAAGAACGGTCGCGGCGAGGATGTCGTGTGGGTGGACTACGACGGCGCCGTGTCGATGCACCGCGTGATCAAGACGCAGGATCGTCTGAAGCGGATCGCGACGGCGACGGCCAAGGACAAGCGGGTTTCCTACGGGTGCATCAACGTGCCGGCCGCGTTCTACGACACCGTGCTCAGCCCGGCGTTTACCTCGGCCGAAGGCATCGTCTACGTGCTGCCGGAGATCCGCCCGATCGGTGAAGTCTTCGCCGGCTTGTACGACGTCGACGAGCGGTCAGCCCGGGGCAACGCCAGCGAATCCGCACCCGCCCGGTAAGGGCGTAATTCCAAGTCTGTTCCGCATCTCGCGCGCGACGGCGATAGCCATCGCCGCCGGTTCGGCGTATACCTGAAGACTCAACTAACCGAAGGGGCCAAGCGATGTACGACGGGCTGCGCTATCGGGGAGAACCGGACAGCACCCCAATCAACCTGAAGGCGATCGGGGACGTGATTCACTGGTGCCAGCGATTCGGCTGCAGCGAGGCCGAGCTTCGCGCCGCCATCAAGGTTGTCGGGGCTTCGGTCGGCAAAGTACGCAAGCAACTGGGCCGCTAGGCGCCGTCAATTCGCGGCGCCGTCGTCGAATGCGCTTGGCCGCTCGCCGGGCGCATACAGCAGATCGGCGGCGCGAAGGAAAACGTCCTTGGGCGGAATTCCCTTTCCCTCGATCCAGGACAAGATGAACCGGGAGCGGACCTGCAGCCTCTTGCTCAGCTCGTCGACGCCGCCGACCTTGCTCGCGGCGCGTTGCAGGGTTTGTGCGTACAACTCTTTTCTGCGGTCCATCCACGAGTATCACGCGATGCCCGCAGGTTGAACAGTCAACGAACCGTTACCCCCAGTCGCTGCTTCGCTACATCTGATCGGGCGATAGACCGCCACCTTGCTGGCGGTCCCGTTCGTACTGCTCTTCCAACAGCCTCGCCAGCTCCACTCCCATGAACTTGAAGCCGGCAGTAAATCGCGTGCCCGCAGTCACCTGAACGCGCCCCTGCGGCAGCAGAAGGTCCGCCGGTTCGATGCACGTCCAGACGCCAGGGGCTTCCCGAACGAAGTGCTTGATGAATTTTTGCAAGCAGCCGCTCCTAGTAGCTAACCGAGTAGCGACAGGATATGCAGTGAGCAGCGGCCTACCTATCGGTTCACTGCCTAGGTCGCAGTCGCCGACTCGCTACAAGCCGTCGGACATTCGAGCGAGCGTCCGATCGATGGGCTCACGCCAGGAGCCCGGCCCGAGCGTAAGGTACTTCCGTGGACTCCCCGAGCATCGAATTGTGGTTCTGGATCGTCACCGACGAGATCACCAAGCGGCGACGGCAGACTCGTCACAAGATGACCGAGCAGGAAGCCAAGCAAAGACATGGCGTCGACGCGCGCCGGGTCGAGCATTCGCTGGAGATCCGGCATTCCAGCCGCGACTGGCACACCAGTCGCTTCCAGCAATCGTGCCGACCCGTTTGCGCGTCAGGTCACTTGCCCGCCGCCTTTTTATCTGGCGCGGGCTTCTCTTCCTGCGGCCAGTAGTAGTTCGCGGCGAACGAATAGGGCGGAAACATGTAGCGCTTCGCCGGGACCACCTTGGCAGCGTACTCGCGCTGCGATTCGTACACCTTCTTGAACGTCGGGTGCTTGTCCGACAGGTCCTTGGCCAGTTCGTCCCAGGCCTTGAGCGAAGCAATCAGGATGTCGGGCGGCGTGCGCCGGATCTGTACGCCGTGCTTCTTGATCATCTCCTCCATCGCATCGGCGTTCTGCTTCTGCCAGCGCGTGATCCAGGTGATGAACGTGTCCTTCACTGCCGATTGAATCGCTTCCTGCTGCTGCGGCGTGAAACCTTTCCACACGTCGAGGTGGAAGCCGAGCTCGCCGATGGAATTGTTCTCGTGCATCCCGGGCGTGTAGTGATACTTGAATACCTGGTGGAGGCCGAGGCGCAGATCCTCGACCCCGCCGACCCATTCTGCGCAATCGATCACGCCGCGCTGCGCGGCCGGGACGATCTCGCCGCCCGGCATGTTGACGACGCTCTGGCCGAGCTTGGCATACACCTCCGCGTTGAGCCCGGTCTGGCGGCACTTCATGCCCTTGAAATCCGCGACGCTCTTCAGCGGCTTCTTGAACCAGCCGAGCGCCTGGGGACTGGAAGGATGCGCGGGCCACACGATCAGATTCAGCTTCAGATCGTTCTGGTAGAAGTCGCGCCACATCTCGAGGCCGCCGCCGACGTACAGCCAGCCCAGGTAATCCATGTGGTCCATGCCGAACGGACCGCCCGGGGGCCCGGCGAACAGCGCGGCCGTCGGATTCTTGCCCACCCAGTAGTAGGAGATCGAGTGCCAGCCGTCGATGACCTTCTTGTTGGTGGCGTCGAGCACTTCGAACGCCGGCACGATCTGCCCGGCCGCCATCGGCTCGATCTTGACCGCCCCGGCGGTGAGCTTGTCGACGCGCTCCGCGAAAAGCCTGAAATGGTCCTGCAGCGTGATGCTCGCGGGCCAGGACGATTGCATCTTCACTGCCCGGGACGCGGGTGCCTGCGCGTTGGCGCTCAGGCTGAAAGCCGCGGCGACTGCAACCGTCACGGCGACTACGATCGTGCGCATCTTCATGACAACCTCCCCTGGTTGGCGGTACAACGGATCTAACCTAAACCCTGCCCTCTGCGGGTGTCAACGACCCGGCGCTGCGAGCGAACAGCCGCGGCGCAGCGACGCCGAAGCCCTGCGCGTAGTCCACTTCGAGCCGCCGCAACGCAAGCAATGCGGTCTCGCTTTCCACCTGTTCTGCGATCGTGCGCACGCCGATCGTGCGGCAGACACGCTGGATCGACTTGACCTTCGCCATCGCGACCGAGTCGCGCAGGATCTCGAAAATGACCCGGCCGTCGATCTTCAGATAGTCGATCGGCACCTCCTTCAGGTGCTCGAACGCGACGCGGGTTGCCCCAAAGCCGTCCATGCTGCGGCGGCAGCCGATCTTCTGCAGCGCGCGTGCCAGCCGCGACGCGTCTGCGAGCGCCGCCAGCACATCGCTTTCCTCGAACTCGAAGCACAACAACTCCGCGGCTGCGCCGGCGCGCTCCAGTGCCTTCGCGACGAACTCCGCGAAGGAGGCGTCCTGAAACGTGGCAATCGACAGATTGATGCACACAACGGACTGGGCGCCGGGCTCCCGGACGTTCGCGGATTGGGCGGCGAGCACCCTCGTCACGACGTAGCGATCGATCTCCGCCATCAGACCGCAGCGCTCGGCAACCGGCAGAAAGGCGCCCGGCGGGATCAAGGTCTCTTCCTCTTCCCGCATCCGGATCAGCACTTCCTGCATGCGCGCCGGCACCGTGCCTTCGCGCAGCGCAACGATATCCTGCACATAGAGGTCGAATTCGTCGTGCGCGAGGGCCTCGCGGATTCTGCCTCCGGAGTCTTCCCACCCGGTCAACTCAGCGGTAAGAGCAGCGACGTAGGTCGCGCTGCCATCCTCCCGCCCGGGCGCGTTCCCCGCCGCTGCGGCCGCGCCGGTCCGCGCGGGATCCGAGATCCTGACCAGCACCCCGGTGACCTCGTTGGGCAGGCCGTACTGCGGCACGAACGTGGCGACGAAGCGCTTTCCCGCGAGCTCCGGAGTGTCGCCGTCCAAATCGATCCGTCCTGGCTGGCCGCGCAGCGCGTCGGCGAGCGGCGTCTTCATGGCCTCGGCCGTCTGCGCCCGCAACGGCTCGTCCAGCAGATGGCCGTCGATGCGTACCGGCTGCGCCTGCGCCCACGTCGCGAAGCCCCGGGTGTGGAAGCGGTAGCGCAGCTCGCGGTCGACCACGAAGGCGATTTCCTGCAGCTCGCGCTCGAGTATGCCGACGAGGCTCGCCGTGGCGCGTGCCTTGTCCGCGGTTGACTTCAGCGCATCGGCGTTGCGAGCGAGGCGCTCGCTGCCCTGCTGGTGCAGCGCGATTTCGCGTTCGAGCAGTTCCCGCGCGCGGCGGTGCTGCTCGCGCTCGACGTCGTACAGTTCCTTGAAGCGCGTTGCGTCCGCGGTGCGCCGCGCCAGCCGCGTCGCGCTTTTCCAGGACGCGCTCGCGAGCGACAGCACCGATGCGAACAGGATCCCGGACAGGAACGCGATCCATTGCCACTCCAGCGCGGTAAAGAAGACCGTGAATACCAGCAGCGCGACCAGCACCAGCGTCGCGAGCGATGGCGCCAGCACGCCCAGCGTGCGTCGCAACTGCAGCCATTTCAGGGGCCCCTGCCCGCTTTTGGCGTTCACTGCATTTCCCTGTAGCGCCAGATCTTACGCTTGCCGATTGAATCTCCTGCCGTTTTCCCGGTCGAACGGCACAGCAGATCTTGCGGAGGATGAATCGATGAACCCGATATGGAGAACGACGCTGGCGGTGGCGGGTCTGGCGATCGCTACGCAAACGGCCGCACAGGTCACTTTCTACGAGCATCCGGGCTTTCGCGGCCAGACGTTCACTGCAGACAGGCCGATCGGCAACCTCGAGCGCGCTGGCTTTGCCAACCGGGCCTCTTCGGCCGTGGTAGCGAGCGACCAGTGGCAGGTTTGCGACGGACCCGGGTTCACCGGCCGGTGCGCGGTGCTGCAGCCGGGCCGGTACGATTCGCTGGGCGCGATGGGCCTGAACGACAGCATTTCGTCGGTGCGGCCGGTGGCGGGCAGCAGAGCGGATGTGCCGATCGCTGGCCCTGGCTATGCGCCGGGCTCACGGGTGATTCTCTTCGGCCAGCCGGCATTTCAGGGCCGCTCGTTCAGCATCGACAGAACGAGCGACAACCTGCAGCGGTTCGGCGATCGCGCTGAATCGCTCGAAGTCGTCGGCGAGCCCTGGGAGATTTGCGGCGGCGTCGGCTTCAGCGGCCGCTGCGTCGTGCTGCGCCCGGGCACGTATCCGTCGCTGGCCGGAATCGGCTTCCCGGACGGCGTTTCATCGGCGCGAGCCGTCGACGCGCGTATCGCTGAGCGGCCCCGCTATGTCCCGCCTCCGGTCGCGGCTGAGCCTCCGCGCTATGTTCCCGCTCCGACCGGCGCGCAGGTCACCTTTTACGAGCACCAGGGGATGCAGGGCCAGTCATTCACGACCGACCGGCCGATCGGCAACCTGGAGCGCTTCGGCTTCAACAATCGCGCCTCTGCCGCCGTGGTTGCCGGCGAACCGTGGGAGGTCTGCGACGGCGCCGGCTTCACCGGCCGCTGCGTCGTGCTGCGTCCCGGTCAGTACACGTCCTTGGGCGCGATGGGCTTGAACGACAGTGTTTCGTCGGCGCGGCCCGTGGGCAGGGGACGCTAGTGGGGGCCGTACGTTCGGGGCCGCGCGACTGAAGGCGGACGCGTGACGTAGTTCCGCCGTTGCGCGTGGCGCCGGTTGCCGCGACCCGTGCGCGCGTCGGTCTCGGCGTCCACGGGTCGTCGCCTGCTCTCGAGCTCCTGCAAGCGGCTCTCGTAGACCGCCAGCAGGCTCTGAACCAGCGCCTGCATCGAAGCGTCTTCGCTTTCCTCGGTCCTGTCGGGCGCGAACAGAGACTCCACGCACGCAGTGATGGCGCGCATTACGTCCCTGCTATAGCGATCATCCAGAGTCGCTGTGGCCATCGCGCACAGTCGCTGCAACTCTTCGAGGGTGCGTGCGTTCGCCTCGATGGTCCGGGATTCCAGGATCAGCTTGATCTCTCCGTGCAGCGCGCGGGCACGGTCCACGTCGCGGCTCGAGCGGGCGACGGTGGTCATTGGATGAATACCTCTTTCGGTTGTGCGGGCCCCCTGCACTACCGTATTCACGCACACTACTCGCATGGCTCTCGCCGGGCTATCGAGTCGCAGCGTATTACGCGTAGCCCGACCACTACAGCATGAGTAACGACTGCGCGACCGCGCGGCACAGCCCAGGATTTCCCCCGCGTCCGTAGGACAAAAGACGACGGTATTACTGCACACTCTCCCACATACCCGGCTCGCCCGAGCGCCTAGTATGTGCGCACCATCCGGCACCGGAGTGAGTTGGCGCTCGGATCCATTAAACCGAACATCTAGGAGGCAATATGCTCTATTGGGCTGCAGTATTTCTGGTGATCGCGCTCGTCGCTGCGGTGCTCGGGCTTGGAGGAGTTGCCGGCATTTCCGCGAACATCGCGTGGATTCTTTTCATCGTCGGCATCATCTTCGCAGTGATCTTCTTCATCACGGGCCGTCGTGGCCCCGGGGTGTAGCGCGGTTGTCCCGCTGAACGGGGCATGCGCGGATGAGCATCGCCATAGGCGTGGGGCCGCTGGTGGCCCTGATCGCCGGGATCCTGATCCTCATCATGCCCCGATTGCTGAACTATATCGTCGCCCTCTACCTGATCATCATCGGGGTGATCGGGCTGGTGGGCGTCGATAAGTTCCATCTGTGACCGGAAGGGAGGACGCGATGAGCGCAGCAAAGATCGTCGGAATCGTGCTGATAGCACTCGGTGTCCTCGGGTTGCTGTACGGCGGCTTCAGCTACACCAAGGACTCTCATACGGCGAAGCTGGGACCGCTCGCAATCACCGTCCAGGAAAAGGAAACGGTGATGATTCCCGTGATCGCGAGCGTCGGGTCGATCGTGCTCGGCGTATTTCTGCTGGTCGCAGGTCGCGCCAAGTAACGGCGGTTGGGAAGAGGCTCCGGCGGGCGTTGTCCTCAGCCCGCCGATGCTGCTCGTCTGCGAGCCCTGCGCGGTGCGGAATTGGTGTATCGTTCAGCACGCATGAAACAGGGGAAAGCAAAAAAACGCAGCACGAAGGTCGCCGCAGCGCCGCCCGAGGACGAGCGAATCCAGTTCATCGAGCGGCCGAACGGCGTCTTCTGGCGCGCGGGCACGAGCACCGTCGAGAACGGTCCGTTCGCCTCGCTTGCCGAAGCCACTGCGGACGCCGAAGGCCGCGAGGACCCCACGTTTCAGGCGACCGAATCGATCGCCGAGGCGGAAGCCGAGCTCGGCATCTCCGAGTGGATCGACCCGGACACGGGCGTTCCCGCGGAGGAATCGGTTCCCCGCCTCGAAGATCACTGAATCCCGCACGGAGACCCGGCATGGACAAGCGCAGCCACGACGAGCGCGCGAAGAACGGCTTACAGACGCGGCGCGCGGTGCTCGGCGCCGACTACGTCGACAACGCCATGGCGTCGGTCGACGAGTTCAACGAAGAGTTCGTCGAGCTTCTCAACACCTACTGCTGGAACGACATCTGGAACCGCCCCGGGCTGCCGCGCAAGACGCGCTCGGTGCTCAACCTCGGCATGCTGGTCGCGCTCGGCAAGGAGCACGAGCTGAAGCTGCACATCAACGGCGCGCTGAACAACGGCCTCAGCAAGGACGAGATCAAGGAAGTGCTGCTGCAGACCGCGATCTACTGCGGCGTGCCCGCCGCCGTGGTCGCGTTCCGTTGCGCGCGCGAAGTGTTCCGCGACCGCAAGGACTGATCCTCAGCGCGTGCGCAGCGCCGCCGCCGCCCTGTCGAGCGCCTGCACCGGCTCGCCGGAGACGAGCGCAAAGACCGCTCGCGCGAGCACCCGCTCCTCGGGATGCGGGTTGACTCTCACCTCTCCGTCGCGCGATTCGTAGCCGAGCGCGGTGCCGACACCGGCGTCGCCGAGACGCGCGGCCAGATCCTTCCACGTCCCCTCCCAGCCGGCGTCGATGCGCATGCACTCCGCGCCGCCGGCATCCAGGATCTCTTCCAGCACTTTCTCCGAGCCGGGGTGCGCGAGCGCGCGCGCCATGATCTCGGGATAGACCCGCGTCGGGCGCACCACCGCGCTTGCCCCGGCCGCGAACATGCGCTGGCGATTGCGGTCGTCGACGCATTCCGCGACCAGGTGCACCTCGCGGCTCAGCGAGCGCACGCGAGTAATCGCATCGAGCGTGATCGAGTCCGATGCGGGCTCGATCTCGGACTTGGCGAGAATCGCGATCGCGCGCGCGTCCTGCGGCGTGCTGTCGCGCAGCGCGTGGAAATCCAGGCCCCAGGCGTGGTGATGGCACGCGCCGAGTCGCGCCAGCGGCTCCGGCAGGCCACTCTCGAACGCACGCGTGATGATCAGGGTCGGGCAATCTGCGAAGCGCGGAGTCATGCGCAGCTGCTTGAGCAGCCGCTCGAAATACCACGCGGCATTGTCGGTCGGCGAATTGAGGATCAGCAGGTGGTCTTTCATGCGCCATCTCCAGTGACCGCGCCATTTGCGGTCTCGTGCGTCGGCCCGCCACTCGAACCACTGGCTGGCGAAATTCGCCAGCGTGTAGATGCCGCCGAAGTACAGCAGCACGATGGTCGACCATCGGCCCTCCCAGCTCTTCGCCGCCAGATCGCCGTAGCCGACGGTGAACAGGGTCGTCAGCGTCAGCCAGAAACCGTCGAACGCCGGCATCTGCTCGAACAGCATCATCGCCAGAACGTGCAGCGCGACGAGCGCAACGATGACCAGGCCGGCGCGGCCGAGTGCATGCGCGATCGAAGGGCGCTGGATGATCCGCTTCACCCGGCGGCGCGAGCGCATGAACCAGAATGGAATCATCCCCTCCCCCGATCGCGCCACTCGCTGCTACGCGGCGGAACGCTCTTTCCCGGCCGCGGCCTGCTCCATTTCGCGGCGCAGCCGCACCGCGCTGTCCTTCGAGTCCACCGCCACGTCGCTCCAGCGCACCGGCTGCCCGGCCTGCACCGGCGCGAGCAGCTTGCAGCCGTGCGCGAGTCCGAGCGGCAGGCAGCGCTGCGCGAGCGAATCCTGCGCCGGCATCAGGCGTCCCACCACCGTGTATCCGCCCTCGCCATCCAGAATCTCGCCCGGCTTGAGCGCGCGCTTGGCGGTCGCGATCGCGTCGGCACGCCAGCCCGTCGCGCACCCGGTCGGCTCGCCGCGCAGCCCTACCGACGCCACCGAGATGCCGAGCTCTAGCCCGATCAGATGCCAGCGCTTGTACATGCACGCATAGCGACCGCTCGGGTCGGTGCGCACCATGTATTCCTTGAAGCAATTGCGGATGTATTCGGTTTCGCCCTCGAAGACGACGAATACGCCGAAGCGGATGTCGTAGTCGATCGGGGTTCCGTCGAGCCGCAGCGACGAAGCCACTTCGACCTGCCCCTTGTGCTGCAGGCAGCCGCCTTCCTCGCGCGGCCGCATCACCGCCGGCAGCTCGTCGATCGCGCACGGCGGGTAGGTCAGCCCTCCCGGCGCAGGCGTGAGGCCGGTCGCATTGCAGACTGCGCTCGTCTCGATCGCCGGCTTCGAGCCGTCGAGGAACGAGTTGAACATCTTCGGATTGAGCCCGCCGATCTTCGCCTGCTCGGGCGTGAGCCCGTAATAGCCCCAGACGGTCTCGGGCGTCGATTGCGCGAAGTGCGGCAGCCACTTGTGGCCGCGTCCTGCGGCGACGACCGAGAAGCCGGCAGCGCGCGCCCAATCGACGAGATCGCAGATCAGCGCAGGCTGGTCGCCGTAGGCGAGGCTGTAGATCACTCCTGCCTCGCGCGCCCTGCGGGCGAGGATCGGTCCGCAGAACGCGTCCGCCTCGACCGTGACCATGACCACGTGCTTGCCGTGACGGAACGCCGCGAGCGCATGCTCGACCGCGGCCGGCGGATTGCCGGTGGCCTCGACGACGATATCGATCTGCGGATGCGAGACGAGCGCCTGCCAGTCGTCGCCGAGATGCGTGCGCCGCTCCTTGAGCGCAGCATCGAGCGATGCCGCGCCGCACGCGGCCCCCGGCCAGCCGACGCGCTCGAGATTGGCGCGCGCGTTCGCCGGCGCGAGATCGGCGATGCCCACCAGGTGAATGCCGGGCGTTTTCGGGACCTGCGCGAGGTACATCGCGGCGAACTTGCCGGCGCCGATCAGCCCGACGCGCAGCGGCCGGCCCTGCGCCTCGCGCTCGCCGAGCAGGCGGTGCAGATTCATCTCAGGCCGCCTTCAGCACGCCCTGCAGCTCCTCGGCAGGGGTGCCGTCCTTCCAGGGCAGCGGCACGTCGTAGGGCTTGAGCAGGCAATCGTCGGGCAGGCATTCGAGCGGCGTGAAGTCGCGGTGCGCGATGTAGCCCGGGCGCTTGAATCGCCGGATGTGATTCGACACCGCGCACAGCGACAGATAGACGCTGGTGCGGTTCCACGGCGACAGGTTGGACGTCGACGCGTGCACCAGGCATCCATGGAACAGGATCATCGACCCGGCGGGCCCTTTCGGCGCGACGATCCCGCCGTGCGCCACCAGGCGCGCGATCGTCGCGTGATCGAGCGTCCACAGCGGATAGCTCGTGGTGCTCGTGTCATGCCCGGCGTCCAGCACGCCCAGCTTGTGGCTTCCCGGGATGAACATCAGCGGCCCGTTGAACTCGTTCACCTCGTCGAGGAAGATCGCGACGTTCATGGCGCGCGCTTCCGGCATCTCGTCGTCGCGCTTCCAGGTGCCGTAGTCCTGGTGCCACTGCCAGACGTCGCCGTCGAACGCCGCCTTGCCGTTGATCTTGAACTGGTGCATGTAGAGCTTCTCGCCGAAGATCTGCTCGATCGGCCGCACCATCCGCGGATGGCGCGCGAGCCTTGCGAACGGCGCGCTGTACAGGTGGGCGGCAAAGTTCGTCCGCACCACGTCGCCGCTCTTCTCGCGCACGTTCTCCGGACGTCGTTGCGCATACAGTGCGGGCACCTCGTCGCTGAGGCTCCGGATCTCCTGCTGCGAGAACAAGGACGGGAAGAACAGATATCCCTGCCGCTCGAACTGCTCGATCTGCGGTTGAGTGAGTTTCATGGTCGCGACCCCTACGGCAAAATGGGGACGTACCCATTTTCCCGCGAAAAATGGGGTACGTCCCTATTTTTCCACGATCTGGAAGAACACCTCGTTCGGCCGCACCATGCCGAGCTCGTAGCGCGCGCGCTCCTCGACGGCTTCGAGCCCCTGCTTGAGGTCGCGCACCTCGGCAGCGAGCCCGGCATTGCGCGATTCGAGCCGGGCGTTCCTCTCGCGCTGCGCGGCAATCTGCTGGTCGACTTCCCAGACGCGCTGCCAGCCGCCCTTGCCCAGCCAGAGCGGGAACTGGATGGCGACGATGAGTACGCCGAGGATCGCGCCGAGGATCTTCACGTCATCCTGAACTGGGCGA
>Ga0209382_10004755_pt1 | contig 17960 bp, 14 predicted proteins | sample SoiMetdeltSBSDD5_FD_187599 | JGI IMG/M metagenome (GOLD analysis project Ga0209382, IMG submission 187599) | Bulk soil microbial communities from a Populus tree surrounding site in Tennessee, USA - Soil MetaG P. deltoides SBSDD5 (SPAdes) (version 2) | ecosystem: Environmental > Terrestrial >...
CTCCTGGAAGATCGACGCCGATGTTCCTCATCTGGCGTGAGGCCGCGATGTTCTTGTCGTCGGCGCGTTCCTCAGTGGCCCTCGCAGAGGCCTGTGGGCCGCGATTGGGCTCTGCGGTCATCCAGATGCCAGACAGATCCGGCTTACCATTCGGCAACCGAGGCGCGGGCGCTGCCATATCGACATTGCCATCAACCTTCCGCGGCACACCGGGGGTCGGATAGTTCAGCCACTGAGCGGCCAGATGATCCGAAGCGAATGATGTGCCGAGGACGACGAGAACCAATCGTACGAGCGAACTACGCTTCAAACGCACGTTCTCCTCCGGCGATTCAAATTGGCAGTCGGCCGAGCAGATTCAACACAGGATAGACGACATCGGGCGAACCGCGTGCCGGTAAACCCAGAAGCGGCCCTCCGAGTGGCGCTCGGCCTGCCCAGTTCAGCCACGAGGCTCTGATGGCTGCAATGTTCGACGTTGGACAAAAAATTGCTGTTCTGACCGAGTCCCGTCGCATATCGTCCTCACCCGTAGATAGTGTCCGGCTTTGGCCGGACTGCGTAGGTAGTGTCCCGGCTTTAGCCGGACTGCGTAGGTAGTGTCCGGCTTTAGCCGGACCGAGGTGTACATCATGCGAAGCAGAGCACTCGGACTCATCGCGATTATCGCGTCGGTCGCCGTCATGGCGGGACAATCGAAACTGCCATCAGATATCCATCCGGAGTCGTTCTCGCGGCTCCCGCCATTGCAGCGCGACAGCCTCGACGCCGAAGGCAAGCGAGTCTGGGATCTGATCGGCGGAGGCCGCGGCATGCCCAAGACCGGACCAGCGCCGGTATCGATGTACAGCCCCGGCTCGGCCGAGCCGATTCACCACCTCAATCAGTATTTGAGAAAGACCGTTGCCGGTCCGCGCTATTTCGAGTTGTCGGCGTTGCTCGCGGCGCGCGAGTTCGATCAGCAGTACGAGTGGTCGGGGCACGAGCCGGCGGCGCTTCGTGCCGGTCTCGAGCAATCAGTGATTGACGTCGTGAAATTCAACAAGGACGTCGCCGGACTGGCGGAGAAGGATGCGACGGTCATCCGTCTCGGCCGCGCGCTGTTCCGCGATCACAAGGTGAGCTCGGATCTGTGGGCAAAGACAGTGGAGCACTTCGGACGCCAGGGCGCGGTCGAAATCGTCGCGACGATGGGCGATTACGTGATGGCGGGGTTCCTGCTGACGGCGGCCGATCAGCAACTGCCGCCGGAGCGGAAGCCGCTGTTGCCCGTGAAATAGCTGGTTGGTGGTTGGTGGTTAGTGGTTGGTGGTTGGTAGTGAGGCTCGCGGTTCCTTCAACCACCAACCACTAACCACCAACCACCAACTAGTTCAGCCTCGCCGCGCGCGTGGCTGTCGAATTCTTCCCGGTGTTCAGCAACTGCGCGGCTTCGCCGAAGTAGTTCAGCGCGAACTGCAGCTGTGGGTCCTGCCTGGCCAGGCGCTCGTACGCCTTGGCCGCGCCGAACAGATCCAGATCGATCTCCTTCTGGATCATCGCCGCGATGTATGGACGATCCTTCTGCCAGCCCGCGTCGTCGAACCGGATCGGCGATTCCATCACCAGCTGCTTGAACTCGTTGAGCATCTCGTCAGTCACCTGGTAGCTGGCCGCCACCTGGTGTCGCGGGCCGGTCGTTGGCGACGAAATCCGCGTGTCGCCCTGGCGCGTAAAGCGGCGCGCGTAGATGTCGAACAGCCCGCGTGCCGAGATTGTGCGCGCGAAGCGGCCAGGGTTGAAGCCCTCGGTCGGGCCATCGAAACGCCGGTCGGGCTCGATACCGCCGCCGCTGTAGACCTTGCGGCCGGCATCCGTGTATTTGAGATCCGCGTCCTTGTGCGCCTTGTTGGCGTCCTGATCGCGCAGCGTGTAGGTGAGGTAGTCGTCGAACGTGCCATCCCACGGCCGCTGAATCAGACGGCCGCTCGGCGTGTAGTAGCGCGCGGTGGTGATGAGCGCCGCGGCGCCCCGGTTGAGGCGATAGACCGACTGCACGAGCGCCTTGCCGAACGTCGTCTCGCCGATGACGAGCGAGCGATCGTGATCCTGCAGCGCGCCCGAGACGATCTCCGATGCGCTCGCGCTCGAGCGATTGACCAGCGTGATCATCGGCAGCGTCAGGTAATCGCTGCGCTCCTGGGCGCGATAGTCCTGATCCGATCCGTTCACTCGCCCGCGCGTGTAGACGACCATGTCGCCCTTGGGCAGGAAGCGGCTCGACACGAGGATCGCCTGATCGAGCTGACCGCCGGGGTTGGCACGCAGGTCAAAGACCAGTCGCTTCATGCCGCGCTTGGTGAGGTCGCCGAGCGCACGTCCGAGTTCGCGGTCGGAGTTCTCGGCGAATTCAGTGAGCTTGACGTAGCCGGTGGTGTCGTCGAGCATGACTGCGGCGGCGACGGTGGGAATGTGCACCTCGTCGCGGCGGACACGCAGGTCGATCAGCTTCTCATAGCCGGTGCGGCGCAGCGAGATGTTGACGAACGTGCCGCGCGGCCCCTTGAGCCGGCCGACCGTCTGCTCGCTCGTCCAGCCTTTCGTGTCCTCGGTTTCGATGCGGGCGATGACGTCGCCGCGGCGCAATCCGGCCTCGTGGGCCGGCGAATCCTCGAAGACCGACGCGATGTTGACGTCGCCGTTGATCACCTGAATGGTGATGCCCAGTCCGTAGTAGCGGCCTTCCTGACGCTCGCGCGTCTGCGCGTATGAGCGCGGGTCCATGAAGCTCGAATGCGGATCGAGCGTCTGCAGCATGCCGGTGATGGCGCCGTAGATCACGCGTTCCGAGTCCGCCTCGCCGACGTACACCTCCTCGACCGCCTTGAGACCGGCGGTGAAGATCTTGTACTGCTCGGAGACCTGGTCCTGGGCAGCCAGTGCCGTGCGTCCGAAGTACGCGCCTAAAGAGGCACTCAGCGCAAGGATAACGACTGCCGCTGGAAAGGAACGGTATCGCCGCATGTACTGGACTCCGTAAGAGATCTGGGTTCTATCGAGTCTGAGGGATCGGTCGGCCGGGCGTCAAGCCGGAACTGGGGATGGCAATTTGGGCGGGAAAACCGCTACATGCCCAAACGTCCCGCACGGGCACGGGATGCCGTTACGCAGATTGGCGTACTCGTTATGCGAAACACCGTGGTCGGTCCACCTACCAGTAAGCCGCTAGGGCGAGGAAAGCCATGAGATTGCTCGTAGTTACGCTTGCCGTCATCTGTCCGGTGGCTTGTGAGCAACGAAACACGGCTGCCAGTGACCGTAGGAGTCGCTCCAGTCGCTCGACCTCAGCAATCGCGCCGACCGGGATCACCTGGTTCGTGATGTGGTTGTCGCGGAAGATCTGGCGGTCCGCTGTTCACCGTAGAGATCATCCGGGTTGGGAACACGCACCGGGGCCCGCAACGAGGATCGCGCATCCAGTGGGCCATCGAGGGGTCCACAACGAGCCGCTATCCCTTCAGCAGGATCGGATCCAGGAACGCTCGCAATAGCGGCACCACAACCTCCGGCCGCATAAAGAGGTCATGCCGGAAGCCCTCCACAAGGCGAACGGTCCATCCCATACGCTCGAGGTCGGCACGGCGCTCGGCGACGAGTGACCCAATGCGTGTGGTGAATCCGCCCGTGGTGATGACATCGTCGTTCCCGACGAACGTCATGCGAGGGCACGTGAACTTTGCGACCGCGGCGTCGTCCCGCCACTGTTCTAGTGCGCGATAGAACGTGACCATCAGCCGGGCTTCTGCGGCATCGTTCGCTTGCCTGGCGAGCCATTCCGCTGCACCGGTCATTTCCCGATACGAAGCTCCTATCGGAGGCCAACCGCCACAGATCAATGCGCTCAGGCGATCGGTTCTGGCCGCCAGCTGAAGCCCGACGACACCACCCCACGAATAGCCGTACCACGCAAAGCGGTCAGCGCCTGCGGCGTTTGCCACGGCGAGGACGTCCGCACATACGCGATCTGGACCGAAAACGTCGACTGCCGCGGCGGCGTCCGCACCAGTCGGCGGGTAGTCCAACACGATGACTCGATAACGATCGGCAAGTCGGTCGAGATAAGCCTGCCGGAGGGCGGCCATGGGGTCACTCCCGCCGCTGTTGCCGGCCGTGATTGGCGGGCCTACGATCAAGATGGGTCCGCGTCCATGGACCTCGTAGCGCACCGGCATTCGGGCGGCAACTCTTGCTGAGAAAATTCTCGAAACGACACTTCCGGCGCCCGCTGCCGCGAGGAATCGCACGAGCGTTCGCCTCTCCATATCGTCGTTCTCGGGTTCACAGCATAGCGTCAAGCCGGCGCTGTTCCTCGACAGAACTTTTCACGAGAGCCGGTGTCTTGCATAACGGAGCCGCTCTGCAGAAATGCCGCTCATCGATTCGGTCGTTCTGAACCTGATCGAACGCTCTTGTCGCGCGTTTCAACGCCTGACAGGCAGGACGAACGTGTGGCTTGCCGTCCAACTCACCAACCTCAGCATCATTGTGTACTTCGTCTGGGCAGGCCTCTACTCGCTCAACATCGATGTCGCGCTCCGCATCGTCGCGGCGATCTTCTGTGTCGCTCTCTTCTATGTGCTCACGCAGACGATCTTCAAGACACCGATTGAGACCTACGAGACCGCGGCCTATCAGCGCGTCGCGCGCGGGCTGCGCAATCCGCGGCGTATTCGGGACACGCTTCTCCGCACGTCGTTTCTGACGCTCTGTCTTGTCCTCGCGTATCCGGTGTTGTTCGTCTACGTCAATCTGCGCATCCACCTCGTCCTCCTGAGCTACCTGCTCATCGTGCTGACGACGGCCGTGCTGTATCTGCTCGCGTGCGATCCGCTGCCGCCGTGCGTCGGCAAAGTACGAGAGTGGATGCGAGGACTAGCGGCATCACGAGTCATCGCTCCCGACGCGGACATGCGCTGAGCGCTGCTGCTGGCACTGACACCTTGACCTTCGACACGTATCAGCGGTATATGTCGAAGCCGGAGGTGTCACGGTGTCGACCAAGTCCGACCTGCCGCAAGGTACGCTCGACCTGCTGATCCTGAAGGTGCTGGCGCCCGGCCCGCTGCATGGATACGCCGTCGGCCAGCGTCTCCAGCAGATATCCCGCGATGTCGTCCAGGTCACTCAAGGCACGCTCTATCCGGCCCTGCATCGCCTCGAGCACCGCCAGCTGCTGGCCGCCGAATGGAAGATGAGCGACACCGGTCGCGAGGCCAAGTTCTATCGCCTGACGCGCAAGGGGCGGAGCTACATGGAGGTCGAGACGCGTAACTGGCAGCGGCTCACCGGTGCCATCGGGCTGATCCTCAAGAGCGCGGAAGGAAGTGCGTCATGAATCGGCGGCCGCGGAAGCCATCCGCCGATGATCGACTCGATCTCGAGATTCGCGATCACATTGAGCGTCAGGTGGCCGACTACCTGGCCGCTGGCCTGAGCGAGGTCGAGGCCCGCCGCCGTGTCCGGATCGAGTTCGGAGGATTGGAGCAGGCCAAGGAACACGTTCGGGATATCCGGCCGCATCAGTGGGCCAGCGAGCTCGTTCGGGATGCTCGAGTCGGGTTTCGAAGTCTCCGCCGAGAACCGCTGTTTGCGCTCTCGGTCATCGTCATCCTGACCGTCGCGATCGGCGCCAGTGTGGCGATGTTCAGCGTGCTGCACACGGTGGTGCTTCGCGCGCTTCCCTACCCTCGCGCGAGCGAGCTGGCGATGATCCGGACGCATCTCATGCTGCAGAACCAGCCGGACGGCACGTCGCTGCCCAACTGGTTCGACTGGCGGCGCGAGAGCAAGACGTTCGCGGGGATGGCGTTCTATCTCCGCACGGCTGTGAGTGCGGTGACCTTTGCCGGTCGCGACGCGCCGCAACGAGGAGTAGCAGGACTGGTTGGCCCGGGCCTCTTCGAGGTCGTGGGCACGGCGCCGCTCATCGGTCGCACGCCCTCGTCAGACGACTTCGATCGTCGCGATCGCGTCGTCGTGCTGAGCGAGGGCCTCTGGCAGGAGCAGTTCGCACGGTCGGCCGATGCGCTCGGGCAGTCGATGGTGATCGACGGCGAGCCGCACACGATCATCGGCGTCATGCCCCACGCGTTTCAGATACCGTCGAGCGATACGAGACTGTGGAGGCCGATCTCCGTGTCCCCGTTCTGGGAGATCGCGAATATCGAGAAAGTGTCAGGCCTCGCGCGCGACGGCGATGCCTTCGAGGTCATCGGCCGGCTCGCACCGAACCACACGTTCGACGACGCGCGAGCGGAGATGCGCCTCATCGCCGCACGACTCCGCGATACCTACGAGGGCAACAAGAACCTCGACGTCCGTGTCACCCCGCTCTTCGACCACGTCGTCGGCGAACAGACGCAGCGCGGCGTGTGGCTCGGGTTCGCCGCCGTTCTCGCGTTGCTGGCGATTGCCTGCACCAACGTCGGCGGCCTGCTCTCGGTGCGGGCCATGCGCCGGCGTCAGGAATTCGCGGTGCGGTCCGCCCTTGGTGCGGGGCGATGGCGCCTGATCCGTCAGCTCATTGGGGAGAGCGTCGTTCTGTGGGCGATCGCGAGCACAGGCGGCGTGGCACTGGCGTATGGATTGATGCGCCTGCTGCTGCTCTACGGCCCGCGCAGCATTCCACGCCTGGAGCAGCTCGGACTCGACGCAGTCGCAGTGACGACGGCGCTCCTGGGTGGACTGCTCGTGATCATCGTCTGCGGCACGATCCCGTCCCTCGTCTCAACGCGCACGAAACAGGCGGCGGCGCTGGCCACGCGAGATCAGTCGAGTCCTCCGCGCACGCGTCTTCAGGATGGTCTGGTGGCCGCGCAGATTGCCGGCGCGCTGGTGTTGCTCGTGGGTGCTGTGCTATTTGCCGAAAGCTTCCTGCGCGCACAGGCGGAAGACCCCGGCTACGCCGCCGACAACCTGATGATCGTGCGCATCGAGCTGCCGAGGGTTTACCGTGACGGCGCATCGTGGGCGCGGTTCTTCAACCAGGCGAGCGCTCGACTCAAGACGCTGCCGGGAGTGACCGGCGTCGGCGGCACCATGGACTTCTTCATGCGCCGCAATGGCGACCAGAGCGTCACGGTCGAAGGACGCATCGTCGATCCCAATGCACCGCGGCAACGCCTGACCATCGAAGGCGTCACGTCGGGATTCTTCGAGGTCGCTGGCATCGAGCTGGTCGAGGGGCGCCTGTTCGACGAGCGAGATCTCGCAGCGGGCGCCGCGCCTGTGTTCATCGTGAACGAGTTGATGGCGCGCCAGTTGTGGCCCGGCGAGACCGCCGTCGGCAAGCGAATGGTCAACGGCAGACAGCCGCGAAAGGATGGGCGGTGGGACACGATCGTGGGCGTCGTCAGGAACGTGCGGCGGGAAGGCCTCGATCTGCGTCCGTTCCTCACCGCCTACAACCCGACCCATCTGCGCAGCTATGACCTGGTGATTCGCGCCACCACCGGCGTGGAGGGTCTTATTCCCGCGGTACGTCGCGAGTTGCAAGCCGTCGACGCCTCCGTTCCGCTCAGCCAGATCAGTACCGTTCACAGCCGGCTCTCGGAACGCCTCTCGGGACGGCGTTTCCAATTACAGGCCCTCGGGCTCTTCGCCGCGATCGCACTCGTGCTCGCCGCAGCCGGCTTGTACGCGCTGCTGGCCTATCACGTGACGATGCGCACACGGGAGATCGGCATCCGATCGGCGCTCGGGGCCGACGGGCGTTCGATTGTCACGATGGTACTCACGCACGGTGTGCGGCTTGCCGGGGCAGGTGTCCTGGCGGGAATTGTGATTGCCGCATCGGGCGCTCGACTGCTGCAGAGCCTGCTGTACAACACCCAGGCGATCGAGGCATCGAGCTACGCGGGCGCGGCAATCGGGATGTTGCTGATCGCGGGCACCGCGGCGTGCGTGCCCGCGTTTCGCGCCGCTCGGGTCAGCCCGATGACGGCACTGCGCGAAGGCTAGGAGGACTCGAAGTAGACTTCGGTTTTGCACTTCGATTCCGTCCTGATCGTGTCGTTCGGCGGCCCGCAGGGTCTCGCCGACGTTCGTCCGTTCCTCGCCAATGTGCTGCGCGGCCGACGGGTGAGCCCCGAGCGTGTCGAGGAAGTCGCTCATCACTACGAGCTGTTTGGCGGCGTCTCGCCGATCACTGAAGTCACCCGTCGTCAGGCGCGGGGGCTGCAGGAGCGGCTTGCTGCGCTGGGGCACGCGTTGCCGGTGTACGTCGGCATGCGCAATTGGCATCCGCTGCTGCCCGACACCCTTCGCGAGATGTACGCGGCTGGGCGTCGGCATGCCGTCGGCTTCATCACCGCGGCGCAGCATTCGTACTCGAGCTGCCAGCAGTATCGCGAGAACGTGGCCGCTGCGCGGGAGGAGCTGCGACGCGACGGGCAGGACGTCGACATCACCTTCGCCGGGAGCTGGTTCGATCATCCCTTGTGGGTTGCTGCGAACGCGGCACACGTGAGCGAGGCATTTGCACGTCTGCCTGAGGCGCTGCGCGCCGAGGCGCGGCTCGTGTTCACGGCGCACAGCATTCCGACCTCGATGGCCGAGCGGTCGCAATATCAGAAGCAGCTGACGACCTCGTCCGAGCTCGTCGCGAACGAGGCGGGTGTTCGCGATTGGGCGCTCGTCTATCAGAGTCGCAGCGGCCGGCCCGGCGATCCCTGGCTCGAGCCGGACGTTTGCGATTACCTGCGCCGGACGCGCGAGGACGGACTGCGCGCGGCCGTGCTCTGCCCGATCGGATTCGTCTGCGACCACATCGAAGTGCTCTACGACCTCGATCGTGAAGCCGCGCAGGTGTGCCGCGACGTCGGTCTGGCGATGACGCGTGCGGAAGCGGTCAACGACGATCCGCAGTTTCTCGACATGATGGCCGACGTCGTGAGGACGACGATCCGCCGCTACGAGCGGGGAAGGCCTTTGCCGCTGACGTCATCAGGGTCCGGCTGAAGCCGGACACTACAGTGATAGCCATCGACATCGCCATTCTGCCGCCGCGCGAAGTCGCAAACCGCGCCATCGCGCTCAGCGCAGCGCTGCCGGCTGACGAATCACAAGGCCTGGTGCTCGGCTCCGATCGGCTGCCGCACATCACGCTGACGCAGCAGTTCGTTGCTGACGAAGCGCTCGACGACTTCGTTGCGCAGATCGATCGCGTGCTGCGCGATCGGGAACCGCTCGGTCTCCGCGCGATCGGAGGAGGGAAGGGCAGCAACTCCGTATGGATGTCGATCGCCCGCACGCCGGCGCTGGTCGACCTGCATGAACAGCTGCTTCAGGCCACTGCATCGTACGAAGCAACGACGGGAGATGAGTCGGCGTTTTTCGGCAACGACGCCCGCGACCGCGACGTGCGCTGGGTGCGCGAGTTCCGGCGCGAGGCCAGCGTCGATCGCTTTACGCCGCACATCACCCTCGGTCATGCCTCCAAGCCGCCCGTCCTCGAGTCCATCGATTTCGTCGCGACGACGGTCGCGGTCTGTCACCTCGGTCGCTTCTGTACGTGCCGTCGAGTCATCCGTGCGTGGGACCTCGGCGCGGATGTAGAGTAGGGGCCTCGCATGCGTCGCCCCGACACGCGCATGATCCTGCTGCGTATCTGTCTGCTCGTCCTGGCCGCCGCCACCACGGCGCACGCGCAGGCGCCGGTTTCGTACCGCCTGTCGTTCCCTGAGCGCGAGCACCACCTGCTGCAGGTGGAGATCACGTTTCCCGATGTGCCGCCCGGTGTGCTGCAGGTGCACATGAGCCGCTCGTCCCCAGGCCGCTACTCGATGCACGAGTTCGCGAAGAACGTGTTCGACGTGCGGGCGACGGATCAGACAGGGAAGCCGCTGACCGTCTCGAGGCCAAACCCGAATCAGTGGGACATCACCGGACACTCTGGCACTGTGCGGATGCAGTACCGCGTCTTTGGTGACCGTCTCGACGGCACGTACGTCGCTGTCGATACCTCACATGCGCACATCAACATGCCCGCGGCGCTGATGTGGGCGAAGGGCATGGAGCGCCGGACGATGCTCGTGCGCTTCGACAGGCCCGCGGGCACGTCGTGGAACGTGGCGACGCAGCTGCAGTCGGGAACTGACGCCTTCTCATTCAGCGCGCCGAACCTGCCGTACCTCATGGACAGCCCGGTCGAGTTCAGCCAGTTCGCGCTTCGCACGTTCACCGTGACCGATGAGAACCGGACGCCAGTGTTCCGTCTGGTTGTCCATCACACCGGAACGGACGCGGAGGTCGACGGCCTGGCGCGCGATGTGCAAGCGATCGTCCGCGAAGCCAAGCACGTGTTCCGTGAATATCCGCCCTTCGAGGGCAACACCTATACCTTCATTGCCGACTACCTGCCGTGGGCCAATGGCGACGGCATGGAGCACCGCAACAGCACCGTACTGACGTCCCCGTTCTCGATTCGCAACAGCCGCGCGGATCTCCTCGACACGATCTCGCACGAGTTCTTTCACGCGTGGAATGTCGAGCGCATCCGACCGCAGTCCCTCGAACCCTTCAACTTCGAGGACGTCAACATGTCGGGCGAGTTGTGGCTCGGCGAGGGGTTCACCAACTACTACGGGGCGCTGGTCATGAAGCGAGCCGGCCTCGCCACCGTCCGAACGTTCGCGCAGGACATGGGCGAGGCGATCAACACCGTCGTGAACAGCCCCGGCCGGACGTTCAGCAGCGCTGTGCAAATGAGCCAGATGGCGACGTTTGTCGACCGTGTAGCGAGCGATCGGACGAACTTCGCCAACACGTTCATTTCGTACTACTCGTGGGGCTCGATCATCGGCCTTGGCCTCGATCTCACATTGCGTGACCGCAGTGAAGGACGCGTGACGCTCGACGACTTCATGCGCATGCTCTGGGAGAAGTACGGACGGCCCGGTACCAAAACACCTGGCGTGGTCGAAACGCCGTACACGATGGAGCACCTGAAAGCCTCGCTCGCCGCCGTTGCCGGTGATGCCGCGTTCGCAGAGGAGTTCTTCGCGCGGTACATCGAGGGTCGCGAGGTGGTGGACTACACCGGTCTGCTGGCGCGGGCCGGGTTAATTTTGCGGCCGCACGCGGCGGGCCGTGCATGGGCCGGACAGCTGCGGACACAGGATGAGAAGACGGGAGCGCGCATTGTCTCGGACGTGCTGATTGGCACACCGGTGTATCACGCCGGCCTCGAACGCGACGACACGATCGTGTCGCTCGGCGGCGCTCGCGTCACTTCGTCTGGCGACGTCGACCGTGCAGTGATCGCGCGCAAGCCCGGCGACTCGCTTCAGGTCGTCTTCGATCGTCGCGGCGAGCGCATCACCGCAATTCTCAAGCTCGTCGAGGATCCGACCCTCGAGCTCGTGCCCGCAGAAGAGGCCGGTCAGCCGCTCACCGACGCGCAACGCAAGTTCCGCGATTCGTGGTTGAGTTCGGCGGCTCGATCGTTCTGACCGCCGAAGGTCAAAGGGCAAAAGTCAAAGGGCAATTCCGCACTGCCACCGCTCTATGCTGGGAACAGCACACCGGGCGCGAGCTTCCAGTCCGGATCGAGCGCGCGTTTGACCGCGCGCATCTGCTCGATGCCGTCATCGCCATACAACTCTCGCAACAGCCGCTGCTTCAGCGTGCTGCGGCCGACACCGTGCTCGGCCAGCGGGGCGCCGCCCATGCCGATGACGCCGCGCGCGATGTCGAAGATGGCCTCGCGGCCGCGCATCATCTCGTCGAGCGTCCGCGGGATCACATTCGGGTGGAGGTTGCCGTCCGACACGTGTCCCCAGATCGCGTACTCCAGGCCGCGACTTTCGAACGCGTCGCGATAGAGCGCCAGCGATTCGGCCAGCCGCTCGAATGGCACGACCATGTCGCCTGCGGTCTTTTCGATATCCGGATGCGCCTGTGCCTTGGCTGCGGCGATCAGGGCGTTCGCACTTGACGGAACGGCCTCACGAAGCTCGAACAATCGCTTCGCGCCGCGCTCATCGTCGGGAGCAGCGATCGTGACCTCGTCGCGCACGTCGCACGAGTCCAGCATCGCCTGAAGCCGTTCGAACGTGGCGTTATCGTTCGACTCCGTCTCGACCTCGATCTGTGTCATCAGCAGCACGACGTTGTCAGCAGGTCTGCTGATGCCGGCCCGCGCGAACGCGTCGGTCGGGACAATTCGTAGGGCACGCGCGTCCACGTATTCGATCGCCGAGACCGAGGCGTCGCCACGGAGCGCGGCCGTTACCGCGACCGCTTGATCATCGCCGTCGCAGGGAATCAGCACGACAGCTCGCCTCGGTTTGCTGATCAGCCGAAGATACGCACCGACGATGACGCCGAGCGTGCCTTCCGACCCGATGAAGAGATCGATGAGATCTACGCCGGACTTCGCGTAATAGCCAGCGGAGAGCTTTGCGACGTCCGGCATGCGATACGTCGGGACCCGCACGGTGACGACCTGCCCGGAGGAGAGCTCGATCTCGAACGTACCCTCGGGCGACGCGATGACCTGACCTCGCAGGAACCGGAGCAGGTCGCCATTGGCGAGCACCAGCTCCAATCCCACCACCCACGGCCGCGTCGATCCGTACTTGAACGTCGCTGCACCGGCGGCGTTCGTGGAAATCGTCCCGCCGATGAAAGCGCCGTCGTAGGTGGGAACGGGCGGGTAGTAGAGCCGGAACATATCGAGCGAAGCCTGCAGCTCTGCGAGCGGCCTGCCCGCCCCAACATAAATCGAGTGGCCAGTCTCGAGCGGGCCATGCTCCATCGCATTCGGGAAGAGGCGCCCCGGGCCCGACAGCGCACGCGTGCTGAGGACAAGCTCGCCCCGCGGCGTGGCGCCACCCGTCAGAGATGATTGCGCGCCGATCGGGAGCACGCGTTCCGCGCTTCGGACCAACGTCGCGACGTCCTGCAGTGTTCGTGGAAACGCCACGCCAGACGCGAACCCGCCGGGCACATGCGCCGCATCGCTCAAGAAGGATGAGACGATCGACGGGTCCCGCTCGATCTCGATCGCGCCTTCACCGGGCAAACGAATCGCACGGATTCGATTGAGCATGCTGCTCTAATTTATAGTCGGGTCGTCGATGGATGCCATTCGCTATACGTTGACCTTCCCGGCGCCCCACACACATTACGTTCACATACGAGCGGAAATTCCGAGCGTCGGCCGGGAGAGCCTCGAGCTGGCGATGGCTGTATGGACGCCGGGCTCGTATCTGGTGCGCGAGTTCGCGCGGCATGTCGAAGCGGTGACCGCACAGAGACCGGATGGCGAACCGCTTCGCGTCGAGAAGACGGCCAAGAATCGCTGGCGGATTGCCACCGGGGGCGCCGCATGTGTGGTGGTCTCGTACCGCGTCTACGGCCGTGAAATGTCGGTGCGCACCAACTGGATCGAATCAGGATTTGCGTTCCTGAACGGCGCACCGACGTTCCTCACGCTCGCCGGCCCCTCGACGACGCTCGGGGCAGGCGACTCGGCGCGACCGCACGAAGTGACCATCGTCCCAGCGGAGGGATGGACGCGATCGATCACGGCGCTCGATCCAGGGGTCCGGCTAACCACCTCCGCCCGAGGCTACGGAGGTCAGGAAGCCGGACACTACGTCCGCCGGGCCGCCGGACGCTACGGCTAGCGCGCAGCCACACACCTACTGTGCGCCCGACTACGACACGCTCGTGGACTCGCCGATCCTGGTCGGCAATCCCGAGCTGCACGAATTCTCCGTCGACGGTACGCCACACCTGCTCGCGAATGTGGGCGACACCGCATTCTTCGACGCGCCGCGCGGTGAAGGATCTCGAAGCGATCGTGCGAGCGCATAAGGAATTCTGGGGCTCCTTTCCCTACGAGCGGTATGTCTTCATCAACCTGATCACCGAAGCCGTCGGCGGCCTCGAGCATGCGCGGTCCTCGGTGCTGATGACCACTCGATTCGTGTCGCGCACGCGGAAGGCGTATCTGCGCTGGCTCCAATTGGCCAGCCACGAGCTGTTCCACGCCTGGAACGTCAAGCGGCTGCGGCCGATCGAGCTCGGACCCTTCGACTACGAACGCGAAGCCATTACCCCCTCGCGCTGGATCGTCGAAGGCATCACCGACTACTACGGCGACGTGCTCGTGCTTCGCGCCGGCTGCTCGTCGCCGCAGGAGTTTCTCGATTCGTTGTCAGACAAGATCGAAGAGCTGCAGACGACGCCGGGACGTACCGTGCGCTCAATTGCGCTCGCCTCGATCGATGCGTGGATCAAGTTGTATCGTCCCGACGAGAACACGGCGAACTCCTCGATCAGCTACTACACGAAAGGCGCAGTGGTGGCGTTTCTCCTCGATGCGGCGATTCGCCGCGCAACGCGCGGACGAAAAGCCCTCGACGAGGTGATGCATGAGGCGTATGCGCGCTATTCAGGTACGCGCGGGTTCACGCCCGACGACTTTCGTGCGCTCACCGAGCGCGTCGCCGGCGCCGACCTCGGTGCGTTCTGGCGATCGGCGATCGAAGGTACCGACGAGCTCGATTACTCGGACGCGCTCGATGTGTTCGGATTACAGTTCAGGCCCGTCAGTCACCCGCCGAACGGCCGACCAAAGGCATGGATCGGCGCAACCACAAAGATGGATGGCGGCCGTTTGATCGTCGCTCAGGTGAAACGCGACACACCCGCTTTCAGCGTTGGCCTCAACGTCGATGACGAAATCGTGGCGATCGACGAGGTGCGTGTCCGCGCGGACCGTCTGGACGAGCGGCTCGAACAATATTCGCCCGGCGATCGCGTTTCAGTGCTCGTCGCGCGGCGCGACCGCCTGCTCTCGCTCGATGTCGTTCTGGACGCCGAGCCGCTCAGGAGTTGGCGTCTCGAACCCGGCCCAACCTGACCTTGAACCTTTACCTTTGAACCTTTGACCTTACGTTTGCCCTTTGCCCTTTGACCTTGTATTCGGGCACCCCTCTTGCACCGATAAGGTGTCGGGAGAGCAAACCTCGGGTTATGCGGACACCTACGGCGGTTCTGGACGTCGAAATCAGCGGCAAATTCACCGAATTGAATGACATCGGCGACTTTGTGGGCGCCCTTGTCCTGTTCCGGTTGCACGGCCGGCCACTCGGGTGGGGCGCTGCCCCGGTGACGGACGGGCGTCCGGATCGCGGTGCCCTCGTGCGGCAACTGCTCGAACAGCACGCGTGGTCGTGTGCGCTGCCTCTCGCCGAGCGCGCGGTGTCGAGCGGGATTCCGCCGCGCGCGATCGACGTTGGCTCGATGCTGATGTCGCAGCCGCCAGCGCTCCCCGGCGGGCCCCTGGTCACGGTTGCCGTGTGCAGCCGCACACCGGCGTCGCACCTGCAGCCGTGTCTCGACTCACTGCTCGCCCTCGACTACGCGCCGCTCGACCTGGTGCTCGTCGATGCGTCGGACGATCGCGCGTGCGTCGAAGCGCTGCTTCGCGATCACTATCCGACCATTCGTTACAGCTCCGCACCAGGCTCCGGCGCGGCGCCGCGGCGCGCGATTGCCGAATGCCGCGGTGATGTGCTGGGGCTCACGCACGGCGATGCCATCGTCGATCGCCGCTGGGTGTCGCGCATGGTGGCGGTGTTTCTCGCCGATCCCGATGTCATGACGGTCACCGGCCTGACGCTGCCTCGCTCGCTCGACCGTCCGATGCGTGCGGGACTTCCCGCCGGCGCGCCATTCTGCCGCGAGTGGTCGCGGGTGGACCTCGATTCGAGTCAGGCCGGGGCGATGCAGAAGGTCCTCGAACGAGCCGGCGCGAACGTTGCGCTCTGGCAGCCGGGCACGCCGGCGACGGGTCCCTACACGCACGTCTTCGAGCCTGCCGCGCTCGTTCGCGCCTCGTCTGTGTCGCCCGCGTCGCTGGCCGCCGCACGGCGCGCGCCGATGACGCATGCGGAGCGCAGCGTGGATCTCGCGTCCGGTCTTCTGCCGATCGCCGACGCTGGCGAGGCAGACGACCTGACGTTGAACGTGACGTGGTCCGGCGCGGCGGTCGGCACCGCAAACATTGCTCATCACGGTGCGACGGTGAGCCCACTCTGGATGTCCGACGCAATTGCACAGCAGCTGACGGTTGAAGTCCTCGACGCGCGTCTCGGTCTCGGCGAACACGTCTGCCGCGCCCTGCTTACCGCCGATCTCGCCCGGCATATCGTCGGGCGTCTCGGGTTCGATGCGCGCAGTGCGACGGCGGCGTCTCCGAAGAATGGTGTGAGGGCCGCCTGAAGGCGGCGTCTTCAACAGAGCGCTATACTCCTGCCGTGAGCTTCGATCCGGAGTACGTCTCGCAGGTCCTCAATGAGAACTTCGAGGATGCGAAGGCGCTGTTCCTGTCGCCGCTCCTCGCAATTCATTACGCACATCTCGTGATGCTCGCCGACCGCGGCATTCTCGGCGCCGCTGACGCGCGCTCGATCCGCAACGGACTCGACGGCATCTCTATCGAGGCGGTCAAATGCGCCGCCTACGATGGTACCTGCGAGGATCTGTTCTTCTATATCGAGCGCATTCTGGTGCAGGCCTGCGGTGAGGACGTCGCCGGCCGTCTGCACACCGCCCGTAGCCGCAACGACATCGACATGACGATGTACCGGATGCGGCAGCGCGAGTTCATCGCGACGCTGCTCGACTCGGCGCTCGAACTGCGCACCGGCCTGCTCGATCTGGCAGCGCGGCACCGCACGACGCTGTTTGCCGCCCACACGCATACGCAGCCGGCCCAGCCCACGACGATCGCCCACTACCTGCTCGGCGTCGTCGAACAACTCGAGCGGGACGTCCGTCGTTTGCAAGCGGCCTATGCCAGCACCAATCGCTGTCCACTGGGATCGTGCGCGATCACCGGCACGGGCTTTTCAATCGATCGCTATCTGACCAGCGAGCTGCTTGGCTTCGCCGGACCGACCGGCAACACCTACGGCAGCATCGCGACTGTCGATTACCTGCTCGAGAGCGTGTCGGCGAGCGCCGTGCTGCTCGCCGGACTCGGACGCTTCGTGCAGGATTTGCTGTTGTGGTGCACCGCGGAGTTTGGCTATCTCCGTCTGGCGGACGGGTTCGTGCAGTCCAGCAGCATCATGCCGCAGAAGCGCAATCCTGTCGCGCTCGAGCACGCGCGCGCAATCGGCAGCAAGGCGCTGGGTCAGGCCGGAGCCATCATGCTCAGCGTCCACAACACCCCCTTCGGCGACATCGTCGATACCGAGGACGATCTGCAGCCGCTCGTCGCGTCGATGTTCCGCGACGGCCTTCGCGCCGTTACGCTGGTCGATGCTGCGATGCGGACCGCCGAGTTCAACGTCACGCGGCTCCAGGCCCGTGCTGCTGAGGGCGGGACGACGCTGACCGAGTTGGCCGATCATCTAGTGCGCACGCGCGGCCTCCCGTTCAAGACCGCCCACACGATCGTCAGCTTGCTTGCCGCGAGGCGCGAGCACCCTGAGGTGCCGCTCGCCACGGCCCTGGCCCAGGTGTCGGCCGCTATCCTCGGCAGTCCCCTCGAATACGGCGACGGCGAAATCGAAAAAATCATCAGCCCGGAGCATTTTGTCGACGTCCGGCGAACGCTCGGCGGGCCCGCGCCGCCTGAAACGTCACGGGCCATCGATGAGGCACGGCGCACGCTGGATTCCGACCGCCGGTGGCTCACAACCACCCGTGAGGGGCTGGCCGCGGCCGATGCCCGCCTGCGGGAACGAAGCCGCGCGCTCTAACCCAATCGGGTAACTGGGCCGACGTAAACCAAAACCTCTTGATCAGCGTCTATTTAGCGTCGTGCATTCATTGATTGCTCGAGGTGTGCTTGTCCTGGCGGCGTGTCTGGGCCCCATTGCTGCGCATGCCCAGGCCGGCGCCACCGACATGACGGCGACGAGCATCACCGGAAACGCCGCAATTGTGGTCGACGGCGA